>Stewie_p2__coassemble_981_pt1 | contig 65064 bp, 59 predicted proteins | sample Stewie_p2__metabat2_high_PE_008 | metagenome-assembled genome bin Stewie_p2 | reverse complement strand
TCTTATAATATAGTATAGCTTTTTCTATGCGTCAAGAAACAGATTCCAAAAATAATTTGACTTTCCCCGAAACAGCCGATATAATAAAATTTGTCATGGAGATGTACCCAAGAGGCTGAAGGGTCCGCACTCGAAATGCGGTAGGTCGGGTAACCGGCGCGAGGGTTCAAATCCCTCCATCTCCGTCTTGACAAACAGATTCTTTCGTAGTATAATGTTTTTGTTTGATGCACATACAGGGGATTGGTCAAATGGTATGATAGGGGTCTCCAAAACCTTTGGTGGGAGTTCGATTCTCTCATCCCCTGCTATTACAGATATCCGGAATTCTAAAATGGATTCCGGATATTTTTATTTTAGCTCTCTAAAATTCTCGGGAGGAAACATATGGAACGTATTCTTACCTTTACTGTAAATGAAAATTCCAATTCACACACAGTCGGCCAGGTTCTGCGCTTACAGGGAGGACTGACAAAACATCAGATCTCCCAGGCAAAATTCCGCCCACAGGGAATTTGCAAAAACGGGATCCAATGCCGGGTCACAGAGTCTGTTTTTCCGGGAGATGTGATCACTGTATGTCTGGAAGAGCCTGGTATGAGTTCTGCACATCTGGAATTCCCGTCTGATACTTCTCTGCCACCGCTGAAAATCCTGTACGAAGATCAGGATCTTTTTGTGGTAGACAAGCCGGCAGGAATTGTCACTCATCCCTCCGGACGGCATTACTGCGACAGTCTTGCCAATCAGGTTTCCCGGTACTTTTGTTCCAGAAATGAAAACATTGTTATCCGCCCTGTAGGAAGACTGGATCGTGAAACCTCGGGAATCGTTATCTTTGCCAAAAATCAGACCGCAGCTGCCAGGCTTCAGGCGCAGCGCTTCCACAATCAGTTAAAAAAACAATATCTGGCTGTGGTATCAGGATACCTGCCTGTTGATCCCTGCTCTGAAAAAAATATGCTTCCATCCTCTTCGGAGTTTTTTTCATGTGCACACACCATCAGTCTTCCCATTGGTCCGGATCCCAAAGATTCCCGTAAGATGACTGCATGGCTGTCAGACAACCTTGCTTCCGACGCCTTTCCTGCCAATCCTGAAAAAAATATCGCATCCCAATGTCCGGTAACAGCTCCAAACAAAAGTTTTAAGACCGCCGTCACCCATTATCAGGTGATCCACAGTACCTCCGACTGGTCTTTTGTCACGCTCTGTCTGGATACCGGACGGACTCACCAGATCCGTGTGCACATGAACGCCATCGGGCATCCCCTTCTGGGCGATACCTTATACGGAAATACTCCGGCATCTCATGCACCTGTTCCTTTTACAAGAGCTGCTCTCCATGCCTGGAAATTGTTTCTAAACCATCCTTTTGATGACAAAAGCCTTGTTTTTGAGGCTCCGTTGCCAAAAGATTTTTCTTCTATGATTCCATTCTGAGCCCTGGATGCTGCCGCCGCACGGGCGGAAACTTTACGCCCGTCACCGTCCACTCCGTTCCTTCTTTTTACTACTGCCTTTTCATTTATTTCATATCTTCCTTCATATTCCATAATACTCTGCCGTATCTTGCATCCCCCGTAAAATACTTTTTATCGGCTGTATAATTCCTTTGATTTCGGCTGCTATAGCAAAGTTTTTCCCTATCGGGATCGTATAACACCTATATTTCGGGTAATTTTTGTCCAGTTTTGTATCTGAAACATTTTACTGACTTTTTTGCATTGTTAAAAAATTATTTTTCAGTTGATTTTGTCCCGCATTTATGTATAATATATAGAGGAAAGCTATAGTTCCACTTCTTTCACAAGATAACATAAGGTCTGACAGTCAGGCTGTTATCCTATTACTATTTTAAGAAAAGAGGTAAATGTAAGATGGCAAAAATTGATTTAACCAAGTACGGCATTACCGGAACCACAGAAATCGTACACAATCCTTCTTATGAAATGTTATTCGAAGAGGAAACAAAACCAGAGCTTGAAGGCTTTGAAAAAGGCCAGGAAAGTGAACTTGGCGCAGTCAACGTTATGACTGGTATCTATACCGGCCGTTCACCTAAAGACAAATTCATCGTTATGGATGAAAACTCCAAAGATACTGTATGGTGGACTTCCGATGAGTACAAAAACGACAATCATCCGGCTTCCCAGGAAGCATGGGACAGCTGTAAAGAGCTTGCTCTGAAAGAGCTCTCCAATAAGAGACTTTTCGTAGTAGACGCTTTCTGCGGCGCTAACCATGACACACGTATGGCTATCCGTTTCATCGTTGAAGTAGCTTGGCAGGCTCATTTCGTAAAGAACATGTTCATCGTTCCTACTGAGGAAGAGCTTGAGAACTTTGAGCCGGATTTCGTAGTATACAACGCATCCAAAGCTAAAGTAGACAACTACAAAGAACTTGGTCTTAACTCTGAGACAGCAGTTCTTTTCAACATCACAAGCCGTGAGCAGGTTATCCTGAACACATGGTACGGCGGAGAAATGAAAAAAGGTATGTTCTCCATGATGAACTACTATCTGCCGCTTAAGGGCATCGCTTCCATGCACTGCTCTGCAAACACAGATATGAACGGAGAAAACACAGCTATCTTCTTCGGACTTTCCGGAACAGGTAAAACAACTCTTTCCACAGACCCGAAACGTCTCCTGATCGGTGATGACGAGCATGGCTGGGATGACAACGGTATCTTCAACTTTGAGGGCGGATGCTACGCAAAAGTTATCAACCTTGACAAAGATTCTGAGCCGGATATCTACAATGCGATCAGACGTAACGCTCTTCTTGAGAACGTTACTCTTGACAAAGACGGAAAGATCGACTTCGATGATAAGAGCGTAACAGAAAACACTCGTGTTTCCTACCCGATCGACCACATCGACAATATCGTTCGTCCGGTTTCCGCAGCTCCTGCAGCTAAGAACGTAATCTTCCTTTCCGCAGATGCTTTCGGCGTACTGCCTCCAGTATCTGTTCTTACACCAGAGCAGACTCAGTACTACTTCCTGTCTGGTTTCACAGCTAAACTTGCTGGTACAGAGCGTGGAATTACTGAGCCTACACCAACCTTCTCCGCTTGCTTCGGACAGGCTTTCCTTGAGCTTCATCCGACAAAATACGCAGAAGAGCTTGTTAAGAAGATGGAAGCAAACGGCGCTAAAGCTTATCTTGTAAACACAGGATGGAACGGCTCCGGAAAACGTATCTCCATCAAAGATACTCGTGGTATCATCGATGCAATCCTTAACGGAGACATCAACAACGCACCGACCAAGACTATTCCGCACTTCAACTTTGAAGTTCCGACAGAGCTTCCGGGCGTTGATACAAACATTCTTGATCCTCGTGACACCTACGCAGACGCTTCTGAGTGGGAAGTAAAAGCAAAAGATCTTGCACAGAGATTCGTTAAGAACTTCGCTAAATACGAAGGAAACGAAGCTGGCAAAGCTCTTGTTGCAGCAGGTCCTCAGGAATAATTCTTATAAGCGGCAAAAAAGGATGTGATTACTCACATCCTTTTTTTGTTACTGTGCAAATCTCTTTAAAATTCCCAGCATCACATTGACTGCTGTATCCATTCCCTCTGCCGTAATATGCTCATATGGTCCATGGAACGCATAGCCGCCTGTTCCAAGATTCGGACAGGGAAGTCCCCGGAAACTGAGCCGTGATCCGTCTGTGCCTCCGCGGATAGGATCTGTATCCGGTTCCATTCCCTGCTCTCTGATGGCATCCTTTGCATAATCTACAAGCTGCATACACGGTTCAATTTTTTCTGCCATATTGCGGTACTGTTCATGGATTTCAAGTCTTACCGTTCCCTGACCATATTTTTCGTTCATAAGCTTTTCAATATGTCTCAGAGTATTTTCTCTTGCCTCAAAAGAAGCTGCGCTGTGATCCCTGACGATATACTGAAGGGTTGCCTTTTCTACAGTGCCTTCCATTTCACAGAGATGGAAAAAGCCTTCATACAGCTCTGTATGCGCAGGAGTTTCCAGTCCCGGAAGCATACTATTGATCTCCATTCCAACAAGCGCTGCATTTACCATTTTGTTTTTGGCTTCGCCCGGATGAATATTAAATCCCGTAATTTTAAATATGGCATCACTGGCATTAAAATTCTCGTATACGATTTCATTTTCGCAGCCGCCGTCTGCCGTATAGGCATACTGCGCTCCAAATCCCGGAATATCCATCTTATCTGCGCCGCTTCCCACCTCTTCATCAGGGGTAAAAGCAATGCATACCTTTCCGTGAGGCATGGTTCCTTTAAGCAGCTCTTCCGCAACTGTCATGATCTCTGCGATCCCGGCCTTGTCATCCGCCCCCAGAAGAGTAGTGCCGTCTGTAGTGATCAGTGTTCTTCCCTTCAATTTCTTAAGATGAGGAAACGTCCGGACAGAAAGTACCTTTCCGCTGTCCCCAAGAACGATATCCTCTCCGCTGTAATTTCTGTGGATCTGTGGATTTACATGCTCTCCGCAAAAATCCGGAGCAGTATCCAGATGGGCAATCAGTCCAATGGCAGGTTTGTCCTCATACCCCGGAGTTGCCGGAATAGATCCGTATACATAACAGTTCTCATCCACTCTTACGTCCTTCACTCCGAGATTTTTCATTTCTTCTGAAAGAACCTCTGCAAGGTCAAACTGGCGTCTGGTACTTGGCGTTGTATTGCTGTTTTCATCACTTGTTGTATGGATTTTTACATAATTCAACAATCTTTCATATGCTCTCATAATCTTCTCCTGTTCTGATGATAAATGTACAGTGCAGCCTTCCGGACAAAAAGCCGCAGTCTTTTTCTGAATAAATCCATTATAATATAAGAATGTTTAAAATACAACGAAGCCTTTTTCTGTTTCTGGCTACTGTTCACGACCTTCACTGTAACTGTTGCTGTTCATTCGTTCCCGATAAGCTGTGTTACTATTCATAACTTTTACTGTACTGTAACTGAGTTTTTTCTCTGTTTGTCATTCCTTCCTTCATGTGGTATACTTGCATCAGTAAGAAATCCTACAATTATCCATATCGGAGGTACAAAATGACAAAAAAGAATCTGATCGTCGGACAGTCCGGCGGCCCTACAGCAGTGATCAACAGCAGTCTTTACGGAGTGGTTTCCGAGGGAATTGCTCATTCTGATGAAATTGGCGAAGTTTACGGTATGGTAAACGGAATCGAAGGCTTTCTTGAGGACAGGATTCTGAATTTCCGTGAAGCTCTGCCAGGCGAACAGCTGGATCATCTGAAACATACACCAGGCGCTTACCTTGGCTCCTGTCGGTATAAACTTCCGGAGTCTCTGGAAGATCCGGTTTATCCTCTTCTTTTCCAGAAATTTGAAGAACTGAATATCGGCTGGTTCTTCTATATCGGAGGCAACGACTCCATGGACACTGTAAGCAAACTTTCCCGGTATGCTGCTCAGACAGGCAGCTCTATCCGCGTGATCGGCGAACCGAAAACCATTGACAATGACCTTGTTCATACCGATCATACTCCGGGATACGGAAGCGCTGCAAAATATGTAGCGTCAACAGTACGTGAGATCACTCTGGATGCCAGTGTTTATGAAAAAAAATCCGTAACCATCATTGAAATTATGGGACGTCATGCCGGCTGGCTTACTGCTGCCTCTGCCCTTGCCCGTAAATACAAAGGCGACAATCCTTTCTTTATTTATCTCCCGGAAAGCGCTTTTGATACAGAAAAATTCCTCAAAGATGTAGAAAACGCTTTTGAAAAGAACTGTAATGTAGTTGTGTGCGTTTCTGAAGGAATCCATGACGCAGACGGTACCTTTATCTGTGAATATGACAGTTCTGTAGGTACAGATACCTTTGGTCATAAAATGCTTGCAGGCTGCGGAAAATATCTGGAAAATCTGGTTCGTGACCGTCTTGGCGTAAAGGCCCGTTCTGTGGAACTGAATGTAAGTCAGCGCTGCTCTGCTTCTCTTATCTCCGCCGCTGATCAGGAGGAAGCTGTTTCCGCCGGACGTTTCGGCGTTCAGGCTGCTTTAAGCGGCGAGACAGGCAAAATGGTTTCCTTTGTACGCTGCCAGGCTGACGACGGCTCCTATAAAATGGAATGTGGACTGGAAGATGTAAATCTGATCTGCAATGAAGAAAAAGAAGTTCCGGCTGAATGGATCACCGAAAACGGTTCTGATGTATCAGAAGAATTTATAAAATATGTGACTCCGCTTGTTCAGGGCAGTGTCAACGTACCTCTGGGAGAGGACGGACTTCCTGTATTTGTTTACAGAAAATAAAAATCACCAGAATCATAAAAGAAGCTGCCGCTGGCAGCTTCTTTTATGATGTCTGTTATTCCGCAAATTCTCTGCGATCTCTCTCTAATTGTTCTTCTACTTCTTTTTGTTTACGCTCTTCTTCTTTTTTCTCATCCCTGCTTTTGGGGAGGATCACATTCAGAAGCACAGCAATGATTGTTGCAAGCACTACCGGAGATTTTCCAAAAATTACCGTAACCCATTCCGGAAAAGTAGAAAGCGCTGCTGTTGCCTGAGAAACACCTACTCCCAACGCTGCTGCAAGACCTACGATTGAAGAATTGCGGTAATCCATTTCCGCGGAAGCTACCAGTTTCATTCCGGTCATTGCTATAGAAGCAAACACAGAAACCGTTGCTCCTCCAAGCACACACTGAGGAATGGTAGTAAGCAGCGCTGAAAATTTCGGAACAATACCTGCCACAGCAAGAATCACTGCTGCCAGTCCCAGAACACATCGGTTGATAACCTTTGTTGTGGTAACAATACCAACATTCTGACTGTAAGTTGCTGTTGGCAGACATCCAAAGCAGGCACTTAAAATATTAGTCAGTCCATAAGCCACAATACCATTTTGAAGTTCTCCGTCCTTAGGTGTCCGGTTCATGGCTCCGATCGTAGTTGCAGAGTAATCTCCGATAGCCTGTACAGAGTTAATGGCAAACAGAATTCCAATAGCCACACAAGAAGAAATCTCAAATTCTATACCAAAATGCATAAACTCAGGGAACTGGACTACACCTGCCTCTCCCACACTGGAAAGATTCACCATTCCAAACGGGATCGACACAATATAACCTGCAATAATTCCAATAAGAATAGACGCCAGCTTCCAGATACCTTTTCCAAAATGATTCAGAGCTGTCACCACTGCAAGGGTAAAAAATGCAACTAGCCAGTTCTGCCAGGATCCATAGTTTTCACTTCCCACTCCTCCTGCCATATAGTTAATGGCTGTAGGATACAAAGACAGTCCTATAGTAAACACAACTGTTCCTGTGATCAGAGGCGGAAAAAACACTCGTATCTTTTTTACCAGAAGCCCCATAATAAGGGCCACGATACCACCTACGATCTGCGCGCCAAAAATCGTCGCAACCCCGTATCCTTCCGCAATAGCCTGCATACTTGGCACATAGGCAAAGCTGACTCCCATGATCATGGGAAGTCCTGAGCCAATTGCAAATTTTCCTTTTTTTCCAATAGGAAAAAGCTGGAGTAATGTTGCGAGCCCGGACATGAGCAGAGAAGCCTGTATCAGGATCACACGATCTTCCGAATTCAGACCGCCTGCGGCGGCTCCTGCCACGATAATTGCCGGTGTAACACAGCCGACGATCATTGCAACTACATGCTGAAGAGCAAGAGGGCAGGCTTCACGCAGCCTGGGTATCCCATCCAGCTCAAAAATACTCCCTCGTTTCATAAAAACCTCCCGTTTCTTTTCTCATATGTCTGAGATTGTTTTGTTTATTATACCAGACAAAATATACAAAAACAATTAGTTTGACTAAAAGTTTTTGTATTAAATATCACCAAAAAACAGAAGAGATTTTTGTGTACTTTTTTAGCAAACATTCTTTTCCCTGTAAAAAACCATCTGAATATTCTGATTAAGTCAGCAGCTCAAAGGTGTGATACAGATCTATTCTTCCATATCCCCATTCCGGATTCGGATACTGCATATCTTCTTCTCTGACTGCTCCTCTTCTCAAATAATTTTTTACACTGTTCCCGGAAAAAAACGGCTCATTGCCGCGAATAATGGCCCATTCAAATAACAGAGCTGCAATGCCTGAGGTCTGCGCAGCTGCAAGACTTGTTCCCGATGCCTGTGTGTATCTTCCTGCCGGCCCTGAAGCGGCAGTTTGCATATCCACCCCGGGCGCTGCAAAATCAGGCTTTACTACATTGTCTGTGTTATAGCCTCTGCTGGCTTTGCTGTAAAGGCTGTTATCTCTGTACTGATAAGCAGTCACAGTCATTCCGTTTGCTGCGTCTCCCGGCGCAGTTACTGTATACTCCGGAGAGGATCCCAAAAAATAAGTTTCCTCTGATATCATCCCCTGTACCGGAAGCCAGACATGAAATCTTGCAGAACTATTCAGCCTTCCTGAAATTTCCAGTTTCCAGATCCCCTCCGCAGGATGAAGGAAGCGAAAAAAGATCAGCGTGTTTCCGGATCTTCTTTCTATTGGAACATAGTTTACCATCACCCTTGTTTCCACAAATACAAAGGACAGCTCCTGTGTTCCATATTTTAGAGCGCTGCTTACCGGCAGCCTCTCCCCTGTGGGAGACTGAATGGTTACATTATAAAAATCAGGCGCCTCTCCCCAGAATTCCATAGAAAATCCATGCATGGCCTCCTTTTCCCCTACTCTCACTTCCAGAACATCAGAAGTATTTTTGTCATCCAGAAGCCCCATATAATGACGTCTTGCCAGACCTTCATTTCCCGCTGCCACAGACACACAGTTCTGCGTAAAATCAGCAATACTGCTGATATATTGACTTAAAGGCCCGTCTCCTTTGTGGGATCCCTGGCTGCTTCCCAGACCCACGCACATGGACAGAGGCTTCTGATGATGCAGGGCGCATTTTATCGCATAGGAAAGCCCCAGCATAATATCATCCTCCTGAAACACCTCAGCCTCAGGAGAAATCAAATACAAATCCCTGAGATATTCTTTTGCAGGCTTCAGTTTTACAATTACCAGTTCCGCCTCCGGCGCTGCCCCGGAAATGCCTTCTTTCAGATCTCTGTTTCCGGCTGCTATCGAAGCAAGCCGTGTTCCATGTCCGTTGGTATCTGTAGAAGGAACAATCTCCTGCGGATTTTCAGACTGTAACGCCCTGTTGATCTCTTCCCGGGTAAAAACCTGTCCATAGGGCACTTCCTCCGATTTTCCTGAAGGCAGGCTCTGATCCCAGATACTTACGATCCGGCTCTGATCTCCATTTCGAAATGCCGGATGAGTGTAATCTATCCCGGAATCAATGATTGCGATCAATGTTCCGGCTCCTCTCAGTTTCAGGTATGGATGCTCATGAAGCCGATTGATACCCGAAGCATTCAGACTTCCCTGATCCATATATGTATAACACTTGGGAATGGAAAAATACGAATAGCTGTTGATCACGGATTCCGGTACCTGAGAAGCCGGTATATAAAGAACTCCAAAAAGTTCATTGATGATCTGAAAGCTTCTGTCTGATTCATAGCTGACATTCCCGTCCACATTGCGGTTATACCGGACAATAAAATTCTGATAGCTTTCATTCTGGGCAGGAACCATTTTTGTTTCAACAGACATTTTCTTTTTTTCTTCAAACTGAGGAATTCCCCCTTCCAGTTCCTCTGAAAAAGGCAATCTTGTTTCCTCCACAGTCAAATTTTTTTCTTCTGTCCAGAGCCCCGGTTCATAGTCTTCTTTTTTCAGCATAGCTTCTCCAAAGCACTTTTTATCAGACTATGCTGCTGTTCTGACAATATGCGCAAAAAGCTCCCGCAGATTTCTCTGCGGAAGCCTTTTTACACACGTTATCAACCCTGGTTCAATACAGAACGAACATGTTCTACTTCTTCTCTGGTTGCCTTTGCAGCCGGAACATAATATCCCTTTGTGCGGGCGATTTTATAAATCTCTTCCTGAGACATCTCGCACTGGTTACGGATCTGTTTCAGAGTCTGTTTCAGTTCAGGATTCTCTGTCTGAGGGATCATTTCGCCATAACGTACAAGTTCTCCGTTAATGCCTGCCAGGGTATCTGCTACCATCGCTTTTTCATTCATCTGTGCCACCTCCTACTGTAAAAACTGCATAAGCTGCTGCTTTGTCTGCTGTGCGGACTGCGCGGATTTCTGGAAAAACTGTTTTACTTCCATATCTTCCGCTTTCTGTGCATAGTCCTGCATTTTACAGTGTGTGGTTTCAAATCCGCCGATCAGATGACGCAGATTCTGTAAATCAAGTTCTGAAATATCTGTCATGATACTACCTCCTCAATGTTATTTTACAAAAGATAGTATCTCAGAAAATCATGGTTTTATTCACCGATCAGCCAGTTGTACATTTCCTCATACTGGCTTGCAGAATGTCCCCAGGAGAAATCCGCAGCCATAGCCCGGTCTACCAGTTTGTTCCATTCTCTCTTGTTGTCGTAGAATACTCTCTCGGCATTTCTCACAGTATCCATCATCTCATGGGCATTGTAGTTTCGGAAGCTGAATCCGGTTCCTGTTCCCTCAAACTCATTGTAAGGCTGAACCGTATCCTTAAGTCCGCCTGTCTCGCGAACGATCGGCAGGGTTCCGTAACGAAGGCTCATCAGCTGGCTGAGACCGCAGGGCTCAAACAGAGAAGGCATCAGGAACGCATCTGACGCTGCATAAATACGGTGGGACATCGGCTCGTCATAGTAGATCTGGGCAGAAACCTTTCCGTGATACTTCCAGTCAAAATGACGGAACATATTTTCGTAACGCTCATCTCCGGTTCCAAGGATCACAAACTGAACTGCATCCTGGCACATTTCATCCATCACATAAGCAATAAGGTCAAAGCCTTTCTGGTCTGTAAGACGAGAGACGATTCCGATCATCATTACCTTCGGGTCAACCTCCAGTCCCAGGTCTTTCTGAAGCTGAAGTTTATTTTTTACTTTTTCCTTGCGGAAATTCCGGGCATTATAAGTCTGTGTGATAAAAGGATCTGTTTCCGGATTAAACACATCATAATCAATTCCGTTGACAATTCCTCTGAGGCTGTTGGAACGGGCGCACATCAGCCCATCCAGACCTTCTCCGTAAAACGGTGTCTTGATCTCTTCCGCATATGTATTACTTACCGTTGTTACAGCGTCCGCAAAAACAATTCCGCCTTTCAGGAAATTGGCATCTCTGTAAGCTTCCAGTTTATCCGGAGCAAAATAATAATCGGACAGACCTGTGATTTCTTTTACAGTTTTTACATCCCATACACCCTGGAATTTCAGGTTGTGAATAGTCATAACTGTACGGATTCCTCTGAAAAACTCATTCTGCTGGAAAGAGTCATGAAGATACACAGGAACAAGGCCGGTCTGCCAATCGTGACAGTGGATCACATCCGGGCGGAAACCGATTACAGGAAGGACGGAAAGGACTGCCTTTGAGAAAAATGCAAATTTTTCCAGATCCCACGGAGCGCTGTCATATGGCTTTGGTCCGCTGAAATAATATTCATTGTCAATAAAGTAAAACTGAATCCCCTCATACTGCATCTGCATGATACCCACATAACAGTTCTTAAAGCCAAGATCCATATAAAAATGGGTCACATATTCCATTTTATCTTTCCATTCCTGTTTCATGCAGGCATATTTCGGAAGTATAACACGGATATCAAAATAGCGTTTATCAAAATATTTCGGAAGCGCCCCCGCTACATCTGCCAAACCTCCTGTTTTAATAAACGGTACTGCCTCTGATGTTGCAAATAAAATCCTTTTCATCTGTAAATACCCCTCCTTAATGACTTGAAGTTATTTTTATTATACTCCAACTCACTTCTATTTAAAAGAGTGTTTTTTGTATTCCAGCCGAATCTTATCTGCGATCAGAGCAATAAATTCTGAGTTGGTAGGCTTGCCTTTTCCTGTGCTTACCGTATATCCGAACAGCTCGTCAATGGTATCCATTTTTCCTCTGCTCCACGCCACTTCTATGGCATGACGGATAGCGCGTTCCACCCGGCTTGGCGTTGTCTGATGTTTCTTTGCAATGGTGGGATACAGAACCTTGGTAATGGAATTCAGCATTTCCATATCATTAACTGCCAGAATAATGGCGTCTCTCAGATACTGATATCCTTTAATATGCGCAGGAACCCCGATCTCATGGATAATATTTGTCACATCTCCCTCCAGATTATGAGTTCCGTAATCTGCCTTTTCTTCCTGCACTGCCTGACGGAGCAGCGGCTCACGGTTCCTTCTGTCTCCGGAGCGGCGCAGATGCTTGATCCTGTTCAGAAGCACCTGGTTGTCAAAGGGCTTCAGCATATAGTAGTCTGCTCCCAGATTAAATGCATCTTCTGTGATCCTCTCCTGTCCCACTGCCGATACTACAATAAAAGACGGCAGTTTCTTTACCGTCTGGTCATGGCTGCACTTCTCCATAACAGTCAGTCCGTCCATCTTCGGCATGATAATATCCAGAATGACTACATCCGGCTCTTTTTCCCTGATGATATTACAAATTTCCTCTCCGTTGTGCGCTTTCCCCACCAGTTTTAGATCATGATCTTCTTCAATCATTCTCCCCAGTACTTCTACCATTTTCTCGTTATCATCTGCAACTGCTACATTTAGTTTCTCCATAAGACCAATTCCCTCCTCATTTTTCACAGCCGCCCTTCCACAGCTGTGGTGAATTTTCGTTTTCTCTTTCATGTCACAGCTATTATAGTAGAACATCACAGGCGAAATCAAGCCGAAACTGGGTGAAATGCCGGTTTTTCTTTCGCCTTCTTTCGAGATTTAAGTACATTTTACCTCATAAAACCACATTCTCTCCTGGATTTAAATCCTGGTTTTGTGCAGTTTTATGAGGGTTTCCGCTGTTCTGACCTGTTTTTACATTTTTCTGCATTTCCTGCAAAAACTGGTTTTACAATCTGATTCTGTGTCTGTTTTTCTGAAACATTTATTACCCTTTTATATTTTCCAGCATGGTTTCCGCAAAAATCCCATATCCGCTTGTTGAGTCCTGTACAAATACATGAGTTACTGCCCCGGCAAATTTCCCGTTCTGAAGTACAGGACTTCCGCTCATTCCCTGAACAATCCCGCCTGTGATCTCCAAAAGTTCCGGATCTGTCACATGAATCACAAAGCTTTTGTTCGTGTCTTCATGGTTCATGTCAATCCTGGTGATTTCCGCATCATATTCCTTTACGCTTCCGTTCACACAGCAGAGAATGGATGCCGGTCCCACTTCCAGCTCCTGCTTATAAGCTACTTCTGTTTTTTTCATGGGGATTCCGGCTCTTCTGTCATAAAAGGAACCATAAATACCGTTTTTGCTGTTTGTGTCAACAGCGCCTATGATCCGCCCGGGCTCATACCGTATCAGCCCTGAAAGCTCTCCCGGACTTCCGCTCTGTCCTTTCTGCACTCCAAGGATCTCTGCCTGGTATAAAGCGCCTTTACTGATGTGAAGAAGCTCCCCGGTATCCACATCACTGATTCCATGGCCCAGAGCGCCGTAGCGGCCTTTTTCATCCACACAGGTAAGAGTTCCGATACCCTGAGTATTGTCACGTACCCAGATACCCAGTTTATATTCTCCTCCGGTGTCTTTTACAGGAGTCAGTGACACCGGAATTTTCTCTCCGTTCCTTATGACGTCAAGAGTCACATCATCTCCGTCCAGAACTTCCAGATCCTCCATCAGATCTTTTTTGTCCGTTACCTTCTGTTCATTAAATGCCACAATGTAATCTCCGGGTCTGACAATATTTTTTGCCGGCTCCCTGGCAGTTCCTCCCTCACACAGAATCTCTCCTGTATCAATGATCAGAACGCCCTCTGTTTCCATATAAATTCCCACAGTGCTTCCGCTTACATACACAGAGCTGCTTTCTGTAGGAGTCACTTTAATATCCTTAAATGGTATCATTCCCAAAAGTCTGCAGGGAAGCAGGTAACTGCCCTCACCGGACACAGTGATCGCATCATCAAATTCCAGCAGCGGATGCTCCAGAAGCTTCTGCACCTCCCGGGCGCTGCTCTCTGACACATGTATCTCATCAGGAACCTTGCGGTCCATATAACGGTATCCCAGCCAGCTCATAGCAAGTACATCCAGCCCAAGACACCAGAAAAGAAATTTTCTGTATCTTCCTCTTCTGTTCATTCTGTCACATCCTTTCGCATAATAAAAAAGAGAGAACAACCTCTTCTGTCATCCTCTCTTATTATGCGGTGAATGTTTCTATTTCACTCTTGTATTTTTATGTACCTGTGCCAATTCTTTCATTTCCATTGCATTTTTGAGAACAGCATCTGTGATCTCAGCTCCGCCCAGAAGTCTGGCAAGCTCACGGACTGCTTCCTTTTCTCCAAGAGGATGGATCTCCGTGATCGTCTCACTTCCCTTCTGATGCTTTTCGATCTCAAAATGAGTATCTGCCATTGCGGCGATCTGAGGAAGGTGCGTAATACACAGAACCTGATGGCAGCTTCCGATCACAGCCATTTTTTCTGATACTTTCTGAGCAGTTCTTCCGCTGATACCTGTATCGATCTCATCAAAAATCAACGTTTCTATCTGATCTCTGTCTGCAAGAATAGCCTTGATGGCAAGCATGATCCTGGACAGCTCACCGCCGGAAACAATTCTTCCCAGAGGCTTCACACTCTCGCCGGGATTTGTGGAAATTTCATATTCAATGCTGTCATATCCGTTATCTGTAAATTCCTGCTTTCTCTGAAAATCAATGCGGAATTTAACATCAAGAAAATTCAGGTCACGCAGACCTTCAATGATCTTTTCTGTTAAGGTTTTACTGTAGTCTTTCCTGATTTCTGACAAAACATACGAATCTTTTTCCAGCTGCTCTTCTGCTTTTTTCAGATTTCTCTGAGCTTCCAGGAAATTTTCCTCATGTCTGGCAAGTTTTTCCAGTTTTTGCTGCTGTGTATTCTGGTATTCCAGGATATCCTCTATGGTGCGTCCGTACTTTGCTTTCAGCCCGTTGATCTGATCCAGACGTTTCTCTGTCTCATAAAAGGTTTCATCATCAAAGCTCAAATCCTCCACATAAGAGGAAAGTTCCCTGTTAAAGTCATTGAGAAGCCCGTCAATCTCCTGAAGAGTTTCTGCCATAGATTCCAGCTGAGTATCGTACTCTGTAACCCTGGAAAGCTCCCTGACTCCGGTTCCCACTGCTTCTCCTGCTCCCTGTCCCGAATCATACCCTGTAAGACTGTGAACGCTCTGAAGGGTTTCAAGAATCAGCTTTCCATTGTTCAGTTTACGATAAAGCGTTTCCAGTTCTTCATCCTCGCCCAAAAGCAGGTGTGCCTTCTCGATCTCACTGATCTCAAATTCCAGAAACGCCTTTTCCCGGTTTCTCTGTTCTTCATCTGTATCCAGCTCTTTCAGAGCCTTCATACATTTCTGGTATTCCCTGTAAGACTGTCTCACAGTTTCTTTTGCCGGCCGTATCTTTTCTCTTCCATATGCGTCCAGGATCTCCAGCTGTTTGTCCTGATACAGAAGGGACTGATGCTCATGCTGACCGTGTATATCCAGAAGACATTCTGCCGCCGCCTTCATCTGACCTACCGTACAGGTTTCGCCGTTGATCTTGTTAATGCTTCTTCCATCCATAATCTTTCGTGAAAGAAGAACCTGTCCCTCTTCTGTAAAAACTCCAAGAGAATTGAGAGCCGCCTCTGCTTTTTTATTTTCTACCTGGAACAAAAGCTCCACCAGCGCGCTGGAAGCGCCTGTACGGATCATATCTCTGGCAGTCCGTCCCCCAAGGATCAGCTGCATGGACCCAAGAAGAACCGACTTTCCTGCTCCTGTCTCTCCTGTAAGAATATTAAGCCCCGGACCGAATTCTACCTCAATGTCCTCGATCAGAGCAAGATTTTTTACATGCAGATGAATTAACATTTTCTCGCCTTCCTATTTCTGCAATATACTTTTTAAACGTTCTGCCACACTGGAAGCCTCCTCCAGTGTTCTGGCCACACACATAACGGTATCGTCGCCTGCAATACTTCCCAGGATTTCCTCCCAGTTCAGAGCATCCAACGCTGCCGCCACGCCCATTGCCATACCGGGAACTGTGCGGATCACCAGAATGTTCTGTCCCTGATCAATGGTAAGAAGAGCATCATGAAGCACTCTGGTATATTTTTCTCCCAGTTCTGTAGGAAGCTCCTGCAGGATCACATAACGGGATTTTCCGTCTTTTCCTGTTACCTTCATCATTTTAAGGGCGCGGATATCTCTTGACACCGTTGCCTGTGTAACCTTGAATCCCGCCTCATTAAGACGGGACGCAAGCTCTTCCTGCGTATCAATATCATACTGCTGGATCAGTTCCTTTATTTTTTCATGTCTTGCTACCTTCACAATATACCTCCGTCCGGTGCCTTAATTATCGCGCATTTTCTGCCTCAGCACTTCTACAAAGCTTAAATGGTTCAGTTTCAGTATCCGGCAGCTTACTGAAGCCTTTTTTATTATAATTTTATCTCCGGTCACCATTGGGATCACCGTGTCTCCGTCAAAAGAAGCCAGACCTTTTTCTTCATTCTGTCTTCTTCCCTCACCAATCTCCACTGTGATCACATCCTCTGCCGGAAAAATAATACTTCTTGTATTCATGGTATGGGGCGCAATGGGGGTCATCAGAGTCATAGACGCATCCGGAGACACTACCGGTCCTCCGCAGGACAGACTGTAGCCCGTAGATCCCGTAGGCGTGGAAATAATGATACCGTCTGCATTATAAGAATTCAGATATTCGTTATTTACATAATTTTTAAAACGGACTACCCTTAACGGTCCTTCTCTGCAGATCACAATATCGTTAAGCGCCACATCCTCGCCAATGACCTTCCCGTTTCTCACCACACTGCCGGTGAGCATCATCCGCTCTTCAATCTCGTAATCATCTGCCATCAGCTGATCCAGAGACGGATAAATGGAATTTTTGTCCACCTCTGCCAGAAATCCCAGGGTTCCCAGATTCATTCCCAGAAGAGGGATCTCTCTGTGCACCACATCTCTCGCCGCCTGGAGAAGAGTTCCGTCTCCGCCCAGCACAAGGATACACTGAGTTCCCTCAGGAATCAGATCCGGATCCGTGTAGTGGAATTTTCCTTTCTGTTTGAGTTCTGCCTGCTGTACCCTGCATTCTTTTCCATGAGAAGTAAGATAGGTCTCTATTTCCTCAGTCAGTTTAAAATCTCTGTCCTTGGCATTGTTTGTAATAATATAAAACCTGTCCATAGTATCCCTTCCCTAATCCAGCTGGTCGTGTGCCTGACGCACAACAGCCTCCGGTTCCACTTCCAGAGCAGACTCTGTCAGAGTTCCCTCCGGCTGCTTTTTCAGATGAAGAAGATATTCAATATTTCCTTCCGGTCCCTTAATAGGTGAAAAAGAAAGATGACGCGGTTCAAGAGAAATGGACTGCGCATATGCGATCACTTTTTCGATAACCTCAAGGTGTACTGCCGGATCGCGGACAACACCTTTTTTTCCAACCTTTTCTCTGCCTGCCTCAAACTGCGGCTTGATCAGACACACAATCTCTCCGTTCTCCGTAAGAAGATTTCTGACCGGAAGCAGAACTTTGGTAAGGGAAATAAAGGACACATCAATGGAAGAAAAATCTGCCGGCTCCTGAAGATCTTCCGGAACCACATACCTGATGTTTGTTTTTTCCATGCACACTACACGGGGATCGTTGCGAAGCTTCCAGTCAAGCTGTCCGTATCCCACATCAATGGAATAAACCTTTACTGCTCCGTTCTGAAGCATACAGTCTGTAAATCCTCCGGTGGAAGCTCCCACATCCATGCAGACTTTTTTGTCAAGAGTTACATCAAAATGATTCATGGCCTTTTCCAGCTTCAGCCCTCCGCGGCTTACATAAGGAAGGGTATTTCCCCTTACCTCAATCTTAACCGTTTCCTGAAACATGGTTCCTGCCTTGTCTTCTTTCTGTCCGTCCACGTATACATCCCCGGACATAATATATGCCTTTGCTTTTTCTCTGGATGGCGCCAGGGCCCGTTCCACCATCAAAAGGTCAAGTCGTTTCTTCATTTCTGCTCCTTATACCCGTCCTCTTCTGATTTTTCTTCCTTTAATTCATTTTCTATGGCGCTGAAGATTTCTGCCGGAGACAGACCGATCTTAGCTCTCAGACTGTCAACCTCTCCATGCTCCACAAAGCGGTTCCAGATAGCAATGGGAAGTACCCTCGCCTCCGGATGACAGGCTTCCATATAAGCTGCCACATGTTCGCCAAAACCGCCGTTTTTTACATTTTCCTCCACAGTTACAAAAAGGCTGTGATCCTTTGCCAGCTCATCCAGAAGGGTGGTATCCAGAGGCTTGACAAATCTTGCGTTTACAAAGGTTGGATTCTCACCTTTTGCCTTCATTTGCCTGTAAACCTGCTCGCACACTGCAGTCATACTTCCCACTGACAGGATCGCTGTTTTTTCTCCCCGGTAAAGAACCTCACTTTTTCCATACTGGATGGGACTCTGAAACTCTTCCAGCCCCTGATATGCGCTTCCTCTTGGATAACGGATCGCACAGGGACCTGACATATATGAGGAAAATTCCAGCATTTTTGAAAGCTCCCATGCATTTTTGGGTGCCATCACCGTCATATTTGGTATCATGGTCATATATGACAGGTCAAAGCATCCCTGATGAGTTTCTCCGTCAGCGCCTACAAGTCCTGCCCGGTCAATGGCAAAGATCACATGCAGATTCTGCATACACACATCATGCAGGATCTGATCCACTGCCCTCTGTAAAAAGGATGAATAAATAGCCACCACCGGGATCATGCCGCCCAGGGCAAGACCTGCTGCAAACGACACTGCATGTTCTTCCGCAATTCCCACATCAAAAAAACGGTCCGGAAATTCCTGTCCGAATTTTTTTAGTCCGGTTCCCTCAGGCATTGCCGCAGTGATCCCCACCAGCTTTTTCTGCTCTTTTCCCAGAGCTGTCACAGTGTCTGCAAAAACGTCTGTATAGGTAAGACTTTTCTTTACTGACAAAGGTTTTCCTGTTTTTATGTCAAAAGGACCTGTCCCGTGGAAACGGTCCGGATGAACACAGGCCGGCGTATAACCTCTTCCCTTTTCTGTGAGAACATGGACGATCACCGGACCTTCTACTCGTTTTGCCTCATTAAAAAGCCGCATCATCTGGCGCATATTATGTCCGTCAACCGGCCCCAGATAGGTAATCCCCATATTTTCAAACAGCATTCCCGGAATGATCAGCTGCTTGATGCTGCTTTTGGTTTTTCGCATGGTGTCCACAATGGCCGGACCTATTTTCGGAACCTTTTTCAGTGTTTTTGTCACATTGATCTTCATTCCTGTATAGGACTCTGCTGTGCGCAAAGCACTTAAATAGGAAGACATTCCTCCTACATTTTTTGATATGGACATATTGTTGTCATTGAGTACAATAATAAAATTTGTTTTCAGCTCTGCCGCATTGTTCATGGCCTCATACGCCATTCCTCCTGTGAGAGCGCCGTCGCCGATCACAGATACCACCCGGTAATTCTGTCCCAGAAGATCTCTGGCTCTCACATACCCCAGACCTGCCGAAATGGAATTGGAGCTGTGACCTGCATCAAAAGCATCACAGTCGCTTTCCTTTCTTTTTGGAAAACCGCTCATGCCGCCTTCCTGCCTGAGCTTTGCAAAGCCTTCCTTTCTTCCTGTCAGGATCTTATGTGTATATGCCTGATGTCCCACATCCCATATGATCCGATCCTGAGGAAGATCCAGCACATTATGAAGGGCAAGAGTCAGCTCCACCGCTCCCAGGTTTGACGCAAGATGTCCGCCTGTACGGCTGACCGATTCAATTAAAAACTGTCTGATTTCTTCTGCCAGAAGCGGAAAATCCGCCAGGGCGATCTTATGAATATCATTGGGCTTATTGATCTTTTCCAACATCCTTCGTGTCCCTCTCTTACTTCCTGCGCCCTGCCATTTCCCTGATCAGAGCTGTCAGGAATTCATTTTTTCTATTCAGCTTTTCCAGAGAAAACACCGCGCTTTCAGAAAGCGTTTCCACCTGTCTGGACGCCTCCTCTGTACCGAAAAGTGTCACATATGTAACCTTATTATTCTTTTCGTCGCTGTGGACCGGCTTGCCAAGTTCTTCGCTTGTAGATGTCACGTCAAGAATATCGTCGCGGATCTGAAAAGCCAGTCCGATATCTGATGCAGCACTTTCTACAAGAGCAAGCTCCTGTTCATCTGCGCCGCCCAGAACTGCCCCTGCCATCATGGAAGCTTCCAGAAGAGCAGAGGTTTTATGTTTGTAAATATAATCCAGCATATCCTTGCTCAAGGGCTTGCCGTCATTTTCCACATCCACACTCTGTCCGCCCAGCATACCGGAAATTCCTGTCTTTTCTGCCATGATACGAAGAGCCTGTATCACACGAGAGTCTCCCGGAGCATGGTCAAAAGCCCGGAACATGGTTTCATAGGCATAATTTAAAAGAGCTGCCCCTCCCAGGATTCCCATGGCTTCCCCATATACCCTGTGAGCGGTCAGACGCCCTCTTCTGTAATCATCATTATCAATTGCCGGAAGATCATCATGAATCAGTGAATGGGTATGAATCATCTCGATTCCTGCCATAAAAGGCTCCGCAAGAGCCTCATCTCCGCCAAAAAGCCGGCAGCACTCCAGAAGAAGCACAGGGCGCAGACGCTTGCCGCCTGCACACATACTGTAATTCATTGTTTCTGCCATGGTTCTGGCAAAGCCTTTCTCTTCCGGAAGCCAGCGGCGGATCACTTCTTCTGCATGATCTGTCCGTTTTTTCAGTTCATCCTTAAAATTCCCGTAATGTTCCATCTTCATCCATCTGGAGCATCTTTTTTTCTACTGTGTCCAGTTTTTCGCTGCAGTATTTTAAAAGCTCCATTCCTTCTTTATAAAAACGGAACGAATCTTCCAGAGAGGTTTCACTGTCCTCCAGCCTTTCTGCCAGTTCTCCCAGCTTTTCAAAGGCTTCCTCCAGGGTCTTCTCTTTCTGGAGATCCGTTTCCTGGTTAATCGTCTCTGTCATGTTTCCCATGTTTCCTTTCTGATTCCTGTGACCGCAGCTTCGATCACACCGTCTGTCACAGAAATCTCCAGCCGGTCTCCCGGCTTTATGCCCGCCGTTGTTTTTACTGCCCTGCTCTGGCTGTCCGACACAAAAGCATACCCCTGACTAAGCTTGCCAAGGGGCGAAAGTCCTTTATAGCGTTCCAGATAAAGTCCCAGAACATGACGTTTTTCCTGAAGTTTCCACTTCATTGCCTCTCTGAGTGCATCCTCATAATCCAAAAGCGCCTGTCTTCTGTCTCTCAATCTGCTTTCCGGGCTTAAATACTGAAATCTCATCTGAATCTGATCCAGACGTAAACGCTCCAGATTTAATTTTGCATTCATCCCTCTATTCAGACGTTCCCGGAAACCGGCAGCATTCTCCACCAGTTTCCCATACTGAGCCACAGCCAGCTCTGCTGCTGCCGACGGCGTGGGCGCTCTTAAATCCGCCACAAAATCTGCAATGGTAAAATCGGTTTCATGACCTACCGCTGAGATCACAGGAGTTCTGCAGTCAAAAATAGCACGGGCTACTTTTTCTTCATTAAAGGCCCAGAGATCCTCTATGGAACCTCCGCCCCTTCCTACGATCATCACATCCACGCCGGCTTCATCCAGCATACGGATTCCCTTTACAATACTGTCCGCAGCGCCTTCTCCCTGTACCAGTGCCGGGTAGAGAATGATCTGGACATAAGGATTCCTTCTCAGAGAAATGTTACGGATATCCTGTACAGCCGCTCCTGTCGGCGCAGTTACCACGCCCAGTCTTCGGACAAATTTCGGAATGGGCTGTTTATATTCCTCGGCAAACATTCCCATTTCTTCCAGTTCTCTTTTCAGAGCAAGAAAACGTTCGTACAGAACGCCTTCTCCCTCCTGAGTGATTTCCTTTGCATAAAGCTGATAACGTCCGTCTCTCTCGTAAACGTCCACAGCTCCGCCCACTACCACCTGATCTCCGTCTTTCATTCGAAATGCCAGTCCACGCCTGTGTCCGGCAAACATCACACAGGAAAGCACTCCTGTTTCATCTTTCAGAGAAAAATAAATATGTCCGCTGGGGTGATATTTACAGTTGGAAACCTCACCCTTTACATACACCTTTTTCAGGACAAAATCCTGCAGGAACATATTCTTCACATAGCGGTTGACCTGACCTACGGAATAAACTCTTTTCATTTTCAGTTCTTGCTTTCTTCAGATGACGGATGTTCCTTTTTTTTCTGATTTTTGCTGGATCTGATAATGATCTTTGCCTGATGGGAAGGACGCTGTGTTCTGCGTACAGGACCGCCCTCTTTCTTTCCGCTTGCAATCTTTCCAAGGATTCCGTTTACAAAGGAACCGGAATCTTCTCCTCCAAAAAGCTTGGCAAGTTCTACTGCCTCATTGATGGCAACCCCTACCGGAATCTCCTCATCAAATTTCATCTCATAAAAAGCAAGGCGGAGAGCAGTCAGGTCAACCCTGTTCATTCTGCTTGTCTTCCATCCCTGGCTGTATTCATTTAATTCCTGATCGATTTCTTCAATATGTGCAAGAATATCATCGTATTTCTGCTTCATGACAACCTGTTCTTCTTCTGTCAGTTCCTCCAGGCTGTCAAAATAAAGAGAAAGCTGCTCCGGCATTTCTCCCTCTTCATTAAACTGTGTCATAAACAGCAGTTTAAAAATATGTTCTCTCTGTTCGTGTCTTCGCATAATTCCTCCTCATATAGAAAAAAGGAAAGGGTTACTTTCCTTTTTCGTTCTCCATATCTACACCAGCAATGCGGATATTTACATCTGCAACCTCAAGGCCTGTCATATTCTCAATAGATGTCTTTACCTTGTCCTGAACCTTCCGGCTGATGTCCAGAATATTTTTTCCGAAATCAATATTCAGTGTCAGATCCACTGTGACAACGCCTTCCAGAACAGTAACCTTCACGCCCTTGGACAGGTTTTTCATTCCAAGCTTGCTTACCAGCTCATTTGTGATGTTTCCACCCATGGATGCAACACCTTCAACTTCTGTAGCCGCAAGTCCCGCAATGATCGTCACCACTTCATCTGCGATCTTTACTTCACCGATACCTCCTACATCCTGTATTTTATAGGTTGTTCTTTTTTCTGCCATAATAACTCCTCCTAAGGATTCAGAATCAGATACTGCGGTTTGGGAACAGACTTTTTAAATGTTTCCTCTGTCCCTGTTAATAAGCTTAGTATATCAAATTTTCACAGAAAATAAAAGCATTTATTATTTATTTCATATCTGTTCTTCCGACAAATACAGGATTATTTCTTATTTACTGAACTCTGTCAGAACAAGGTCCGGATTACGATCCTGAGTCATACCTACGCTCCATGCATTTACAAACAGAAGCAGTGGATTTCCTTTCAGGTCTGTTACCTTTTTCATATCTGAAGTTCCTGTGATCTTAGCCACATCCACCTCATCCTTATTTGCGATCCAGCGTATATGCTCATAGGGAAGATTTTCCAGGCGAATCTCCACATTATATTCATTTTCCAGACGGTATTTCAGAACATCAAACTGCAGAACGCCCACAACGCCCACTATGATTTCCTCCATTCCGGTATTAAACTCCTGGAAAATCTGGATCGCACCCTCCTGGGCGATCTGATTGATTCCCTTTACAAACTGCTTTCTTTTCATGGTATCGATCTGACGGACACGGGCAAAATGCTCCGGCGCAAAAGTAGGGATTCCCTCAAAAGCAAACTTTCTGCCCGGAGAGCAGATGGTATCTCCAATGGAAAAAATACCCGGGTCAAACACACCGATAATATCTCCCGCATATGCTTCTTCCACTACATGACGGGATTCTGCCATCATCTGCTGTGGCTGAAGAAGGCGCATTTTTTTGTCGCCCTGCACATGATACACTTCCTGAGAAGCGTCAAACTTACCGGAGCAGATACGCATAAACGCAATCCTGTCACGATGAGCCTTGTTCATATTTGCCTGGATCTTAAACACAAAGGCAGAAAAATCATCAGACATGGGATCAATTTCTTCATCATCTGCAATACGTGGAAGCGGAGAGCTTGTCATGGACAGGAAATGCTCCAGAAAAGTTTCCACACCAAAGTTTGTCAGCGCAGAACCGAAAAATACCGGAGTCAGTTCTCCCTTGCTTACCAGTTCCTGATCAAAATCTGCACTTGCTCCGTCTAGAAGCTCAATTTCTTCCATCAACTGGTCCTTCTGATCCGCATCTACGATCTCATCAAGGCATGCGTCGTCAATATCGATCTCCTCAATGACTCCCTCTTTTGTTCCCTTTTGTGTATCGGAAAAAGTCAGCACCTTATGGGTGTTTCTGTCATAAACACCGCGGAATTTTTTTCCGGAGCCAATGGGCCAGTTAATGGGGCAGGTTGCAATTCCCAGTTCCTTTTCAATCTCATCCAGAAGATCAAAGGTATCGTTTGCATCCCTGTCCATTTTATTGATAAATGTAAAGATCGGAATATGGCGCATTACACAGACTTTGAACAGTTTTCTTGTCTGGGCCTCCACACCCTTGCTTCCGTCAATGACCATAACAGCGGAATCTGCTGCCATCAGGGTACGGTAGGTATCTTCTGAGAAGTCCTGATGCCCCGGTGTATCCAGGATATTGATGCAGTAACCGTCATAATGGAACTGGAGTACAGAAGAGGTTACGGAAATACCTCTCTCTTTCTCGATTTCCATCCAGTCAGATACCGCATGGCGGGATGTTGCCTTTCCCTTTACGCTTCCTGCCAGATTGATGGCACCTCCGTAAAGAAGGAATTTCTCTGTCAGTGTTGTCTTACCGGCATCCGGGTGGGAAATAATGGCAAAGGTTCTTCTTTTTTCTATCTCTTTCGCATACTTGGACACGTTTAAGCCTCCTGTTTTCTATTCATACAATCTCATAACATACTCACACATTCTAGTATACAAAAGCCTGCACTGTCAAGAGCAATCGGACAGGAAAAATCCCCTCTCCCTGCCGGAAGAGGGGCATATTTTTTATATTCCGTCAGTCATAAATCCCTTCTGTCTGTATTACATACTCCTCTGAGGCAGATACAGAAGCCTCTTCATCCTCGGGAGCTTCTCCGCTCCCACCGTACTCTGCTGTCTCCTCAACCTCTCCATTGGTTTCTTCCAGTTCCTGTTCCGTGGCATCTTCTGCTTCGTCACTGGTCTGGCTTAAAGGTGTGATCACAATATTTTCTGCTGCAATACCGGTCTTTCTTTTTACAATATCCTCAATCTGCGCCCTCTGAGCATCTTCCAGCGCACTGTCCGGCACCACAATATCTGCTGTCTCCCCGGTCAGATTCACAACCACATTCTCAAATCCCTTTGCCTCCAGAAGAAGTTCCGCCGCAGCTTCTTTTTCCGCAAGCTCAGTCATGGACACCATTGTGTTAATGGCTTCCTGCTTTTTCTCCTCACTGATATCTGTATTTCCAATGATCTCCTGAAGCTCTGCCTTGTTCTGAGAACGCACCTGCTCTCTGGAAAGCTTTGCCTGGGCTGCAAAATCAGAAGCGCCTGTAAGTACGGCTTCTCCGGGAGTTCCTGTAGTGGGGAGATCTCCCTGGCCATCTGCCCCGTTCTCATCCAGAAGGGCTGTTTCATCTGTCAGATCATACTCTACTTCTTCCAGGATACTGCTGCTGTCTGCGCTGGCCTCCTTATCTTTAAAGCCCAGATCTACATCTGCAAAATTCAGGTATCCGGCTACTGCGATCAGAATTGCCAGTGAGGTGATGATCACCTGATTCTTTTTCATGATTTTTTTCACTTTTCTCTCCTCATTTCATTTTCATTATTTTTATTTTATGGGCTTCAATCTGAAATAATGCCATTACAGCCTGCTGAATATTCTGTACGGTAACAGAATCATCCGCTCCCTCTGCCGCAATCAGCACTCCTGTCACCTCCGTATTTTCTGTTCCGTAAAATCCCTGTTTTCCCTCTCCGGTCATCAGAAGTACCTGTACCTTTCCCACACCTTCTGTATTTTCCAGAATAGATTCCAGCTTTGTTTCCAGAAGTGTTCTGTCCACCTCATATCTCTCTGTATTTTCCGCAGGATCCGGGCCCTTCTTCGCCTGTTCCCTACCGTCTGATACCGGAAGCGCGATCACTGTCAGAAGCATTCCCAGAAGCAGAAGGACCATCCACTGTTGTCCCGTCATTTCTGTCAGTAAGGATCTTACAGTCCTTTTCTTCGATTCCGAAGCGCTTCCTGAGTTCATCCCGAATCCCCCTTTCCTGTTCCCGGGTCAGCTCCTGTCTCACTGTCAGTACTGCGGATATCCGCTCTCCTTCTATATGTACGGCAGTCTTAGAAGGATTTATGCCTGATTCTTTTAATAATTCTTCAATTTTAAAAGAAATTTCATTTTCATACCCCTGTTTCAGATAAAAAGTCTGAAGTTCTTCTGCTTCCAGCTGTTCCATTTTTTCCTGTTCCCGGTAAAAGGTATCTGCAAAGCTTTCCAGAAACTGCCCGCTTTTTCCAAATGCTGCAAACACAGGCGTACAGAGCATATAGATCAAAAGAAGCCCCATAAACGAACGTACATAGCGTTCATATTTCCGGTCAGGAACCAGCTGAAAAACTGCTGTAAAAAACAGATAAAATACTGCAAGACTTTTCATCCACCGGTAAATTTCCTCTCTCATACACCGCCTCCCTGTATTCCTGCCATAATGATCAGAAAAGTCAGAATGCAGAGCGCCTCTGCTGTAAAAAGGATTTTCAGGAGAATTTCAAATCCTTCTCCCATAGTAGACAGACATTCCACCATCCGCTTATCCGATACCGGCTGGGACACTGCTGCCAGAAACCGGTATGTTAAAGACAACATCCCATAATGGATCACAGGTCCTGCTCCGGCTGCCACTGTTACCAGAAGAATCAGAACCCCAAGACAGTTCCGTACAAGAACTGCACTGGTGATCACCAGTTCTGTTACCATATTGACTGCGTTTCCCACTCCAGGCAAAGCTCCGGCTGCCTTTCCAAGCACACTTCTTTTCAGAGAGTCCATAACCGGAGACACCAGCCCCCGGACGATCTGAAGTCCTGCCACAAGCCCCAGAAGAGTCTTCAGCGCCCAGATGACCACTGTTTTTAAAAATTCCGCAAGCTTTCCTAGCATTTCTTCTCTGGACAGATGATTCACCAGACGCAACAGAACATAAATCTCTGCTGCCGGCAAAAGAATATTCAGAAGGATCCACTGGATCAGCCACACCAGAAGAAGCACACCTTCATAAAATACAGCTGCGGACAGCGCTCCGGAAGCTGCCGCTACCGTCATAAAGTATGCAGGAGACAGCGCTTTCATAAATTCCACGATCCAGGATATGGTTTGCTTTAGTGAACATGTTTTTTCATAAAAAGAATCCATAAGAAGCGTAAACAGAAGAATATACACCACATAAAAACTGACGTCCCCCACCTGTCCGTTTTCAAATACAGAGGCAAAATTTGTAAACACTGCCGCAAGAATTACCAGAACAAGAATTTTGGCAAACAGCGCCCTTTCCCTTTCAAATCCTGAAAAAAAAAGACTGCGCAGAAATTCCTGCACTGTCTCTTTTGAAATCGCTTCTTCCCCATTGATCAAATTCTTCAAAGCATCCTGAAAGGAAAAGCTTTCTGTCCCCAGAAGCTCGTCCAGCATATTCTGAACCTGACTGAAATCAAGCTCCGAAAGAAGTTCTTTCTGAATCTGCTCAGACGTATCAGGCTCCTCTGCTGCTCCCCGTACACATTCTGCTCCGCAAAAGGTCAGACATACGGTCCATAAAATAAAAATCCCGATCTTATAAAACTTTTTCATACAAAAAACTTCTGAATCGTATCCAGAAGCGCCATCAGTACCGGAATACTGAGGACCATAATAGACAGCTTACAAAACAGTTCGATCTGTCCTGCTGTTGCCTGATGCCCTGCATCTCTGCATATTCCGGCTGAAAACTGCCCAATGTAAGTGATCCCTATCATTTTTATCAACGTTGCCAGATAGCCTTCATCCAGAGGAATGCTGTCTTTTAATTGCTCCACTGCGGAAAATATATATTCGATCTTTCCCACTGCAAGTCCCAGGATCATGAGTCCGATCCCAACAGTTACAAAAACAGCGTACTCCGGCTTTGTCCCTTTCAGAAAAAATCCCAGCATCACACCGCATACGCCAAGAAGAGAAATCTTTATAATATCCATGCTCCGCTCCTTTCGCAGCTGCTCCGGCTACATAACAAAAAGAGCCTGTATACTTTCAAACAGGTCATAAATATAGGGAACGATCCAGAAGAGAACCACCAGAAGCCCTGCAAGACTTACCAGAAATGCCTGCTCATCTCTGCCGCTGTGTTTCAGTATCTGAGAAAGAACAGAAACAAGGATTCCCACTGCCGCTATTTTAAATATAATACCGACTTCCAAATCATCCTCCTTTCCCGGACTCTGCGCAGCTTTGTTTTTACCACAAAAGCACTCCCAGAAAAATCCCGCCCAGAATTCCAAGGCTTTGGCAAAGCTTCTTTTTTTGAGGAAGCTCACCGGCCAGAAAGTCCAGCCTTTTGCACAGCTCTTCTTCAAAAAGCTCCAGCTGTCTCAGCTGCATCTCTCTGTCCAGATAACCCAGCCGCTCTCCAAGAGAAGCGATCAGTTCCATTTCTTCTGCAGAAAAACCTGCGTCCCGGAGCTTTTTCTTTGCACAGTCCCGGAAGATCTTTCCAATAGTCTGGCCTTCCTGACTTTTCAGCCTGTCCGCAAGATTCCGAAGGAACTCCCGGTACATACCGTCAAACTTTCCGGAAATTTCCAGAAACGCCTCCGGAAAACAGGTATTACCACAACGCACTGCTCCTTTTAAACATGAAGTCAGCCACAGAAATTTTTTCAGATTCTGTTCTCTTACTGTAAGTTCCATACTCTTTGCAGCCCCCATACCGGTTCCTGCAATAAGTATCATAAGAATACCTGCAAATTTCAGCATGGAACTCCCCTTCCGTCATAAATCCCTCTGATAATGCCTGCTCTTTTTTCTTTTCCCAGAACAATATACCTGTCAAATACGCGCATTTTTTTTAGTCCCGCAAAAAAGGGCGTGGCAAGCACAGATTCCAGATCATCTCCATGTGCAGTGGCGATCAGCCTGCAGCCGCTGTGGATCACAGCTTCCACTGCACGGAAATCTTCTTCTTTTCCAAGCTCATCCACTGCCACTACCGCCGGGGACATGGACCGTATCAGCATCTGCATCCCCTGCGCTTTTGGACAGCAATCCAGCACATCTGTTCTCATTCCCAGATCATTCTGAGGGATCCCCTGATAACAGCCGGCCAGTTCGCTCCTCTCATCCACCACTCCCACCGTAATACCCGGAACCTTTCCGAAACCGTTACTGAGCTGCCGGATCACATCTCTCAAAAGGGTTGTTTTTCCACATCTGGGCGGTGAGATGATCAGGGTATGAGCTGTCCATTTTTCTTTCCGGATATAGGGCATTACAGCGTCCGCACATCCTGGTATCTGATGAGCCAGACGCACATTAATACAGGAAATATATTTCATCCCCCTGATCCGGTCTCCATCCAGGATCACCTTTCCGGTAACTCCCACTCTGTGGCCTCCCTGTACGCTCATATATCCCTGACGAAGTTCATCCTCATAGGCATACAGAGAATATCCGCTTACATATTCCAGCGTTTCTTTCAGGTCTTCTCTTGTTACCACATAAGGCTCCTGACCCTTTGTCCTTAAAAAGTATTCTCCCTTGTCATAAGTAAGAAACAGCGGCCTTCCTGCCCGGAGACGGATTTCATACAGTCTGTCGTAATCAATCTCCGTCTGAACAAGAAGCCGCCGTATATTTCCGGCAAACAGATTCTGGATCTGACTGGCCTCCATTGTCCTCACCCCTCTTTACACATAATATATGAGGACAATCTCTGTTTCATTCCCGTATTTTACGGAATACTGATTTCCAGACGCTCCCATCTGATATCCAGAGGTTTCTCTGACCACACAGCGCCGCTGTATCCCGGCTCCATTTCCAGCATGGCATAAGAACCTCTGTCCATTGGGATGGTGCGGGGATCTCTGGAAAATCCCTCACCGGTCCATTTCATATATGCTTCACGAAGCACCCACTGGTCATAAAAAGCTTCCTTTACATGATCTGACTCCAGGATGTCCCGGAGCATGGATGCAGGCACCAGTCTCTGCAAACCTTTTTCATAATCCAGCTCTCTGTGTTCCTGAATGTCAATTCCCACTTCTTCTCCGGCGATCACACACACAACATACTTTCCGGAATGGCTGATGTTATAATGGATTTTCGGCTGTAAAGTAAAAAACGGCTTTCCATGCTCTCCTTTTGCTCTTGGCTCAAAAGCAAGCTTCCGTCCATACTCTTTCAGAAGCGCTTCTTCCAGAAGCTTTTCACCTGTCATATGTCCCATGTTTTTGTGCTCATACTTCGGGGGGATCTCTGTAAAATAAATGACTGCTTTCATATTCCAGCCTCCTTTAAAAATCTGGACGGTTCTCTGTCCTTTTCGTACTGCCGCTTCACATAACATAAAGTAAGTTTTTTCTTTGCCCGGGTCATCCCCACATAAAACAGCCTTCTCTCTTCTTCCAACGCCGGCTCGAGAACTGCTTTTTTGTAAGGAATACTGCCTTCATTTACATTCAGGATATAAACACAGTCAAACTCCAGCCCCTTTACCCCGTGCATGGTAGAAATCAGAACGCCTTCTGTCTCCTTTTCCTGCTTCTTTGCCTGTTCGTTCAGTCTCTGCGTATAATCTTCTATGTAAGCCTCCCATTCTTCCAGACTGTTTATTCCTCTGGCACTTTCCAGAAGACGGTCCAGGATCTCACTTAATTCCTCTGGTTTTATTTTACGATAACGTGCATATTCATGCAAGTATTCTTCATATCCCATACCCTTCCTGATAAAATTTATGGCTGCATAAGGGGGCAGGCCTTTCAGAATCCTGAGATGGGTTTCCAGAGTGGTGATCCTATCGCACATCCAGTCTTTATCCTTATAAAATTCTTTCAGCTGCTCAAAAGACAATTCATTTGAAATTGCCAGGGCATCCCGTGAAATATAGCGATTCGGGCGGTTCATGATCTCCAGAAAATTTTTCCGACAGTTCTGCCCTGCTGCCAGTTTCATATATGCCATCATGTTTCTGCATATCCAGTGATGAAAAAGATTCGGAAGAGTTTCTTTCATGGTAAAAGGTACCTGCCGCTCCATCAGCGCTCCCACAAGACCTTCTGCCTCCTGATTAGTCCGGAGAAGTATGGCTGTATCTTTCAGATCGTCTCCTGCGTCCAGCCTCTTTCGCAGATTTCCAGTGATCTCCATATACTCTTCCCTGGGATTTGGAAATTCCAGAAGACTTACCGGTTCGCCCTCCGGATTAGGAGTAGACAGATCTTTTTGGAAACGTGTTTTATTTTCTCCAATCACGTTCATGGCTGATCCCAGAATTTTCTTTGTACATCGGTAGTTTACATTTAAAACCACTGTTTCCGCTTCCGGATAATCTTTTGTAAAATTCAGCATGATCTCCGGTCTTGCCCCGCGGAAGTGATAAATAGACTGATCGTCATCCCCTACAATAAACAGATTATTATCAGGCTTTGCCAGAAGCCTGACAATATCATACTGAAGCTGGTTGATATCCTGAAACTCATCCACCAGAATATACCGGAATTTATTCTGCCAGGCTTTCAGAATGTCCTTCCTCTGCTGAAAGAGATCATAGCAGTACAAAAGCATATCGTCAAAATCCAGCTTTCGCCTTGCCGTACATTCCTTCCGGTATCCCTGATATATCTGTCGGAATACCTGATCCGGGCAGCAGGAAGAATAATAATGTTCCAGTGAAATCCGGTTTCCTTTTACCACACTGATCTCTTTTGCCAGCTCTCCGGAAAAATCTCCTTCTTCCGCAAGCTCCCCTGCCAGTTCCAGGGTAAGTTCTTTTAATATATTATTTTTTTCTTCCTCTGACAGAATATTGGCTGCGGTAAATCCATATGCCTGCTTTAAAATAGCATAAAATACACCGTGAAAAGTTCCAAACGTCACAGGACTGTGTTCCTGTCCGGTAAATTTTAAAAATCGTTCTTTCATTTCCTTTGCCGCAGCTCTGGAAAATGTCACAACAAGAATCGAAGCCGGAGAGATCCCACATTCTTTTGTCATATATGCAATTCGTTCTACTGTTACGGAGGTTTTCCCCGATCCGGGGCCTGCCAGAACCATCATAGGTCCTGACAGGTGGACGATTGCCCGTTTCTGAGATGGATTACGTTTCATATAAGTCCGTTCTTAGCTGAGTTTTTCAATAGCTGCTTTGACACGCTTCAGAGTTTCTTCCTTACCAATGATCTCCATGATCTCAGTTGCTCCGGCAGGTGTCATCTGCTTGCCGGAAACTGCAGTACGGAGAGGCCACATAACATATCCGTTCTTGTAGCCCTTTTCTTTTACAAATTCACTTAAAGAAGCAAACAGCGGATCATTTGTATATTCCTCCTGGGCCTCAAGTACAGGAAGAACTTCTTTTAATACGGCAAGAGCAGTCTCTTCTGTTGTTTTCATTTTTTTGTGGCAGTACATGGAGGAATCATACTCCGGAACTTCCTCAAAGAAGTCGATCAGAGCCGGAATATCCGGGAATACCTCGATTCGTGTCTGCACCATTCCTGCAATCTTGCGGAAATTATAGTCTTTTTTCAGCACTTCCTTCATATATGGCAGCGCTTTTTCATAAAAAGCTTCCGGTTCCATTTTTTTGATATATTCACCGTTCATCCAGCGCAGCTTCTGAATATCAAAAACAGCCGGAGATTTGCTGATGTGGTGATAGTCAAAGGCTTCTACAAGCTCTGAAAGAGAATAGATCTCTCTGTTTTCCTGAGGACTCCAGCCCAGAAGAGCCACAAAGTTTACAATAGCCTCTGTCAGGAATCCCTGATCTACCAGATCCTCATAGGAGGAATGACCGGAGCGCTTGCTGAGCTTCTGATGCTCCTCATTTGTAATAAGAGGACAGTGTACATAAACCGGGATTTCCCAGCCAAATGCCTCGTAAATACGATTGTATTTCGGCGCAGAAGAAAGGTATTCGTTTCCGCGGACTACATGGGTGATTCCCATCAGATGATCGTCCACTACGTTTGCAAAGTTATAAGTAGGATAGCCGTCAGATTTGATCAGGATCAGATCTTCCATTTCCTCATTATTTACTGTAATATCTCCGTAGATCACATCATGGAAAGTAGTTGTTCCCTCTGTTGGCATATTAAACCGGATTACATGAGGTTCTCCTGCTGCAAGACGTCTTTCCACTTCTTCCTTCGGAAGGTTCAGACAGCGTTTGTCATAAATGGAAATTTCTTTTCCTGCCACTACACGCTTCATGGATTCCAGCTCTTCCTGTCCGCAGAAACAGTAATAAGCATCTCCCTGATCCACAAGCTTTCTGGCATATTCCAGATAAAGACCGGAAGCCTGACGCTCACTCTGTACATAAGGGCCTACGCCGCCGTCTTTGTCCGGACCCTCATCATGAAGCAGTCCTGTCTTTTCCATGGTGCGGTAAATAATATCAACCGCGCCTTCCATATAACGCTCCTGATCTGTATCCTCAATACGGAGAATAAAATCACCGCCCTCATGTTTGGTGATCAGGTATGCGTATAATGCCGTACGCAGATTTCCCACATGCATTCTTCCTGTGGGACTTGGCGCAAATCTTGTCCTTAACTTTGTCATAATCTCTCTCCTGTTTTCTTTATACTGTGAAATTCCCTGAGACATCTGTGCCTCAGGGAATTTAGCGTCGCCGTCTGATACACGACAACCGTTTAACTCAATTATGCTTCGATGCCTCTGTTTTTCAGATATTCGATCACATCTCCTACGGTAGCAAGATCTGCAAGCTCCTCCGCAGGAATCTCGATGTTATACTCATCCTCCAGTGCCATTACAAGCTCAAAAAGATCCAGTGAATCTGCCCCCAGGTCATCCTTAAAAGAAGTTTCTAAATTAATCTCATTTTCATCACAGCTTAACTGCTCTGCGATCATTTTTTTCATTTCTTCTAACATTACTATCTTCTCCTTTATCAAATATGCTACTTTGATGTGGAAAGTATATATTCTGTACATCTATTTGTCAATAGATTTCCACGATTTTCTCTTTTTCCGGGCTCTGTCTGCCTGGCGTTCCTTACATATCCTGAAATTTTATCTGCCGTGCCACACTTAATGCCAGTCCCATTTCCGCCATCAAAAACATGATGGACGTTCCTCCGTAACTGATAAACGGCAGGGTGACTCCGGTATTTGGCATAAGGTTTACCACAACCGCAACATTAAAAATCACCTGCAGCGCAATGTGGATAAAAATTCCGGTTACCATCAGACTCCCCAGAAGATCGGATGCATTCTGTGCAATAAAAAACAATCTGTACAGAAGATAGGCAAACATAAGGAGCAGCATAACGCCTCCCACAATTCCCAGTTCCTCACACACAATGGAAAAAATCATGTCATTCTGCGCCTCAGGAACACTTCCCAGCTTCTGGATACTGTTTCCCAATCCTCTTCCCATAAGGCCTCCGGAACCGATGGCATAGAGAGCCTGAAGAGTCTGGTAGCCCATTCCGTCTGCAAACTCTTCCGGTCGGAGCCATACAAGAATTCGTCCGATTCGGAAACTTTCATTTGTTTCCGGATCCACAGTAAGATACAAAAGCATAACTATTCCCACCAGAAGAACCGCTCCCACTGCCCCTATTGTCAGGAACAGCTTCGTATTCGGATGAGCAATAAAAATAAGACCTGCAGTAATACCAAAGATAATGATAGCGGTACTGAGATTCTCTGTAAAAAAATAAGCACCAAAAGCAAGCGCTCCTCCTTCTCCTGCCAGTATCATACAGTTCCTCAGCGTTTTTACCTGCCGCCCCATTTTTACGATCATATAGGGCAGACACACGATCACTGCAATTTTAGCAATCTCCGCAGGCTGAAACTGAATACCCAATTTCAACCAGCGCCTCGCCCCGTTTACCTCCTGTCCCAACGGAGTAAACTTTACCAAAGCCATCAGGACAAAAGCAGATATATATAAAATTGCAGTAAATCTGCCAAGGATATGATAGTCAATTTTTGATATTGCGACTGCTACAATAATACAGCCGGCACTGATCAGCGCCTGTTTCTTAAAAAAATACATGTCATCGCTGTACTTAACCTCTGCCATATAAGAACTGGTACTGTACAGCATAATAAGGCCAAAGCAGGTAAGAAGAATGATCACTGCCAGAAGACTGTAGTCATAATAGTCCACCCGCTTCCGTCTTCCCTTTTTTTTCCTGCTGCGGCCGTCCGGCTTTTTCTTCTGTTCTGGTCCTGCCATGAAAACACCTGTCTCTTTCTGTTTCAAACAAAATATGCATCAAGTGTTCCTATTATAGCAGAATCCTCTGTCCTGTGCAAGTTTTCCGGCTTCCTCTGCCAGTTTGCAAAGCTGTCTGTTCTTTTCATTCACAGGGCCGAACTCGTCTATACAGCAGATCACATGGGCGCATTGTTCCATCACCTGTACTGCTTTCTGATAGATTTCCTCCCTGATCAGCGAAAACGGGCGTTCCTCTATTACCTCTGCCGCCAAAGCTCTGGCAACCTCACAGTCCACATCATTTCCATGGAGGATACCTGCCGCAAAAGGAATACCGGCTCTTTGAAGCTTGCGATATACGGGAATACCGGTGCCATTTCCTCCAATCACAAATACCTCCGGTTTTCCTTTTGGCTTTTCCATTTCCAGACACCCGAACGCGGCATTGTAGCTTCCCGTTGTGATCCCATAAAGATGATGTACATACTCTGAACTGAAAATCTCCTCCGGTGGTCCGTATTTTTCTATTTTATCTCCATGCACGCAGATCACACTGTCCGAGATTTTCTGGGCAAGATCCAGCTCATGAAGGGACATCAGAACCGCTGTTTTTTTCTGGACCACCATATTCTTCAGAATTGCCAGAAGTTCAAGCTTATGCCGAATATCAAGAAATGACGTAGGTTCGTCAAGTACAATAACCTCCGGCTCCTGGCAGATGGCTCTTGCAAGAAGAACCCTCTGTCTCTGACCGTCACTGATAGCTGTAAAATCCCTGTCTTTAAAATCCAGGGCATGAACCAGTTCCATTGCCTCATGAACCTTTTCCCAGTCTTTTTCTCCCAAGATCCCCAGCGTTCCTGTATATGGATAACGGCCTGTTGCCACAATGTCCTCACAGGTCATAAGCTCCGGCCGGATACGTTCTGTCATCACAACCGCCAGCCTTTTTGCCACATCCTTTCCGGACATACGGCTCATCACTTCACTGTCCAGGTATACTGTTCCGCCAACCAGCTTCAGCTGTCTTGTCATACTTTTCAGGATTGTGGATTTCCCTGCGCCGTTAGGTCCGATCAGCGTAAGTATCTCTCCTTTTTTCAGACGGATTTCAATATCTCTGATCAGAGGCTTCCCGTCATAACCTACTGTCAGCTGCTCTGTTTGAATAAAATACTCTTCCATTATGCTGACCTCTTTCTCCGAATCATAATATAAATAACGACAGGCGCGCCAAACACCGCTGTTACTGAACTGATGCTAAGCTCCGTAGGCGCAAAGGCAGTCCTGGCGATCAGATCACAGAAAAGACAGAACACTGCGCCTCCCAGAAAGCAGGCAGGAATCACCAGAAGAGGGCGGGCTGTTTTTAATAAACTTTTTACCAGATGAGGAACTGCAATCCCCACAAAGGAAATCGGTCCTGCAAATGCAGTGACGCAGGCTGATAAAATACTGGACAGAAGAATCAGAGCCACACGGAAAAGTTTGATATTTACTCCCATGTTCTGAGCATAGCCTTCTCCCAGCTGATAAGCGCTGATAGGCTTTGACATCAGAAATACCAGCAACACGGTAACTGCCGTCACCACTGCCATCATCCGTACATTTTCCCAGTTCATACCGGAAAAACTTCCCATGGACCAGTTATGGAGATTAACAATATTGGAGTCGTCTGCAAACGTGATCACGAAATCCGTAATGGCAGAACAGATATACCCGATCATAATACCGCTGATAATAAGAGCAGACATCTGCTTTACCTTTTTTGCAACAAGAAGCACAAATCCCATAGAGATCATGGAGCCCACAAATGCAGCCAGGATCAGAACCGCAGAAGAGGCAACCATGGATTTTCCCAGAAGAAAGATCATAACAAGGGAAACGATCAGTTTTGCCCCTGATGAAATCCCAAGAACAAAAGGGCTGGCTATGGGATTTCCAAAAAATGTCTGCAAAAGGAAACCGGATACAGACAAAGCGCCTCCCAGGATAATAGCTGCCAGTATTCTGGGAATCCGGATTTCCCAGACGATATTAAGAGCTGTGTCCTCTCCCTTTCTCAAAAACAGGATTTCCATAATCTCTCTTATAGAAATCTCAATGCTTCCGGAATTAATATTCCATACTATAAAGAGCATCAGAAGCAATGCCAGAAAGCCAAAGGCAATCCAGTATCTGAAATGTAGTTTCTTCCGCATGTTTCTATCCTTCCTGTCTGTTTACCAAAACCTGCTATCTTATCTGCCCGCTTATTTCAGCCGATGCATATAGGTCAGAGTGTCCAGACTGTCATCTTCTGTTGTCAGCATGGTGTGGATATCCTCGATCATGGTTCCCAGTCCCATGGTATCCTGAAAAAGATTCTGTTCTGTACACCATACATTTCCGTTTTTTACTGCCTTAAAATCATTGAGAAGAGAGCTTTTTGCCAGAAGCTGATCAATGGTGGTCAGCTCACCGTCAATGGTACTGTTATAAATAATATAATCCGCATCCTTTGCTCCGGCATAAAATTCTTCCATCTGCATATTCATAGTGGAAAGTGCGCTGTCGTCCCCCCCAAGCGTATCAAAAATGTATTTTCCGCCTGCCAGCTCGATCATCTTTGCCACATAATCATTGGATTTGCGCACATTTGCAGCGCCTACCGAATTTATGTAAAAAAATGCCACTGTCTTTCCTGTATTTTTGCTGTTTTCCAGATTTTTCACCTTATCTGCCTGTTTCTCAAAAAGTTCCTGGGCCAGTTCCTCCTTATTCAGAAGCACTCCGTACAGTTTCAGCCATTCTGTCCTTCCCAGAGGATGAGATTCATAACTGGAATGTTCCACCAGAACCGGGATTCCAAACTGTTCCAGTTTTTCTTTTACTTCAGGCATATGGTAGATCATGGTAGACTCTACAGCAAGGCCGCAGTTTTTGCTTAAAATCAGTTCATAATCCGGAGCGCTGTATTTCCCTGCAAAAGAAATACTGCCATCCTCCAGCGCCTTTTTTGCCTCTTCAATATACCAGCCGTCTGCATCTGTGCCGGAAAGACTGATGTGATCCAACCCATCCAGCGCACAGAACAGATTCATGGCAGAGGTTGCCACGAGATAAATGTTCTGCACCGGTTTCTGAATGACCGCAATACTTTTGTCCAGAGATTCCGGAGCCTTTTTCCCTTCCGGCACAACCAGAAAACGGTCCTTATCTGCAATTGTGATCAAAGCATAGTCCTCTTTATAATAATCTACAGAAAACTGCTCTGCATAATCAAGCTCCATACTGTGATCGTAAGTAAGTCCGGGAATCTCCGGCGGCTCATTCTGGTTCTGCGATGCCAGAACCGGAACGATACTGCCCAGAATCAATGTCACACTTATAATAAAACAGGTAACTATCTTTTTCATATTCACTCAGCCTTTTTCAAAGATCCGGAATCAAACTGCAGCGTATAGTCGATCTCATGGGGTTCACTCATGGCTACGGTATCTGCCTTTACTTCAAGAGCAGTGTCAAAAGCTGCAACCGGAATCTCAAACACAGAATTTCCTTCTGTATTTACCATCTCATACTTCTCCCCGTCCACGATCATATAATCGTAATTTGGACTGCTCCAGGTAATAGTTGCCACAGCCTTTCCGTCCGAAATCTTCATTTCTGCCGGGCTCTCTACCGTTGCCTTTCCGGAACCGCCTTCCAGAGCCACTTCCACCGTATAGTTTCCATCTTCAAGTTTCAGCTCTTCTGTTGTCTTTCCTTCTGCTGAACCACCAGTCTCTTCGCTGTCCTCTGCCGGCTGAGGATTGGAAACACTTACCTTATGATCGTACCACTTTCCTTTTTTGCCAAGAAGCGCCACATCAAACTCCTCATCGAGAGCCGGAACCGGAATGTCAAAGCCATTCACAGTTTCTTTATAACCATCACTGTATGTGACCTCATCCTCTGTCGGCTCCAGAACTTTTGCGCCCTCTTTCTGTGCGTCCTCTGCTGTCCCGGCAAACAGATTTACAATGCTTTTGGAAACAAGGCTGACATGAATGGTCATTTTACCGTCCTTCACGGTCAGGGTTCCCTTTCCGTCTTTTGCCTCATTCACATGGAACATATTGCTATCCGTGTCAAAGTCAGCTGTGTAAACACCGTCTTTCAGTTCATCTTTTGCTTTGTTCTCGACAGCAGTTTCTGTCTGTGTTTTTTCCTCTGCCATAACGGTGCTGTAGCTTCCCATAACCGTTACTGCGCTTAACATACACATGGCAATCATTGTTTTTCGTTTCATCCCATAAATCTCCTTTCAAAATAACTGCCCGGAAGTTTTATAACATTCCGGGCAGATTCTTTCATTCCTTATTTCTCTTATTATTCTGCAGTATCGGCTTCTGCTGTTTCAGCTTCTGCTGTTTCAGCTTCTGCCGCTTCATCCTCTGCGGCTGCCTCTGTTCCAAGAGAATCAATCGCTGCTTTTGTGTGATCCACATAAAGCTGTTTTACTGCATCAATTCTTCCCAGTCCGGCAATCTGAGCATCTACACTGTCAAAGTTACCGGATGCCTCAAACATGGATTTCCAGGAATCTTCCTCGCTTCCTGCCATATCATTGTTTGCATGATCTCCGGCAACTACCATAAGCGGGCGAAGGATTACTTTTTTATAGCCTGCTTCTTTCACCTTTTCGATCACTGCTTCGCAGGCAGTATCTTCCGGCTCTCCTTCTACAGTGCCGATAAATGCATTTTTAAATCCAAGCTCTTCCATCTGGGTCTGCATCTGACTGTAGCTTACCTTTGCTGTATGAGAGGTTCCATGACCCAGGAATACAAAAGCAGTGCCATCCTCTGCGGCTGCTTCCATGCTGTCAAATCCTGCTTCCTGAACTGCTGCATCTGCAACTGCCTGAGCAACTGCGGCTTTATCTTCATTGATCACTGTTGCATCATCCCCAACTTCACCAAGCATAGGCTCTGCAATTGCAACAGATTCAAATTTATCTTTATACTGTTCAAGAACTTCTGCCATCTCATCATATTCCGCGCCATGCATCAGATGTGTCGGCTGTACTACCAGGTTTTTAACTCCGTTTTCTACTGCGCGGTCAAGAGCCTGCTGCATGTTGTCGATCACTTCTCCGTCTCTTGCCTGAACATGATTGATAATGATCTGAGCTGTAAATGCTCTTCTCACTGCCCAGTCCGGATAAGCTTCCTGCAGCGCATCCTCAATTCCTTTAATGTCCTCAACACGGCTGTCATTATAAGAAGTTCCAAAGCTTACTACCAGAAGTTCATTCTCGCCGATCTCATCTGCATTACGGGCGTCATCCTTTGCAGCATCTCCGGTGTCCAGACCAAAGTAATCCGGGCTGGCATTCTCGCCTTCCACCAGTTCTTTCTGTGCATCGGTAAGAGCATCCCAGGCTTCTTTTGCAGCTTTGCAGTCATCATCTGTTGTTTCTGTTCTTTCCTGAACATAAATTTTGTCGATCAGTGCTGCTGCATTATCTGCTGCCTGCTGATCTGCGTCTGCGCTTTCTTCTCCTGCAGTTTCTGTTTCTTCTGCTGCAGCCTCAGTTGCAGTCTCCTCCTCAGAAGCATAAATGCTTGAAGGTCCCATTACAGATACAGTTGCTACAGCCATTAATAATGCCAGTGCTTTTACAGTTTTGTTTTTCATGTTTTTATCCTCCTTTATTTTACACTGTACGGAAAATCTGTCCGCTGTATGGCAGTTCTCCCATCAAATGAATAAAAAAGTACGGAGAAAAACTTTCCCACAAAACATTTTCCCATTGCCTGAACTTTCATAAAAATAAAAAAACCTTTACTCATGGTAAAAGGTCTGCGGAAATATACGGTACAACCAATTACTCGTGATTCGGGACCACTGTCCCCGTACCAATATCAGGCAGGTTTCCTGGCTTATAATTCCACATACAAAGCAGCCTTCCCAGTTTCCCAGTGGCTGTAAAATACAAAACGCTTTGTACTCCTTAAATACAGTGACGAGATCGTGCAGGATTCTCACCTGCTTCCCTTTTAACCGGATATGATTTCGGCACCTGATATTCTTTTTATTCAATTTTTTAAATTATATCACTCTTTTTTGACAAATACAAGCATTCTCGCAGAAAAATACGATAAAACAGAGCAATGCGGAAACTGTTCTTCCATCATTGCTCTGCTGTGAATTTTTCTTATCTCATATATGTTTTCAGCGCCTCATAGACAAATTTCTGTCTTGACTTATATGCCCCTACCTGATTGCCTGTATCTGACTGAAGGGCATGATAGATATTATCAAGAGTTACCGGTCTTTTTGTCTTTTTCAGAACCCGGGCAACTGAACCTTCCCCGCCCTGATGAAGGATGTTAATAAACATTCCTACTGACCTGACTTCTGTGACATGATATTTCTCGCGAATTATCGCTTCCATTTCTCCTATTTGCTGGTACATCAGCTGATCCTGACATTTGATACCTGTAGGAGAGCTGATCAGCTTGACCATGATCCGGGCTCTTCCTGATTCCTCCGGAAGTCTGTAAGAAGACCAGTCTTTTATGTTTTTCACATCATTCCACACATAATTTTTCGGGTCATATTTTGCATATTCTTTAGCGCTCATAGTTTCATGGATCAGAAGAAGCAGCCTTCTTGCTTCATTTGCATACCACTGGCCTGCGCCAATGGTGATTGCATGTTCTGCTCCACTGTTGGTATATGCTTCTGTGAAATCCGTATAATCCTGTCTTCCGTAAACCTGACCTCCGGTTTCCACTGCGTACAGGATTTTCTTCATAACATCTTTCTGAGCAGAATTATATTTTGAATGGTTGCCGCTGTCACCGGAGTCTCCTGCGCCAGTTTCTGTTTCTTGGCTCTGCACCAGATTTGAAGTATACTTTACACCGCCGCTTAATCTGTATGAACGAATACTGTATATATACTTAGTACTTGGAGAAACCTTCATATCTGCCAGCGATTTTCTGTCTTTTTTCACATCTGCCACAAGCGTCCAGCTTTTTCCTGCAACTTTCTTGTATACTCTGTAGCCATCTGCTCTTGATACTGGATTCCAGGATACATTAACTCTTTTTTCTGATACAGCTTTTGCTCTGATAGAAGCCGGAGCCAGGGGACGGGTGGATGCGATTGCTGTTGTATATCCACTGTAAACATTCTTGCCGTTTTCTTTGCGGTAAGCCCGGACAGCATACTGGTATGACTTTCCGCTTGGAAGATTACGATCCAGATATGATGTAACTTCTCTGCCGACTATCTTAATGCGCTGGAACGGCTTTTTTACAGACTCTCTTCTGTAGATCGCATATCCCTGAGCCATAGAGGACGGCTTCCAGCTGATCTTAAGAGCCACTGTAGAAGAGGCATCGATTTTTACTGAAATCTTCTCATTTCTAATACTTGCAGCGCTTACCGGAACTTCCGTACAAAAAACAGTGGTAGCCAGCATAACTGCGGCCAGAAGAAATGCCGCACATCTTTTTCCTATTGTTTTCATTCAACCCTTCCTTTCTCAAGATGAATTCTGAATGTATTTCCTGCTGGCAGCTCTGTCTGACGCCAGCCTTTCTTTTCTATTTTACGGAAAGATTGAAGAAAAAGCAAGCTTTTTTTACAAATTATTATGATTTTATTACATTTTTATTACTTTGAAATATTATTTATCACAGATACCTGACGTTTGTTATCTCTCATCTCCCACAAAAAACAAAGCCATTGTGCCCGGACCGGAATGAGCGCCGATCACTGCGCCTACATAATTGATGATCTCTGTCTTTACCTGATATGTTTCTTTTATTTTATCTGCCAGATACTGAGCCTCTTCCAGACAGTCCCCATGACTGATAAACACGGTATCACAAGAAGAAGCATAGGTTCCGATTTTTTTGTCCATCAGAGCAGCCAGCTCCAGAAGAGATTTTTTGCGCCCCCGTACCTTTCCTATGGGAATCAGCTTCCCTTCTTCGTCCACATGCAGAATCGGTTTGATATTCAGCATACCGCCCAGGACTGCTGCTGTTTTTGACACACGCCCTCCCCTGTGCAGATGATCCAGATCATCCACGGTAAACAGATGTACGATATTTTTCTTATGCTGTTCTGTCCATTCTGCCACTGTATCCATATCCTGGCCGTCTTCCTTCCTCTTCTGCGCCAGATAAACCAGAAGCCCCTGCCCCAGAGATGCGCTGAGAGAATCTACGATCGTGATCCTGCGATCCGGATACTCTTCCAGAAGTTCTTCTGCCGCGATCCGGCAGCTATTGCAGGTTCCGCTGAGACCGGAGGAAAAAGCAATATGCAGAATGTCTTTTCCCTCTTTCAGATATGGCTCAAACAGTTCTTTTGCCTCTTCCGGATTCACCTGAGCAGTTGTTGGCATGGAACCTGTTCTCATTTTCTTATAAAATTCAGATTCCTCCATAAAGTTCTCATGAGTATAATGCGTTCCATCTATTGTATAACTGAGGTACATACAGCCCACCCCATGTTCTCTGTAATAATTTTCCGGCAGATCTGCATTGTTATCCGTTGTGATCACATAATTCTTCATGTTTTCCCCTCCATTTTATAGATCATAACATCAGGCTGTCTTAATATGCTCCGCTGTTACGGAAGCCGTTCTGTGCATTTATCATACCATTACAGTTCGATATGTGCAACAAAAATGAAAAAGAACTGACAATACCTTTATAACACTTTCAGCGATTCCTGAAGCTGATTGTCCTCCTCATGCGTAATCTCCTCCTGATTCAAAAGCTCCGGATCCGGTTTCACCTCCACATCCGGTTTGATGCCCACTTCATTAATGGAGTGTCCTTTTGGCGTGTAGTAATTGGAAACCGTAAGCTTTACCGCGCTTCCGTCACTGAGGGGTCGAAGCTCCTGAACCACGCCTTTTCCATAAGTAACAGTTCCCACGATCGTGCCGATTCCATAATCCTGGACCGCTCCGGCAAAAATCTCCGAAGCGCTGGCGCTGTTTTCGTTTACCAATACCGCAAAAGGCATATCCAGTGGTGTTTTGCCTTCTGATCTTTCCTCACTGCGGTTTCCGTATTTATCTTCCGTATATACGATCAGCCCTTCCGGAAGAATACTGTTTAATATTTCACATACAGAAGTCAGAAGTCCTCCCGGATTTCCTCTCAGATCCACCACCAGTTTCTCCATTCCCTGTTCCTTCAGCCCGGAAAACGCTTTCTCGTACTGAGCCGGAGTCACGTCTGTAAACTCAGATATCCTGATATATCCCACCTGATTTTCAAGCATCTCACTGAATACAGAAGGAAGCTCCACATTTGTGATCTCTACAGTCACTTCCATGGCTTTTTCCACATTCTGTCTGTGAACGGTCAGAACCACTTTTTCCTTTCCGCTTTCTCTGATCATGTCCACAACTTCTGAGACATCCTTTTCCGTGATATCTGTGCCGTCAATACCGCTGATGATATCTCCGGCCTTCAGCCCTGCCTTGTCCCCCGGACCTTCTTCGTAACATTCCACGATCCGGACGCCGCCTTCCTTATTTTTCTGCATTGCAATACCAATTCCCACATAGGCTCCCATAGTGGAAGAATTCTCCTGCTCATATTCCTCTGCCGTGTAGTATCTGGAATAGACATCTCCCAGACCATATACCAGACCTGTATAAAGCCCCTCTGCAAGTTTTTCCTGATCTACTTCCCCCAAATACTCTTCATCGATCAGATGTTCCAGAAATTTCAACTTGCGTACATGCTCCGAATCCGAAAGAACTCCGTCATACTGAAGGCGATAGCCCAGATATCCGCCTGCTCCCACTGCCAGAGAAAGTGCAACGCCTGCAGCAATTCCTTTTATATACTCTTTATTTTTCATTGATATTCCTGCCCCCTGTAAAAACAAACGGCACAATGCTCTCTTTCCGCTGAAAGACAAAGCCTTATGCCGCTTGTTCATTTCTCTTTATTTTCAAAAATCATTTCCGGAAAAATCCGGACTTTTTATGTATACTGACTGTGCCGGGATACTTCTCCTTATACCCGAAGATGTTTTCTGGTTGTCAGGAAGCTTCCAATCAGACCGATTCCAATTCCCAGTGCAAGGCCAATAGGAACAAGTGCTTTATAAATCTCTGTTACCGGAATAAACGCAACAATGCCTGTGAGAACATTAAATCTTGTCAGTATATACTCTATCGCTGAACTATAAACAAAATACAGAGCTATCAGAGGAATCGCTGCGCCTACAATACCGAGAACAATACCTTCCATCACAAAAGGCGCCCGGACAAACCCATCTGTGGCTCCTATATATTTCATAATTCCGATTTCTTCCTTACGGACAGAAATACCAACGGAAACCGTATTGCTGATCAGGAAAACAGAAATCAGCAGAAGCACTATGATAATTGCCATAGAAGCGTAGGACACAAGACGGTTAAAGCTTCCCAGAGTTTTTGCCGCCTCCTCTGACTGATTTACCTCGCGCACATGCTCCAGCCCCTGAATAAAATTAACCAGCTCTGTCTGCTTTTCAATCTGATTCATGTAAACTGCATAGTTGGCAGAGTTTACAAGTGGATTGTCATCCCGGAATCCCTCTGCGGCCTCAGATCCGTCAAAATATTTTTCCTTATATTCATTCCACGCCTCATCTGCAGAGGTAAATACGATTTCCTGCACTTCCGGGCGCTGTCTGATCTGCTCGCCGATCATATCAATCTGTTCCTGGGTTGTTCCCTCGTCAAAAAATACTGTGATCGGCACTTCCTGCTCTACTTTGTGAGCAATATTATCCACATTGTTTACAATAGAATAAAAAATACCTACAAGAAAGATACATGCCGCCATTGTAAGAATTGACGCAATGGAAAACATCCAGTTTCTTTTTATATTTTTAACACCCTGTTTCAGGGTAAACCATATGGTACTAGGCCTCATGATATCCTCCTTCTTTCTCATCGCTGACAATGACGCCCTCATGCATGGTAACAACACGTTTTTTCATGGAGTTTACAATTTCTTTATTATGGGTTACTACCAATACAGTCGTTCCGCGCTCGTTGATCTCTGCCAGAAGATTCATGATCTCCTCTGCTGTCTGGGGATCAAGATTTCCGGTCGGCTCATCTGCAAGCAGAATATCCGGACGATTTACAAGCGCTCTGGCAAGAGCCACTCTCTGCTGCTCACCACCGGAAAGCTCATCCGGATAGGATTTATATTTCTCTGCAAGTCCAACCTCCATAAGCACTTCAGGAACACGCTTACGGATCACCTTTCCCGGCCTTCCGATCACACGCTGGGCAAAAGCTACATTTTCATATACATTTCTGTCTTTAAGCAGACGGAAATCCTGGAATACAACGCCAAGTTTTCTTCGGTATTTGGCAACTCTGCTGTGTTTCATTGTTTCCAGACGCTCGCCGCTTACGATCAGCTGACCGCTGGTACTGTCAAGTTCTTTCATCAGAAGCTTGATCAGAGTTGACTTACCGGACCCGCTGCTTCCTACTACAAAAACGAACTCTCCTTTATCCACATGTAAGTTCGCATGACTGACAGCCGGAAGACCTTTTCCGTATGACTTACTTACATCAATCAGATCTATCATATGTTCCTCCTTTTAGAACAAACCATTGCTTTCTCTTCACAGAAAAATACTGCCATGGGATTCCGGCAGTATCAGTTTGCATCCCGCAAATAAGCATTTTAATGTTTTTGTAACAATGTTGTAACATACTTCCGAAAGAATTTCAAGTGTTTTTTTGAAATCCAAAAGATTTTCATAAAATTTTTACATTAATTTATTGTTTAAGAATGGGGAGAATTCCAAAGAATCCTCCCCTACTGTTTATATGGAACCAGATGATAACTGCTCACATGATACTGTTGCACGCCGAGGTAAAACAGCAATCCCATATGTTTTCCGCATCAGTATTCCAGTGTCTCCATATATTTCATATATCTTACAACCATAAGAGCAATCTTGAATGTAATGGCATCCTCAAACACTCTCAGGTCAAGCCCTGTGCTTTTCTGAAGTTTGTCAAGACGGTATACCAATGTATTTCTGTGAATGTAAAGCTGTCTTGATGTCTCAGACACGTTCAGGCTGTTCTCAAAGAATTTGTCAATTGTGACAAGTGTTTCTTCGTCAAAATCATCCGGAGATTTATTTTCAAAAATTTCTTTGATGAACATTTTACAAAGCGGTATCGGAAGCTGATAGATCAGTCTGCCAATTCCCAGGGAACTGTATGCGATCACATCCCTGTCACCGAAAAAGATTTTTCCAACATCCAGAGCCATTCTTGCCTCTTTATAAGATCTGGAAACCTCTTTCAGCTCACAGACAATTGTTCCGTATGCGATATGAGTGCCGTTCTCCAGACCAAAGCCCAGTGTGTCAAGAATCGCATGAGCCAGCTTATCCATATCACTGTAGCCTTCTCCGTCTTCAAGCTGTTTCACGATAATAATGCTTCTCTCATCCACTGCCGTAATAAAATCTTTTGTTTTTCCGCCGAAAAAGCTCTTTACCGCTTCCATTGCATTGTGGTCTTTTTCCTGCTGAAGCTCCATGATCATAACAACACGGCGTACGTCCGCATCAATATGAAGTTTCTTGGCACGGTTGTAGATATCCACCAGCAAAAGATTATCAAGAAGAAGATTTTTGATAAAGCTGTCCTTATCAAAACGTTCTTTATAAGCAACGATCAGATTCTGCACCTGGAACGCTGCCAGCTTGCCAACCATATAAGTGTCCTCATCGTCGCCATGTGCAACCAGAATATATTCCAGCTGATAATCGTCGCACACCTTAAAATACTGAAATCCTTTTACAAGCTGACTGTCAGCCTGAGATTCTACAAACGCCTGCACATCTCCCGGCTGAACTGAAAAATCCGAAAATGTGGATGCCAGAACCTTTCCTTCTGTGTCTATAATACAAAACTCGATTCTGGATATTTCCTTTAACCCTTCCAGTGTATTCTGAAGTACCTGATTTGATATCATCTGCAAACATCCCTTCTCATGCATTCTGCATGTCTCTTCTTTTTCCCATAAAGAAACCTGTACATAAAGGTATTTTAATACAATATCACCAAAATTAAAAGAGGAAATCGTAAATTTGTTACAAATTTTCAGGTGATTTTTGTGTATTTTTCCTATCTTTCTATAAACCCTTCTCCATGGACCTCTCTTGCATCGCCTACAATCACAAATGCTTTGGGATCAATCTCATCAATTTTTTCTTTCAGCTGAACCAGTTCTTTCTTTCCAACCACGCAGTAAAGCATCAGTTTTTCCTGACCGGAATACATTCCCTTTGCAGAAATTCCTGTTACGCCCCGGTCAAGATCATGGATGATCATCCTTGCAATGGCTTCCGGCTTATCCGTAATAATATTCACTTCTTTTGAAAATTTCAGACCTTCGATCAACCCGTCCGATACCTTTGTTACAAGATAAACTGCAATGATGGCATAAAGCCCTTTACGGATTCCGAATACATACATACCCACAAGGACAATGGAACCGTCAATAAACTGCATGATCTGCGCAATGGTATAATGACGCATATATTTCTGGATAATGGCAGCAAGCATGTCCGTTCCTCCGGTTGTACCTCCGCCCAGAAATACCATTCCGATTCCTGCGCCAAGGATGATCCCTCCGTAAACGGAGGAAAGAAGAAGATCATCAGAAAGCTTCCACTCCGGAAGAACTGCCAGCCACATGGTAAGAGTCATATCTCCCACCAGAGCTTTTTTTACAAAAGAAAATCCTTTCAGCTTTGTTGCCAGAATAAAAAGAGGAATATTCAGACTCAGGTTCGTCACCCACAGAGGGACTCCGTTTTCCACAATTCCTCTGGTCCACTCCTTTACCAGAATGGCTGCTCCGGAAAAGCCGCCTGTAACCAGTCCGCATGAATCAAAGCATGCCTTGATCGCAGTTGCCATCAGCCCTGTTCCCAGAAAAATAACCAGATACTCAAGCCATATAGATTTTTTTCCTGCCAGTTTCATATAAAAGCCTCCTCCTGTAGTGATATAACTCTAACGCGATAAAGCGTCCCTTATCCTAAAAGAACGGGAGACGGCCCATGCCGCTTCCCGCTCTTAGTCTGCCCTATTTCTGAGGCATATTTACAAATTTAATAAAATGATAGCTTTCAACAATCTGGAAATACTTGATAATCCTGGGATACAGAGGTTCAGCTGCCTCCCCGAATTTATCCTTTACCAGAAGCGCAATATCTGTCACTGTACGTTTTCCGTCGATCAGAGGCCAGATAAAGCTTCCCTGAGCGTCCAGATGGACTTTGGTAAAACGCGGCTTGTTAAATACAGTCTGGGCGATTTTGTTCATGATCCCTGTGTTTTCCACTTCAAGGATCACTCTGTCCTTCAGATCTGTGTGCCATTTCAGCGACTGATTTTTTTCCGGAATAAGATCCAGATAGTTGATCTGCATACCTTTATCTTTCTTTTTTCTCATCAGGCTTTTCTTTTATTCCATAAGGAGAATTTCAGAAGACCAAGGATCATGAGAGCCATGATCACAACGCCGCCGATATTTCCCAGATTGATAAATGCAGGAATACTGATTCCGGCAACTGCCAGAATAGCCAGGAAAATACCCACAAGTCCCTCTCCGGCGATCATACCCGCGCAGTACAGAGTACCATTGGTAACCTGAGATTCTTTTGTTTTGCTGTCAACATTTTTACGTCTATCCAGGAACATACGAACAATACCACCGATCATAATGGTTGTGTTCAGGTAAATCGGAAGGTAAAGTCCAATTGCAAAAGGCATTACCGGAATTCTTAAGATTTCCAGGCCCAGAGCAAGGAATACACCTACAAATACCAGAGTCCATGGCAGATCTCCGCCCATGATACCCTCAACAATCATCTTCATCAGACCAGCCTGAGGAGCAGGAACCTCTGCAGTGCCATATCCCCATGCAGCGTCAAGAAGATAGAGAACTCCACCGATAGCAAGACCGGAAACAACAACGCCAAGGAGCTCGCCGATCTGCTGTGTCTTCGGTGTTGCACCAAGAAGGTATCCTGTCTTCAGGTCCTGAGAAGTGTCGCCTGCAATAGCAGCAACGATACAGATAACGGAACCGATCGCAATAGCGCCTTTCATTCCGTCAATACCGGTTTCTCCTGTTGCCTTGATGGCAAAAGTAGCAAGAAGCAGTGTGGCAATCGCCATACCGGATACCGGGTTATTGGAAGAACCGATCATACCAACCATACGGGAAGATACGGTTGCAAAGAAGAAGCCGAATACCACGATCATCAGCGCGCCCAGGAAGTTTACCGGGATTGCAGGAACAAACCAGATAATAAATACCATAGCAACGATTCCTGCCAGAATAAAGCCCATAGGAAGATCCTTATCTGTTCTTAAAGTACCGCCGTTCTGGGATCCTTTCATACTCTTCATGGAATCACGGAAGGTAGAAATAATCAGAGGCAGAGATTTAATAAGAGAAATGATACCGCCTGTTGCGATAGCGCCTGCTCCGATGTATTTTACATAGTTTGACCAGATTGCTGCTGCTCCGCCCTCTGCAAAAAGCTGTGAAACAGTTACGCCAGCTTCTGCCGGGTACAGAGAAATATCAGGTCCGAACAGACAGATCAGCGGAATGATCACCAGCCATCCTACAATGGAACCTACGAACATGAAAGAAGCAATTCTCGGTCCAACGATATAGCCAACACCAAGAAGAGCCGGATATACTTCCATACCAATTTCGCCCTTAAAGGATTTAAAAGCAACTGCAACGTCTGCAGGAATCACCTTCAGACCGTCTACGATAAATTTGAATGCAGCTGCAATTCCCATGCCGGAGAATACAGTAGCTGCATTGGAGCCTCCTTCTTCACCTGCAAGAAGCACGTTTGCACATGCAGTTCCTTCCGGATAAAGAAGAGTTGCATGCTCTTTTACGATCAGAGCATTACGAAGGGGTACCATAAAAAGTACACCAAGTATACCGCCGCAAAGTGCGATCAGTGTGATTTCTACAATACCCGGCTTTTCTGTAAGGCCTTCTTCTGCCCACAGAAACAGGGCCGGCATTGTGAAGATTGCTCCGGCTGCAAGAGACTCTCCGGCAGAACCGATCGTCTGCACCAGGTTGCTCTCCAGAATGGAGTTTTTCTTCATAATCACGCGTATAACACCCATGGAAATAACTGCTGCCGGAATAGAAGCCGATACGGTCATACCAACGCGAAGGCCAAGATAGGCATTGGCTGCACCGAATACAACAGCGAGGATCATACCCATGATTATGGATGTCACCGTCATTTCCGGTGTGATTTTTTCAGCCGGAACATACGGTTTGAACTCTTTGTTATTCATTGATTTCCTCTCCCTTTATTTTTATTGCGAACCTTTTTCCATTATACTAATTTACGACAGCATATGCAAGTTGTTTTTATACAATAAATATACAGTTTTATTTTATAAATATGCAACAAAAGCACTGCTCCGCAGATAATCTCTTTACCTGCTTTGCAGCGCTTTATATTTGCTTATTTCAGCGAAAAATCTTTCTCAGATATGCTTATCTACCGAACTGCATATCGTTGTTTCCGGACTCTGGCTCCCACATTTCAAGCATGTTGATCGGGTCATTGTAGTCTGCCAACCAACCTTCACGACAGAAGTCGAATTTACCCTGTTTTCTTTCATCAAGGAATACAGACCACTCACGAGTCTCAACTGTTACGTTGATGCCCAGAGCTGCAAAATCCTGCTGAATGGACTCGCCGATTTTAACATTACCCTCTGCGTCGTTTGTCAGATATGTCATATTGATCGGAGTATCAGCGGAAAGCATTCCGTTCTCATCGAATTTATAGCCTGCACCTTCAAGAAGCTTTCTTGCTTCTTCCAGGTTCTCCTCGTATGCATTTGGATCAAAGTATCCAACAACGTCTTCCATCGGATATGTGTAAGCATCGTCATTTACACGGAATTCTCCGCCGTTGCCGTCTGCCATACCTGTAGGAATAAAGGTATTTGCAACTTCCTGATCAGCCTGGGCGATTGTGTCAACAATATACTGACGGTCAATGATAAGGTTCATAGCCTTTCTCATGTCAGCAGCCTGCTGTACAGTTTTGCCTTTGAACAGATCGCTGTTTACGTTAAATCCTGCATAGTAGGTTCCAAGGTTCGGAATGTTGTGGTATTCTTCTTTTTCTTTTGCTGTTGCCATCATGTCTGTTGCGATTGTGTCGATAAACTGCAGGGAACCATCTTCAAATGCGTTCCAGATTGCTGTATCATCTGCACTTAACATGAACTGAACTTTTTCAAGAGAAACTTCATCTGCTCTGAAGTAGTTCGGGTTTTTCTCATAAGTCATGGACTCATTGTGTTTCCACTCTGTACATGTCATCGGACCGGAAGTAACAAATCCAGACTCAACACACCATGCGCCAGGGTTTTCGTCAGCGCCTTCTGCCGCTTCCACGCACTGCTGCGGAACCGGATAGAATGCCGGGAATGCACACAGATCAAGGAAGTATGCACACGGAGCTTTCAGTTTTACAGTAAATGTATTGCCTGATCCTGCAATATCAAGTGTATCATCATCTTTTCTTGCAATAATATCAGCAAGATAGGAATAGTCAGCACCTGTCTCAGGTGTAACGAGACGGTTCCAGCTGTATACAACGTCCTCTGCATTCAGCTCTTCTCCGTCAGACCATTTCAGACCCTCTTTTAAGGTAAATGTGTAAGTAAGACCGTCCTCGCTCATCTCATAGCTGTCTGCAAGCTCAGGAACCAGTTCTCCGTCTGCGTTGTAGCTGTACAGACCTGAAAATGCCAGAATTGCAAGGCAGGCACCGTCTACTGTAGAGTTCAGAGCCGGGTCAAGTTTGTTCGGCTCAGATGCGATCTGAAGACTTAAAGTGTTGTCCGGAGTTTTTGCAAATCCGAAATACTTGAAGCCGAACAGGTTAGAGTAAATGTTCTCTACATCTGTTTTCTGCATGTACACGTCATTGTAGTAGTACAGCGGAATGATTGCCCATGTGTTCATAAGCTCATCCTCTGCCTCATGCATCAGAGCTTCACGTTTAACCAGGTCTGTCTCTGTTCTGATTTCTGCGATACGTGCGTCATAGTTCTCCCATGCCGGTGCCGCTTCGCTGGATGGTCCGTGCTCTTCAGAAGCATATACAGTTGCCCCCCCTACGGTGGTCACTGCCATAGCTGCTGCAAGAGCAAATGCTACGTGTTTCTTCTTCATAAAAATTTCCTCCTGTCTGGATTTTTTATTTACAGCTTTCACTGCAGTTTATACAAACACCACACAAATCCTGCACGGTAATTGTATTCCTATAAATTGTATGTCCCGATATCTGCTTTTATTTGTTAAAGCAGGCCACCATATGTCCGTTTCCTCTGTCTGTCAGTGTCGGGCATTCCTTTGCACAGCGCTCTGTTGCATATTTGCAGCGGGTACGGAACGCGCATCCGGTAGGCATGTTCAGAGGACTTGGCACATCACCCTCAAGAATGATACGCTGACGCTCCTTGGCCATCTTCGGATCCGGATAAGGCACTGCACTTAACAGGGACTGAGTATATGGGTGGATAGGAGATTCATTGAGATCATCTGCATCTGCAATCTCCACGATTCTTCCCAGGTACATAACTGCGATACGGTCAGAAATATGATGAACAACCAGAAGGTCGTGGGCAATAAAAAGATAAGCAACACCCAGCTTCTCCTGAAGCTCTTCAAACATATTTATCACCTGCGCCTGGATGGAAACATCAAGGGCGCTGACCGCCTCATCACATACGATAAATCTCGGTTTTGTTGCAAGGGCTCTGGCAATACCGATACGCTGGCGCTGTCCGCCGCTGAACTCATGAGCGTAGCGGGTTGCATGCTCTGCATTCAGTCCAACCAGCTCCATCAGCTCCAGGATACGGTCGCGGCGCTCGCCTTTGCCGGAGTACAGCTTATGTACGTCCAGAGGCTCTCCGATAATATCCTCTACAGTCATACGGGGATTCAGAGAAGAATAAGGATCCTGGAATACCATCTGCATCTCTTTACGCATATGGCCAATGCTGTTTTTGTCTACTCTTTCTCCGTCAAAAAACACATCGCCGGAGGTAGGTGTATATAATCTCAGAAGAGAACGTCCTACCGTTGTTTTTCCACATCCGGACTCTCCTACCAGTCCCAGTGTTTCACCTGGTTTAATGTTAAAGGATACGCCGTCTACTGCTTTCAGAGGTGTATTTTTCATAAAACCTGTTTTAACAGGAAAATACTGTTTCAGGTTGTTGACCTCAACCAGATATTCTCTTTTATTTGTCACATTACTCATTGTTCTTTCCCTCCTGCTGTGCCTCCATCTGCTCCTTCACACTCATCCAGCAGGAAGCAAAATGTCCGTCAGGCATCTGGATTTCCGGCGGAACCTCCTCGATACAGATTTTCATTGCATTCTCACATCTTGGGCAGAATGCACAGCCCTTCGGCATATTCAGAAGGTTGATGGGGGTTCCCGGAATCGGGATCAGCTTCTCTCCCATACGATCCACGCTTGGAATAGACTTCAGAAGTCCTTTTGTATATTCATGGGCCGGACGGTAGAAGATATCCTCAGCGGTTCCCCTTTCGCAGACACGGCCGCCGTACATAACAATGATCTCATCACACATATCTGCAATGACGCCAAGGTCATGAGTTACCATGATGATGGCCATACCCAGTTTTTTCTGAAGACTCTGCATCAGTTCCAGGATCTGCGCCTGAATGGTTACGTCAAGAGCAGTTGTGGGCTCATCTGCGATCAGAATGTCTGGTTCACATGCCAGTGCCATAGCGATCATAACACGCTGACGCATACCTCCGGAAAGCTCGTATGGATACTGTTTTACACGTTTCTCCGGCTCGTTGACGCCAACCAGGGTCAGCATCTCAATGGCGCGGTCCATTGCCACCTTGCCTTTGCGTTCTGTATGAAGCTCGATTGCTTCTTTTAACTGATTTCCAATAGTAAATACAGGATTCAGACTTGTCATGGGATCCTGGAAAATAATAGAGCAGCATTTTCCGCGGAATTCTCTCATCTGTTTCTCTGAAAACTGTGTAATATCCTGGCCTTTATAAAGAACCTGGCCTTTTTTGATGCTTCCGTTCTTTTCCAGAATTTGCATAATTGAATATGCGGTAACACTTTTTCCGGAACCGGACTCTCCTACAATTCCCAGAATTTTTCCCCTGTCCAGATTAAAGGAAACACCGTTTACCGCCATAACCTCTCCTCTGTCAGTTTGAAAAGAGGTATTTAAGTCTACGACTGAAAGTATATTCTCACTCATCTTAATCCCTCCTCAGTTTCGGGTCAAAGGCATCACGAAGGCCGTCGCCCAGTAAGTTAAATGCAAGTGTGATCAGACAGATCATGATAGCCGGGAAGATCAGCTTATAAGGATAAGCAGTCAGACCCGCACGTCCCGCATTTGCCAGAGATCCAAGAGAAGGCATCGGAGCCTGTACGCCAAGTCCGATAAAGCTCAGGAAACTCTCTGTAAAGATCGCTGACGGGATCTGAAGAGCGCCTGATACAATAATTACACTGATACAGTTTGGAAGAATATGTTTGCGGATGATTCTTCCTGATTTTGCGCCGCTGATCTTAGCTGCCAGCACATATTCGTTCTGTTTAATAGTAAGGATCTGTCCACGCACCATACGCGCCATACCTGTCCAGTACAGAAGACCGAATACAATAAACAGGGAGATCATGTTCGGTCCCAGCTTCTGAAGGAATGGGATCGAGTCTACATTCAGCGTTTCACGGAGCACCACGGAAAGCAGGATCACCATGAGCATATCGGGAAGCGAATATATAATATCCACAATACGCATCATGATCAGATCGACCTTTCCTCCAAAGTATCCCGAGATACTTCCGTACATAACTCCGATAATAAGGACAATGATGCTGGCAAAAAGGCCAACCGCCAGAGATACTCTTGTTCCGTAAATAACACGAACAAAGTAATCACGTCCCATTTCGTCTGTTCCCATAATATGAGGGAATACCTTACCGCCTTCCTCTATGTACTTCTGTTCCAGTTCTGAGTACTGGAACGGCGCCATATTGGAAGCTGTTTTATCTCTTCTGCCATTTACAGTAATGATCTGAGAGTAGGAATATGGTACTACATGAGGTACGATAAAGATCATTCCAACGATCAGAATCAGAACTACCAGGCTGCCCATAGCCAGCGGATTTCTTCTCAGCTTGCGGAATCCGTCTTTCCAGAAAGAAGTGGACTCGCTCATAACATCCTGCTGTCTTTTCTCTTCATCAGTTGCTTTTTCAAATTTTTTCAAATCAATCTGGAAGCTTAATGGCGACTTCTTCGGCATCTCATCCAGATTTTTACTGGTGTTATCCACTTAGTTTCCTCCTTAATCCAGTTTAATTCTCGGGTCGATCATCTTATATACGATATCAGTGATCAGGTTCATCGTTACCATCAGTACCGCCAGGAAAATTGTAGTACCCATGATCAGAGGATAATCTCTGTTTGTAATGGCCTCTACAAATTTTGCACCCAGACCGCCGATGGTAAAGATTTTTTCCACCACAAGGCTTCCTGTAAGAATGGAGGCTGTCATGGGGCCTACATAAGTGATAACCGGAATCAGAGAATTTCTGAGTGTGTGTTTAAAAATCGTTTTCATCCGGGATACACCCTTAGCTCTTGCGGTACGCACATAATCCTGTCCCAGAACGTCAAGCATGCTGCTCTTGGTAAGACGTGTGATGTATGCCATAGGATAAGCTGCCAACGCAATAACCGGAAGCACATAATTCTGGTTCTCAGGACTCCACACCGGAACCCACTTCAGAGTAACGCAGAATACCAGCAGCAAAAGCGATGCAAACACAAAGCTGGGCAACGACGTAAACAATGTTGAAAAGAAAATGATCAGCCGGTCAGGAAGATGATTTCTTGTAAGCGCAGCAAGACTTCCAAAGATCAGGCCAAGCACCAGGGCTGTAAGGATTGCCATTCCTCCAAGTTTTGCAGAAACCTTAAAGGATTCAAAAATTGTTGTTTTGATGTCACGACCTGTTTTTGCGGAAACACCGAAATCTCCATGAGCAAGGTTCTTCATATAAAGAACAAACTGCTCTCCTACCGGTTTATCCAGATTAAATCTCTTCTCCAGTGCCTCTTTTACTTCCGGAGAAAGTGCTTTTTCACCGTCAAAAGGTCCGCCCGGAATGGCGTTCATGGCAAAGAATGTGATACCACAGACAATAAAAACGGTGACAATAGCGAGAAGAACTCGCTTTGTAACGTATTTTCCCACGTAAATACACTCCTTTTTGTTTTTTCTGACAATATTAAAGGGATGCGCTTTTATTCGTATAATTCAGGATTTTCCTATAAAAGAGTTCCTCTGTTTTCGTTTTTTACCACTTTAGCGTAAACATTTGTCCTTATATAGCGGACACTCATGATAAAAAAAATAACAGTCCTTCAGGCTCCTATCTATCCCTTTATTGCATTTACACATTATATCTGATTTCACAAAATTATTCAACTGTTTTTTTGATATCATCTGCAAAAATACGCAAAAAAATTACAGTTTTTTCCTCTGTTCCATGTATTTCCCACAAAAAACAACAGCCTGATCCCTGTTATTCTGCAGGATATCAGGCTGTTACTCTGTTTCCAGCTGCTTTCTGAGATATCTTCCGACGATTCTCGAAAAGTTATATATGTCCCGGATATAGGCAAAATCCTTGCCAAAAATTTTCTTTTCTGTGGCAAGATCTTTTTCCTCCCCGGCGAACACCCCCAGTACACTGACCTCAAGATTTCTCAGTCTGCGGACTTCTGTAGCTGTATCCGAAACCGCAAGATTTCCGCGGTATGGCTGAGGATTTTTGGCATTCGGTCTGTTGACGATCACATCATAGGGCCGCCCGTCGCTGAGTACAATGAGGATCTTCTTTTCTTCCTGTCTTTGGAGAAGGCTGTAGCCCACTGTTTTTATGGCAAGCCCGTCCCGGTTGTTGGAAGAAGTCACATAATTAAAAATATTCTCATTTTCTGTTCTGGGATCATCATACTCCCGGAATCTGTGCAGGATCGTATAGTCCCAGAAAGTACAGAAGCTCATAACTCTGTGAGGAATCTCTACATTGCTCAGAGCCTCACTGATAATATATGCCTGAGCTGCCACCTCGCCCTGACGGCTCATCTGAGATCCGCTTGCATCGATCAGCACATCCACCACAAAATCAGCCGCATCCGCTTTCAGTTCTCTCTGAAATATTTTTGCATCGCTGCTTCTTCCGATCCTCCACAATCTGGACGGAACGATCGTTCCTCTGTCCGACAGCACCGTCTGAGTTTCTGCTCTCAGAGTAAGGGATTTACGAAGGGTATCTGTCAGCTCAGCGATATTATGCTTTACAATTCTGTGCCTGTCATGATACAGCCAGATGTTTTTATTTTTCAGACGGACCGCATATTCATACTGGTAATTTCTCTTTACAGGATTTTTCAGTATTCCCTCTGTGAAATAAAGACTGCAGTCTCCATGTATTCCCCGGCACATCAGATGGTTGATCCGCTTTTCTTCCGCCTCAGTCAGGTAGGTTTTGCCGTAATTCAGTTCTACATACGTGTGGGCTTTTTCCAGCACCTCCGGAGGAAGAACCGTGATCTTCTGTTTTGTCCTTCGTTCTTCTTCCATAGATTCTGTAACGGACCGGTCTTCCAGCGCTGTCATATTTCCTGTCAGCTGCTCCACATAGCTTTCCAGAGCCTCCTCATACAGCTCTTCTGTAAGGTAATCCTCCCAGGGATAATCTGTAAGTTCCTTTACGCTGACCGCAAGTACCTTTTCCAGATTCCCGTGAACAGCTTCAAAAGACGGATCCACAAGACGGTTATAGAGCTCGTCCACAATCCGGATCAGATCCATGGTGTTTTGCGCTCTGCCTGCGCCTGCCACTGTTTCTGTCAGTTCCTGAAGCTTTTTTTCCGCCCGGTAAGAACTGCCGTCCAGACGCCTTCTCAGCACTGCTGCTCTCAGCCTCCCAAGTGTATTGCCCGGAGCGCACATCTGCTCAAATTCCTGATCCAGAATGTCCTCACAGGCTTTTCGCTGAATGGAACGGATTCCCGGACGTTCCTGACAGACTTTTTCTCCCACAGCTTCTTCAATACAAAGCTGGGCAAGCTGCGTCAGGCACATTTCATCTGCCTGCAGGAACACTTTTTTCACCAGATACATTCCCATCATATCTCTGTCATAAAACCTGGCAAACGCCCCCTGTTTGATACCGTCATAAAGGGCAATTGCCTCTGATCTTAGAAACAGGGACACATCCGGTTTCATTTCCAGCGCATAATCTCCGCTGACAGTCCAGAGAAGATTTTTCAGTCTGTTTTCCAGTTCAAACCGGCTGTCCTCCAGTTCTATGGGAAATTCCTTATTCATAGACATCCTCTTTTGTCCATTCCCGTGGAATACGGGTTCTCACTACATCCTCCACGATCTCTTTTTCAAAAACGTCAAAAGTTTTGTTGATCACGCCCATCTGCACCGCCTGCCAGGGAGAAAGTCCTGTATCTACGATCTTCATGGCTGCCAGAAGTCCTCTGAGATCCAGAGGCTTTGTGGAAATCTCACTATTCATGGCTTTTTTCTGAAGATCCAGAAAGACACCGGCAAACTGTTCTATCGCCGATGCTCTGGCGCCTGGAAACATCTGATCAAAAATAAACTTCAGAGAATCCTCTGTCTGAGCCGGCATATCGATCACCAGGAAACGGGAAACAAGAGCTTCATTCAGTTCTTTTGTTCCTGCATATCCATAATTCATGGTTCCGATAAATCTGGCTGCCGGATGGAGGTCAATTCTGTCATAACCCGGAACATCAATGGAGCGGCGGTAATCAAGGGTCGCATGAAGTACAGATACCGCATCATTTTTCGCCATATTGATCTCATCCAGGATTCCAAAACCGCCAAATTCCGCACACTGATAAATACTTCCTTTACGAAGCTTTACTTCGTTGTCAACAAATGTATCTGTTCCAATCAGGTCGCCGCTGTTGGTATTTACATGAAAGGATACATTATAGGAAGGTCTGCCGAAAATATAAGCAAGATTCTCTGCCAGGATATTTTTTCCTGTTGCTTTCGGTCCTGTCAGAAGAAGATTTTCACCCCGGAGAAGACCTGCAATGGCCATCTCCAGGATGTCTTTTCCATAAAAGGGGATCGAGGGCTTCACAATTCTGTAAACAGCAGCCTCATCTGTGGTATAGGTATTCCGAAAGTCTTCTACCTGACGGATCAGTTCCGGAGAAACCTGCTGCTCCTCCAGAAATCTCAACTCTTCCATATTACACCTCAAAAATCAGATCGCCGTAGGAAGGCATTGGCCACATTTCCTTATCCACCAGCATTTCCAGCTCATCCACCGGTCTGCGAAGCTCTTCCATGGCTGTCACTACCTTTTCTCTGCAGTATACGGCACGTTCTCTTCCTTCCGAATACTCTCCGATACGTGATACCATCTCTGCCAGATTCTCCATAGCCTCGTTTGTCTTTGCAAGACGCTCAGAGCATTTGGTAAGAAGTCCAAGCTGTACGCTGACGTCCACTGCCGCTGCTGCACGGACTGTGTTTACAGACTGGGCAAGCACCGTAGTATATTTGATCACTGCCGGAATGATCTGCTTGGTAGCAATATCCAGCATGGTCTTTGCCTCAATATTAATGGCTTTTGCATAAATCTCATACTGGATCTCCGCACGGGATTCCAGTTCTGCCTTTGTAAATACATGGAAGGTTTCAAAAAGCTCTACTGCTTTCTCTGTTGTAAGAGCCGGAATAGCGTCTACCATGGACGGAAGCATTGGAAGTCCCCGGCGTTTTGCCTCTTCCTCCCACTCCGGAGCATAGCCGTTTCCGTTAAATACGATTCTCTGATGCTCTGTTGCATATTCCTTGATCAGATCATGGACTGCCAGGTCGAAATCAGGAGCTGCCTCCAGACGGTCGCAGGCTTCTTTGAAGGCCTGGGCTGCAATGGTATTTAAAACCACATTACATTCAGAAATAGAATCTCTTGAACCTACCATACGGAACTCGAATTTATTTCCTGTAAAGGCAAAAGGAGAAGTTCTGTTTCTGTCTGTGGCATCTTTCATAAAGTCAGGAAGCGTTTTTACACCTGTGTGAAGCTTGCTTCCCTTTTTGCTGTGAGTTGCCATTCCTGTACTGATCAGCTGATCCAGCACATCCTCCAGCTGTTCTCCCAGAAATACGGAAATAACAGCCGGCGGCGCTTCGTTTCCTCCCAGACGGTGATCGTTTCCTACATCTGCCGCAGATTCACGGAGAAGATCTGCATGGATATCCACTGCCTTCAGAATACAGGTAAGAACAAGGAGGAACTGAATATTCTCATGAGGTGTTTTTCCCGGCTCCAGAAGATTGATCCCGTCATCTGTAGTTAAAGACCAGTTGTTGTGCTTACCGGAACCATTGACGCCTGCAAAAGGTTTCTCATGAAGCAGACAGCGCAGACCATGGCGGCTTGCCACTTTTTTCAGAATACGCATCATCATCTGATTGTGGTCTGCTGCGATATTGGCCGGAGCATAAATAGGCGCAAGCTCATGCTGAGCCGGAGCCACTTCATTGTGCTGGGTTTTTGCAGTGATTCCCAGTTTCCAGCACTCTTCATTGACTTCTTTCATATATGCGGAAACTCTCTGACGAATGGTTCCCAGATAATGATCGTCCATCTCCTGGCCCTTTGGCGGCATTGCGCCGAACAGAGTTCTGCCCGTGTAAGTCAGGTCTTTTCTCTGAAGCCATTTTTCTTTATCTATAAGAAAATATTCCTGCTCTGCTCCTACAGACGGAGTTACCTTTTTTGATGTAGTATTTCCAAAAAGACGGATCAGTCTCAGAGCCTGTTTATTTACCGCCTCCATGGAACGGAGAAGGGGAGTTTTCTGATCCAGTGCCTCTCCTGTGTAAGAACAGAATGCGGTTGGAATACACAGTGTGGCGCCTGCTGCATCATGACGCACAAACGCAGGGGAAGTGCAGTCCCAGGCTGTATAGCCTCTTGCCTCAAAAGTAGCTCTCAGACCGCCGGATGGAAAAGAAGACGCATCCGGTTCTCCTTTTATAAGCTCTTTGCCGGAAAAGCTTAAAAGAACCTTTCCGTTTTCCATAGGAGCAGTGATAAAAGCATCATGTTTTTCCGCAGTTACTCCCGTCAGCGGCTGGAACCAGTGGCTGTAATGGGTTGCCCCTTTTTCAATTGCCCATTCCTTCATTTCATGAGCAACTACATCCGCGATCTCCATAGACAGCTCTTTTCCTTCTTCTATGGTTTTTTTCAGCTCTTTATAAACCTTTTTTGGAAGTCTCTCCTGCATAACGGAATCATTGAACACATCACATCCAAAGAGTTCTTTTACGTTGGTATAGTCTGACATTAGCTTTCTCCTTTATGTTTTCTGTTTGATTGACTTAATTCTTTTTTGTACTTTTTAAATACAGATTCAGTGCTTTATGCATGTTTTCTATTTCTACGGTTTTCTGGTTTCCGCCAAATTCGCCGTCCAGAGTCCACGGTACCGCTTCCTCTGCCTCTATTGTAATTTTTCCTGTTTTAAATGAATGTACAAGATCTGTGTTGTCCTCAGCCATAACAAGAGCCGTCATGATCTCCTGAAGCTCCAGAGGATTCTTTGGTTTTACAATCAGAGTCACCTCAAAAAGTCCGTCATTCATATCCACATTTTTGCCTGTAAGGTTCTTGAACCCTCCTACAGACCTGGAGTTTGTGATCATTCCCACCATAAAATCATCTTCTACTTCGATTTCCTCAGATTTTACTTTCATATGATAGGATTTGATATCAAAAAGTCTTTTGACCCCTTCCAGGATATAGGCAACATGACCCAGAACGTTTTTCAGATCCTGGTCTGTCTCGTAAGATACGTCTGTAAAAAGTCCAAACGCCGCCACATAGGCAAAGGTCTGGTTGTTGAATCTTCCGATATCACAGTGATACAGTTCTTCCTCCATGATCATGGACGCCGCCTCTGTCATATTCTTTGGCATAAACAGACTGTTTGCAAAATCATTGGTACTTCCCGCAGGGATATATCCAATAGGCACATCACTCTTTTTTTCCATGATCCCGGTTACTACCTCATCCAGAGTTCCGTCCCCTCCGCTGCACACGATCAAATCTACCTCGTTGGCATACTCCTTTGCCTGCTCATAGGCATCCTTTGGTTTCTGAGTAGAGCGGATGATCACTTCATAATCATTCTTATTAAAAATATCAATAATATCCAGCAGATGGGTTTTGATCTTTCCCTTGCCTGCCCTGGGGTTAAAAACAAAGAGCATTTTCTTTCCCACAGTCCCATTCCCCTTTCGATTATTGTACTGCCTGTGAAATCAGGCATATTCGATTATTATGATACAACAAAAACGAAAAAATGCCCAGAGGAAATTTTATGCGGATACTTTATAACGGCTGATGTACATCCTCCCCTGATCTTATCCTTTCTGATGTCCTGAAAAATAATCTTTCAGAACCCGGATACTTTCTTCCCGCAAAACACCTGACGTTACTTCCGGTTTCCAGTGTGAGCGTTCAAATACCAGATCTGCGCAGTCATTCCCCTGCTCACCCAGGATTTCACATAGATCTCTGTCACTTGCTCCATACACCAGCCTTCCGAGTTTTACCCATACCATGGCTCCGCAGCACATAAAACAGGGCTCACAGCTTGAATACAGAGTATAATCGCTTAAATCCGTAATTCCTGTTTCTTTGCAAAAACGCCGGATCAATCCTGCCTCAGCATGAAAAGTAGGATCTGTTGCCGTATAGATCTGATTTTCATTTGTGTATACTGTTTCTCCATCTTTTACCAGAACTGCGCCAAAAGGTTCATTTCCATGCTCCACAGCAAGCCCGGCAAGCTCAATGGCCTTTTTCATAAATACTTCATCAGCAGTCATAATTCCTCCCCTTCTTTATTCTGTTTGTAATCATCAGTATTTTACCATAGCAGGAAAAAAGTTACTATACAAAAACTTTTTTAGCATCTCTAAAACCCTTTGTATATCACATAAATTCCCGAAAAAAATAAAAATAAATTTTTTTCAAAAAAAGTGTTGACATTTATATATATATGTTATATACTAACGAAGTCGGTTGAGGGAAACGAAAAAAACTTCCACTGAACAGACAACAGATATGGGGTCTTAGCTCAGCTGGGAGAGCATCTGCCTTACAAGCAGAGGGTCATA
>Stewie_p2__coassemble_968_pt1 | contig 75907 bp, 65 predicted proteins | sample Stewie_p2__metabat2_high_PE_008 | metagenome-assembled genome bin Stewie_p2 | reverse complement strand
TCTCAGACAGCTCATTTACTTTATCACATCTCTTTTTGTTTGTCAAGAACTTTTTTCAAGTTTTTTCAAACTTTTTTGACGTTCTTTTAAGTAATTCGCTCTCTCGCTGACAGCTTGTTTACTTTACCACATCTTCAAGCGGTTGTCAACAAGTTTTTTTAATTTTTTGAAGTTTTTATTTTCTTCAAAAAACAAAACGGAGAAGGAGGGATTTGAACCCTCGCGCCGGTTACCCGACCTATACCCTTAGCAGGGGCACCTCTTCGGCCTCTTGAGTACTTCTCCAGACTCCGAACTCATAATTTCTTATGCAATTTGAAGGCATTTATATCTGAAATGCATTGTTGATTATACAGAAGGTATTTCATATTGTCAACCTGTTTTTTATAAAATTTTGAATTATTTTGTATTTTTTATTTGAGGCTTTTATTCTACTCTTTACTTTTATTCAACATTGTAGTAATTTGTTTCCTCTTTTCTCTTTTCCTGTGGTAAAATATACCCATACAGAATCATTATTTACTACTTTCGCATTAATGCCTTTCTGATATAATATTTATCTTATTGCTTTTGTTACTGATGCAGTTATTTATATGAGGTTTTATTATGGTCAAACAACTTGCACCGAATTCTTTTTGCTTAAAAAGAAATTCTTTTTTTAAACATTCCTCCCGTTATCTGATCGGAATACTTTATACCATATGCGTTATGCTTTTCAGCGCAGGCTCCTCTCCCGTTATCAACAATATGGGGACAGACAGTTCTGTCTTTTTTGCAATAGGACGCAGTATGCTGTCAGGTAAAGTCCCATATCGCGATCTTTTTGATCATAAGGGATGGTACATCTATTTCTTTAATTATCTTGGCGCCTGCCTCAGTTCCAAAACAACAGTGGGGCTTTTTATTATTGAATGTACATTTATGATTATAAATGTGATTCTTTTGTTTAAAATTACAGACTTAATTTCAGGTGATCGGATTTCTGAAATATGTAAAGCCCTCTCTGTGGGTGTCATGCTTTTACTTACCCTGAATTTCATTACATATCAGGGCGGCAATTTCGTTGAAACCTATGGACTGACTTTTCAGTTTCTGTCTGTTTTTCTTATTGTCAAATATTATAAGAAAAAGATCATTGACCATCCTCCGCTTTTCATGTTCTTTCATGGAATATGCGCGGGAATTACACTGGGGCTTCGAATCAATATGGCTGCAATGTGGGGCGGAATTGCCATCATACTTTTAATCAGACTGCTTTTCCACAAAAAGTATAAGTCCATTCTCCTTAATGCAGTTTCCGGAAGTCTTGGAGTATGTACAGGAATTTTGCCGATCATTATTTATTGCCTGAACACACACAGCCTGGAACCGATGATACAGCAGTCTTTATTTTTTAATCTGCAATATTCCTCAAGCGGTTCCCCTGCGGAAGATTTTTTACAGCTTTTTACAAATATAAAAACTCTCTGGGTTCTTCTGGGCTGTATCATATCTCTGATGATTGTTATCAGATCCAAACAGCTTACACAAAGTTTCCGCGCAATGTACGCCGCAGCTCTGCTGCTCTCTGTGTTTTCTGTTTCCATGTCTGGCAGAAATTATGGACATTATTATGAATATCTGATTCCATTTCTTTTGCCCGCTGTTTTATATTTAACAGAAAAGGTCGCCTTATTTTCAGAGAAACTGATTCGTTACAGAAAGCTTCTTACTGTATGTTTGTTTACTCTTACAGTCTGTATCAGTTTTCAGATACCTGTAAAACTTTTTTCTCTTACAAACATACCGAAGTTTTCGCAGACCGCAGATAACATGGCAAAAATTTATCACAAGCGCTATTCTGACAGAAAAACAGTGCTTACAGTAAATAACAAATCTATGTTTTATAATAAATTTAATGTAATTCCGGAGGATAAGTTTTTTTACATACCTGCAATCAGCTACCAGACCTTTCCGGATGCGGTAAATGCTCAGGCAGAATCTATACTAAGTGGAAAAAACGATATTATCATTCTTTCTTACCAGAATGCCGAAAAAAAGCGGATTTTCCCCTTCGGCGTAAAAAACAGGGAAATCCTTCATTACCTGTCTGAAAACTACCAAATGGTATATGAACAAAATCAAATCCAGATGTATATAAAACAGAACCATATATAAAATCACAAAGGAGCTATCTATTTATGGATAAATTATATATTGTAATTCCTGCCTATAACGAAGAGGCCAACATTGAAAAAACAATCCGGCAATGGTATCCCATTATCGAGAAACATAACGGATGCGGAGCCTCAAAAATAGTCGTTGTCAACGACGGAAGCACGGACAACACCTGGAAGATTCTATGCAGACTTTCAGAATCCATGCCTCTGTTAAAACCTCTTACAAAGAAAAACGGAGGACACGGTTCTTCTGTTCTTTACGGATACAATTATGCAGCGGAAATGGGTGCCGACTATATTTTTCAGACTGATGCGGATGGTCAGACAGATCCCGGTGAATTTGAAGAATTCTGGAATCTGAGAAAAGATTACGATGCAATAATCGGCAAACGAACAGTCAGAGGTGACGGAAAAGCACGCAAATTTGTGGAAAGCACGGTCTGTTTACTGCTTCGGATTATTTTTGGTGTAAAAGTTCCTGACGCAAACGCTCCCTTCCGGCTTATGAAATCCGGACTGGTAAAAAAATATATTAAAAAGCTTCCCAAAAACTATAATCTCCCCAATATCATGATGACCACATATTTTGCATATTATCATGAAAATTTATGTTTCCGGGAAATTTCTTTTAAGCCCAGACAGGGAGGAGTAAATTCTATTAACATAAAAAAAATAATAAAAATCGGCTGGAACGCTCTCGGAGATTTCCGAAAACTAAAAAAAGAACTTTAATATACCACAAACGGCGGTGGGTCAATCCCATCCGCCGTTTGCTTTTATTGTTTCTTCTATTCTTCGTCTTACTTCTGCTGCAATTTCTGTTGATTTCATATCCTTATATTCTTCGTATTCCATCGGCTTCAGAAAATGCACCTGAACGGTGATAGGCGCCGCAGATCCTGTGTCAAAGGATTTATAGGAATCTATCAGAGCAACCGGAATAATAGGGCATTTTGCCTTCATTGCGGCCTTAAAGCTCCCTCCTTTAAACTCCTGAGGATGATTGCCCTGCTTACTTCTTGTTCCTTCCGGAAAGATCAGATAATTACGACCCTTTTTTACTTCTTTGGTCACATTAATAATTACCTGCATGGACTGCCTGATATCCTCTCTGTCGATCAAAAACGCTTTCATGCAGGCAAAAACCTGTTTTAAAAACGGAACCTGCCCTACTTCTTTTTTGGCAACAACAGAAAAGGGAACCGGACAGGGCGCCATGATCGCAAGAACATCATACAACCCCTGATGATTGGGATAAAAAATAAATCCGTTTTCCTCAGGAATGTTTTCCACTCCATGTGCGTCAATGGTAATATTTCCGCCTTTATTTGCACGTCTGTCAATCATTTTAAGAAGAGCATACCGCTCCCCCTCTGTGTAATTATCTACATGAGATGCATACCAGCACAGCTTAAACCAGGCCATTGGGATAAATGGCAGATTACGCAGCACCATCATTATAATTCTTTTCATTTAAACAGCTTTCCTCCACTACAGAAATATCAGTTAAGTTTTGTAGCCAGTTTTTCCTCATATCCAGGATTCTTTTTTGAAAAAGTGTCATATGCTGTTACATATTCCTTATAAGGATCTGTTTCCATAAATGATGCATATCTGGAAGCCGCTTCTTTTTTCATATCGTCTGTAATATCAGATGGCGCAAGAATGTTGTACTTGCCCTTTTCGTTCTGCTGTGTCATATAGGTACTGATGCAGGGATAGGACTGTCCATCCTCCAGAATCAGACTGTATGTGATATAGACATAAGCATTCTTGCCATTTTGGTAAATTGTATCACAGGCATTTATTTTTACTTTTTTTGGCTTGTGTACTTTAAAATATTTAATCGTGGCAGAGATTTCTTTTTCAAGATTTTTATCTGCTTTTTTAACCCCATAGCATTTTTTAATCTTACGCTCATCTCCGTCCACATAGGATTTTACCAGAGTTTTTACCACCTTCTCAGGTGATTTATTGCTGACACCGCAGCTTTTTACCGCAAAAACAAGAACGATCACCAGGACCGCCAGCACTGCGGCCCCTGCAATCATCTTTATATTATTTGTTTTCTTTCTTCTGGAAGAAGCTGAATATTTCCTGTTTCTGGTATTTTTGCCTGCAGGTCTGCGTTTTTTGTTTTTAGAAGACTTTACCTGTTGTACCATAATCTTTCTTTACCTCTTTATTCCTCTGTACCTGTCTCCTGGTTTTCCGTGTCATCTGATTCCGGCTGTCCGCTATCTGCTTTATCCAGAATTTTTTCTTCTTCCTTTTCTCTGACTTTTGCAAAACTTGCCACTGTCACACCGTCAGAAAGATTAATAAGCTTTACTCCTGATGTGATTCTTCCGAGAATAGAAATATCAGAACACTGCAGACGGATAATAATACCCTCTGTTGTGATCATCATAATCTCATTTTCTTCATTAACAGCTTTTGCTCCAATAACGTTTCCTGTCTTTTCAGTGATCTTATAGCATTTTACACCTTTACCACCTCTGTTCTGACAGGTAAATTCACTGATAGAGGTACGTTTTCCCATACCGTTCTCAGATACCACCAGCAGGTAATATCCCTGAGAATTCAGCTGCATGCCAACGACCTCATCACCGTCCATAAGATTGATTCCTCTTACGCCCATGGAAACACGGCCTGTGGTTCTCACATCTGTTTCTTTAAATCGAATACACTGACCATCCTTGGTAACAAGAATGATATCTTTTTTGTTGTTTGTTACCTTTACCTCTATAAGCTCGTCATCATCACGAAGGGAAATCGCTGCAAGACCGATCTTGCGTACATTTGCATAGTCACGGATCGGAGTTTTCTTCACAAGTCCCTTACGGGTAGCCATCATCAGATACTGGTCCTCTTCAAATGTATTGATAGGAATAACCGCAGTGATCCGCTCTCCCGGCATAAGCTGAAGAAGATTGATAATCGCCGTACCTCTTGCAGTTCTGCCGGCCTCCGGAATTTCATAAGCCTTCAGACGATAAACACGGCCTGTATTGGTAAAGAACATCACATAATGATGAGTGGTAGTCATCATCAGTTCTTCAATGTAGTCATCATCAATGGTCTGCATTCCCTTAATTCCCTTGCCGCCTCTGTTCTGGCTGCGGAAATTATCTACTGTCATACGCTTGATATAACCCAATTTTGTCATAGTGATCACGGTATTTTCCCGCGGGATCATATCCTCCATGGAAATATCAAAGGCATCAAAGCCAATGGAGGTTCTTCTGTCATCACCATATTTATCGGAAATCTCCAGCATTTCCTCACGGATCACACGGAGAAGGAGATTTCTGTCTTCAAGAATTGCTTTTAATTTACGGATTTTTTCCATTAATTCTGCATATTCTGTTTCCAGTTTTTCTCTTTCCAGACCGGTAAGAGCACGAAGACGCATATCAACAATAGCCTGAGCCTGTACGTCTGTCAGCTCAAAGCGGTCCATCAGCTCCTGTCTGGCGATCTGAACACTTCTGGAACCACGGATGATCCGAATCACTTCATCAATATTATCAAGGGCTTTCAGAAGACCCTCTAAGATATGAGCTCTTTCCTGCGCCTTATTCAGATCATACTGAGTTCTTCTTGTTACAACATCCTCCTGATGAGCAAGATAATACTTCAGCATATCATGAAGATTAAGAACCTTTGGTTCAAGGCTTCCATTGGTTGAAACAAGGCAGAGCATGATCACTCCAAAGGTATCCTGAAGCTGGGTATGCTTATACAGCTGATTCAGAACTACATTGGCATTGGCATCTTTGCGCAGATCTATACAGATACGCATTCCCTCACGGCTGGAATGGTCGTTCAGGTCTGTAATTCCGTCAATTTTTTTGTCACGGACAAGCTCTGCGATCTTTTCGATCAGGCGGGCCTTGTTTACCAGATACGGAAGCTCTGTGACAATAATACGGGACTTTCCGTTAGGAAGAGTTTCAATATTTGTCACTGCACGGACACGGATTTTGCCACGTCCTGTACGATAAGCCTCCTCGATCCCTCTTGTTCCGAGAATTGTTGCTCCTGTAGGAAAATCCGGCCCTTTTACGATTTCCAGAATCTCTTCAATAGTTGTGTCACGCTGTTCCTCAATAATATTATCAATGATCTTTACCACAGCCTGAATAACCTCCCTGAGATTGTGGGGAGGAATATTCGTTGCCATACCTACGGCAATTCCTGAAGTTCCGTTTACCAAAAGATTGGGATAACGGGACGGAAGCACTACCGGCTCCCTTTCTGTTTCATCAAAGTTCGGCTGGAAATCAACTGTGTTTTTATTAATGTCTGCCAGCATCTCCATGGAAATCTTGCTCAGACGGGCCTCCGTGTATCGCATGGCGGCTGCGCCGTCGCCATCCACAGAACCAAAGTTTCCATGTCCGTCAACCAGAGGATATCGGGTTGACCAGTCCTGCGCCATATTTACCAGAGCGCCGTAAATAGAGCTATCTCCATGAGGGTGATATTTACCCATGGTATCACCGACAATACGCGCACACTTACGATGCGGCTTGTCAGGACCGTTATTCAGCTCTATCATTGAATACAGAACTCGTCTCTGTACCGGTTTCAGTCCGTCCCGGACATCCGGCAGCGCTCTTGAGGCGATTACACTCATGGCATAATCTATATAAGATTTTTCCATGGTCTTCTGCAGATCCACCTCATGCACTTTATCAAAAATATTGTCTTCCATTTTTTATTCTCCTAGATATCCAGATTTTCTACAAATCTTGCGTTCTCTTCGATAAATTCACGTCTTGGCTCTACTTTATCTCCCATCAGAGTTGTAAAAGTAAGATCGATCTCTGAGGTTGCGGATTCATCCATTGTCACTCTCAGAAGAACTCTCTTTTCGGGATCCATAGTTGTTTCCCAAAGCTGGTCTGCATCCATTTCTCCAAGACCTTTGTATCGCTGGATCTTATTATTATTGTCGCGGCCTATTTCCTCCAGAATACGGTTCAGTTCCGCATCATCATAGGCATACCATACCTTTTTATTTTTTTCTATTTTATAAAGAGGCGGCTGCGCCAGATAAACATATCCCTGTTTGATAAGCTCAGGCATAAAACGATACAGGAACGTAAGAAGAAGCGTTGCAATATGCGCGCCATCCACATCCGCATCTGTCATAATGATGATTTTATGATAACGGAGCTTACTGATATCAAAATCTTCATGGATTCCTGTTCCAAAGGCTGTGATCATAGCCTTAATCTCTTTATTGCCGTAAATTTTGTCCAAACGGGCTTTCTCAACATTAAGAATTTTTCCTCGAAGTGGAAGGATTGCCTGTGTTGCACGGTTTCTTGCTGTTTTTGCAGAACCGCCCGCAGAATCTCCCTCTACGATATAGATCTCACAGTTTTTGGGATCTTTATCCGAACAGTCTGCCAGCTTGCCGGGCAGAGCCATACCGTCAAGAGCTGATTTTCTTCTGGTAAGATCTCTGGCCTTTCTGGCTGCCTCACGGGCTCTCTGAGCAAGAACAGACTTCTCCACTGTTGCTTTTGCCACAGTCGGATTCTGCTCCAGGAAAATTTCCAGCTGTTTGCTGACAATAGAATCAACGGCGCCTCTGGCCTCACTGTTGCCCAGTTTCTGCTTCGTCTGTCCCTCAAACTGAGGTTCCTCGATTTTAACACTTACAATAGCAGTCATTCCCTCACGGATATCATCTCCGCTTAAGTTTGGCTCGCTGTCTTTCAGAAGCTTGTTTTTGCGGGCATAATCATTAAATGTCTTTGTCAGAGCATTACGGAAGCCCACGATATGGGTTCCGCCCTCCGGAGTATTGATATTATTTACAAAGCCATAGGTATTCTCTGTGTAGGAATCATTGTGCTGCATGGCAACCTCTACCACAACGCCGTCTTTCTCGCCCTCACAGTAAACAACCTCCGGATAAAGCGCTTCTCTGCTTCTGTTCAGATATGTGACAAATTCCCGGATTCCACCCTCATAATGAAAAACCTTTTCCTTTTTGGAATCTTCTCTGTCATCTCTGAGAACAATTTTCAGCCCCTTTGTAAGAAAAGCCATCTCACGAAGACGCTGCTTGAGAATATCGTAATCATAAACTGTTTCTTCAAAAATTTCTTTATCAGGTAAAAAGGTTACAGTTGTCCCTGTATATTCAGGCGCACAATCCCCTACAACCTTCAGAGGATACATGGTATGTCCTCTTTCATATCTCTGCTTATATTCTTTTCCCTCTTTGAAAATAGAAACCTCAAGCCACTCAGACAAAGCGTTTACAACAGATGCTCCAACTCCGTGAAGTCCTCCTGAAACCTTATATCCTCCACCGCCGAATTTGCCGCCTGCATGAAGGATTGTAAATACCACCTCAACTGCAGGAATTCCCGCTTTATGGTTGATTCCTACAGGAATGCCTCTTCCGTTATCTACAACTGTAATTGAATTATCAGGATTGATCGTCACCTGGATTTCCGTACAAAATCCTGCCAGCGCTTCATCCACCGCATTATCCACGATTTCATATACAAGATGATGCAGGCCCCTGCTCGACGTACTTCCAATGTACATTCCCGGTCTTTTTCTTACAGCTTCCAGCCCTTCCAGAATCTGAATCTGATCCGCTCCGTACTCTGTATTCTCTCCGCCCATTTGCGTCCTCCTGTCATTCTATATTTATGGCATCAACAGGCATACAGAAATCCTGCACCCACTGATAAATAGACATAGTAATACCAATTTATTATAACACAAAACGGGGGTGCTTTCCATTAAATTTAAACAAAATACCGAAAATGAAGGACTCTTTCAATCAGTAGATGTTTTTTATGGCAAACAAGTATCTGATTTCCTATATAGCACGCTATCTGTAATGAAAACTTTTTAGTTCTCTGTAAATAAAAAGCTATGCCTTATAATGGATATCTTCACAAATACGCCGGGAAATAATCCCAGCATATTTAGTTTCAATTCCATAAGACATAGCTCTTTTTATATCAGCATTATAAAACATTCACCAGATACTGATACACATCTCTCTTGCTTACTCCCCTGTCCTTTGCCACCTGCTTCATGGCATCTTTCCGGGAAAGCCCCTTACTTTCATAAATCTCCATATGCTCTTCTATGGAAATCTCCTCCCAGGAGGCTGCTGCCTCTTCTTTCAGTTCCTGGCGGCTTTTGCCCTCAATAATAAGCACGCACTCTCCAAGAGGTTTTTCATTCTCATAATAGGTGATCAGTTCATCTATGGTTGTACGAAAAGCAGTTTCATGCTTTTTAGTCAACTCCCTGCAAAGTGTCATTCTTCTGTTTCCAAGGGTTTCTGTCAGATCTTTCAAGGTCTTTACCAGCTTGTGAGGCGCTTCATAAATAATAATGGTTCTTGTTTCATTCACAAGCTCCTGAAGCACCTCTCTTCGCTCTTTTTTGTCCATGGGAAGAAATGCTTCGAATGCAAATCTTCTTGTAGGAAGTCCGGACAATGTAAGAGCTGTAATACAGGCAGCAGGTCCCGGAAGTGAAGTTACTTCTATTCCGACCTCGTAGCACATGGCCGCAAGTTCTTCTCCCGGGTCTGAGATTCCGGGAGTTCCTGCGTCTGTAATAAGAGCAATATTCATTCCACTCTGCATTTTTTCTATCAGAGTATACGCCTTTTCGATTTTGTTATATTCATGATAACTGGTCATGGGAGTTTTTATGTCAAAGTGATTAAGAAGCTTGATGCTGTTTCTGGTATCTTCCGCAGCGATCAGATCCACTTCCTTTAAAGTCCGGAGAACTCTGAGCGTAATATCCTCCAGATTTCCGATTGGGGTCGCACATAAATATAATTTCCCGCTCATAATATTCTCCGCTCCTTGTAATTTAAGATTTTATTTACAGATACTGAAAATTTAAAAAACTGTTTTGTCCTTTTAAAATAATTTTCCAAAAGTTAATAATATCATCAGCTGTACAAAGCCTGTTTTTTGTTCCTCTTCCTGCCGGAATCTGAAATCTATACTCACACTCCGGATCCGTAGATTTCCAGTATTTCTTCTGTGTATACACCTGGCTTCTCATAAACGATCAGCGGTTTTTCCACTGTAATTCTTGAGTTGCCGCCTTTTAAAGCCTCAATAAGAACCATATTCGGTTCCCGGTCTTTAAATGGATAAACAAGCTGCATTCTTTTTGGTTCCAGCTTATACCTGGTAAGCACCTGAAAAATTTCCACCAGTCGAAATGGACGATGCACCATGTAAAAACGGCCTCTGTCCTTTAAAACTTTTGCGGTCTGGCTGACCACATCTTCCAAAGTACAAAGAATCTCGTGTCTGGCAATTGCTTTTGCCATATAGGGATTCTGCAGCCCGTGCTGTCCGATCATATACGGCGGATTGCTTGTTACTGCATGAAAAGAAGCTGCTCCGAAAATTTCAGCAGCCTCTTTAATATCACCGCAGACAATATCAATATCCTGTTCCAGACCGTTATAAGCTACGCTTCTCTGCGCCAGTTCAGCACATTCCTCCTGTATCTCCAGTCCGGTAAAATGCCCACCCGGCGTCTTTGACTTCAAAAGAACAGGAATGATCCCTGTGCCGGTTCCCATATCCAGAACACGCTCATCTTTTTTTATTTTTGCAAAGCCGGATAGCAGAACTGCGTCCATTCCAAAACAGAATTTCTCCGGATTCTGGATCACATAATATCCATTTTGGAGATCATCCACACGTTCTCCCGGCTTTACCAGATTGTCCCGCAGATTATTTTCCATGAGATTTGGAATCTCCTTCTTTATCTTCCAGCCGTTCCAGTTCTTTCATTTCTTTTTCGGAAATCTTTACTTTTTTCTTTCTGGGACGGAATTTTAATTCTTCTACCGGATACTCCTGAATCTCTTTTTCATCATTGACTTCAACGATCACTTTCACCAGCTGTCTCAGCACATTAACGCTGTGAACGGTTCCCTGAAGACCATCGGGCAATGTTACTGTATCTCCTGTTCCCGGAAGCTTTTTGTTCAGCTCCTCATAGGTTTCCTGTTCATTCTTCAGACAACACATCAGTCTTCCGCATACTCCGGAAATCTTTGTCTGATTCAAAGAAAGATTCTGCTCTTTTGCCATCTTGATAGATACCGGAGCAAACTCCGAAAGATACGTATGACAGCACAGACATCTTCCGCAGATTCCGATTCCTCCAAGGATTTTTGTTTCATCACGGACGCCGATCTGACGAAGTTCGATTCTTGTTTTAAAAATAGCCGCAAGATCTTTTACAAGCTGGCGGAAATCAATTCTTCCGTCCGCAGTAAAATAAAACAGAACTTTGTTGTTATCAAACGTATATTCTGCGTCGATCAGTTTCATTTCCAGACCATGCTCTCTGATTTTTTTCTGGCAGATTTTAAACGCTTCTTTTTCTTTCTGTCGATTCTGCTGCTCTCTCTCTTCGTCTTCCTGGGTTGCCACACGAAGGACTTCTTTCAGTGGGTGGATCACCTCATCCTCTCCCACTTCCTTTGGTCCAAGCACTACCCGTCCGTACTCTACGCCTCTTGCAGTTTCAACGATCACATGATCGCCGATTTTCATTTTGTATTCTTTTGGATTAAAATAATATATTTTTCCGACATTACGGAATCTGATTCCTACTACTTTTGTCATTCTATCTCTCCCTGATCGTCAGGAACAACAGCTCCAGCGCAAGCTCAAAGTTTACGTTGGCACGAAGGCGTACTTTTGTTTTTTCCAGTGCCTCCAGGATTTTTTCCAGATTCTCATAGGAGCGCTGACTGGCCTGTTCCTTGATATAATTAATTTCCTGCTTAAATACCAGATTATCAATCTCTCTGGTTGCCTTAAACATCAGGACATCCCTGAACCAGAACTGGAAAATATCCAGATAATCATCGATACTTTGTTTTTCGCCGGACAAAAGTTTAATTTCATCCGCAAGCTCATAAACCTCCATGGAATTTGCATTTTTAAGGATTTTCAGAGCATTTTGTGTAATATTGGAAAATTCTTCCGAGGTCGCTGCTTCTTTTGCTTTTCCTATACTTCCCTGAGCAAAACTTGCATCAATCTCAGCCTGATAGTCCGGTACATGAAGGCGTTCCATCAGATATTTTTTTACAAGGCTGTCATCCACAACTTTCAGATCCAGTCGGACACAACGGGACTGAATGGTCGGCAGCATTGCGTCTGCATTGCTTGTAAGCAGCATGATCACCGCATATTCTGGCGGCTCTTCAATCGTCTTTAGAAGAGCGTTCTGGGCCTGTACTGTCATAAGCTCCGCATCCGGAATAATATAAATTTTATGAGGACTACAGTATGGTTTCACCGCTACGTCATAAATTACCTGTTCCCTGATCTCATCAATACTGATCGTTCCCGGTTTTTCATGATTTACCATGATGATATCGGGATGATTCTTGCCTATAGCCTTTTTGCATGAATCGCATTTCTGGCAGGGTTCTGTTCCGCCCTCCTCACACTGAAGCGTCATCGCATAAGTCGTTGCAAGAAGTTTTTTTCCTGATCCGGGTCTTCCGGTAAAAATATAAGAATGGGAAACTTTCCCTGTTTTCATTGCATTCTTTAAATGCCTGATAATTTCTTCATGTCCAATAATATTGTTAAAACCAGCCATTCAGAATCACCTCACTTTTCGTCTTTATCCTGATGAATCACATTATATCATATTTTGTCTGTTAATAAAAAGTGTTTTTGCTTATGTCATAGATTTTATATATTTTATAATATTTCCGACACAATTATCCAGATCATCATTTTCGAACCGAAAGCGGATGCCTGCTGCAAGAATATTTTCCTCCGAAAAATCCTCCTGATCTGCCAGAAATCTGCGGCACAGCTCTGCATATCTGGGATTTTCCTGCTGTCTTTCCCTGAGAAGCGCTCTCTGCAGTCGCTCTCCGTCTTCCACCTGGATATATATGGGGCAAACTGTTTCTTCCCCGTAATATTCTTTCATTTTTTCATAGGATTCCAGCGTCCCGATTCCCAGATAGTCTGCACCCTGTGGATTGATCTGTCCGTCATCCGCAGTAAAATACGTCCAGACTCCGTGTACCGTATTGTAAGCTCTTGATTCGATCAGCCTGTTGTTTTTTCTAAATTCCTCCAGTTTATTTTCATCTGTAAAATAATACTCTCTGCCGTTTTCTTCTCCTGCCCGTATGGGACGGGTGGTATAAAGCACCAGTCTTTTCAGACCAAGGCTCTCCTCTTTGGAAAGAATGGAGTAAATCCTGTCCTTGCCGGAAGCGCTCTTTCCCATAATATAAAAAATCTTTCCCATTATTCCTGTGTTTTAACCTTTCCCTCAGATTTTTTTTGAGATCTCTCTCTTGTATCTCTGGCAAGAACAAGAATCGTATGATCCGACATATCGCTGAGTCCCTGAAGTTCCAGCCCCTGTTCCAGATATCTTTTCATATTTTTTATGAGAAGTCCGGTAATCTGCTCTCCGGGAACAACAAGAGGGATTCCCGGAGGATACAAATATGCAAACTCCACAGATATTTTTCCAATGCTTTCCTCCAGAGTACATCTTTCGCTTAAAGCATCCATAGCGCATGAAATTCTCATAAGAGAATTCAGTTCCGCACATCTGCACTTTTCTTTTTTAACATCTTCCTTACTGTATTCTAACGATTCCCGCCTGTCAATTTCTTCAACTGCTCTGCACAGTCTGTCAAATCCTTCTTCTGTATCGCCAACAGAAGTCAGGGCGATCACATAATTTTCTGCTTCCATTTCTATTTCCAAATGGAATTCCTGGCGCAGAATTTCTGCAAGCTGTCTTCCGTTCATGGTACTGTGGACTGTAGAAAGGATGATTTTGGATCTGTCTGCATCAAATACATTCATAGACGCATCTCCAGGCTCCACAAGCCTGATACAGGAACCTTTCCGGAGCCTCTGCCTGGCTCTTTCCAGATTCTTCGTATATTCTGCAAACATCCTGTGTCCGTCCTGCTCCATTTTATATATACAGGCATCCATAGATGCCATAAGAACATACGAAGGGCTGCTGGTCTGATACATTCCAAGAAATCTTACCAGAAGATCTCTGTCCACCCTGTCGCTGCACCTGTGAAGAAGCGCAGTCTGAGTCATGGAAGGCAAAGTCTTATGAAGGCTGTGGATTACAATATCCGCCCCAAGCTCTGCTGCCGACACCGGAAAATAATCAGAAAAGCAAAAATGCGCTCCATGGGCTTCATCTACAATCAGAGGAATGTTATGGCTGTGAGTGATCTCTGCAATTTTTTTTATATCAGATACAATTCCATCATAAGTAGGCGAAGTCAGAAGAACTGCTTCAATATCCGGATTTTCATCAAGGCATCTTTCCACACGCAGCGGAGAAATTCCTCCGTTTATCCCCAATTCTGTGTCCTCATGTGGATAAATATAGGAAACCTTCAGATCACGAAGATAAGCTGCATGATAAACAGCTTTGTGACAGTTCCTTGCCAGCAGGATATGGCCGCTTTTTTTAACAGCAGCAGACACTGCCGCCAAAATTGCTCCGGTACTTCCGTTAATACAGAAAAAGCTCTCCTGTACCTGATAAAGCCGGGCGGCGTTTTCCTGTGCTTCTTTTAAAATTGTTTCCGGATGATGAAGATTATCAAATCCATTGATTTCCGTAATATCCTGTTGCACAGGAAAATCCCCTGCCACAGACAGGGGATTTCTCTTATGTCCCGGCATGTGGAAGGGATAGAAATCTGATTTTCCATACGCTTCCAGTTTTTTATATAATCTGTCCATTTATCTCCCTTTCCTTACAGCAGATTCAGTAAAGTAATAAGTGTTCCCATTATACTCTACCTTCAGACAGATGTCATCATGCCAGTTCTTTCTTTATAATTTTTATGAAATATTTATAATTTAATCTTGCTCATTGCTGCTTTATCGCATACAACTGTCACATCATTGTGAAGCTGAAGAATGGAAGCAGGAACCTCTGGTGTGATCGGGCCTGTAAATGCTTTTGCAATAATGTCTGCTTTGCCTTCACCTGATGCCACAAGAAGGATTTTCTTTGCGCGCATAATGGTTCCGATTCCCATGGTGTAAGCTTGACGTGGAACGTCCTCTTCCTTCTCAAAGAATCTCTTGTTTGCCTCGATCGTGCTCTCTGTCAGATCCACGCACTGGGTATTCTTGCAGAATTCTTTTGCAGGCTCGTTAAAACCAATATGTCCGTTATGTCCGATGCCAAGAAGCTGAAGGTCAACACCGCCTGTAGCTTCTACAACAGCGTCATACTCGCGGCATGCTTTTTCGCTGTCCGGCTCCAGTCCGTTAGGCACAAAAGTTCTGCTCTTGTCAATATTCACATGATCGAACAGATGAGTATTCATAAAGTAACGGTAGCTCTGGTCATTATCTCCGGAAAGTCCTCTGTACTCGTCAAGGTTTACACTTGTAACCTGTGAGAAATCCAGATCTCCTTTTTTGTACCATTCTACAAGCTGAGCATAAGTTCCTTCCGGTGAAGATCCTGTAGCCAGTCCGAGAACGCAGTCCGGCTTCATAATGATCTGTGCAGAAATAATGTTTGCTGCGATGCGGCTCATTGCCTTGTAGTCTTCTCCACAATAAAATTTCATTTCAAAGGTCCCCCTTTTTTAGGATAAAATGATTGATATGTTCAGGACAGCTTCTACATCAGTCTGAGAAGCATATCCCCTGTACCTACATTATAACCGCTTGTGGCAAAAATTCCATTCATTTTTCCGGAAGTTACAATAATAAGCGGAAGTTTTTCATGATCCACATACATTCTTCTTCCAAGAAGCTCAATATGGTCTGCAAAACAGTCATAATAAACCTGGATTTCAGGGAACATGGCAAGCGCCTTTTTCACGGTCGGATCCTGAAGCGCTGATTCACTCTGCACTACAAACATAATACCGGAGCAGATTTTTTTGAAAGCTTCCGGCTGTTCCATCATTTCATTCAGAATATGCTCTGTAGGCTCTCTGCTCTCTTCCAGGAACATAAGAATATGTTTGCCTTCCGCAGTAAGTTCAGATGCCCTTACTTTTTCTGTGCCGGCTTCATCCTTGCGCAGCTCAAATTCAGGAAGCTCAATATTTTCGAGCATATCTTCCAGATCTGCCTGTCTGAGAACAAGAGAAATCTCTTTCTTCTCTCCTGCTGCCATTGAAAAATAATATACATAAGCAAACATATTTCCGTTTGGCAGACGATTGGATGTAATGATCCTGTACTCTCCCGGTTCCAGATCTGCATTTAGAAGATCATCCTTCCATGTAAGACCTCCCAGACGCAGGGAAACATATTTTCCGTTTTCCAGTTTTGCCATTGTCCAGTTCTGGAAGTATTTCCATACAGTTCCATCCCCTGATTTCAGCGCAAGGCTACAGCTTTTTTCTGCCTCCGGGAGAACCGGAATAAATTTCCCGTCTTTCCTGTATTCCATGGAACGATCTTCCGGATTCAGTCTTGCCGGAATACCCAGTGTCCTTGCAATTGCAACAAAAAGAATTTTCTTTGAGAGAGTGCTTCCCACTCCCATTTTCAGACAGCCGGAAGGTGTGGTGATCACACTTGCTCTTTCCTGTTCCGGAAGAGAAATGATCTTTTTGTCAACAGCTGTCCAGATTGTTGCAGGATTTTCACGGAAACCATGTTTTTCTTCATCAGAAAACGCTGCTTCCACATCAGCTCTGTATTTCATCAGAACTTCATCATCTACTCTCGGATTCAGAACATAATTCACAAAAACAGAATGTTCCAGATTTTCCTCATACGGCGCTGCCCAGGTAAGATGCTCTTCCAGAACCTCTGCCACACAGTCCGTTCTGTCTTTTTCTGTGAGAGCTTCAAGAAGCTCTGCTCTCAGGGTACTTTCCTCGCAGTCTGACTCAGACACATTCTGAAGGAATTTTTCACATTCAGAATTTGTCCAGTTTTCTGTCTTTGCTATTCTTTTTGCAGACGCTTTTTCCAGACGGATATTTCCTTCCACCGTCTGTTCCGGTGTAGGCATATCTGTATTTACCGGAGTGTCCACCGGAGCGATCATATCAATTTCTTTCCAGATATTTTCCTGTCTGGAATTTTCTCCCAGAGTAACTTTGATCTCTTTCTGTTCTCTTGTATCAGCAAATACACATTCACAGAACTGGCCACAGGAAACCTGTACCGCCAGACTTCCCAGACCGGTTGTAAACCTGCATTTTCCGGCTTTATCAGTAACGCCTTCTGCAACAGGAGATAATTCCGCATAGTTCAGTACCTGGAAGGATACCTCTGCACCCTGAACCGGTTTTCCGCCTCTATCACATACTTCCACTGTAAATTCTGTTACTTCTGCATACCGTGAAAGCTCATTGAGCATTGTTACCATTCCGTCTTTTCCAATGGTTTCCTCATCAGCGGAGGCTGAATCAAACCAGCGTGAATGAACCATCATTGCTCTTGAAGAAGCATTGGTAAACCATCCCTTATTCAGAATCGGAAGAGGCTCACAGGCTCCAAGAAAATACCATGTTCCATCGTTCCAGATTTCTACCCAGGCGTGATTGTCATCACAGTGAGACCACTTTGGCGCATATACCTGGCGAGCCGGAATGCCCACGCTGCGCATGGCATTTACTGTAAATACAGATTCCTCGCCACAGCGTCCGTTTCCTCTTCTGTAAACAGTAAGAGCAGAAAGAGTTCTGTCGTCTGTGCAGTGATAAGTAGCTTCCTGCGCGCACCAGTAATTTACCTCAATGGCAAAATCTTTTCTGCTGCATCCATCCATAAGAGAAAGCTTTTTATTCTCTTCCATAAAGCTTCTGATCTCATTATGGAATAATTCTCTGCAGGGTGCGATCTCTTCTTCATTTACTCTGTGATACAGAACATAATTCAGGAAAATATCTTCCGGAAGAGCTCTGACACCCTCAGCTTCTTTCCACAATCTTACACTGTTTTCTGCATAATCAAGAAATACCTTAAAAGAATAATTGCCCATATCGCTGCAGGGCATTGTCATATAAAGATATTTCAAAGCAAGAGCCGTTTCCGGCTCCTGCTTCTCTATTTGTTTATCTGTTTCCTCAAACACACCAGGAAACTGCTCTTTTATTTTTTTATAACCTTCCAGAATTCTCTCCCGGTTTTCTTTCAGAAATTCACTCATATTGTCCCTTTCCTGTCCGGTATCTCACAGACATACAGGTATATTTCAATTTCTGCCGCAGAATCCGTCAAGCACCTGTCTGGCTCTGCGTACAGCCTCTTCATCAGTTCTCCAGATTTCATACTCGCTGAGAGACGGAAGTCCCATATTAACTCCCTGTCTGCGATATTCCATTTCACTGTCCAAAGTAACTTTTCCGGACATATGGAATGCTGTTGCTCCTGTTTTCGGATAAAGCTCCCTAATCACATCCGCATTCACGCCGCTTCCAACCTGAATGGTGATCCTTCCGGCGCTTTTCTCTACCAGTCCCTTGAGAAGATCCGCTCCGGCAGTACAGATATTTTTCTGTCCTGATGTAAGAATTGTATCAATTCCAAGAGAAATTGCCTGCTCCATTGTTTCGTATGGATCAGCGCACACATCAAAGGCTCTGTGAAGAGTTACAGACATTCCCTCTGCATCCTCCATCAAAAGCTTCATCTGTTCCATATTCAGAGTTCCGTCAGGATTCAGGATACCAACAACAACTCCCTCTGCGCCAAGTCTGCGAAATTCTTTCACCGCCTCACGGATCAGGACAAATTCTTCATCTGTGTAGCAGAAATCACCAAATCTCGGACGGATCAGAGCATGGATCCTGATATCTGTATGCTTCCGGATTTCCTGAAACAGCCACGGATTTGGAGTTGTTCCTCCGATGACCAGACTGCCGCACAGTTCCAGCCGGTCTGCGCCGCCTTTTGCTGCTGCCAGCGCAGACTCCACTGAATCTACACATGCTTCTAAAATAAAATCAGTCATATATCCTCCTTATTGCCCGTTTTTGCAGGCATCCAGATAAAGATTCTTTATTTTGCGGCATTTATACCAGTCTGACCCCGGATGCCTCCAGGGTCCTCACGATCGTACTGTCCGGATACTCGTCTGTTACGATTCCGTTTATGTCGTCAAAATGCGCAAATTTATATGAATCATTAAAATAAAATTTTTCTTTTTCCATTACAACGTATTTATGTCTGCTACTGCTGATCACAGCTTTTTTGGTCAGTCCGTCCTCCACTCCCAGAGTAGTGACAGTACAGTCAACCATATCCACTCCGCAGCTTCCCAGAAAGGCCCTGTCAAAGCTGTATTGCTTCAGCACCTCTATAGTTGCCGCTCCCATAAAACCGTTTACGCCCTGATACATGGTTCCCCCTGTACTGATTACAGTGATCATGGGATTCTGCACGAGGATCTGCAGAATATCAATCATATTGCTTACTACAACAACCTTTATCCTGGAGGCAGCAAGAAGTTTGGCAAGCTCAATATTTGTTGTGGAAATATCCAGAAAAACGGTTTCATTGCTTTTGATAAGTCCAAAAGCCTTTTCTGCTATGATCTTCTTTTTATCCAGATGATAGTTTCGTCTGTCAATAACATCTCTCTGGAGGGGATAGTCCTGAGACATGATCGCCCCTCCATAAGTTCTTTTCAGTTTTCCGGAATTTTCCAGGGTCTTCAGGTCTTTGCGGATACAGTCCTCTGACACATGAAATTTTTCACTGAGGGACTTTACCTTTACCTTACCCTTTTCCTGAAGACACTGTATAATAGCAGCCTGTCTTTCTTCTGTAAACATGAAATACCTCCTTTCCGTTAAGAGGTTTTTATGCCATTACTCTTCTGTCAGTATTACATCAAGAACTGTATCTGTCTGATCCGGCAGAATTGGATCAAGTCCGAGATCTGCAAATACAATGTCCGGATAATCACTGTGTACCCAGCTGTTGGAAACCGGAACCTCAGCGCCTGTTGCAAGGTAACGGATTCCTTTCAGACGGTCTTTCGGAACGCCAAGAAGCGGAACCGGTCCGATTGTATTTTCAAAAAGGTGGAAATATCTGTGATTTCCTTTTCCTGTTACACGACCGTAATCCGGTTTTGCAATCTCTGTTTTTCCGCAGCCGTAAATACTCTCTCCGTTTTTCTTCATCCATTTACCGATCTCGCGAAGGATCTCCATGGATTCCTCAGGAATATTACCCTTAACATCAGGGCCTACATTAAGAATCAGGTTTCCGCCTTTGGATACGCACTCTACCAGCTTCTTGATCAGCATGGAAGCCGGCTTGTAGAAGTGGTCTGTAGCGCAGAAGCCCCAGTGATTGTTCATAGTCACGCAGGCCTCCCAAGCAATGTCATTACCCTCCACATCCTGGATTCCGTTTGGCGGGATCATCTGCTCAGGGCTTACAAAATCACCGTGGTACGGAGTAGGATTACATGCAGCCAGAGAACCGTATCCCTCGCCGCTGCACTCCAGACGGTTGTCAATGATCACTTCCGGCTGAAGGCTTCTTACCATATCCATAAGCTCTGTCGCTCTCCATGCCTCTCCTCTGAGGTCATCATAGGAAAAGTCAAACCACAGAATATCAATCTTTCCATAGTTGGTACAGATTTCACGGATCTGGTTATGCATATAAGTCAGATAATTATCAAAGTTACGTCCGTCGTTTTTGTACTCCGGATTGTTTCTCATTGGATGCTGTCTGTCTCCGTAATGAGGATAATCGTCATGATACCAGTCAATAATAGTAAAGTAAATTCCTACTTTCAGGCCTTCTGCACGAACAGCTTCCACATATTCTTTGATCAGGTCGCGGCCACATTTTGTATTTGTGGATTTAAAATCTGTGTACTGGCTGTCATAAAGGCAGAATCCATCATGGTGTTTTGCTGTAAGTACCACATATTTCATACCTGCTTCTTTTGCAGCGCGCGCCCATTCTCTTGGATCATAGTCAACAGGATCAAATTCCTCAAAATACTTCATGTAATCTTCTTTCGGAATTTCCTCCTCGCTTCTTACCCATTCTCCTCTTGCCGGAATAGAATAAAGTCCCCAGTGGATAAACATACCGAATCTTGCATCCAGGTACCATTCCATTCTCTTGTTATACTCATCTCTGTTAAATGTGTACATAACCTTCCTCCTGTGCGGATTTTAATTTATGATTTTCTTTTTACTCCTTAATATCCGGATAATGACATTTTACAATATGTCCCGGTGCTACCTCTACCGGAGTCGGACGCTCTGTCTTACATTTCTCTGTACAGTGAGGGCAGCGTGTATGGAACAGACATCCACTTGGCGGGTTACTTGGACTTGGAAGATCTCCCTGCAAAATAATACGTTTGGACTTCTTCTCCGGATCCGGGATCGGAACTGCAGAAAGAAGCGCTCTTGTATATGGATGTCTCGGATTTGCATAAAGTTCTTTTTTCGGCGCTGTCTCAACAATTGTTCCCAGATACATAACGCCGATTCTGTCTGAAATCATTTCTACAACGCTGAGGTCATGAGAAATGAACAGATAAGTAAGGTTATATTCCTTCTGAAGACTCTGAAGGAGATTCAGTACCTGTGCCTGAATGGAAACGTCAAGAGCAGATACCGGCTCATCGGCAATGATCAGTTTTGGCTGTACGGTAAGGGCTCTGGCAATACCGATACGCTGACGCTGACCACCGGAAAATTCATGAGGATAACGCTCTCCATGAGAAGGGCTTAAGCCTACAACACCAAGAAGTTCATGAACTTTTTTCAGTCTTTCTCCTGCAGTCATATTCGTATGGATCAGAAGAGGCTCGCCGATCAGATCCTGAACTTTCATTCGTGGGTTCAGGGAACCATAAGGATCCTGGAAAACCATCTGAATATCAGATCTTAAAGGACGCATCTCATTATCAGAGATTTTTGAGATATCTTTTCCTTCAAACCAGATCTCACCTGTATCCGGAACGATCAGATGATCGATCAGTTTACCTGTTGTGGATTTACCGCAGCCAGACTCTCCTACCAGGGAAAAAGTTTCTCCCGGCATAATATCAAAGGAAACGTCGTTTACTGCGTGAACGAATTTTTTCTTTCCAAACATCCCCTTATTTGCAGAAAATGTTTTTGATATATTTTTTACTGATACTAATGCTTCGCTCATGATCAGTTACGCCTCCTTTCCAAGATCATTCATATGATGACATCTGCATTTGTGGATGCCTTCCACGGTCATAAGTTCCGGTTCCTTCTCTCTGCAGATATCTGTTGCGTATTTACATCTTGGCGCGAATTTGCAGCCTTTTGGCATTACAGAAAGATCCGGTACGCTTCCCGGAATAGACGGAAGTGATTCCACTCCGCTTCCCAGCTTCGGAACAGAAGCGATCAGGCCCTGTGTATACGGATGTTTCGGTGCAGAGAACAGCTCTTTTACCGGAGCTTCCTCTACAATACGTCCTGCATACATAACAACTACACGGCTGCACATTTCAGCTACAACACCAAGGTCATGTGTGATCATCAGGATTCCAGTATTTTTCTTTTCACGGATTTCTTCCATAAGCTCAAGGATCTGCGCCTGAATGGTAACGTCAAGTGCAGTAGTGGGCTCATCTGCGATCAGCAGCTCCGGCTCACAGGACATTGCCATAGCGATCATAACACGCTGGCACATACCTCCGGAAAGCTGATGCGGATAGCTTTTCAGTGTCATATCCGGCTCAGGAATACCTACGGATTTCAGTACGTCATAAGCTCTCTGATGAGCCTGTTCTTTTGTAAAATCATTATGAAGCAGAATTGCCTCTGTAAGCTGCTTCTCTATTTTCATGCAGGGATTCAGGGAGTTCATCGGCTCCTGGAAGATCATTGCAACTTCTCTTCCGCGGATATTTCTCATCCCTTTTTTATCTTCTTTCAAAAGGTCAGTTCCGTTCAGAATAATCTCACCGTTGGAAATCTTGCTGTTTCTTGCCAGAAGACGCATAACTGACAGGGAGGTTACTGACTTTCCACAGCCGGATTCTCCAACCAGACCAAGGATTTCTCCTCTCTCAATGGAAAAAGAAACATTGTTTACGGCTGTTACCCATGTTTTGTCCCGCTTAAATTCTGTGCGGAGATTTTTTACTTCCAATAATTTTTCTGCCATGGTTTTTCCTCCTAGTTCATCTTCGGATCCAGAGTATCTCTAAGTCCATCGCCAAGCAGGTTAAATGCAAGAACAGTAAGGAAGATCAGGATACCTGGAAACAGTACCATATGCGGAGCTGTATTCAGATAGTTACGTCCAAGTGAAAGCATTGCACCCCAGTCAGGCTCTGTAACATTTGCGCCGAATCCCAGGAAGCTCAGAGATGATGCAGCAAGGATTGCTGTACCAATACGCATAGTAAAGTTTACGATCATAGACTGAATTGTTCCGGGGAATACATGAACAAACAGAATTCTGCTGTTCTTACATCCCAGTGAACGGGCAACCTCAACATAAAGAGACTGCTTTACGGAAATAGTTGCGCTTCGTATGATACGGGCAAAGGATGGAACCGTAAATACCGCAACAGCGATCATAACGTTTACCATACCAGGTCCGATAATAGCAACAACTGCGATTGCAAGAAGGATGTCCGGAAATGCGAAAAGCACATCACAGCATCTCATGATCAGGGAATCAACAAAACCGCCATAGAAACCAGCGATCAGTCCCAGAATAACACCGCCGGCTGTTCCGATGATCGTAGCGATCAGAGCGCAGGAAAGGGACAGTCTGGAACCTACCATCAGACGGCTGAATACGTCCTGTCCAAACTCATCTGTACCCCAGATGTGAGCGGCACTTGGTCCCTGAAGAAGACTTGTATAGTCCGGCTGATCCGGTGCATATGGAACAATAAACGGTGCAATAATTGCCATTAAAACAATAAACAGAATAAAAACAAGAGAAACAACTGCTGTTTTACGCTTCATAAACTTTTTGGTAAATTCTTTTACCTTGCTCTGCGCCTTAGGAAGCTCTTCAGCAGCAGCAAATTTATTCTGATCTAAATTTGTATTTGTCTGTGCCATATTTTTTCCTCCTAATTATAACGAATTTTCGGGTTGATGACTCCGTAAAGAACATCCACGATCAGGTTGATGACAATATACTCTGCTGCAAAGAACAGAAGCAGCGCCTGTACTACCTTGTAATCTCGGAAGTTAATGGAATCTACCAGCAGACGGCCAAGTCCCGGAATAGAAAATACAGTTTCAGCCATAACAGAACCGGAAAGAAGACCACCGATCTGAAGTCCGGCAACTGTAACGATCTCAATAAGAGAGTTTTTAAATGCATGGCGCATTACAACAAGAGTTTCTTTCAGACCTTTTGCACGAGCTGTTCGAACATAATCCTCACGCATGGTCTCCAGCATGGTAGATCTGGTAAATCGTCCAAGTACAGCCATGATTCCGGCGCCCATAGTAAGTGACGGAAGGATGTAGCTCTGCCAGGAATCCAGACCTCCTGTAGGAAGCCACTGAAGAGCAACTGAGAATCCCTGGATCAGCTCAAGACCTAACCAGAAACTCGGCACCGATATACCTGATATGGCGATGATCATTCCGATATAGTCAAGAGTTCTTCCATGGAATACTGCTGAAATAATACCAAGAGCAATACCGATAATGGTTGCCCAGATCATTGCAGAAACTGTCAGCATAATAGTTGGTTTCATTCTTGGAGCGATTGTCTCAACAACTGTTTTTCCGTTTTTAATAGAATCGCCAAGGTCTCCGGTAAAAAGACCTTTCATGTATTTTCCATACTGTACCAGCAGCGGATCATTCAGTCCCAGCTGTTCTCTTACAACTTCTACGTCTTCTTTCGTTGCATCCTGTCCTGCGATCATTCTGGCCGGATCGCCAGGGATCATATGTATAAACATAAATATTACAAATGAAATCACAAGAAGGAGAGGGATTGCGCTTGCAACACGCTTACAAAAATATTTACCCATTCTTTTGCCTCCAGTCTGAGTTATAAAAAATAATCATTGTCCATAGTCACAAAAACTGCCGTCCCCACATCTGTGAATGGTCACAGACAGTTGAACGGCAGTTTTCTGCTAAGAACTTTTATGTTCTGTTACATACTTCTGCGGCGCCTGTCGCCCCAGTTATATATTTACTTTTTAATTATTTACTGAGCAAGCACTGCTTCAGTGAAGTTAAATGATCCGTCCGGAGATACATATGCGCCGGAGAGATAAGATTTAGATGCATAGAGGATCTGATCGTTTCCAAGGAACAGCCACGGAGCAGCTTCCCATGCGATTGTCTGAGCCTCACCATAAACCTCAGCCTGTTTGTCCGGATCTGCAGTTGCAAGACCTTCATCTAACAGTTTGTCAAAGTCTTTATTTATAAAGTATGCTGTGTTGGCACTTGTAGGAGGTACCATATCGCTGTGAAGCAGGGAACGAACAGAACCATCCATAGTAAAGTCAGATGCAGACCAGTTTACATACCACATATTAACTTCTGCTTCTTCCTGATCTACATAAATCTTGTCGTTAAGTGTTGCAGGCTCCATAGGAAGAACCTCAACGTCAATGTTGATCTGAGCAAGCATCTGTTTGATAAATGTCATACCTTTTACTTCCTGAGTGGAGTTATCTCCCCACAGTGTAAGCTTGAATCCATCCTCATAGCCAGCTTCTTTCATAAGCTCTTTTGCTTTTTCAAGATCATAAGTATAAGGAGTCTGCTCTTTGTATCCTCCGATAATAGAAGGAACGATAGATGTTGCAGGTTTTGCATATCCGGAATACATAAGCTGAATGTATGCGTCTTTATCGATTGCATAGTTCATAGCCTGACGAACTTTTTCATCTTTCAGCTCCGGAACATTCATGTTCAGAGTTACATATCTCATGATGTTGGAGTCTGCTGCCAGTACGTTTACATCATCATTGCCTTTGATTGCCTCGATCTGGTCTGACGGCATCGGATAAACGAGATCTGCCTCTCCAGTCTGAAGCATAGCAGTACGGGAACCAGCCTCCGGAACCTCTTTAATAGTAACAGTATCTACAGAAGCTTTTTCGCCCCAGTAATCTTCATTGCGCTCAAAAGTTGTATGATCTCCCTCTTCCCACTCTGTGCAGATGAACGGGCCGGTTCCTACCGGATGATTCATAATATCATTGCCATATTCTTCAAGAGCAGCCGGGCTGATCATGCAGATCTGTGTCATACGATTGATGAACGGCGCCCATGGCTCACTGAGTTTGAATACTACAGTGTAGTCATCCGGAGTTTCGATGCTTTCCACACGGTATGTTTCTGATCCGTCTTCTCCGGTTACAACAAAAGTTCTTCTCTGACGAAGATTGTTTTCTTTGTCAATGATACGCTCATAGTTTGCTTTTACTGCTGCTGCATTAAAGTCTGTTCCGTCTGTAAACTTAACGCCTTCACGAAGATGGAAAGTGTAAGTAAGAGAATCCTCAGATACTTCCCAGGAATCTGCAAGCTGTCCCTGGATTTCCTGATTCTCATCAAATGCTACTAACATTTCGTAGCATCCACGGGTTGCGGAAATTGCGTTTGTATCCGGAATATTTGCCGGGTCCATGGAACTTACGCTTCCCTCGATTGCGATCACCAGATCATTGTCCGGGGATTTTGCTTCTGTGTTGGTTGCCTTCAGTGCGTATCCGTCTTCTTTTTCTGCTGCGAATACTGTTGTGCCCATTGACAGTGTCATTACGCCTGCCAGAAGAGCTGCGAGAACTTTTTTACGATTCTTCATAAATCTTTCTCCTTTTTCTTTTTTATTTGTTAATAAGTTACAATTTCGTTATGAAATATGGGTACAAAAAAAGCATCTCTTATTTTTTGCATTTTGCAATGTTCTCATTATCTGATCTGATTCAACAATTTGCCCCTTTGCATACTCATAAAAAATACTTTGCCTTAATTCGATAGCCACAGTATAACAATTTTCTACATATTTGTCAATGATTTTTTATTATTTTTTATTGATTATTCTTACTCTGTCCTGTTTTTATTTAACAAATAAGTATAAACAATCCAAAACAGGATGAATCAAACATTTTTCTTTTATCAGAAATTATACACTCTGCCTTTTTCACACAGCAGACCTGAAAAAAGGACAGCCCGGAAAATCTTCTTTTCCAGTCTGTCCTTATATAAATAGCTCTTATATCCTATTGGGAAAGCCTTTCTTCCGTTTTCCCTGTTTTCTCTTTAAACTTTAAACCGGTATCCTACGCCCCATATGGTTTCAATATACTGAGGCTTGGCTGTATTAAATTCAATCTTTTCCCGGATCTTTTTAATGTGGACCGTAACTGTGGCAATATCTCCCACGGATTCCATCGCCCATATTTCCCGGAACAGTTCGTCTTTTGTAAATACACGGTTGGGATTTTCTGCCAGAAATGTAAGAAGGTCAAACTCTTTTGTAGTAAAAGTAGTTTCTTCTCCGTTTACCCACACACGTCTTGCAGTTTTATCGATCTTGATCCCCCGGATCTCGATCACGTCGTTTTTTACAGCTCCGGATCCCACCAGTCGATTATATCGTTCCATATGGGCCTTGACTCTGGCAACCAGCTCACTTGGACTAAAAGGCTTCGTCATATAATCGTCCGCCCCCAGACCCAGGCCCCGGATCTTGTCAATATCGTCTTTTTTGGCAGATACCATAATGATCGGTGTATTTTTTTCCTGACGTACCTGCTTGCAGATATCAAACCCATCCACCTCCGGAAGCATAAGATCCAGAATGATCAGATCGTATTCCTCTGTCATTGCCTTCTGGAGTCCGGTATCGCCTCTGTTAGCAATCTCCACCTCAAAACCGGAAAGTTCCAGGTAGTCCTTTTCCAGATCTGCAATAGCCTCTTCGTCTTCAACGATCAATATTTTACTCATTTCATTGGTACCTCCTGATATTTTCTTAAAACAAAATACATAATGGTTCCGATTCCCTCACGGCTGGTAGCCCAAACCTTTCCTCCATGATCCTCCATAATCTTTTTTACAATGGAAAGACCGATGCCGCTTCCGCCCTTGGAAGAATTTCTGGAAACATCAGTCCTGTAAAAACGGTCAAAAATATAAGTGAGATCCTTGGATGCGATCCCTTTTCCATTGTCCTCGATCTCTACCTGAACAAAATCCCCCACATCCTTCACCCGGATTTGGATCACGCCCTTTGTCTTGTCCATATATTTGATAGCATTTCCGATAATGTTATGGATTACACGGCGAATCTGCTCTCCGTCTGCAATCACCAGCACATTTCTGTCAACATAATTGGCATAGTAGAGCTGAATCCCTCTCGTTTCCAGTTCCAGACCGATTTCCTCTGCACAGTCAGAAAAATAATCGTCCACATTCAGTTTGCTGAATGTATATGGAATCCTGTTTGTGTCGATCTTGGAATAAAAGGTAAGCTCGTTGATCAGGTGATCCATTTCGTTTGTTTTATTATAAATGGTTCTTACATAGCGGTCCATTTTTTCGGGAGTGTCTGCAACTCCGTCCATAATACCTTCTACATATCCCTTCACTGCTGTGATAGGTGTTTTGAGATCATGGGAAATATTACTGATCAGTTCCTTGTTTTCCTTATCCAGAATGAGCTTTTCCTCTGCTGATTCCTTCAGCCGCCGCCGCATTTCTTCAAAATCCCGGCACAGCTCGGAAAATTCATCTGTTCCTTCCACATCCAGCACAAAATCCAGATTCCCATCCTTAATATTCCTGGTGGCCTTGCGCAGCTTCACAAGAGGAGTGGCAATACTCCTGTAAATCCACAGTCCCACAGATAAACTGGTAAATACAAGTATCACCAGAGCAGAAACAAACAGATCCTTTGTCATGATCTGAAGCCCATCCTGCCCTGTTTCAGAATCAGCAATGGTGATCCCATAGCCATAATCATGCTCTGCCGACACTGTTTCAGCTGTTTCTGTCTTTTTTTCCTCCCTGATCTGTGCTTCCCGCATTCCGTGAAGTGTGGCGGCAAACAAAAGAAGAGGTACCAGAATGATCATAAAAAAGCCAACCATAATTCTTGTCTGTAATTTCATGAAGCCTCCCTGTTTCCATCAGACGGAAGAAATTTCTCGCATTTTCCTGCAAACCTCCCTGTCTGGCAGAACAATATATCATACTGCTTTTTCCGGCATATAAAAACGCACGGGCAGCAAAATCACATTACCACCTGTGCGTTCATTATATCACATCGTCAGATTTCTATGTCTAAATTTTCTATAAAATCATCTTATGCAAGATACTTTTTCAGATCATCTACTTTATCAAGTTTTTCCCATGGAAGATCTACATCTGTACGTCCGAAATGTCCGTAAGCTGCAGTCTGTTTATAGATCGGTCTTCTTAAATCCAGCATACGGATAATTCCTGCCGGACGAAGATCAAAGTTTTCACGAATGATCTCAACAAGCTTTGTATCAGAAAGTTTTCCTGTTCCAAAAGTCTCCACATTAATGGAAGTCGGCTGTGCAACACCGATCGCATAGGAAAGCTGAATCTCGCATTTATCAGCAAGGCCTGCTGCAACAATATTCTTTGCAACATAACGTGCTGCATACGCTGCGGAACGGTCTACCTTTGTGCAGTCCTTTCCGGAAAAAGCGCCGCCGCCGTGACGGCCATATCCGCCATAGCTGTCAACAATGATCTTACGTCCTGTAAGACCGCTGTCTCCGTGAGGTCCGCCGATTACGAAACGGCCTGTAGGATTGATGAAATATTTTGTATTTTCATCTACCATATCCTCCGGAATGATGGCGTCAAATACATATTTCTTAATATCCTCATGGATCTGCTCCTGAGTAACGTCCGGATCATGCTGAGTAGAGCATACCACGGCATCAATACGAATCGGCTTGCCTTCTTCGTTATACTCTACAGTAACCTGAGTTTTGCCGTCCGGTCTTAAATAGCTGAGAGTTCCGTCTTTACGGATCTTGGTAAGCTGACGTGCAAGTTTGTGTGCCATGTTAATTGCATACGGCATATACTCCTCTGTTTCATTGGATGCATATCCAAACTGAATACCCTGATCTCCTGCTCCAATGGCATCGATCTCATCCTCGCCCATTTTTGCTTCCAGAGCCTTGTCAACGCCAAGGGCAATGTCTGCAGACTGCTCGTCAATAGCAGTGATAACTGCACAGGTATCTGCGTCAAAACCATATTTGCCACGAGTATAACCGATCTCTCTTACAGTATCTCTTACGATTTTCTGAATATCAACATATCCGTTTGTTGTGATCTCACCCATAACCAGAACAAGACCTGTTGTAGTTGCTGTTTCGCAGGCAACACGGCTCATTGGATCCTGCTCGATCAGTGCGTCAAGAATGGCGTCGGAAATGGCATCGCACATTTTATCCGGATGGCCTTCAGTAACAGATTCGGAAGTAAATAAAATTTTTTCCATTGCGTTTTCCTTTCTTCATAACGACCCGAAACTCCATTATCCCGGGTATTGGTAAACAAAAGAGACAGCCCGAATAATCGGACTGTCTGAATTTATCTTTCAATCCTCTTATTGTTCGATCACTCGCTCAGGCTGGCACCTTCCTCAATAGAGGGGTTGCCGTGGCTTCACAGATCCTTTGTATCTCCACCACTCTGAATAAAAGGCCGTTCTCTATTTGCTTTGTAACAATCATACAATATACTTATTTTTTCCGTTTGTCAAGAAAAAATATATGTTTTCCGGATCATCCTACGCGAAGACGGAATTTCTGGATTTCTTTTTCACTGGAAACTCTCTCGATTTCTGCTCCAAGACTTCTCAGCTTTTCTTCGAAATTCTCATACCCTCTCTGAACGTAAACAATATCGTCCACAACCGTTATGCCGTCTGCTGCCAGACCTGCAATTACCAGGGCTGCACCTGCACGAAGATCCGGTGCACTGACTCTTGCGCCTGTAAGCTTGCGTACTCCGTCAATGATCGCAGAATTTCCTTCTACTTTGATGTTTGCTCCCATTCTGGAAAGCTCGTCCGCATATTTGAACCGGTTTTCAAAAATACTCTCTGTAACAATACTTGTTCCCTCTGCCAGCGCCAGAGTTACAGCGATCTGCGGCTGCATATCAGTGGGATATCCCGGATAGGGAAGTGTTTTTACATGAGTTCTGTGCAGTCTCTTTCCTGCGCGAACGCGAACTGCATCGTCAAATTCCTCTACCTCACAGCCGATTTCTTCCAGCTTTGCAGTAGTTGCTTCCAGGTGTTTGGGAATTACATTTTTTACTGTAATATCTCCGCCTGTAGCTGCCGCTGCAAACATAAAGGTTCCTGCCTCGATCTGGTCGGGAATAATAGAATATTCTGTGCGGTGAAGTTTCTCCACACCTTTGATGCGGATTACATCTGTTCCCGCTCCCTTAATGTTGGCTCCCATGCTGTTCAGGAAGTTGGCAACGTCTACTACATGTGGCTCTCTGGCCGCATTTTCGATAATCGTACGTCCCGGAGCCATAGATGCCGCCATCATAATGTTAATGGTTGCACCAACAGAAACAACATCAAGGAAAATGTGGCTTCCGTGAAGATTTTCCGCACTTGCCATAATCGCTCCGTGAAGGATCTTTACCTCTGCTCCAAGAGCCCGGAAACCTTTCAGATGCTGGTCGATGGGACGACTTCCGATATTACAGCCGCCCGGAAGCGGTACTTCCGCATGTTTATACTTGCCAAGCAGCGCGCCCAGAAGATAATAGGATGCGCGGATTTTTTTAATGTATTCATAATCAACGCTGATATCAGCAATGGTAGAACCATTGATCTTTACTGTAGATCTGTTGATCCGTTCTACCTGTGCTCCGATCCCGGCAATTGCTTCCAGTAAAACATTGATGTCTCTTACGTCAGGCAGATTTTCGATTAATATGGTTTCATCCGTCATGATTGCAGCAGAAAGTATTGCAAGGGCTGCGTTTTTGGCTCCGCCGATTTCAACTTCACCTACTAACGGATTGCCTCCTTTAATTACATACTGTTCCATAAAACACCTCTATGAATTATTTTCACTCCGTAAGCCGAAGCAAACACCAGAAATGTTACTGTTCACTCCATTCACAGCAACCTGGTCGATCTGCATTCCGGATCACTTTCCGTGATCACATTTGGCCAGTAACCTGTAAACAGTAACCCAGAAATAATTTGTCATATCTAAAAAATATTAATATATTAAAATGTTCAATAACGTATTATAACATATTTTTAACATTTGTAAATAAAAAGTTAAGTATCTATGCCTGCTTCCGGTTACTGTTCACTCCGTTCACAGTAACTGCTTCTGCTCTTTCCTTTGTTTCAACAGCTACTTTTTTGCTTTTCCAGTATTTCCAAAACTGTCTGAAGACATGTTTCCAGATCCTGTCCCTCCTGATCGACCACAATGTCCGCATATTCTTCGTACAGAGGCGTACGTTCCCTGTAAAGATCCGCCAGCGTCTGTCCTTCCTTCAGGACAACACCTCTTCCCTTAAGGTTTCCCAAACGCTTTGACAGTTCATTTAATGACAGCTTCAGATAGACTACTGTTCCAAAAGACTTCAGATGCTCCATTGCCTCACGGCAGTAAACCACACTTCCACCTGTGGCGATCACCGTTTCCTCTGCCTCAATAGATGCGTTGACACGGTTCTCTATTTCCTGAAATCCATCATTTCCCTCCTGGTCAATGATCTGATGGAGCTTTCTTTTTTCCTGCTTCTGTATCAGAAGGTCAGAGTCAAGGAACTGATAGCCCAATACCTTTGCAAGAACAACACCTATGGTGCTTTTTCCTACTCCCGGCATTCCTATCAATGTAATGTTATTCATATATCCTCCAGACATCTCTGTCTATCATATTATCTGCAAATAACCGGATATTATTTTACCATAAAATGCCCTTTTCTGCAATCCCCCGGGAAATCTGCACTTTTTTTCCATTTTTCAGCGTTTTTTACTGTGTTTTTTTGCTTTTTTTACACTGTAACCAAAAGTTCCCAGTTTCTTTCCTGTTCCCAGATATTCCCCATGTGAATATACAATCGGTCGGGCTCTGTTCAGATCAAACCGGTTCTTCTCGTCCATATATTTTTCGTCTGCGTGTACTGCCACAACCTCGGCAATAAACATGTGATGAGATCCCAGTTCCCGGACCTCTCTTACCTTACATTCAATAGAAACAGGCGCTTCCGCTATCATTGGCGCTTTTACCTTTTCTGCCGTTTCTCTTGTCAGCCCTGTTTCCCTGAATTTATCAACATCTCTTCCGGACTTTACTCCGCAGTAATCTGTGGCAAATGCCAGCTCCTCAGTAGTCAGATTGATCACAAACTCTCCTGTTTCGCGGATCATATGATACGAGTAACGCTCCGGACGGATGGATACGGATACCATAGGAGGATTGGTACACACAGTTCCTGCCCATGCTACTGTTATAATGTCATCTCTGCCCTCTTTATCCGCTGTGCTAACCATCACAACCGGAAGAGGATAAAGCATATTTCCCGGTTTCCAGCTCTGTTTTGACATAAAATCACCTCCTGAACTTACGCGTACTCATTCTGCATCTGGGCAGCTTCCATCAGTGCAGGGATCAGCTGTTTCTTTCTGGAAACCACGCCTTCCAGATACAGAGAACCACTGTCAGCCACCATGTCAAAAGCGTTCTCTGCCATCTCTTTGCTTCCCTCACCATAAAACAGCAGCTCTGTGGAACGGTTCATAATGCTTGTCAGCATAAAATAAACCCTGGAAACTCCATGACGTCCACATTCACTTACCATAAACGGCTCCAGACGTTCTTTTATTTCTTTCAGCTCCTCTTCGTCCATGGAACTGATCTGTCCCACACCAAAGGTAACATCACCCTCTGCAATAAACTTCTTATAATCCTGATAAAAAATCTCTTCCGGTGATTTGTCTTTCAGATTGCTTCCTGCCTTAAACATTTCCTTTGCAAATTCCTCTATGGAAATATCAGCGATCAGCGCAAGGGCTCCTGCTGCCATTTTATCCTGAAGAGTACAGGTAGGAGAACGGAACATCAGTGTATCAGAAATAATAGCCGCGCAGAGAAGTCCCGCTATTTTAGGCGGAATTTCCAACTTCTGCTCTCCGTAGATCTGATACATGATCGTTCCCGTACATCCTACAGGCTGGTTCCGGAAGCTGACCGGCTGCATTGTCTGCAGCGTGCCCAGCTTATGATGATCAATAATCTCAAGGATCTCCGCTTTCTCAATATTATCAACAGCCTGATCCTTTTCATTATGATCTACCAGGACAACCTTTTTCTTATGCATATCCAGAAAATTACGACGTGAGATTGTTCCCACACATTTTCCCTTTTTGTCAATTACCGGGAATGCCCTGTGACGGTGCTTGATCATAACATCCTGAATATCATCTGTAAAATCCTCTGTATGGAAAGTTACCAGATTTTCTGTTTTCATAATGTATCGCACAGGAATACTCTGATTGATCAACCTTGATATGGTAAACGTATCATATGGTGAAGCGATCACCACAATATCCTTCTCATGAGCAAGCTTCAGAACATTTTCTGTAACCTGGATATCCATTCCCACAATAATACAGCTTACATTCATTTCAATGGCCTGCAGATGATCTTCTTCTCTGTTTCCAAGAATGATCATATCATTCTCACGGACATATTCCCTCATCTTGTCCGGGTCGGCAGTTCCTACCATAACCTTTCCTTCTGTAAAATATCCGTGTTCATTTCCCTCGATCACCCTGCCGCCGATCGTTTCCGCAATACGTCTGTACTGAGTTCTTGCCCGTGACAGAAGATAGCTGTCTGTTGTGTCCATATAGGTCTGAGCAATATCTCCAATGGTGATCAGACCTTCCAGACAGCCTTCCTTATCTCTGATTGGCAGAGAAACAATACTGTTTTCCTGCATCAGATCCCATGCGTTCTTTAGTGACATACTCTTATCTGCTTCCGGACTCATTCGGATATCCATATCTTTAACCTGGGTTCCGATATTACTCAGATAACCCGGAGGCTGGATCCCGAAACGATTCAGCACATACTCCGTTTCCTCACTGATCTGTCCGGCACGTTTGGGAACATATCTTCTGTTCTGAAATGTTCTGTTTTTGATATCACAATATGCGATCGCAGAGCAGATAGAGTCCGTGTCCGGATTTTTATGTCCGATCACAAAAATCTTATCCTGTTTTCTCATAAATTCCTCCTCGCTGCCTCTTTATTCAACGGATCCTGTATTTCTTTGAAGTGATCAGTCCAGTTTGATCCCTGCAAATAATGATCCAAGAGAAGTGGTTGCCTCCTCCCCTGCATCCGGAACCTCATAGACTTCTTCCTCAATATCCTTTGCCATCAGATCCGCAGCCTCTTTGATGCTGAGACTTAATTTTCCATCTTTTACGGCAATTACCTTAACTTTTACTTTATCTCCGACAGTAAGAACCTCTGACGGCTTTTTGATCCTTTTTTCACAGATCTGAGAAATATGAACAAGACCGGAAAGACCGTTTCCAAGATCTACAAAAGCTCCGTATGGCTGCAGACTTTCTACGGTTCCCTCTGTTACAAGTCCTACCTGCACATTTGAAATTTTATTCTTTCTCTCTTCCTCCGCCTGTTCTCTCAGAAGTTCCCTTGCAGAAAGAATCAGTTTTTTGCTGTCTTTGTCACACTCGATCACCTGAACCCTGATCTGACGGTTCAAATATTCCTCTGTATCCTCCACATATCCAAGAGAAAGTCTTGATGCCGGAATAAAGCCACGTACACCTTCTACATACGCAATTACACCTGCATTGGTGATTCCCTTTACTGTAACGTCAAGCGCTTCTCCTGATTCCTTGTATTCGCTGATTTTTTCCCATGCAAGCACATCTGCCGCCTCGACTCTGGAAAGAAGGATATTGCCGTTTCCGTCATCTTTACGGACAACAGTAGCAGAAACCTCATCTCCCGGATGAACTTCCTCTTTCAGATTAAATCCCGGCTCTCTTGTATAATCTTCAACCGGGATCACACCCTCTGCATAATATTTCAGATCAAGGATCACTTCCTTTTCATCCACACTTACTACTGTTCCGGTAAGAATATCTCCTTCTTCTATTTTTTTCATAGACTCATTCAACTCTTTTTCATAATCTTTCATTGTTTCAGCCATAATATACGACTCCCTTTCCTGCCATTATTTTCCTGTGTCCCCGTTCAGAACTGTCAGGCATTTTTGATTTATGTCACATGATACCGTGGACACGAAACCCGGTATTTGCGCTGCTCGCTCCCGTTAGGTGTCCGGGCATATATTTTCACTGAATTCATCCTGCGCCTTCGGCATGGAATCATTAAGTGCTCATATTATACCATATGGAGTTTCTGACCTACAACCCATTTACATTTCAACACCAAAAAAGCTCCCTGGATCAGAGAGCTCTGTAAACGAGGAGTGCCCCGGCAGTGGTTTACCGGGGCAATTATTATGAAAAAATTTATGTGTAATGAAGAACATTACAACGTCATAACATTGTTCTTTCGAACTGTTCTTATCATAGCAATATTTTATGAACTTTTTATGAATAAACAATGAACCTTCCATGTATTTGCACAATATTTTTCTATATTCCTCTTTATTTTTATAAAAATTGTATCATGTTCTTCTGCATTTTAACAGATTAACGTTGTGTCATATGCATAATTCGTTTATTTTTATTTCCAGCGTGTCTGAAGCTTTTGTCAATTCAGGATATCCTTGACCATATCTACCAGTTTCCCGAAAATACTCTTAACATCCTCTTTTGTCACCCCAAGGCTCTCCAGTTTATCGTATACCTTGTGAACCTGCTCTCTTAACTGTTCCTCGTCAAGATCCATATTCTTAAACTTGTTATAAAGACTTACCAAGGTATTTTTTTCTGAATCTGACAGAGTGAAACCGGCAGCCTGTGCAGCAGTGTCAATAGCGGAAGAAATTTCCTCGTCAGACACGTCTGCCTGTCCAATTGAATCCATAGCAGATACAATAATATCAACCACCTTGTCCGGATCCGAAAGAAGATCTCCCACTCCGCTCTCCTTCAGAAGGTCCACTGCCTGATCCACCATTGCATCTATTGTAGTGTCTGCATATACAGCAGCAGGCGCTGTACAGGTCAAAGCTCCTGCAAGGATCCATGCGCTTAATTTTTTTATTTTCACTTTTATTACCTCCATTTTGACTGAAACCATGTTTCGGAAACCCTTTTACGATTTCCTGTTATCATATCAGAAACAGCGACTTTCATTTCATCTCCGGTCACCTGAGCAAGTACCTTCCGGATCACTTTCGATAACATCTCTTTTTCTGACAGTTATTATTATATCATACTTTCAAACCTGCGCTGTAATCTGTTTATGAACCTCTTCTCACCTTCAAAACAGCTCTTCTATTCATAAATCTTTCTATTTTCGTTCATTATTTTTTCATATCTTAAACACGAAACTCTCATATTTTGCAGATATACTATTTACATAAAAATAATACAGCCAACATTATTTTTATAATTTTCTTTTTCATATGTTGGATACCTATAAAGGTATTCAACTCTCCTTCCTTTTAAATTTAATAAATCTTCAAGTAAAAAGCATCCGACCAGCCACCGGATGCTTTTTGCATACTCTTTTTTCTGTAATCTATGTGAAAAGCTCTCACTGCTGCAGCATCACCGGGATGCCGCGCAGCAAAATGCATTTGTCAGAGCAGCAAACTGCTCCAGACTCAGAGCCTCTCCTCTGATGTTCAGAGGAAGACCGCAGGCGCTGATCGCGCTTTCTACCTGTTCTTTTGTATAATTAAGTTCCTGAGAATTTTTCAGCCCATTGGCCATTGTTTTTCTTCTCTGGTTAAAAGATGCACGAATCAGACGGAACATCAGCTTTTCATCCTGAACCTGAACAGGAGGCTTACTGTGTCTTTTCAGACGGATCACAGCGCTTCCCACCTTCGGTCTGGGCATAAAACAATTCGGAGGCACATTAGCAACGATCTCCGGTTCCGCATAATACTGAACTGCCAAAGACAAAGCCCCGTAATCCTTTGAGCCAGGTCCTGTCTGCATACGGTCTGCCACTTCTTTCTGAACCATTACGGTTATGGATTCTACCGGAACATGGCTCTCAAACAGCCCCATAATAATGGGCGTTGTAATATAATAAGGCAGATTTGCCACTACTTTGATCGCTTTTCCCTGATTTTTTTCATCTGCAATCTTCTGGATATCTGTTTTCAGGATATCTCCGTGAATCACATTTACATTATCCCAGTCTTTCAATGTGTCCTGCAGTATGGGAATCAGAGCATCGTCAATCTCCACTGCTGTAACTGCCCTGGCAGAATCTGCCAGATACTGGGTCATAGTTCCGATTCCGGGTCCTATTTCCAGTACAAAATCATCTTTTGTTATTTCAGATGCACGAATGATTTTTTCCAGAACATGAGTATCGATCAAAAAATTTTGACCAAACCTTTTCTGAAAAACAAATCCATACTTCTGAAGAACTTCAATCGTGTATTTGGGATTTCCAAGATAAGGTCTGGTCATAATCTTTACTTCCTTTTCCGTTATTTATTTTTTATATTACTTAAAATCCTTTTCGTAGAGAACTGTATATCCATCCATATCTGTTCTCTTCTTGGAAATGTTTCTGCTCAGCTTACGGATTCCGCCGGTAGATTTGGCTATGGCATTGTCAATGATCTCTTTTACTGCCCCCACATTCATAGGCACATCCTCTTTCTGATTCACACTGATCAGATTATAAAGAGCGAGCATTGCCTCCTGAGCAATCGTATAGCCCCGTTCTCTTGTGTAAACCATTGCAAAGTTTACAAGCTCGTCATTGGTAAATACCGGAATATTGATCATGGATGTAAACTTGGATGTAAATTTCGGGAATCTTGCCATCAGCTTTCTCATTCCGATCTTTTCATCTTCCAGGATCACGATCATTCCGTCTGTGCGGAAATCCATTGCCTTGCTTAACTGATTTACTGTTTCTTTTTTAAGCTGGTTTGCATTTTCGATTACAAGGAAACCACCTGCCATCTTTTTGACGATTGCAGGAATATTTTTGCCGTTGATCTGCTCTGCAAATACATAGGCAACCTTGGCGGCTTCAAGATTCAGTTCCTTACAGATTGCAGGAATCAGTCCGGAGATCAGTCTTGTTTTTCCTGTTTCTCTTCCGCCCATAACAATAATATTTCCGGTTCTGGATGTTTTGTCAGCAGCAGCCATCTGAACGTCACAAAGCGCATCGACAAGCTGTTCTCTCAGCCCCGGTACTCTTGCAAAATATGTAAACAGTTTTTTCTCACTGTCTGTAAGATTCTTTTCCCTTGGGATAATATCCATTGCCTCCTGAGGACGGATGCTGTCCACAAACCGTTCCAGTTCCTCAGCCTGGCTCAGACGGACATTTTTCTTCTTCCGAGGAATCTGCTGGCTTACCGGCTCTTCTTTAAATACTGTTTTTCTGTCCGGATCCGGCTTCCTGATCACCGCATTGTTCTCATCGGAGAGTTTCTCTGCAACTTTCTTTTTAGGAAGCGGTCTGCGGCTTACAACAGGGAAATCTTTAAATTCTTCCTCATAAAGCTCTTCGGAAGCATCATCCGAATCTTCGCCGTAGAAGTCGTCATATTCATCGTCTGACTCATCTTCATAAAAATCGTCGTCCTCATCATCTGACTCATCTTCGTAGAAATCGTCATCCTCATCATCCGACTCGTCTTCATAGAAGTCGTCGTCCTCATCATCTGACTCATCTTCGTAGAAATCATCATCCCCGTCATCATATTCATCGCCGTAGAAGTCATCTTCTTCATCATCAGAAGCATCCTCATAAAACTCATCTGCTTCCTCAAACTCTTCTTCCTGAAGCTCTTTCGGCTCTTTGTGAATGTTTCTTCCTGCCGGACCATTCAGGAATTCCTCTTCTGCTTTCCGAAGATCTTCCTCAGTCATATAATCTTCATCATCAGGCGCTGTTGTGTGAACGTCCTCTGTTTTCAGTTCATCATCCGGAATTTCAATTCCCTGGGCAGTTGCTGCTGAAAGGATCATTTCTTCCAGGTTAAAATCAAGATCGCTTTCTGTTTCCAGAACATTCTTCTCTGCTCCCGGCAGTGTTACGTCCGGAGCTTTTGGAATTTCTGTCACAGCAGAATTTTCCAGATCTATATTTTTCATGGATTCCGGAATTTCAAGCTGTGGAAGCTCTGCGCTGCTGCCGGAAAGAATCTCTTCTTCTTTCAGACGTGCAACCTCTGTCTGGTCGGAAAAATCCTCAAATATCTCATTTACGTCAATTTCCGGCTCATTTGCTTCTTCCTGTTTCTGTGTGTCTTCCTCAGGAATATATTCTTCTGCAGGTTCTTCCTCCCGCATAACAGAATCTTCTTCCGGTTCAAGATCCGGTACATTTTTATGTTCTTTCTCTGAAGAACGATCCCGGATCATTTCCTCCTGAAATTCTTCCTCTTCTTTTGTGAAATCCTCTTCTTTCTTTTTACCGTTAAAGATGTCCCGGATTCCCTTTGAAATTTTTTCCTGGATACTTTCAGCGTTATTTACATCACGCTCATCAATACGAACATTATCAATTACAGGAGAATCTTCATCCATAGCAGTCTCATATTTATTCTCGGAACTGTTTTCCCTGGATCCTGCTGACTGAGTCATCTGATCCACCGTTGTCAGATTCGGAATAAACTGTTTCTCATACTGCTCTCTTTCTTTCCCGGTAAGCTGTCCCATACGGTTCTTCAGATCCATTGCCTTCAGCACATAACGGCCTTCATTGAACCAGAGAATAATGTCGTTGCACATTTCCAGGCATTTCTTCATATCGCCCTTCTGGTAGTACAGCTTTGCCAGCTCATAGGACCAGCGCTCTGTGAACTCTCGCTCCTTATATTCTTCCAGAATACGGATCTGCTCGTCCAGAGAAACCTGTTTTGCTTTGCTTATCTTATATTTCAGAATATACCGGGTATTGTCATTGGGAGCAACCTCAAGATATTCCTCATAAAACTCGTCTGCTTCCTGAAAATCCTGCATTTTCAGAGATACCTCGATCAGCCTGTACAGGATATTTTTGCCGATAGGCGCCCGATGGTATGCCAGAAGAAAAATCTCCTTACTGTCCTGATATCTCTTATTGATAGCATAAATCTCACCGACCACGCACAGATTATGAACATTTTTTACTCTGCGCCAGTCAATGCTGTCAACAACCTCCATAGCCTCTTTATATTTCTTCTGGGCTAAAAGGTTCTCAATACGGCTCATTTTTATTCGAAATTCCTCTTTATCCAATATACATTCACCAACTTTCCATAATTAAAACAAGTTTAACATATGCATTTATGCTTGTCAAAGAACTTTCCCCGGAAAAAATAAATTCCGGGGAAAAAATTACTGCTGCTTACAGTTCGCTGTTCTTTTTTACCGGATTAAAAACTTCGCCTTTCACAACCCGGAATACTTTATTAATGTGAAACTGATGGTTCACAAAATCATCCAGACCTGTACAGGTGATCAATGTCTGAATATCATGAATACTGTCCAGAAGATACGTCTGACGGCTGCTGTCCAACTCTGAAAGTACATCATCCAGAAGAAGCACCGGTGTATCTCCGATTTTTTTCTTTACAAGATATATTTCTGAAAGTTTCAAAGACAGAGCGGCTGTCCTCTGTTGTCCCTGCGATCCGTATTTCCTGATATCAATGCCGTTTACCAGAAAGCACAGATCATCTCTGTGAGGTCCTGAAGATGTCATTTTCATCCGGATATCCCTGTCCCTGTTTCTGCAGAGCAGCTCTTCAAAATTCTCTTCCTGTGCACTTGGTTCATAAATAACCTGAAGAAGTTCTTCCCCTCCGGTAAGATTTTTATGAATATCACAGATAATCTCATTCAGCTCTTCAACAAAAGTCTGCCTTTTACGGATCAGCTTTTTTCCATACTGCAGCATCTGATGATCCCATACGTCCAGAGTATCTTTCAAAGTTGGATTGGCATACATATCCTTCAGAAGGCGGTTTCTCTGATTCACAATATGATTGTATCCGGCCAGGTCAGACAGATAGATCTGATCCAGCTGACACAGTTCCAAATCCAGAAATCGTCTTCTTTCACCAGGCCCGTTTTTAATAATATTCAGATCCTCCGGTGAAAAAAATACAAGATTTACAATACCGAAAAGTTCTCTTGCCTTTTTAACCGGAAGCCCGTTGACTGCCGCTCCTTTGGATTTGTTTTTCCGAAGATGCATATCCAGCTTATAAGAAAGACCGTCCTTTTTTACCATCATCCGGATATGAGCATCCTCCTGACCGAAACGGATCATTTCTCTGTCCTTGCTTCCCTTATGAGACTTTGTTGTCCCACAGAGATAAACAGATTCCAGAATATTGGTTTTTCCCTGAGCATTATCCCCGTAAAAAATATTTGTTTCTCTGTCAAGATTCAGTTCAAGGGTTTCATAATTTCTGAAATTTTTTAATTGTACAGACTCTATATACATAATCTACCTGATCACTTTTATATCCTGTCCGTTAAAGGAGATCACATCTCCCTCGTACACTTTTCTGCCGCGCCGTTCATCCACTTCGCCATTAACTTTAACAAGTCCGTCCTGAATAACAAACTTTGCTTCAACACCGTCTTCCACAACTCCGGCAAGTTTCAAAGCCTGTCCCAGCTTGATAAATTCATCTCTGATTTTGATTTCCACAATAATCCTCCTTTATCTTGCCTGATTCTGGCTGATATTTACAGGCAGGATCAGATAGGTGTAAGTTTCATCATCATCTCTGATAAAACATGGCGCCTTGGGGTTCATAAGATACATATGAATAGTTTCATCATCAATAACTTTCAAAGCATCGATCAGGAATTTCGGGTTAAATCCGATAAGGATATCCTTTCCTTCTTTCTCGATATCGATCTCTTCATTCATGGAACCCATGGAAGAATCGATTTTAAGCTCCATTTTGTTATCTCTGATATCAATAACGATCGGTTTTTTATCACCTTCTCTTACAAGAAGTGTAGCGCGGTCAATACAGTTCAGAAATTCTTTTTTGTTTACAGACAGCCTGGTATCATAATCACTGGAGATCATCTGATCAATGCGGAAGTATTCTCCCTCGATCAGTCTGGATACCACCATGGTCTGATCAAACTCAAACAATATATGATTCTTTGTAAAATAAATACTTACCTGATCATCAACTTCGCCGGAAAGAATTTTACTGATCTCACTAAGTGTCTTTCCTGGAACGACAATCTTTTTGTCAGAATATTCTCTCTTAAGCGGCATGCGTCTAATGGATATACGATGGCCGTCCAAAGACACTATTTTCAGACAATTATCCTTTATCTCAAAAAGCTCACCTGTCATTAATCGGTTATTTTCGTTTACAGCAATAGAAAACAGAGTCTGACGGATCATTTCTTTCAAAGTAAACTGTGAAAGAGTAAGGGATTCATCCCGTTCAATAACCGGAAGATAGGCAAAGTCTTCTCCTGTTTTTCCCGGTATTGTAAATTTTGCTTTTTCACAGGTGATCGTGGCAACATATTTTTCGTCTGTATGGATGGTCACATCATTATCAGGAAGTCTTCTGATGATTTCATAGAAAATTTTTGCATCAAGAGCAACCATTCCTTTTTCAGCAATTGTTCCGTCAACAATCGTTTCAATTCCCAGTTCCATATCGTTTGTAGTAAATTTGATCTGGTTTGTTGATGCATCGATCAGGATACATTCCAGAATAGGCATTGTTGTTTTAGAAGGAACAGCTTTCAAAGAGATATTTACGCTTTTTAATAAACTTGTTTTGGAACAGATAATTTTCATGTTGTGTATAACTCCCTTCCTGTTTGAAAATGGCTTTTTTAAAAAATAAATAAGAAAAAATCCGTATTAGCCGCCTTAGGGGCTGTGAATATGTGAAAAAGTCTAAAAAAGCCTTAAAAATCAAGACTTTCAAACTGTATAACTTCGTGTAAAACCCGGGGGGTCCTATGTGGATAAAGTAATTATCCCTGTGGATTAATTTTTTTCCTGAGGGTGTCAATGGAATTTTTCAGGTTGTCATTTGTCTGAAGTTCCTTCTCAATTTTCTCAATTCCGTGCATAACTGTGGTGTGATCACGGTTTCCGAGATTTTTTCCAATGGTTTTCAGTGACGTATCTATAATATCCCTGCACAAATACATGGCAATCTGTCTTGGCATCACGATTTTTGAGCTTCTTTTGTTTCCGCAGAGGTCTGCTGTTGTCACATGATAGTGCTCCGCTACTACAGAAATAATGTATTCCGGGGTAATTACCTTCTGCTGATCCGGTGAAATGATATCTTTCAGCGCTTTTTCAGCAAGTTCCAGGGTAACTTCCTTTTTTTCAAGCTTGGAACTTGCCATTACTTTATTAAAGGCGCCTTCCAGTTCTCGGATATTGGATTTTATATTGGTGGCTATGTATTTTATAACCTCTTCGCTGATATTATAGCCGTCCAGTTCTTCTTTTTTATGAAGAATCGCCATTCGGGTTTCATAATCCGGCAGCGTAATATCTGCGATCAGACCCCACTCAAACCGGGAACGGAAACGTTCTTCCAGGATTTCCATATCTTTCGGCGGTTTATCAGAAGATATGATGATCTGTTTTTTGGCGCTGTGGAGACTGTTGAATGTATGGAAAAATTCCTCCTGTGTGGACTCTTTTCCTATAATAAACTGGATATCGTCAACAAGGAGAACGTCAATATTCCTGTATTTTTCACGGAATTTGGACATTGCTGAATTATTTCCGTTTCGGATCGTCTCGATCAGTTCATTGGTAAATTCTTCACTTGTTACATAAAGAACCTTACTGTTTTCGTTATTATCAATAATATAATGTGCAATGGAATGCATCAGGTGAGTTTTTCCCAGTCCGGCGCCTCCGTAAATAAAAAGAGGATTGTAAGTATCTCCCGGAGATTCCGCTACTGCAAGAGCTGCCGCCTGAGCAAATTTGTTGTTGCTTCCTACAATAAAGCTGTCAAATGTGTATTTTGGATTCAGATGAGCTTCTTCGCATCTCTGATCTCGAACAGATCTGGATTCAGACATATTATAGGAAGGATTTTCTTTTTTCGGGACATTTTCCGGAAGAATAAACTGAATTTCACAGCTTTCCATTCCTGTAACCTCGCAGATCGTAACCTGAAGAGGCAGTCTGTATTTTTTGTTGACAATATCTAAAAGAACACTCTGTTCAGAAGGAACGAGGATCGTGACAACGTTGTCCCTTACCTCGTATACTTTCAAAGGCTTCAGCCACGTATTGAAGGCAACGTTCGCAACATCATATTCAACTTTCACGATTTGAAGGATTTCATCCCATTTTTCTATTACTTTATCCATTTTCACTCTCCCGGATCCTTGGTTTAAGGTGTTTTTTTGTTTATATTAAGTCTGAAAGACATAAATACCCTTATATATATTATAATAAATAAAGGTTTTACGCAATCCTTATTTGAATAATTATAGTTATACACATTTTTCCACATGTGGATAATGTGGGAGGTGTGGAAAATCCCCTTTAAGTTTACATAAGATTGTCAATAGTGGATAAATACCCATGGGGATTGTGTATAACATTGTCCACGTAAAAATCCTTGTAAAATAAAGGCTTTTTTAAACATAATGTGTAAAAATAAGTCGAAAAATGTGGATATTTATCAGGGTGTCCTCAAAGTTATCCACAAGTTATCCACAAAATGTGGATAACATTACGTAAACTGAAGATTTCCACATCTATATGTTGATTATAAACAGCCGGAAGTAAGAGGAACTTTCAAACCTGATAAGAAGCGGTTCTTTTATATAAAAATCTTATTTTTAGCTTGACGAACAGGGTCTTTATGAATATAATTGAAATGATGTTCTATGAAAATTTTTAAATTGGATAATAGATAAAGGAGGTGCTTTACCTATGAAAATGACATTTCAGCCAAAGAAGAGATCAAGAGCTAAAGTTCACGGATTCAGAGCTCGTATGAGCACAAAAGGCGGCCGTAAAGTATTAGCTGCAAGAAGATTAAAAGGAAGAAAGCAGTTATCAGCATAAGATCAGACATAAGACCGCAGTATTGTGGTCTTTTCTTCTATACAGGATTATTTCTGTAAGAATAAGAATTGAAGGAGGACCAGATGAAATATTCAGAGTCCTTAAAGAAAAACAAAGATTTTCAGCAGGTTTACAGACATGGAACATCAAAGGCAAATCGGTATCTGGTGATGTACGTACTGGAAAATCAGTACATGAAGAATCGTCTGGGAATATCAGTAAGTAAAAAAGTAGGAAACAGTGTGGTCCGCCACAGAATCACCAGATTGATAAGGGAAAGTTATCGTTTAAATGAACCGTTATTTTGTAACGGCCTGGATATTGTAGTTATTGCCAGGGCTTCTGCAAAGGGAAAGAGCTATCAGGAAATAGAGAGCGCCCTTCTGCATCTGGCCGGAAAGCATCATATAGCAGGTGAAAAGAAAAATGAAAAATGTTCTGATTAAACTGATACGGCTTTATCAAAAATATTTATCACCGATGAAGAGAACAAAATGTCCTTATATTCCCACATGTTCTCAATATGGTTTGGAGGCAATCCAAAAATATGGCGCGATCAAGGGTGGATTGCTTGCCCTCTGGAGAATTTTAAGGTGTAATCCTTTTTCTCACGGAGGATATGATCCTGTGCCATAATCAGGAGGAAATGAAAATTGGAATTGATGATTTTAGCTACAAAGAACTCGACTCCGATCATTGGTCAGATCTCAGTTGTCATGGGTTGGGTAATGAACGGTATTTACAAATTCCTTGACGGATTGTTCGGAATCCAGAATCTTGGTCTTTGTATCATTATTTTCAGTATTCTGATCTATCTTTTTATGACTCCTCTTCAGATCAAGCAGCAGAAATTCTCAAAACTGAGTTCAGTTATGCAGCCGGAGCTGATGAAGATCCAGAAAAAATATCAGAATAAAAGAGATCAGGTTTCCATGCAGAAAATGCAGGAAGAAACCTCAGCAGTTTACCAGAAATACGGAGTATCCCCTACCGGAAGCTGTGTTCAGCTTTTGATCCAGCTGCCGATCCTGTGGTCTCTGTGGCATGTAATCCAGAATATTCCTGCCTATGTCGGCAGTGTAAAAAGTGTTCTTGACGGAGTTGCTTCTCAGATTATTGGTATTGGCGGATATACAAATATCCTTCAAAATTTTATTAATGAGAATAAAATGACCCGTGTAAGACTGATCCTTGACGGTCAGACAGCAACTTCCAACTCAGTTATTGACTTTTTGTATGCACTTTCTCCTTCACAGTGGGAGAAACTGGCAGATATGAAACAGTTTGCAGGCTTTTCAGATGCAATTAACAGTACAGCAGCAGAAATTTCTCATATGCAGAGCTTTCTGGGGCTGAATATTGCAGATCAGCCATGGAACTATATTAAAGCTGCATTTGTAGGAGGTTCCATTCTTCTTGCTATTGTAGCAGTTCTGATCCCTGTATGTTCCTGGGGAACTCAGGTACTGAATCTGAAGCTGATGCCTCAGGCAGCGCCTCAGAATGACAACGGTGCGAACCCAATGGCAAGCTCCATGAAGACCATGAACATGGTAATGCCTCTTATGTCAGCATTTTTCTGTTTCACTTTCCCGGTAGGTCTTGGTATTTACTGGATTTCCAGTGCTGTTGTAAGAAGTGTTCAGCAGGTGCTTATTAACCGTCATCTGAACAAGATGGATATTGAAGTTCTGATCAATGAAAACATGAAAAAGATAGAGGAGAAGAGGGCAAAAGCCGGACTTCCGCCTCAGAAGATCACGAATCAGGCACATCAGAGCGTAAGAAATATCAATAAGATAGACAAAGGAAACAGCGGTTCTCCGGAAGCAGAGCGTGCGAAAAAGGTTGAGGAATCTTACAAAAAGGCAACGTCTGCAAAACCGGACAGTATTACAGCAAAAGCAAATCTTGTAAGAACCTTTGACGAAAGAAATAAGAAGAAATAGGAAGGAACGGAGGGGTTCATCATGAATGAGTATGTTCAGTTTTCTGCAAAAACGAAAAATGAAGCAATTACAAAAGCGTGTATTGAACTGGGCGTATCCAGTGATCAGTTGGACATTCAGGTGATTACTGAGGGAAGTACAGGTTTCTTTGGATTTGGAAGCAAGCCGGCTATCATTAAGGTACGTAAGCTTGAGGTTTCTTCCGAGGAAGCAGAAATTGAAAAAATTGTAGATTCAGTAAAAATTGAATCCTTTAAAGAAGAGAAAAAGGCACCGAAACAGAATTCCAGACCTTCTCACAGAGCAGAAAAGAAGGACGAGCCTGCAGCTGAGGTTCATGAAGCAGCAAAAGAAAGAGAGCCGAAGCCTGTAAATGAAAGAACTTTTAAAGAAAAGCCTGTAAGAGAGCCAAAAGAAAAAGTTCAGAGAGAAAAACCTGTAAAGCCGTCCAGAGAGATCGAGGTTCTTTCTGATCCGGAAGAAATCAAAGAAGTCGAAGAGAGAGCGCTTGTATTTCTCAGAGAGATATTTTCTTCCATGGAACTGGGAGAGGTTGAGCTCACCTCAAAATATAATACAAAGGACGGCTGTCTGGAAGTGAATTTTGAGGGCCAGGATATGGGAATCCTGATCGGAAAAAGAGGCCAGACCCTTGATTCTCTTCAGTACCTGACAAGTCTTGTTGTAAATAAAGGGAAATCTGCATATATCCGTGTAAAACTGGATACAGAAGATTATCGCAGAAGAAGAAAAGAAACACTAGAAAATCTGGCAAGAGGAATTGCCTATAAGGTAAAGAAAACCAGAAAACCGGTTGTTCTGGAACCAATGAATCCTTATGAAAGAAGAATTATCCATTCTGCTCTTCAGGGAAATAAATTTGTAGAGACTGTCAGTGAAGGTGAAGAGCCTTACCGTCATGTAGTTGTAAAACTGAAAAGATATTAAGATGAGATACATCTGAACAAAAATGTTATTCTGGGTGAAAGCGTGAATAATACGGACTTGACGTAGGCTTTTTCCCGGAGTAACATTTTTTTATATAAAGGAGGATTGCAGATGGAGACAACGATTGCAGCGATTTCCACAGCAATGAGCGCTTCCGGCATCGGAATCGTCCGGATCAGCGGAGAAGATGCAATGAATGTAATTTCCAGGATCTACAGGTCAAAGAATGGAAAGAAAAATATAAAGGAAGTAAAAAGCCATACCATTCACTACGGATATATCTGTGATGGAGAGGAAACTGTAGATGAAGTTCTGGTAATGGTAATGCGCGGTCCAAAAACATACACAGGAGAAGACACCGTAGAAATCGACTGTCACGGCGGTGTGTTTGCCATGAAGAGAGTTCTGGAAACTGTGCTGAAAAACGGGGCTCAGGTGGCAGAACCCGGAGAATTTACAAAACGTGCTTTTTTGAACGGAAGACTGGATCTTTCTCAGGCAGAGGCGGTTATGGATGTGATCCAGGCAAAAAGTGAGATAGCCCTGAAAAGTTCTGTAGAGCAGCTGAAGGGATCGGTTCTCCGGGTGATCCGGGAGATCAGGGCAAAGCTGCTTCATCATATTGCATATATAGAAACTGCACTGGATGATCCGGAGCATTTTGATCTGGAAGGGTATCCGGATGAACTGATGGAAGTGGTAAAGGAAGAGGCGGAAGAGGTAAAAAAACTTCTGAGATCTGCTGATGACGGAAAAATGATCCAGGAGGGGATACGCACAGTTATCCTGGGAAAACCAAATGCAGGAAAATCTTCCCTTTTGAATTTTCTTGTAGGAGAGGACCGGGCGATCGTAACAGAAATCGCAGGAACCACAAGAGATACTCTGGAGGAATATATTTCTCTTCACGGAATCAGTTTAAGAATTATTGATACAGCTGGGATCAGAGAGACAGAAGATATCGTGGAAAAAATTGGTGTGGAAAAGGCCAGACAAATGGCTGAAAAGGCGGATCTGATCCTGTATGTGGTGGATTCTTCTCAGCCTCTTGATAAAAATGACGAAGAGATCATGGAACTGCTTCACGGAAGAAAAAGCATTATTATTTATAATAAAACAGACCTTACTCCGGTGGTATCCCCGGAAGTTCTGGAAGAAAAAACAGGAAAACAGGTGATACCTGTGTCTGTGGTGGAAGAAACAGGAATCGAAAATCTGGAAGCGGCTATTAAAGAAATGTTTTTCCGCGGAGAAATTTCCTTTAATGATGAAGTTTATATTACAAACGCACGTCATAAGACTGCCCTGGAAGAGGCGGAAAAAAGCCTTAACATGGTAATGGAAAGTATTGAGGCAGGAATGCCGGAGGATTTCTTTTCTATTGATCTTATGGGAGCTTACGAAAGCCTTGGAAAGATCATGGGCGAATCCCTTGGAGAAGATCTGGTAAATGAGATATTCAGCAAGTTCTGTGTAGGAAAATAGATGGAGGACAGAGGAATGTGCGCAAAGAGGTTGGAAAAAAATTGTGACATTGTTGTTGTGGGGGCAGGACATGCAGGCTGTGAAGCAGCTCTTGCAGCAGCAAGGCTTGGATTTGAGACAGTAATGTTTACAGTAAGTGTGGACAGCATTGCCCTTATGCCCTGTAACCCCAACATAGGAGGAAGCTCCAAGGGACATCTGGTACGGGAGGTGGATGCTCTTGGCGGCGAAATGGGAAAAAATATTGATAAGACCTTTATTCAGTCAAAAATGCTGAATAAATCAAAGGGACCTGCAGTTCATTCACTGAGAGCTCAGGCAGACAAACAGGCTTACAGCAATGAAATGCGTAAAACACTGGAAAATCAGGAGCATCTGACTATAAGACAGGGGGAAGTAACCCGCCTTCTTACAGAAGAGAACAGGATTACAGGTGTGGAACTTTATTCAGGCGCTGTTTATCACTGCCGTGCTGTGATTCTCTGTACAGGAACTTATCTGAAATCCCGGTGCATTTACGGAGATGTCAGCGATTATACAGGACCTAACGGACTGCAGGCGGCAAATTATCTGACGGATTCTCTGAAAGAGCTTGGGGTGGAAATGTTCCGGTTTAAGACAGGAACACCGGCGCGTATTGCAGGAAATACCATTGATTATTCCAAAATGGAAGAACAGTTCGGAGATGAAAGAGTGGTACCGTTTTCTTTTTCCACAGATCCGGAAACTGTACAGATTCCGCAGAAATCCTGCTGGCTGACTTATACGAATGAAAAGACTCATGAGATTATCCGGAATAACCTGGATCGCTCGCCTCTTTATTCAGGTATGATCGAGGGAACAGGGCCAAGATACTGCCCGTCTATTGAGGACAAGGTAGTACGCTTTGCTGATAAAAACCGCCATCAGGTATTTATTGAGCCGGAAGGACTTTATACAAATGAAATGTACGTGGGAGGAATGTCCAGTTCTCTTCCGGAAGATGTTCAGGATGCCATGTATCATTCTGTACCCGGACTGGAACATGCAAAGATCGTAAAAAATGCCTATGCCATTGAATATGACTGCATCAATCCCCGGCAGCTTTATCCTACACTGGAATTTAAGAATATAAAAGGCCTGTTCAGCGCCGGCCAGTTTAACGGAAGTTCCGGATATGAGGAAGCGGCAGCTCAGGGTCTGGTTGCAGGTATCAATGCAGCGCTGAAGCTGCAAGGAAAAGAAATGCTGGTTCTGGACCGCTCAGAGGCTTACATAGGCGTTCTCATTGATGATCTTGTAACAAAAGAAAATCATGAACCGTACCGGATGATGACAAGCCGCGCAGAGTACAGACTGCTTCTCAGACAGGACAATGCAGATCTCAGACTTCGCAGAAAGGGTTATGAAGCCGGACTGATCGATGAGGAAACCTGGCAGAAAACCCTGGAAAAAGAAAAAGCCATAGAAACAGAAATAAAAAGAACCGAACATGTGACGATTGGAGGAACTTCTGAGGTTCAGAAGCTTCTTGAGGAAAAAGGAAGCACTCTTCTGAAGTCAGGAACAACCCTTGCAGAGCTGATCCGAAGACCGGAGCTTACTTATGACGATCTGGCTGCTGTTGATAAAGACAGACCAGAGCTTCCATGGGATGTAAAGCAGCAGGTAGAGATCAATCTGAAATATGACGGTTACATTAAACGCCAGATGAAGCAGGTGGAACAGTTTAAAAAGCTGGAGGCAAAAAAGATCCCGGAGGATCTTGATTATGAAAAGGTAGGAAGCCTTCGCATTGAAGCAAGACAGAAGCTGGAAGCCTACAGACCGGTTTCTATCGGACAGGCGTCCAGGATTTCCGGTGTTTCACCGGCAGACGTATCTGTACTGCTTGTATATCTGGAACAGTACAGAAAAGGCAGATAAGAAAGCAGATAAGGAGAAAATTATGGCATACGATTTAAGTGTACTGGATCAGGGCTGTCAGGAAATGGGAATTGTCCTGAATGGAGAACAGAAACAGCAGTTTGTGGATTTTTATGAGTATCTTGTAGAAAAGAACAAGGTCATGAACCTGACAGGGATCACAGAATTTCAGGAGGTGCTTGTAAAACATTTTCTGGACAGTCTTGCCTGCGTAAAAGCAGTTGACATAAAAAAAGTAAAAAGCATTATGGACGTAGGAACAGGGGCTGGATTTCCGGGAGTGCCTCTGAAGATCGCATTTCCTCATCTGGAAGCCTGCCTTCTGGATTCCCTCAAAAAAAGAGTGAACTTTCTGGAGGAAACTTTTGATATCTTAAAGCTGACAGACATTACGGCTGTTCATGGAAGAGCAGAAGAATATGCGAAAAACAAAGCCTACAGAGAAAGCTTTGATCTTTGCGTATCAAGAGCAGTTTCCAATCTGGCTACACTTTCTGAATATTGCCTGCCTTATGTAAAGGTTGGCGGAAGCTTTATTTCCTATAAATCAGGAACTGTTCAGGAAGAAGCAGAGCAGGCAGAAAAAGCAGTAAAAATTCTCGGAGGAAAAATTAAGGATGTGGTTTATTTCAGCCTTCCGGATTCAGAGATCCAGAGATCTCTGGTGGTAATTGAAAAAATAAAATCCACACCGGGAAAATATCCCCGAAAGGCAGGAACGCCTCTGAAAGAACCACTTGTATAATTGGTTTCACAAAATCATCACACAATTCCCCTACTTTTATCACAACTTTTTCATAGAATATTCATAAGGCGGACAAACACAGAGTCCGCCTTCAATACAGTCAGGGAAAAAGGAGGAGAATTCAGTGATTGAAGTCAGCAATCTGGTTAAACGGTATGGCGACCATACGGCAGTTGACCACCTTTCTTTTCAGATAGAGAAAGGCAAAATTTATGGATTTCTTGGTCCCAACGGCGCAGGAAAATCTACAATAATGAATATGATCACCGGCTATATTGCGTCTACGGAGGGTACAGTAACCATAGACGGACATGATATTCTGGATGAGCCGGAAAAGGCAAAAAAATGCATCGGTTATCTTCCCGAGCAGCCACCGCTTTATTTCGATATGACCGTTCTGGAATATATGAAATTTGTAGCGGATCTTAAAAAAATCCCAAAAGACAAGAAAAAAGCCATGATCGAAGAGGTCATGGATATGGTAAAAATTACAGATATGAAAAACCGTCTGATCAAGAACCTTTCCAAAGGTTATCGTCAGAGGGTAGGGCTTGCCCAGGCAATCCTCGGATATCCGGAGGTTATCATACTGGATGAGCCAACGGTAGGACTTGACCCGAAACAGATCATAGAGATCAGAGATCTGATCAAAAGTCTGAAAAAAAAGCACACGGTTATTTTAAGCTCTCATATTCTCTCTGAGGTCAGCGCAGTCTGCGATTATGTACTGATCATTTCTCACGGAAAGCTTGTGGCAAGCGATACTCCGGATAATCTTGGAAAGCTGGCAGCAGGATCCAATAACCTGAATCTTCTGGTAAAAGGAGAAAAGAGCCGTATCCGTCAGCTTCTGGAAGAAATTTCCGGAGTAAAAGAAATCTCCATCGAGAAGAAATCAGAACAGGAAGGCTGGAATGTGACTGTTTCCACAGAAGAAAATACAGATATCCGTGAAGAAGTATTCTTTAAGATGGCGGAAAATCAATATCCGATCCTGGAAATGCAGTCGCAGAAGATTTCTCTGGAAGAGATTTTCCTTGAGCTTACAGAGGATAATAAAAAAGATTCTTCTGACACAAATGACCGCATACAGACAGCGGAAGAAGCAGAAGCTGTACTCGGAGATTCAGAAAACATGACAGAGGAGGCGGATAAACATGACAGCAGTTTATAAAAGAGAGCTGAGAAGCTATCTTACCTCAATGATCGGATATCTGTTTATCTTTTTTATACTTTTACTGACAGGAATTTATTTTTCTGCCTATCAGCTGGATGCTGCATATCCCAGATTTGAGTACACACTAAGCGCTCTGACCTTTGTATTTCTGATCAGTGTGCCGATCCTTACTATGAGAACTCTGGCAGAGGAACGGAAACAGAAAACAGACCAGCTTCTTCTTACAGCTCCTGTTTCTGTAGGAAAGATCGTTATGGGCAAATATCTTGCTCTGGTAACAATCTTTGCAATTCCCATGGCGATCATTTGCCTGTATCCTCTGGTAATGTCAAAGTTTGGAACTATATCTTTTGGAACCGCATATACGGGAATCCTTGGATTCTTTCTCCTGGGATGCGCGAACCTCGCCATAGGCGTATTTATTTCTTCTCTTACAGAAAGCCAGGTTATTGCGGCAGTGCTGACCTTTGTATTTCTGTTTGCATTTTTTATGATGAACGGTATTTCTTCCTTTTTCTCGGAAGGAGCGCTGGCTACCTGCATTACCTTTGGACTTCTCATACTGGCGGTGTCGATCATTATTTATACAATGATCAAAAACTTCCTGATCTCTGCAGTGGTCTGTGTGATCGGAGAGGCTGCTCTTGCAGTGGTTTATGTGGTGAACAGCAGCTTTTTTGCAGGTGGAATCCAGAAAGCTCTTCAGATATTTAACATAAGCGGACATTTTGATAATTTTGCAAATGGTATTTTTGATGTGAATGGAATCGTATATTTCCTTTCAGTCATTGCAGTATGTATGTTTCTTACTGTTCAGTCCATTGTAAAGAGACGCTGGAATTAAGGAGGTGGGAAGAGTGGATTTAAAAGAAAAACTGAAAAAAAAGCAGCCGGAAAAGAAAAATAAAGAAACCTCAGAAAAAAAATCTTTTAAAGAAAAAATAAAATCCAGTTTTAACGGAAAATATATCAAAAACGGTTCCTACAGTATGCTGATCAGTGTGATTTTTATTGTGATCGTACTTGTGATCAATATGATCGTGAATGCTCTGCCTACAAAGTATTCCGAGATAGACGTCAGCGATCAGAAGCTTTTTAGTATTGGAAAACAGACAGAAGATTTCCTTAAAAAACTGAATAAGGATGTAACTATTTATCAGATCGCTCAGAGCGGAGCCGAGGATGAAACCGTAAGCAAGCTTCTGAAAAAATATGAGGAAGCATCTGAGCATATTAAAGTAAAAAAGAAGGATCCTGTTGTAAATCCCAAGTTTACCTCAGAGTATACAGATGCAGAGGTTTCTCCAAACAGCCTGATCGTTGAATGTGGAGAAAGAAGCAAAGTTGTGGATTACGGTGAGATTTACGAAACTTCTGTGGATTATAATACTTACAGCTATAAAACCACAGGATTTGACGGAGAAGGTCAGATCACCAGCGCCATTTCCTATGTAACCTCAGAAAACCTTCCGATTCTTTATACACTGGACGGGCATGGGGAAAGGGATCTGGATGCCGTTATCCGGGAGGATATTGAAAAGGCAAATATTGAGATCCGGTCCCTGAACCTTCTTACAGAAGAACGTGTGCCGGAAGATACGGCCTGCCTGATGATCAATTCACCGGCAACAGATATTTCTGAGGATGAAAAAAATGCGATTCTTGAATATCTGGAAAACGGCGGAAAAGCAATGATCTTTTCTGATTACACAGAAAAGCCTATGGAAAATTTTGATGCTGTTCTGGAAAACTACGGAGTAGAGCGTACTGACGGAATTGTAATTGAAGGAGATGCGCAGCACTATGCAATGCAGATGCCGTATTATGTTGTTCCTGAAGTAAAAAGTGCAGAGCCTGTGGCAAATTTTGCATCAGAAAAATATTTTGTCCTTGCGCCATATGCACAGGGTATCCGTAAATTGGACAGTGTAAGAGATACTGTGACAATTGACAGTATTCTGACAACCTCTGACAGCGCTTATTCAAAGGTGGATCTGACCAGTGAAACTCTGGAAAAATCAGAAGAAGATATTGCAGGGCCTTTTGATCTGGGAGTAAGTATTACAGAAACTCTTGAAGATGACAGGCAGACACAGATTATTTATTATTCCACAGCAAACCTTATGGACAGCCAGATCAACAGAGCAGTGGCAGGAGGAAATGAACAGCTTATCATGGAATCTCTGAACTGGATGTGCAGTTCGGATGAAGCAGAGGCGGTTTCTATTCCATCCAAGAGCCTGCAGGTAACTGCTCTCACACCTACTGCTTATGATGTAAGCTTCTGGAAAATCTGTACCATGGGTCTGCTCCCGGGAGCCTTCCTTGTGATCGGATTCTGTGTATGGCTGAAAAGGAGAAAAGCATAATGAAGAGTAAGACAGTAAAACTGATTTCCGGGGTTGCTGTACTGGCTGTTCTCTCAGGAACCTACATAGGAGTTACATCCTATGTGGATTCCCAGGAAGAAAAAGAAGCTGAGGCAGCAGATACCAGCGTCAGTGTTGTAGAAATGGATCCGGAAAAAGTTACTTCTGTTTCATTTACCGGAACAGAAGGCGCAGAAGAGGTTTTTGAGAAAGACGGAGATCACTGGGCAAAAAAAGACGAGCCGGATTTTCCGGTAAGCCAGGATACTCTTGACGGTGCGGTAAATGCTCTCACAGCGTTGTCAGCAGACCGGGAAATTGAAAATCCTGAGGATCTCGGCGAATATGATCTGGACAAACCTCAGCATCAGATCACTCTTACTGAAGAGGATGGAAACAGAACGGTTCTTCAGGTAGGAATGAAAAATGAAGCTTCCGGTCAGTATTACATGAAAAAATCAGAGGATGACAAAATCGTTTATCTTGTTTCCGCAGTATCTCTGGATCCGTTTACGGGAACTGCCTATGAGTTTGCTGAGGCAGAAAAATTCCCCACAGTAACTTCGGCAACCATTAAAGATGTAAAAGTGGAAAAAGAAAACGGATATCAGCTTTCTCAGGATGCTGACAGTCTGTACTGGTATGTTTCTGACGGAAAAACATCCGAGCAGGCAGATACCTCAAAGACCGGGGCTGTCACTTCTGCTATAGGTTCTCTTACTTATGGAGATTTTGTAGATTATAATTGCACAGATCCGGCCAAATATGGCTTTGATGACCCATATGCAATAATTACCGCAACTTACCTTGTAGAAGAGGATACAGAGGCAGATACGGGCGCCACAGAGGCATCTGAGGATGGAGAGAAAGCAGAGCCAGAGGAAAAAGAGCCCCATGAGGATGCATCGGAGGAAGGCAGTGAAAAAAGTTCTGATACAGCCTCCAGTGAAAAAGAAGAAGCTGAAGATCCGGGAACAGACACATCTGAGAAAGATAAGTCAGAGAAAAACATATCCGGCGATGCAGATGAACCTGGGGAAGCAGAAGAAAAGGCTCAGGTGGAAAAGAAACTTGTGCTTTATGTAGGAGATGAGAAAGACGGAAACCGTTATGTAAAAGTCAACGACAGCAAACAGGTGTATACGATTCCGGAGACATCTCTGACAGAAATCACAGAAAAGAAAGTTTCTGATTTTTACAGCCTGACTGTAAATTACCTGACAGTCAATAATCTGGACAGCCTTGAGGTTCAGTCTGAGGACGGAACGCATACCGTTCAGGTTACAAGAGAAGAGGAAAAAGCTTCCTACGCTCTTGACGGAAAAGAAATTGAGGAAACCGTATTTACTACCTTTTATAATAAACTGATCAACATGGCGGGCCAGGAACGCTTTGTTGAGGAATATAAGCCGGATAAACCTGCCGCCTTTACTTTTGATTTCACTGACACAGAAGGACAGAAAGCAACGGTAAGCTATTATGAGTACGATTCCAGCTTTTATGCAGCAGTGACAGGAGATAAGGTTTATCTTGTAAACAAAATGGATGTGCGTGATCTCGCAGATGCATATCAGGAAATGTTAAATGCGGATTCTTCAGAAAAGAGCAAAGAAGCTGAAAAAAATACAGAAGAATAAAGCAACCAAGCCGGTTGAGAGGAGCTGTACGGACAGCTGAAAGAGCATGGCGGCAGTCTGACAGCAGCAAATATTAAAAAAATTAAGTTGTCTGGCAAAAGACAGAACAGAAGAAAGGCAGAAATATCCTGATCTGTAAAATTGCCGGTTATGGTTACAGAATGTGGAATGTCCCCGGAAAATAATTTCCGGGGACATTTGCTGTATAAACAGCTGTACAGGAAAACAGCTGCAGGGTCATATCTGGTTCAGTTGTCAATACGTTACAGGAAAACTCCGATCTGTTCCAGGAATTTTTCCGGGTCTTCCACATGTGGAAGATGCTTCGTATGGGGAATCGTAACAGATTCCACAGAAGGATTAATGCTTCGATAGCTGTCTACAACAGCGGCTCCATTATTTTCGGCTTCGCCTTCGATAATAAAAATACTGTTGTCAATGGACTTCAATGCAGGCAGGATATTAATGTTCATAAAGCGGGAAGCTTTGCTGGCATAGGCTGCCTTCGCCTGACATCCGCCTCTGTGAGCAGCTTCATAATAAGCATCAAGAAGATTCTGATCCAGATGGAAGGGATCAAAAACCATATTTTCAATAAAAAAGTCTGAAGTATTTACTCTGGAAACAATGATGTGATAAACAAGAGTTCCAAAGACAGGGATTTCCAGGAAATATTTCAGCAGACGGTCTTTTCTGGACGGCATCTGTGTCAGATTGCCCGGGGCAGGCGGATTCACAAGGATAAGCCTGTTGAAAAGACTTTTTTCATTGCGGCAGGCCATAACAGCAAAGGAACCGGAAAAACCGCTGGTGATCACATCTGTTTTTTCTCCGATCACATTTCTGATAAAGTCACAGATTATCTGTACATAAACAAAATTAGTATAGGTCATGCCCGGTTTTTCAGAGCGTCCGCAGCCAAGAAGGTCAATGGTGTATACCGTATGCTCCATGGCAAGCTCTTCTTCAATTCTGTTCCATTCATAGCCGCAGGCTCCTGGGAGCATATCATGGATAAGGAGAACAGGACTTCCGCTTCCTTTTTTTGTATAAAAAATTTCTCCAAAACGCCATTTGTAATAGTTTCTTCTGTTGGAATCAAGCATTTCCTTCAGAGATGCAGATGCGGCAATGATCTTGTTTGCAATGTGGATGATGGCTGTTGCGGAGGAGAACAGCACTAAAAAAGTGGCTAGACGGTTCTTGTTTTTCTTCATATGAAACCTCCTTTTCACGTAATCTGACTGCAATTATTATACGTCAAAACCATGTATTTTACAATGCTATAAAAGAGAAAGAAGCTTTTCTACATCCTCTCTGGCAGTTGCCCAGCTTGTGGCAAATCGAATGACAGTATGTGTGTCGTCAGCCTTTTCCCAGAAACTGTATACAACATGATTTTTCAGTTCCTCCAGCCTGCTGTTTTCCATAATCAGGAAAAGCTGATTAGTAGGAGAATTATTATAAAACGTATATCCCTTTTTTTGAAGCCCATCTCTCAGAAGAGCAGCTGTTTCAATGGCATTTCTGCCTGTTTCCTTATAAAGATCATCTGTAAATAGAGCGTCAAACTGTACGCTGCAGAGCCTTCCTTTGGCAAGAAGCGCTCCGTGCTGTTTGATCTGAGTGAAGAAATGTGCAGGAGCATTATTTTTTGTAAAAACAACAGCCTCTCCGCACAGCGTGCCGGTTTTCGTACCTCCAATATAAAAAACATCGCACAGATCTGCAATATCAGGAAGTGACAGTTCATTTTCCGGACAGGCAAGACCTGTAATAAGACGGGCACCATCCATATAAAGAGGCAGCTTAAAATGGCGGCATACCTGAGAAAGTTCTTTCAGTTCATCTTTTGTATAAAGCGTTCCATATTCTGTAGGATGAGAAATATATACCATACCCGGAAATACCATATGTTCATGGCTGTCATCTTCCAGAAAAGTATCCATATAAGCTTTCAGATCCTGAGCGCAGAGCTTTCCGTTATGCTGAGGCAGTGTAAGGACCTTGTGCCCCGTAAATTCAATAGCGCCGGCCTCGTGGACACTTACATGACCTGTTTCGGCAGCAATAACGCCCTCATAGTTTTTTAGCATGGAGTCAATAACAGTCTGGTTTGTCTGAGTTCCTCCAACCAGAAAATAAATTTCCGCTTCCGGGCAGTTACAGAGATCACGGATTTTATCTTTTGCGAGATCTGTGTAGCGGTCAGAACCATAGCCGGATAAATGCTCCATATTTGTGTCCATCAGCCTCTGAAGGATTTTTGGATGAGCGCCTTCGGAGTAGTCGTTTGCAAAGTATAACATATAGATAAGCCTCACTTTCCATTGTGTGTTAAAATCAGACTGCCACAGGCAGTCTGAAATAAAATTTTCGATTTGTTACGAAACAGTTTATCACGAATTGAAAAGTGGCACAATACGGGCGACTGCTAAAAATATGATTCAGAGGTATGGTGTTCTCAATGAGGACATTTTGGATATTGAGTGGAACTGATTAAAGAATTACGGATACAATGACCGCATTTTGTACAGCATTTTTTGCTGCGTTTTTCCATGGTACAGCTGTGTCCGGCTTTCTTTTTGTGAAGATAATAAATTCCATTCTGATAGGTATGTTTACAGGAAACATATAAATTTGAGGTGGGAAAATCAAAAATAATTTTTCCACTGTCAGTGACAAAATATTCATCAGAAATATCGAAATAAGTTTTTTCCGGGGCAGGTTCAAATGGTTCGTAAACTTGACCGTCGGGAACAAAAACAAATTCTGTTGTGTCAGAGTCATCCGGTTCTGAATCTGAGCAGATGTTAATATATGGCATCTGATATGCCATTACAGGAGTTACGGAAATAAAGATACTGGCAAGAATAAAAATAAAAGCAGGGAAACAGAAACCGGTGGAAGTTTTTTTGATCATTTTCAGGCGCTCCTTAGTAAAATAATAATTGAGATACTGAACAGGTGAAAAATGCGCACAGTAAGGCAATGAAGATGTAACATTTAACAGAAGATAAGCGTATTCCTTTTTTTCAGTATTTGTTGCATGCTTCAGAATTTTCTGATCGCATAACAGTTCCAGAGTATTAGATAAACTTAAATAAAAAAGAAAACTCAATGGGCAGTACCAGTGCAGGGCAAAGATTATAAATCCCCATGTTTTTATGAAATTATGAAGATAATGAATATGTTCTGCTTCATGTTTGATCATAATATCCAGTCCCTGCATTTGGTGTTCAGGGATAAAGATTACAGGGTGAAAGAAGCCCATAACAAATGGAGAGTGATCTACAGAAAAGGTTCTTACACGTATTTTCTTTTTCAGATCCAGCATATTTTTTTCATCAGGCGGAAGTGCCTGGGATATCTGAAACCAGAATTGCCTGTATCTGTAAAAGTGCAGGATACTTTTTATAAGGGTATAAAAAAGAATAATTCCCCATACAGCTATAAAAGTTAAAAAGAAACGAGAGTATCTGGGGAGATGAAAAACACCGTTTTTGGTAAGGGTTATAATTTTATTTTGCGGAATATGTACAGTCTTATGAGAAAAAGTAATTATGTAATCCGCAGTAAAAGGGTATAGCAGGTCTTTTCTGGCAGGAGTATAGTGTCTCCAGAGTATGGGAACAGGGACTGTGTAAAAAACACCTGACACAGCCAGAGTAAACATTCTCATTCCGGGAGAATATTTACTCTGAAAAAGCTTACATAAAAGGATGTAAGAAATATACATCATAGAACCCATTAAGCACATAAAAAATAATAAATTATTCATCAAAAAAGTCCTTTAATTGCTGAATCTGTGAATTTTTCAGTTTTCCATTTCCTGTTAAAGCAGACAGAAAAGAGTTAAGAGATCCGCCAAAATGGTCATTTAAAAGCCTTTCTGTCCATTGCTGCTCGTATCCGGTTTCGTCAGAAACAGGGGAATATAAAAGCTTATGTCCTTCCTTGCGGGTTTTCAGCGCGCCTTTTTTTACCAGTCGTGTAAGATAGGTTTTTGCAGTTCCAATCGTAGGCTGAAATCCGTGATCTTGCAGATATTCGGTAATTTCGCCTAAAGTCATTTCTGAGGAAATTCCCCATAAAATTTTCATAATAAATAATTCCTGATTAGAAAGATCATATTTAGCCGGCATAATAACAATTCCTTATAAAAAATTTAATATAAAATAGAAAAAACAGTGCATCTTTACTCTATTCTGGTGATTTCAGGAGACTATTAAAATAGGTAAAGATACAGAGAAGAATCTATAATTAATTTCATAATAGCAAATAAAAATTTTTTAATCAAGTATTGAAAATAAATTTTTTTATGATAGTATCAGCATTAAGATACATGCATGAATCTAAACAGCAAGAAAGGAGAAGAACATGAAAAAAAGTAATTATCAGTTAATGTGCTTAGTTGCTACAGGCATTTTAATTGGGGGAAATGTACCTGCAGCATCAATGGTAAGAACCGAGGCAGCGGTTATGTCTCAGAAAGATTTTTCAGAAGAGACAGTAAGCGGCATTCCGGTTAAGAAAGCTAATAAAGAACAGTATTCTGCTACTTACCTGAACATCAGGAAGGACGCAACTACAGACAGCGATGTGGTGAAAGTTCTGCATACAGGAGAAAAGGTACATGTAACAGGTATCTGTGAAAATGATTGGGCACGTGTGGAGTACGGTAACAAAGAAACAGGCTATGTTGACAGAGAATATCTTGTTAATGAAGACCGTATTGAAAAAACGCCGTTGGGTGTGGTTGTGGTGAAAGCCACACAGCATTTATATACCCGGGGGGGGGTAAAAATATATTCAGACTGTAAAGAAAATTCAGAGCTTCTTGGTACTCTTGATGAAGGCGAAGAAGTGGAAGCGACAGGAATCTGTGCAAATGACTGGATACGTATTAAATATAAAAAGTCCATGGGCTATGTGGATGGCGATTATTTAATGCTTCCGGATACAGAGGAAGAAACATCTGACACAGAAGTATCTGACACAGAGGACGGTTCAAAAAATATCTATGATAGTTTTTACAGTCAAAATGACTCTGATAAAGAGCAGCAGTACTCGCCATTTGGATATCATGAAGACGGAACCCCTATAACATATGAAGAATATTGTGAAACGGATGGTGCAGAACCTCGGGAGAATGCAACGCGAGCTTATATAGAATGGCTTGAAGCTAATGGAATCGATTATGATCCAGAAGCTATATATGGACGTCACGAAGACGGCACTCCTGTAACTTATGATGAGTTTTACAGCCAGAAGGGTCCTTCAGACGGGGAATATGAACAGCAATCAGAAGAAAATGGCGATAAAGATGATTCTGACAGTCAGTCAGAAAATGAAATAAGCGATAATACAGATTAAACAGGCAGATATTTGTTTTTTGTAAGCCTTTGACGGCAGAACTAAGGATGATAGTTGCTCAAAAAAGAACAGAGGTTAAACTTATGCAGGCAATGCTGATTATCTGTGGATACAGTTGTGGTTCTACAGGTGCGGACGGTTCTTTTGGAGACGGAACAGTGACTGCTGTAAAGAAGTTTCAGCAGGCGAGAGGATTGAGCGCAGATGGTGCATATGGACATGATACAAGAATGAAATTATTTGCAGCTTATAAAGTAAAATAAGCAGTAATCCAATAAATACAGTGGTAAATTAGAAAATTTAGGGACTGATAATTTCCATCAGATATTCCTTGTAATATAGATTATAGTGGAAGTGGCTATTTTGCAGAAAAAATATTTTTGCAAAACAGAAACTGACAGAAAATCTATAAATAAAAGGTGACGGATGGAGATTATCGGTCCTTTGTTATTAGTATTCCTAAAATACAGAGTGCAGACCGGATATTTTTTAAGACAGCTTTCAAAGTTCGGTAGTATAATAGAGTTCATTATAGAATAATTGACTATAGAACTACCATTTTGAATTTTTATAAAGATTATCCGCACATTTACAGGGAACGATCCGTTAAATATTATGAGAGGAGGATTTCTGATGCATACAGATCTGGATGAACAATATGACAAAATATACCGGTATTGCTATATGAAACTAAGACATCAGCAGGCAGCAGAAGATATTACGCAGGAAACCTTTCTCCGTTTTCTGGAAAATAAAACTTATAAGGATATGGGAAAAGAAATCGGTTATCTGTACAGGATTGCCGGAAATCTCTGCATTGATCTGGTGAGAAAACAAAAAAATGAAGAATTATCAGAAGAAATTCCTGATAGCACACAAAATATTCAGGAGAATATGGCGGTACATATGGATCTGAGGAAAGCTATAAAAAGTCTGGATTCACAGGAACAGGAACTTGTTTTTTTGAGATATGTAAACGAGCTTTCTGTGGGAAAAACTGCAGAAATATTGGGGATTTCCAGATTTGCTCTCTATAGAAAATCCAGAGAATGTCTGAAAAAGCTGAAAAAAGAAATGGAGGGATAAGAGTGAAACAGAAACTGAAAAAAGAACTTCAAACGTTGTACCAGCCACCGGAGCCAGTACGGAAACAGGAGTTTTTACAGAGGATGCCGGAAGGCAGGCTGAGCAATATGCAGTTTTTGCGGATCCAGATAGGATACATACGCAAATGGAACTGGTTTGTCTTTGCGGCGGTATTAACAGGTGGAATCTGTGCTGTATTGGATAAAAACAGAGTATATACAGGTATTCTGGCAGCTATGATTCCTGTTCTGGCCTTGGCTTTTGTTGCAGAAGGAAGCAGGTCTGTACGATATGGGATGGAAGAACTGGAAATGGCATCAAGGTTTTCTCTGAAAGCTGTTCTAATGGCAAAATTTATAATCCTTGGACTGGGAAATATGATTGTTCTTGTAGTTCTTTTCCCATTGCTTATGTGGACTGGAAAATATGAATTTCTTTCTGCAGCCCTGATTATTCTGTTTCCATATCTTTTGTCTTGTTTATGCAATCTTACAATTGTCAGAAAAATTCGGGGTAGAGAAAGTATGTATTACTGCAGTGCAGTTTCAGTATTGATCTGTGGAGTTATTTTGGTGATTAATTACAGCGGAATAAATATCTATTCCCTTATGAAGCCTTTGGGATGGGTGATCAGTCTTGTCATACTGGCAGTTCTGACAGTCAGGGAATGGAAAATGATATTACTTCAGTCGGAGGAATGGGTATGGAACTTTTAATTAACAGAGTGTCGAAACAGTTTAAAAATAAAATTGCAGTAGACAATATTTCTTTGAAGCTGACTCCTGGTGTATATGGTCTCCTGGGAGCTAATGGCGCAGGAAAAACCACTTTAATGCGAATGATCTGCGGTATTTTAAGACCGGACAGAGGAACCATTACACTGGACGGAAGAGAGGCAGGAGAGGAAGAATACAGGGAAATTTTGGGATATCTTCCGCAGGATTTTGGATATTATCCGGAGTTTACCGGCATGGATTTTCTGATGTATCTGGCAGCTTTGAAAGGAATCCCAAAGGTTACAGCAAAAAAACGCTGCCAGGAAATGATTGAACTGACTGGGCTTAAAGGTATGGAAAAAAAGAAAATCAAAACATATTCAGGAGGTATGATACGTAGACTGGGAATCGCTCAGGCTTTTATTAACCGTCCAAGAATTTTGATTTTGGATGAGCCTACAGCCGGGCTTGATCCAAAAGAGAGAGTCCGGTTTCGCGAAATGATTGCCAGACAGGGGGAAAATAATATTGTTCTCCTTTCCACTCATATTGTATCAGATGTGGAACAGATTGCAGATAAAATTCTGATGATGAAAGAGGGACAGCTTATTTTTGAAGGAATCAGGCAGGAAATAGGCTGTGATCTGGAAAAGCTTTATCTTGAAAAATTTGGGGAGGCGGAAGGTTGTGAGTGATTTTAAAAGAATTTTAGGATACGAGTATCTGAAGCTTTTTCACCGTAAAATTATATGGATTACCCTTGGAATTATGATGATACTTTCCGCATTTGTGATATCTATCAGTGATATTGGACTTGATTCAGATGGTCAGAGTATCATTCAGTATATTCATAAAAACAGGCAGAATGAATTGGAAATTACAGGGAAAACAGTGGATGATACTTTGCTTGAAGAATATAAAGATAAAGAATATCCGGATGGTCTGAACTATTTTTTATCTTGTATATTACCCTTCAATCAGATACAGACAAAAAATATAACAGAAGATAATATATATGGGGAACGCCAAAAGGCACTGAGGCGTGACTGGGAAGAATATAATCTGCAGGAGGGAGAAAAGGACTACTGGGAAGAGCAGGAAAGCAGAATAAAAATTCCTTTTACCTATGAATATACAGCCGGAGAAAGGAAACTTAGCACAGCGTTTTATTTAATAGCGATCATGCAGATTATTTTTGTAGCAGTTGCGGTACCATCAATATTTGCAGAAGAACATTTCCGAAAAGTAAATCATCTTAATTTTTGTTGCAGATATGGAAAGAAAAACTTGTATGCCGCCAAAATCATAGCGGGAGTGACACTTTCTCTTGGAGGGACCATATGCCTTGTGCTGGCCTGTGCAGTTCCTGTTTTGATCCTTTATGGGTTTCATGGACTGAATACACAGATACAGATGATATATCCCATGTGTTCATATCCCCTTACAATTGGGAAGGTATTGGGTATCCAGCTTTTTATACTTCTAACAGCAGCAGTTCTGGAATCAGCATTTGCCATGTTCTGTGCTGAAAAAATGAAAAGCAGTACCGGTACGATAGCTATAATGGTTGGAATCCTTTTGCTTTCCCTAGTAGTGAACATTCCGGATCAATTTCGCGTGGTAAGTCAGTTGTGGCTGTGCATCCCATCTAATGCACTGGCAATCTGGAACCTTCTGGACTGTCGGCTGGTATATTTGTTTGGGAAATACTTTACCCAGATGCAGCTATTGCCGGTTATATATGGGATTCTGGCAGCATTGCTGGTTGTGGGAGGTTACAGAGGATATAAAAAATATCAGGCGACAAAGTAAAGAAATAATTGCTGCGAGCTGTTTATCACGGCGTTTTTGTTTATATCAAAACATTTATCTTTTTAATATCTTGGTAAGCAAAATTAAGGGTGGTATTTGATTATATATCAAGTACCATCCTTTTATGATTGAATAAATACTGAATTTTATATAATGAAATCTGTAATATGAGATGCAAAAGAATCGATAATCCTGACATATACACACTATAAAGAAGGGCTAATGAGAATTTTACCACCTTTTTAATTTTATTGTTTAGAAGATAAAATATTTTCCTTAAAGATATTTTGGGGTAAATTCAATTGTCATACCTGCTATAAATGAGTAAATATCGAATTTTGCACTATAGAATCTGTAATATACGGACATAAAAGAAATATCAAGCTCTATATGAGTAGCTTATAAAAACAGATTCGTAATGATTTTGTGTACTTTTCCCAATTTGCTTATCTATAGATACTTGTTTCATTGCATGAATTTAGAATTTTAAGTTCTCAAAAAGTACGATATATACACAGTTTTGTGGGATGATGGGAGTGTAAAAAAGATTTTCTCTTAAAAGATTGACAGAAATACAAGGCGGGTATATCTTATAAATTATAAGTAGCAAGTGATAAGTGGAGAGTGTTTATTACTTATGAAAGCCTGTATTTTAAAACTTTGAAAGCAGAAATAGAAGAGATTATTGTTTTTTTTAGTATTGAAAACACTTTTGAAAGTAGAAATGCAAAGTAATCTATAAATAATTAAGAAAAATAGATTGATATGATCTTTGAAAATTTCAGAGAGTGACATTCAGGTAAGTTTGAAAGACAAAATTCAAGGAACAGGGTTGAAGGGACTTTGAGAATTACGGTAATTGATAATGCCAAATATGCTAAGAAAAATGAGCAAATAGGAAAAGGAACAGAGATAAGGAGGAAAAGAAATGAGAGATTTGTCAGTTACGCAGGAATATTTAATTTGCGCAATGGGTGGAAAAGGAAAGATTTCAGGATTTGATGTGAAAAAGCTGGTGTGTATGGTTGCGTCTGCCCTTTTAGAATTAAAAATGGAAGATTGTATAGTGCTGGAAAAAAAGAAAGTAAGAGTAACCGGCGAACTTCCAGCTGAAAAAATGTATCTGAAACCATTATATGACTTTATAAATCAGCCAAAACCTGTAAAAGTAGAAAAAATTATAGAAGAATATAATTATTCTTTTTCAGACAGAAAATTAAGAGAGCTTATTGGAGCGGTAGAGGATTCTTTGGCGGAGATAGGGATTGTAACCATTACAGAATCTGGTATAATTAGTAAACGAAAAAACTATATCCCTACAAAACAGTCAGTTCATTATGTAATAGATATGATCAGATCAGAACTTCTGGAAGATGGAGAAATAACAGAGGATATTGCCTGTTTGGTTGCTCTTCTGGAGAGAAGTAAAATCATAAAAGAATATTTTTCAGCCTTTGAACAGAAGGAGATAAGGCATAAGTTGAATAAAATTATAAATTCTGATTCCGGTAAACTCATAAAAGAAATGATTGATTATATTGAAAATCTTATTGCTATGATGACTGCACTGACTGTTATGTATACAAATTAAGGAGAGTAGATGTGTCAAGACAGAGAAGTATGGAGGTTATTCAGCAGTCTGAGTATGTTACTATTGGAGAACTGGTCAGACTGACAGATATGAGATATAGTACGCTTAAATTTTACACAGAAGAAGGGATGATTTCCTTTGAGCAGGCAGAACATAATCTTACAAGACGATATAAGAGAGAAGAAAGCCTGGAACGTATTTATTATATTAAATCATTAAGAGAACAGGGAAAAACAATTCCGGAAATAAAAGAAATTTTGAAAAACAGCTGAAAATACGCAGATATTGTATAAGCTAATTTACATTTATCACTATAGTGATAGATCAGGAATCTGATAGAGAACTGTTTGGTTTGGAAATTTTATATTTGCTGACAGCATAGTTTTAAAGGTTATATGGATTTTTATTTTATGCTGTCAGCGGGATGTAGATAGTTCCGGAAAGCAACGGAAAAAATATCTGTGCTTTAATATTGAAATAAAGTGAATGTGAGAATGTAGTAAATTAAGGAATAATAAAATTTTTATTATAGAGAAATTTATATATAAAAAATATTTCACGTGAAACATTTTTTTATATAATTATAGAAAATTACATCTATAAGAATTGGAACAAGTGTAGTTCGCATTTGACAAATAAAAGAAAATTAATATTTTACGAGAAATGTCTTTGCTTTATATAATCAGATAGTAAATTAGTTTCTATAAAAATTGAATTATGTATAACTTGCTTTTTGTAAAGAAGAGAGAAGCAATGTTTCACATGAAATGTCGCTTCTCTATGTGATTATATAGAGATTTACATATATAAAAACTGAATCAGGTGCATCTTGCTTTTTGCAAGGAAGACAAAGTTAATGTTTCACGTGAAACATCTTTGCTTATGTGATCATACAGAGAATAAATTTTTATAAGAGCTGGAAAAGTGTGCTTTATTTTTTACAGAGAAGAGAGAAATAATGTTTTATGTGAAACGTTTTTGTGCTTTATGAGATTACATAGAAAATAAATATCTGTAAGAACATGAAAATGTGTATCTTGCTTTTTATAAATAGAGAGCATAATATTTTCACATGAAATATTTTTGTTTTATGGATTATACAGAGAATAAATATCTATAGGAACTGAATAAAGTGTACTTTATTTTTACAGAGAAGAGAGAAATAATGTTTTATGTGAAACGTTTTTGTGTTATATGAGATTACATAGAAAATTAATCTCTGTAAGAACATGAAAATGTGTATCTTGCTTTTTATAAATAGTCTGCAAATAATATTTTTACATGAAATATTTTTGTTTTATGGATTATACAGAAAATACATATCTGTAAGAACTGAATAATGCATTTCTTACTTTTGACAAATGAAAGAGGATTAATGTTTCACGTGAAACGTTATAAATAAATATTCACATACTGAAATAATATACGATGTTAGTTGATTTCGTTGATATATATGATATTTAATATTTGATAGCGGATAGTTGATGATTTTTAGCTATTCTTATAGGGGGCTTTATATTACATATAAACAGTTGGTGCTTTTTTAGTGAAAAGTTGATTGCAAATTGACTATATTGGGATAACATGAATTTTTATAAGTAAATATTAGATGGAATTTTATAGTTAAGTGATGATAAAAAAATATTTTATTAATGTGTATAAAATTGTGGAATATTAACAATAATTAATTTAGAGAGTTTCCTAAAATTTAATGTTTCACGTGAAACATAGTGTGGAACAATACATATAAAAGTGCTATAATGAAAATATCTCTATAATCCCTCAAAAGGAGGAAGAAAATTGGGAAGAATAATAGCGATAGCTAACCAAAAAGGCGGGGTTGGAAAATCAACAACAGCCATCAATCTGTCAGCCTGCCTTGCGGAAAAAGGAAAGAAAGTTTTAGCAATAGATATTGATCCGCAGGGTAACACAACCAGTGGTCTGGGCATTGATAAAAATGCGGTGGAAAATACATTGTACGAGCTTTTGCTTGGGCAGACGGATGTCAAAAGTACAATTATTAAAAATGTAGTGGAAAAGCTGGATTTGATTCCGTCCAATGTGAATTTATCAGGTGCAGAAATAGAACTTATTGGCGTAGAGGATAAAGAGTATATTTTAAAAAAGATAACGGATAAAATACGCAGGAAATATGACTATATTATTATGGACTGTCCGCCATCTTTGAATATGCTTACCATTAATGCTTTAACAGCAGCTACATCGGTACTTGTTCCAATACAGTGTGAATATTATGCTTTGGAAGGATTATCTCAGCTTATACATACAATTGATCTGGTGAAAGAGAGATTAAATAAACGTCTTGTTATGGAGGGTGTTGTATTTACAATGTACGATGCCCGGACAAACTTATCTTTACAGGTAGTGGAAAATGTCAAGGATAATCTCCAGCAAAATATTTATAAAACAATTATTCCCAGAAATGTAAGACTTGCGGAAGCACCCAGTTATGGACAACCAATCACTATTTATGATTCGCGCTCTGCAGGAGCAGAAAGCTATCGTCTTTTAGCAGAAGAAGTAATAAACAGGGAGGGTGAATGATGGCAGCAAAAAAATCCGGACTTGGAAGAGGACTTGATGCACTTTTTCCAGAAAAGTCTGTTGCTTCAAAATCAGGAGTAAAGGATACAAAAGAAAAAACAGCAGTTCATCCGGAGAAAACCGCTGAAAAAAAAGAAAAGAACGTGGGAGGTCCAGTGATTGTAAAAATTTCAAAGGTAGAACCCAATCGCGAACAGCCGCGTAAGAAATTTGATGAGGATGCGTTACTGGAATTATCGGAATCAATAAAACAATATGGAATTTTACAACCACTTCTTGTGTCTGATAAAAAGGACTATTTTGAGATCATAGCCGGAGAAAGACGGTGGAGAGCTGCAAAAATGGCCGGATTAAAAGAAGTTCCTGTTGTGATCAAAGAGTTTTCAGATCAGGAGATTGTTGAAATTTCCCTGATTGAAAACATACAAAGGGAAGATCTGAATCCTGTGGAAGAGGCTCAGGCATATAAACGTTTGATTGAAGAATTTCATCTGAAACAGGATGAGATTGCAGAAAGAGTTTCAAAGAGCCGGACAGCAGTAACAAATTCTCTCCGCCTTTTAAAACTTTCACCACGGGTTCAGGAAATGGTTGTAGACGAAATGATATCTGCAGGACATGCTCGTGCGATTCTTGGAATTTCTGACTTTGAAACTCAGGAAATGATTGCTTTGAAAGTATTTGATCATAAACTGAGTGTTCGTGAGACAGAAGCTCTTGTGCGAAAAATGTTGAAACCTTCACGTCAGAAGGAAACAGCTTCAAACTCAGCAGAGGATGCTGTTTACGAAAGCCTGGAAGAAAAAATGAAAGGAATCACAGGCACAAGAGTATTTATTCACAGAAAGAAGAATAATAAAGGTAAAATAGAAATTGAGTATTATTCCAGAGAGGATCTGGAACGGATCATTGATCTGTTTGAGTCTATTGGATAGAAGGGGGATCATATGAGTACTATTTTTGAAAATATAGGAATTGATCCCGGAATTATTATTATCATACTGTTGATTATAGTAATTGTTTTAATTGGAAGTATGATAAGTTATAGCATGAGACTGAGCAGGCTGGAAAGAAAATATAAGATGTTTATGAAGGGCAGCGATGCACAGTCACTGGAAAAAACATTTATGAGAAAATTTGCACAGATTGACCGTCTCTATGAGGCAAAGGAAAATCATGAGCAGACAATAAAATCCATTGTCAAAAACTTCAGAGTAATCTTCAGTAAGTATGGTGTAGAAAAATACGATGCTTTTGATGATGTGGGAGGTAAACTCAGTTTTGCACTGGCTCTTCTTGACAAAGAAAATACAGGTCTGATTTTAAACGCAGTCCACAGCCGTGATAATTGTTTCCTGTATCTGAAAGAAATCGTAAAAAGTGAATCTTATGTAATGCTCAGCCAGGAGGAAGTTGAAGCGTTGAGAAAGGCGGTCAACTTTGGTCTGGGAGAACTGGAAGAGGATGAAACTGACAAATTAAGTTAAAAATTATATTTTGAGGAGGAAAATCATGTTAGATATTAAGTTTGTAAGAGAAAATCCGGAGATTGTAAAGCAGAATATAAAGAACAAATTTCAGGACAGTAAGTTGGAACTGGTAGACAAGGTTCTGGAACTGGATAAAGAAAACAGAGCCATTAAACAGGAAGTTGAGGCATTGCGCGCTGAAAGAAACAAAATTTCCAAGCAGATTGGCGCTCTGATGGGACAGGGAAAACGCGAAGAGGCAGAGGAAATTAAAAAGCAGGTAGCTGCTTCCGGAGCCCGTATTGATGAACTTTCTGCAAAAGAAAAAGAAGTAGAAGAAGAACTTCTGAAAGATATGATGGTAATTCCGAACATCATTGATCCAACAGTACCGATTGGCAAAGATGACAGCGAAAACGTTGAGGTTGAAAAGTTTGGAGAGCCGGTTGTTCCTGATTTCGAGGTTCCATATCACACAGAAATCATGGAAAACTTTGATGGAATTGATCTGGACAGCGCCAGAAGAGTTGCAGGAAATGGATTTTATTACCTGATGGGAGATATTGCCAGACTTCATTCTGCAGTAATTTCCTATGCCCGTGATTTTATGATCAACAGAGGTTTTACCTATTGTGTACCGCCGTTTATGATCCGCAGTAATGTAGTAACAGGCGTAATGAGTTTTGCGGAAATGGATGCTATGATGTATAAGATTGAGGGTGAAGACCTTTATCTTATTGGAACAAGTGAGCATTCCATGATCGGTAAATTTATTGACCAGATCATTCCGGAACAGGAGTTGCCAAAAACTCTTACCAGCTATTCTCCATGTTTCCGTAAAGAAAAAGGAGCCCATGGTCTTGAGGAAAGAGGCGTTTATCGTATCCACCAGTTTGAAAAGCAGGAAATGATTGTTGTATGTAAACCAGAAGACAGCAAAATGTGGTTTGAAAAATTATGGCAGAATACAGTTGATCTTTTCCGTTCTCTGGATATTCCGGTTCGTACACTGGAATGTTGCTCCGGTGATCTGGCGGATCTGAAAGTGAAATCCATAGACGTAGAGGCATGGTCTCCGAGACAGAAAAAATACTTTGAGGTAGGAAGCTGCTCTAACCTTGGTGACGCTCAGGCGCGTCGTCTGAAAATCCGTGTCAACGGAGAAGATGGAAAGAAATATCTTGCTCATACATTAAACAATACAGTAGTAGCACCGCCGAGAATGCTGATTGCTTTCCTTGAAAACAATCTGAATGCAGATGGTTCTGTAAATATTCCAGAAGCACTTCAGCCATATATGGGCGGTATGAAAAAGATTGAGAAAAAGACCCAGGCATAAAACGGGTATGGAGGTGTTTTTGTGCACAGTTATCTGAGAGCGGTTGGTTTTTCTAAAGTCAGAAGCAGGGAAGAGATAAAGGAAATTATCGGAGATACTGTAAGGAACTATGATGAGAAAATAGCTGTTGAAGATCATCCGGAGGGAATTTTTACAGAGTTTTCTAAAAATTATGGATGTGACTGCGGTATCACAGTGTGTGGTCAGTATGACGAATATAATCATTTTCATGTGGATTACTATTTCCCGTTTTTCAGAGGAACCGGAATTACCACTCAGGAGCAGGTAACTGTGGAAAGACATCTGGACAGAGAGTCATTTGCAGGAGCCTGCGATGACCTGAGAATAGGAATCACCCTGATTTTTTATCTTCAGAATGCTGCAGAATATATGCAGGAAAAGGGGAAAGAGAATACTGTCGCACAGCCGGTGACTTTAACCGGACTTGCAAAAGAAGGACGGATTTTACTTCCTGCAATGAAAGATAAAGAAGCAGTAAAAGTGGAAAAAGAGGTTGCAAAGAACAGAAGCAATCTGATTGCGGCTGCCAGAGATGGCGACGAAGAAGCAATGGAAAGCCTTACAATGGAAGATATGGATACATATTCCATGATTTCGCAGAGAATTGTAACAGAGGATCTTTTTTCCGTAGTAGAATCCTATTTTATGCCACACGGAATTCAGTGTGATCAGTATAGTATTTTGGGAGAAATTCTGGATGTTCATACATTCAAAAATATTTTGACAGGAGAAGAAATTGTACAGATGACTGTCGAATGTAATAATATGCAGTTTGACGTCTGTATCAACAGACAAGACCTTTTAGGCGAACCAACTGTAGGAAGAAGATTGAAAGCAGATATATGGCTTCAAGGGCAGATACATTTTTAGGCTGGTGTTACAGACGGGGCAGGCACGTTCCGAATTATTTTTGGTGATGATGGTGCTTTGAAATATATGCCTCAGGGAAAAACATCCTTCCGGATATCTCATGGAATATTATCTATAAGTAGTTACTGTAATATTTCTAAATTCCTGAAAAATTAATTATACTCTTGTAATTTTGAATAAAATATAGTACAATTTTATCTATACGATAAAGTATATCAGATGGTGTATATACATCATCTGATATACTGAAAAACAAGTAATTAACAGCTAAAACAGCTGATAATTAAATAAAGATTGCCATTACAAAATCTGGAAAATTGTGTATTTTCAAGAGGAAATGGCATTTTGTCTCGTTAGTTAAATGGATATAACGGGGTCCTCCTAAGGAGGAACCAAGGTTATCACTTCCTGAAAAAACTTTTGGGTTCAAAT
>Stewie_p2__coassemble_962_pt1 | contig 82935 bp, 74 predicted proteins | sample Stewie_p2__metabat2_high_PE_008 | metagenome-assembled genome bin Stewie_p2 | reverse complement strand
ACACAAATATATCAGAAAATATAAAACAGTAGTTTTTAGATGAAAAATGCAAAGTTATGTTTAAAAAAGCAGGAACAGAAAAATTTTTTCTGTCGGAAACCGGCGATGTAAAATGGTTGACGAAGATACTGAATGTGCCTATAATGATTTCAGAAAATGTAATTTTTTCTTAAAAAATGATTTTTGTTACATAAAAAAGTGATGAAAATTCAATGGATTTATGCTGTGTAATTGGTGAAATAGTATAAAGTCAAAAAAAATAGCTTGACATATGAGCCGATATTAAATATAATTTTCCTATGCATTACGAAAATGTTACAAAAGAAATAATAGATGACATAATAAAAATGCAAGGAATGTAAAACTATGAGAAACAGAAAAGTATCACAGAATCATGAATTACAGAAAGGAAACAGATCAACAGGAAATGCTTCGCTGCATGCGTTTCTTTCACTGAGCGCATGTGCTCTGGCGGCAGTTGGTATCCTGGTAGGCGGAAGGCTTACAGGCAGTGAACGGGAACAGGAGGTTTATGCTGCTTCCGAAGCAGAAAGTACATATGATTTTTCCGAAGGAAGCGACTATGAGCTGCCTACAGGAATTGCAGGGGTGGCTTCCGGACTCAGTGCGACTCCGGCAGAGGGATCTGATATATACCGGATCGGAACTTCCTGTGAACATGTAGTGGTAGGGCAGAGAGTTCAGAGAGTCGGAAAAAGCGCAGAGGGGCTTGACCTCAGCGAATCTATGGCAGCGGCTGTCAATGACTTTGATTCCAAAATGGTATCCATGTCATCTTCTGCAACCATGATGTCAGATGAGGATTATCAGAATCTTCTGCAGATCGTAGAGGCGGAAGCAGGAACTGAGGACATCAAGGGACGTGTTCTTGTAGCCAATGTGATCATGAACCGTGTGGAGCATCCGGAGTTTCCGGACACCGTAACGGATGTGATCTGGGAATATGACAATGGAGTGCCTCAGTTTTCACCGGTGGCAGACGGACGTATCAATGAAGTCACAGTGACAGAGGAAACAAGAGAAGCGGTCAGACAGGCATTGGAAGGTACGGATTATTCTCAGGGAGCCCTGTTTTTTATCCAGAAATCAGCAGCGGAAAAACACAATATTGCCTGGTTTGAGAAAGACCTTGTAAAATTGTTCAAACATGGTGTTCATGAATTTTATACCTATCCGGAAGAGGTACCTGCAGACAAAGAAGCTTCCGAAAAACAGAACACGGAAAAATCCGGAAAAAGCAAAAAGAACAAAAAATCAGATTCTGATCTGGTGCAGATGGTAAAAGCAGAATAAAAATAAAATACACGCCCTGCGGAAAACTCCGCAGGGTTTTCTGCGCCTTTTTGTGATGTTACTATGGTATTTTGTTAAAGTTCATGATACAATGGTGCAAAAATAAATTATAACAGAAGAAAGGCAGGAACAACAATGCAGGTATTATATAAAAGTACCAGAGGTAAAAAAGAAGAAACAGTAACAGCCTCTATGGCAATTTTAAAGGGGCTTTCAGAGGATGGAGGTCTGTTTGTTCCTACGTCCATTCCCAGTCTTGACGTACCTATGGACCGTCTTTCAGAAATGACATATCAGGAAACCGCTTATGAGGTTATGAGCCGTTTTCTTACAGATTTTACAGAGGAGGAACTGAAAGACTGTATTGCCAGAGCATATGATTCCAAATTTGATACAGAAGAAATCGCTCCTGTGAAAAAAGCAGGGGGAGTATATTTTCTGGAACTGTTCCATGGTTCTACCATTGCGTTTAAAGATATGGCTCTTTCGATTCTTCCTCATCTGATGACAACTGCAGCCAGAAAAAATCATGTAAAGAATGAGATCGTTATTCTTACTGCCACCTCAGGTGATACAGGCAAAGCGGCAATGGCCGGATTTGCCGATGTACCGGGAACCAGGATCATTGTTTTTTATCCTAAGAACGGTGTCAGTGCCATCCAGGAAAAACAGATGGTCACACAAAAAGGTAAAAATACCTCAGTGGTGGGTATCACGGGCAACTTTGACGATGCTCAGAGCGCAGTTAAGAGGATGTTTAATGATCCGGAGCTGGCAGCAGAACTTGACAGAAAAGGATTTCAGTTTTCTTCTGCTAATTCCATTAATATCGGCCGTCTTGTACCTCAGATCGTATATTATGTTTATGCGTATGCAAAACTGGTAAAAGCAGGTGAGATCCAGGCAGGTGAAAAAATCAATATCACAGTTCCCACAGGAAACTTCGGAAACATCCTTGCTGCCTATTATGCCAAACAGATGGGACTGCCTGTTCATAAATTGATCTGCGCATCCAATGAAAACAGAGTTCTCTATGATTTCTTCCGAACAGGAACTTATGACAGAAAACGTGAATTTATACTGACAGCTTCTCCTTCCATGGATATTCTGATCTCCAGTAACCTGGAACGTCTGATCTATCGTCTTGCCGGAGAGGATTCTCAGGCATGCGCTGAGCTTATGAGATCCCTGAGCGAAGGCGGAGAGTATACGATCACAGAAGAAATGAAAAAGGGACTGGAAGATTTTTATGGAAATTACTGTAGTGAGGGAGAGACAAGAGAGGCGATCAGCGCTACCTGGTATGGCAGTGATTATGTGATCGATCCCCATACGGCAGTGGCTGCAGGGGTATACCAGAAATATCTCCGTGAAACAGAGGACACCACTCCTGTTGTGATCGCGTCTACAGCAAGTCCGTATAAGTTTGCAAAAAGTGTGATCACTGCTATTTCTGACAGATATGATGGTCTGGATGATTTTGCGCTTTGCGATGCGCTGTCTGCGCTTAGCGGGATCAGACTTCCGGCGGCAGTGGAAGAGATCCGTACAGCGCCGGTGCTTCATGATACGGTGGTGGCTCCCGGGGAGATGCCTGCGGCAGTCAGAAAAATTCTCGGAATTTTAGATTGATACGCAGAAGTATTGTATCATGCAGATGTTTTGAAATGACGGTTGGTATGGCTTCTATGGCTTTTGTCATGCAGATGCCAGAATACATCGGAGGACAGTGATGTGCCGGCAGTTATATTCTATACAGTTACTTTATACAAATTTTATTGTTTACATTACAAATAATATGTTGAAAAAAAACATATAATAGAGTACAATAGTAATAACAGAAAAGAGAAATCCTGGAATGTGCGAGGCCCCTTTTTATTTTGAACCTACATTGACATGAAGGGAATCCAACATCGCAGATCGTGATGTCAGACCTCTCGTTGTGGTAGGCAGATCATCTGTTGAGGACACCCACCTGGCTTCGGCTAGGCGTCAAAAGGAAGGGAACGGCATTCCGGGACTTTCTGTAAAAAGCGAGCCATATACAGGGCTCTTTTTTATTTATGAAAATGATTCCAGAATGTGCCGATGGACATTAAATAAAAAATACATGGTATTGCGGGAGGAAACGACATGGTAACAGAAAAAAAATTTGGAACACTGCCGGACGGAGAAGTAAAATGTTTTCATCTGGAAAATGCATCAGGCGCTTACGCAGAGGTGCTTTCATTTGGAGCTGTGGTTACAAAGCTCTGTGTGCCTGACCGTCAGGGGAATTTAACAGATGTAGTTCTGGGATACGATACACTGGAAGGCTATATGAAAAACGGATGCTTTTTCGGTGCATGTATCGGACGCAGCGGAAACAGAATAGAAGGCGGACGCTTTAAACTGGATGGACAGGAAGTGATCCTTGCTCAGAACGAGGGAAACAACAATCTTCACAGCGGTCCGGACGGTTTTGAAAAAAAACTCTGGACAGCAAAGCACATAGATCAGGAAAATAACAGCGTAACATTTTCCCGGATCAGTCCGGATGGAGAAAACGGATTCCCGGGAGAATTTGATATCAGTGTTACATATGAATTTACAGAAAACAATGCGCTGCGTATTGTTTACACAGGAGTATGTGATCAGACAACGGTTGCCAATATGACAAACCATTCTTACTTTAACCTTGCAGGTGAAGGCAGCGGAAATGTTCTGGAGCAGTATCTGACCATTCATGCTCAGTCCTACACTCCGGTGAGAGAGGATTCCATTCCTCTGGGAGAAAACGTTCCGGTAGAAGGAACGCCTATGGATTTCCGAAAAGAAAAACAGATTGGAAAAGATATTGAGGCAGACTTTGAACAGCTGAGATTTACAGGAGGATTCGACCACAATTATGTGACAGACGGATATACTCAGGCAGAGATCAGAGAAATTGCCTGCGCTCGCTGTGAAGAAACAGGAATTGTGATGGAAGTTCTCAGTGACTGTCCTTGTGTTCAGTTTTATGCAGGAAACTTTGTGGAACAGGAAAATGGTAAAAACGGACATATTTATGATAAAAGAGACGGCTTCTGTCTGGAAACACAGGTAGAGCCAAATGCTGTAAATGTAGAAGAGTTCCATTCTCCGGTTCTGGAAAAAGGAGAACGTTATTATTCCGAAACCGTTTATCGTTTTTCAGTGAGAGATTAAACATATTTTCTGGTTTTTCTCATATAATGGTAATATGAGGAAAACCAGAAATTTTTTTAAATATCAGATTTTAATTTTAATTCTTTTTTTGTGGATGATGCTGTTAAACAGTGTGGCAGAGACACGGCTGAAAGAAAAACAGGAATACATAAAAGTGGCTCAGCAGCAGACAGATTCCAATAAAACAACTTTGAAAGATCAGAAGCGCAGCATAGAAGAGGATAATCCTGAAAAACCAGAGCCACAGAATGTCGAAAATGTAAACGAAAGTTCGGTTACAGAAAAATCGATTACAGAGACTGGAAGTGAAGAAGCTGGAAATATTCGGGTTCTTCTTATGACAACAGATTATCAGTCATATTTTCATCCTCAGGTAACTGCCTTGCGTGATGGAAAGGAGATTATCTGCGACTTTGAAAGTATGTCAGTTTCAGAGGAACCTATGGTGATACCGGCTCACAAAAATGGGATACAGCTTACTTCGCTGGAAAGACAGTGCGGAAATCCTGTTTATCAGGGGACTATTGAGATACAGAGAACCGATCAGGGCTTTACGGTGATCAATGAGCTGCCTCTGGAAACTTATCTGGAAGCAGTGGTACCAAGTGAAATGCCTTCCACCTATCAGAAAGAAGCTTTGAAAGCTCAGGCCGTATGCGCCAGGACTTATGCATGGAAACAGATGCAGGAAGGACGACTTTCAAAGTATGGAGCAGATGTAGACGATAGTGTAAACTTTCAGGTGTATCAGAATATTTCCCCTCAGCAAAAAACATCAGAGGCGGTCAGAGAAACAGAGGGAAAAATTCTCTGCCAGAATGGAGAGCCTGTTCAGGCATATTATTTTTCTACTTCTTCCGGGGCTACCAGCACAGATGAAATATGGGGAGCGGAAGAACCTGCGCCTTATCTGAAAAGTGTTGACTGCAGATTTGATGCAGAAGAGCCGTGGAGTCGATGGGAAACAGAGATTTTGTGGGAGACTCTGGAAAGCCGTGCCCGGGAAATCCAGGGAGATTCCGGAAAGCTTCTTGGTGTTTCTGTTTCCAGAGTAAATCAGAGCGGCGCTGTAACGGGGCTTCAGATAAATACAGAAACCGGGGATTTTCTGGTTGAGACAGAGTATGAGATCCGGCAGTTTTTGTCCCCGGAGGGCAGTATGATCACAGAAAAAGACGGAACCCAGGTACAGGGAGGAAAGCTTCTTCCAAGCGCTTATTTTGAAATCAGCGCAAAACCGGGAGAGTCCGTGATTCTCACAGGCGGCGGCTACGGTCATGGTGTGGGAATGAGTCAGACAGGAGCGGATCAGATGGCGGAACAGGGGTATACCTGCCAGGAGATTCTTGAGTACTTTTTCAAAAATATTGAAATCCTGCAGATTGGGAGCTGAAAAAGCGCTGCGGCTCATATGCTTGTCACAGGAATCTTTTCATGATATCATAAATAAGAGACGTATCTGACTTCTGACATTGGACAGAAAATAAACCGTCGTAAGCTGGATAACGGGAGAAGTAATTATGGAAAAGAAGAATGATAAGGGGGCTCTTCATCTGGCTCTTGGCTTTATGGAGAGAATGAGAACAGATCATGTCAGTGCATATGCGGCTCAGGCAGCGTACTTTCTGATCATGTCTTTTATTCCTTTTGTTTTGTTCCTCACCGCGATTGTACAGTACACACCTCTGACCTACCGGGAAGTACGTCAGGCAATCATGAGTGTTGTACCGGAAAATCTGCAGGGATTTGTTTTGAATATAGTGGCTGAGGTTTTTTCAAAAAGCGCTGCGGTGCTGCCGTTGTCTGCGCTGGTGGCGTTATGGTCCTCAGGAAAAGGAATGCAGGCCCTGATCAATGGTCTGAACACTATTTACCATGTAAAAGAAACGCGAAACTGGCTGGTAAACAGAATTTACTCCATGTTTTATATGCTTTTGTTCGTACTTGCCCTGATCGCCAGTCTTTTGCTTCTGGTTATGGGAAGCAGAATCCATGTTCTGATTTCCAGATATATTCCGTTTCTGGGAAATATGATCGGCAGGATCCTGGGGGCAAAAACGTTTCTGGTATTTGTGATGCTGTTTCTTGTATTTCTGGTTTTGTACCGGTATCTGCCAAACAGAAGGGCATCTTTGAAAAGTCAAGTTCCGGGAGCTTTTCTGACAGCAGTGGCATGGTCTGTGTTTTCATATCTGTTTTCTTTGTATTTTACATTTTTTCCGGATTTCAGTATCATGTACGGAAGCCTTTCTACTTTGATTCTTGTTATGGTATGGCTGTATTTCTGCATGAATCTTCTTCTGTACGGAGCAGAGATCAACGCTTACTTTGAAAATCAGTTTCGTCAGGCAAAAATGTCTTTCTGGCAGCTGATTGCGAGAAAACGCAGAGAATGGAAGCTGGAGCGGAAAAAAGAAAACGATAAAAAAGCATGAAATAAAAAAATAGCTGAAAAATCTTGACAGGAAAATTTTTCTGTGGCATAGTAAACAAAGACATAAAAGCGTCGAAGGCGTTATAGGGAGTTGTTTTCTTTCAGAGAGAAGAAGTCACCGGCTGCAAGCTTCTTTAAGTTCAGACAGTTCCTCAGTTTCCCGCCGGAGCCGCATTTCTGAACCCCCTCAGGGGCAGTAGGAAATGACGTAGCTGCGCGTTAAGCAGATACTTTGAGCGCCTGTATGTATATGCAGGAAACAGGGTGGTACCGCGGATATTCCGTCCCTCTTTTGAGGGGCGGTTTTTTATTATGAAAAAAGAAAAAAGGAGAATACAACCATGGATATGAAGGAAAAACTTCAGGAACTGGCAGAAGCAGCCAGAAAACGTATTGAAGAAGCTGAAGGTCCTGAAAAACTCAATGAAGTAAAGGTAGCTTACCTTGGCAAAAAAGGCGAGCTGACAGCTATTTTAAAGAGCATGAAAGATGTTGCTCCGGAAGACCGTCCGAAAGTAGGACAGCTGGTAAATGAGACCAGAGCAAAAATTGAGGAGCTTCTGGAAACTTCCAGAAAGAAACTGGAAGAGGCTGCCCGTGAAGAAAAAATGAAAGCAGAGGTTATTGATGTAACTCTTCCTGCAAAGAAATCAATGATCGGACACCGTCATCCAAATACCATTGCCCTGGAGGAAGTGGAAAGAATCTTTATCGGAATGGGTTATGAAGTAATAGAAGGTCCTGAGGTGGAGTATGCAGATTATAACTTTACCAAATTGAATATTCCGGAAGACCATCCGGCAAGAGATGAGCAGGATACCTTTTTCATTAACAACTCTATTCTGCTCCGTTCTCAGACATCTCCGGTACAGGCCCGTACTATGGAAGAAGGCAAACTGCCTATCCGTATGATCGCTCCGGGACGTGTGTTCCGTTCTGACGAGGTGGATGCAACACATTCTCCTTCCTTCCATCAGATCGAAGGCCTTGTGATTGATAAAAATATTACTTTTGCAGATCTGAAGGGAACACTTCAGGAGTTTGCAAGAGAGCTGTTTGGACCGGAAACAAAAACAAAATTCCGTCCACATCATTTCCCGTTTACAGAGCCAAGTGCAGAGGTGGATGTATCCTGCTTTAAATGCGGCGGAAAAGGCTGCCGTTTCTGTAAAGGCTCCGGATGGATCGAGATTCTGGGCTGCGGAACCGTTCATCCAAACGTTCTCCGTATGTGCGGCATTGATCCTGATGAATATACAGGCTTCGCTTTCGGTGTGGGTCTTGAGAGAATCGCACTTCTGAAATATGAGATCGACGACATGAGACTTCTCTACGAAAACGATATCCGCTTCCTGAAGCAGTTCTAGTAAAGACAACTATACAAAAAAGAGTATGAACTGATACGGCGATATGAAATGCTGGATTCCGGAATGAAAAATGTTCTGGAAAAGACAGGGGAAAAACTAACAGAAGCGTGTATTTATTTTCTGTAGAGAAGCACGAATTTATATATAAACAATTAGAAAGGTGGATATAAACATGAATACATCAATGTCCTGGATTAAAAAGTATGTGCCGGATCTGGATGTGACAGCTCAGGAATATACAGATGCCATGACTTTATCAGGAACAAAGGTTGAGGGCTTTGAAAAGCTGGACGCAGACCTGGAAAAAATCGTAATCGGGCAGATTGAAAAAATAGAAAGACACCCGGACGCAGATAAGCTTATTATCTGTCAGGTAAATGTGGGAACAGAAACTGTACAGATCGTAACCGGCGCTCCCAATGTAAAAGAAGGAGACAAGGTTCCAGTAGTTTTAGACGGCGGACGTGTGGCAGGCGGCCACGATGGTAAAAAAGCTCCAGGCGGTGTAAAAATCAAAAAAGGCAAACTTCGCGGGGTAGAGTCTTTTGGTATGATGTGTTCTATTGAAGAACTTGGAAGCACAAGAGAAATGTATCCGGAGGCTCCGGAATATGGAATCTATATTTTTCCGGAGGATGCTCCAGTAGGTGAAAGCGCTGTCAAAGAGCTTGGACTTGACGATGTTGTTTTTGAATATGAGATCACATCCAACCGTGTAGACTGCTATGGCGTTCTGGGTATTGCCAGAGAGGCAGCAGCAACTTTTGACAAAAAATTCTGTCCGCCTGTTGTAAAAGCCACAGGGAATGACGAGAATGTTTCTGACTATATTAAAGTAACAGTACAGGATCCAAAGCTTTGCCCCCGCTATACAGCAAGGGTGGTAAAAAATGTAAAGATCGGTCCTTCACCGAAATGGATGCAGAGATGTCTGGCTGCCAATGGAATCCGCCCGATCAATAATCTGGTTGACATTACAAATTATGTAATGGAAGAATATGGACAGCCTATGCATGCATATGATCTGGATTTGATCGAAGGAAATGAGATTATTGTGCGCAGAGCAGAAAACGGAGAAAAATTTGTTACTCTGGACGGACAGGAACGTACAATGGATGAAAACGTTCTGATGATCTGCGACGGTAAAAAGCCGGTAGGTATTGCGGGAATCATGGGCGGTGAAAACTCCATGATTACAGATCAGGTAAAAACAGTACTTTTTGAAGCTGCCTGCTTTGATGGTACAAATATCCGCCTGTCTTCCAAGAGAATCGGTCTTCGTACCGATGCATCCGGTAAGTTTGAAAAAGGTCTTGATCCCAATAATGCACAGGCAGCTATTGACCGCGCATGCCAGCTGATGGAAGAGCTTGGCGCAGGTGAGGTTGTGGGAGGAATGGCAGATGTGCGCAGTGAAACAAGAGAGCCATCCAGAGTAGCTTTTGAGCCGGAAAAAATCAATGCGCTTCTGGGTACAGACCTTACAAAAGAAGAAATGCTGGAATACCTTGCAAGAGTGGAACTGACTCTTGATCCGGAAACAAATGAGATCGTAGCGCCTACTTTCCGTCAGGATATCCACTGTATGGCAGATGTGGCAGAGGAAGTTGCAAGATTTTTCGGTTATGATAAGATTCCGACCACACTTCCAACCGGAGAGGCTACTACAGGTCGTCTTCCTTTTAAGCTGAGAATTGAGCAGATTGCAAGAGATATTGCGGAATACTGCGGATTTTCCGAGGCAATGAGTTACTCTTTTGAAAGTCCAAAGGTATTTGACAAACTGCGTATTTCTGAGGACAGCGAGCTGAGAAAGGCTATTACCATCAGCAATCCTCTTGGAGAAGATTACAGTATCATGCGTACTACAACTCTGCACGGAATGCTTTCTTCTCTCGGAACAAACTATAACAGAAGAAATAAAGACGTACGTCTTTATGAGATCGGCAAGGTTTATCTTCCGAAAGCGCTGCCTCTTACAGAGCTTCCTGATGAGAGAGTTCATTTTACTCTTGGTATGTACGGAGCTGGCGACTTCTTTGACATGAAAGGTGTTTGCGAAGAGTTCTTTGAAAAAGCAGGCATGAAGAAAAAAGTTACCTATACACCGGACAGTAATAAGTCATATCTCCATCCGGGAAGACAGGCAAATATCATTTATAATGGAAAAATTGTAGGCTATCTTGGAGAGGTTCACCCAATTGTTGCAGATAATTACAATATTGGTGAAAAAGCCTATGTTGCAGTGATCGATATTCTGGATATTCTGGAATTTGCAGGATTTGCTCATAAATTCACAGGAATTGCAAAATATCCGGCAGTTACCCGTGATTTAAGTATGGTTGTCCCGAAGAATGTTCTTGCAGGTCAGATTGAAGAAATTCTGGATCAGAGAGGCGGAAAAATCCTGGAATCCTATGAGCTCTTTGATATTTATGAGGGCGCTCAGATCAAGGAAGGATATAAATCTATGGCCTACTCTGTTGTATTCCGCGATCATGATAAAACACTGGAAGAGGCTGAGATTACAGCAGCTATGAAAAAAATCCTGAATGGTCTTACAAATCTTGGAATCGAGCTGAGAAGCTGATGAAATTTTATATTCTGAGACATGGAAAAACAGAATGGAACCGTTTGGGCAAGGTTCAGGGATGCGTGGATATTCCCCTTGCAGAAGAAGGGATTTCTCTTGCTGCCAAAGTAGGAGAAACGCTGAAAGAGGTTCCTTTTGATCTCTGCTTTACCAGCCCTCTTACAAGAACCAGACAGACTGCAGAGCTTGTTCTGGGGGAGAGGGCAAAGCAGATTCCGGTTATTGTGGATCCAAGGATCCAGGAGATCAATTTTGGTGTTCTGGAAGGATCCAGATTTAAGGATGAAAACGGAACGATCCTCAGTGAGGAAATGAAGATCTTTTTTACAGATCCGAAAAATTTTGTCCGTCCGGAAAACGGGGAAAATATTTCAGATATTCTGAAAAGAACAGAAGAATTCTGGAAAGAGATCACAACAGATCCGGATCTGCAGGATAAAACGATTCTGATTTCTTCCCATGGATGCGCTGTGCGGGCTCTGCTTCAGAACATTTATCATGATCCGGAAAATTTCTGGCATGGCTGTGTTCCTCCTAATTGCAGCATCAATCTTGTGGAAGTAAAAGACGGACAGGCGTTTCTGATAGAAGAAGACAAAATATATGCATAAAAGCCCGGGCTGCCGCGAATGATTTCGCGGCAGCTTTTTTAGGTCATAGTTAGCTGAATATTACAGCTTGTACTGATACATGTGATATGATATTATGGAAAAAAGGGAGAATTGTGCGTTTATTTGCCCGCTGTACAGGGCGGAGTTTAAGACAATAACCAAGGAGGCTTACTATGAGGAAAAAAGTTGTAAATGTTGTTTTGTTTCTTGCGGTGCTGACAGCCGCAGTAGCCATGACTCTGTATGTAGGACAGGGTGCGGTAAGTGTTATGGTTTATAACTTTATCTTTCTTGGCGTCATGGTGGCGATTTATGTTGTGGGAATGTTTGGAGGGATGTTCCGGATGAACCACCTTACTCAGGCGCTTGAGAATGCAGCTGCAGAGCTGGGGAATCTTTTTCATAAACCGGGAAGGATCGAAACAGATCAGGTGGAAACACTGAATGGTGTTTTTCATCATCCATATCTTGACGGAACAATGAATTCCTTTATCGATGGTGTCCTGAAAAGTGAAGAGGGAATTGATGATATTGAAGAGTACCTCAATGAAGAGGAACTGGATAATCATATACATAAACGTCTTCTGGAAATGGTGCCGGATATTTTTACAAGTCTTGGTATTCTGGGAACCTTTGTGGGATTGGTGTGGGGACTCAAAAATTTTGAGCCTTCCAATTATGAGGCTATGACTACCTCGGTTGCTTCTCTTGTAGATGGCATCAAAGTTGCTTTTCTCACCTCCATTTATGGAATTTCTCTGTCCATCGTCTATACTTATGGAATGAAGATCGAGTATTCTTCCATGGCAGAAGCTTTGCAGGCATTTCTGGCAAAGTTTCACAGCCATGTAATGCCTTCAGCGGAAAATGAGTCGAGAAATCTTCTGATTTCCAGTCAGAAGATCCAGACAGCAGCCATGAATCAGATGGCGGAACAGTTTTCTGTACAGATGGCGGACAGCTTTGAGAAAGTGATCACCCCTACCTTCAAAAAAATGAATGATTCTCTGGATACTTTGGTATCTTCTGTTACCCGGTGCCAGGAGGATGCGATCCGGGAGATTTTGAATGTATTTTTAAAGGAAATGAACGATTCTTTCGGAGTGCAGTTTTCAGAGTTTGGGAAAACTTTATCCCAGTTAAAAGAGGCTCAGGCAGACAATGTGAATTACACTACAAATCTTTACCAGGCAATGAGCAGTCAGCTTAGCGATTCTTATGCCCGGCATGAGCAGATCATGAAAAAGATCATGGAAGATGCAGGCGCTTCTCAGAAAGAATATATTGAGACAGCTAACCGTATTGTTCAGGATAACCAGCAGATCCAGAAACAACAGCAGGCAGACTATCAGCATCTTGCCGATTATCTCAAGGAGGCGGAAACTTCCTCTGCAAAATTCTGGGTGGCCTGCAATCAGACCATGCAGAAGTATGTGGAAGCTGCGGCTCAGGGTATGGACAGAGTTTCTTCTGCCGGCAGAGTGAGCGGAGAGGTTCTTGCTGCCAATAAACGGGTAGTCGAGGAATTTGATGCAAAAATGCAGGAATTTGCAGAATATCAGAAAAGATCCTACCGCACGATGGAGCAGGTTCGAAGACTGCTTGCGGACATTTCTGTGTCGAAAAATAACGGAGAGATCCGTCTCAGTGCAGGGAAGACTGCTCAGACGGAATCTTTGGATCAGCTGAAAGAAATCCTGGAAAACCAGGGAGAACAGCAGCAGGAACTTCTGGAAGAAATGTCGGAAAATATACGGGAACTTTCCCGAAATGCACAGAAAGGAAAATTTGGCTTATTCAGATAAAAGGAGAAGCAGATGCGCAAAAGAAAAAAATCAGATGACAGGGGATTTAATGTCTGGCGTTCTTATTCGGATATGATGGCGGGCGTGTTGCTTTTGTTTGTACTGATCATGTGCGTGACATTGTTTCAGGCGCAGAAAAGCTATAATGAAAGCATAGAAGAGCGGGATGAAAAGATTGCCCTGCAGGAGGAATATACTCTGGAGATTCTTGCCCAGCAGAATGAGCTGAATAAAAAAGAAGGACAGTTAAAAGATCAGAATGAGCAGCTGAAAACCCAGGATGAAAAACTGAAAGATCAGGAAACTCTGCTTTCGGAGCTGGCGGCCAAGCTGAAGGATCAGGAGGCGACCCTGAGTACGCAGAAAGCAGATCTGGATGAAAAGACAGCTCTTTTGAAGGAACAGCAGGCTCAGATCGATCAGATCATTGGTGTAAAGGCAGATGTGATCGAAGCTCTGAGACAGGAATTCGCAAAAAATAATATCAATGTGGATATTGATACACAGACAGGAGCCCTGACCCTGGAGGCAAGTGTTTTGTTTGACTATGACCAGGCTGAGCTTACCGAAGAAGGAAAGCAGGCATTGGAGCAGGTTCTTCCCATTTACTGCAAGGTTCTGCTGCAGGAAAACTACAGAAAATATCTGGCGGAGATCATTATTGACGGATATACGGATACAGATGGCGACTACAGCTATAACCTGTATCTGTCCCAGCAGCGTTCTCTGGCTGTAGCTCAGTATCTTCTGGATATTCAGGGGAATTTCCTTAATGAAGATCAGAGCCGCCAGCTTCAGGACTATCTTACAGTCAATGGTCACTCTATGGCAAACCCCATTCTGGATGCCAGCGGAAACGTAGATAAAGATGCATCCAGACGAGTAGAGGTGAAGTTCCGGCTGAAAGATGATGAGATGATAGAAGAGCTGAACAAGGTGATGACAGAAACCAATACAAAAAACAACAAAACAGATAGTGCAGAGAAAAAAACAGCGGAAAAATCACAGGAGCAGTAGATTTTCTAAAATATAAAATGACATATTTCAGGAACAATAACTGCGGATACGGCATAAAATAAAAACAACATGGTTTATATACTGGGTACACAGGGCATACTCTGTGGAGACGTATGTAAACATCAGGAAAGGTATCACATATGAACATATTTTTAGGACTGATGATTCCGTTTATAGGAACAACTCTTGGATCTGCCTGCGTGCTGTTTATGAAAAAAGAACTGAATCCGCTGGTGCAGAAAGCTTTTTTGGGCTTTGCATCCGGGGTGATGGTGGCGGCATCTGTATGGTCTCTTCTGATCCCGGCTATGGACATGAGCGAATCCATGGGAAAGTTTGCATTCATCCCGGCTGCGGCAGGCTTGCTTCTGGGAGTGGGGTTTCTGCTTGTTATGGATAAGGCGGTGCCGCATCTTCATCTTGGAAGTGAATCGTCTGAAGGCCCTAAGGTAGCTTTAAAAACAACAACAATGCTTGTCCTTGCAGTAACCCTTCACAACATTCCGGAGGGTTTGTCTGCAGGCGCAGTGTTTGCGGGAGTGTTGGCCGGAAATGACACAGTTACCATGGCGGGAGCCTTTGCACTGGCAATTGGTATTGCCATTCAGAATTTTCCTGAGGGAGCTATTATTTCCATGCCGCTGAGAGGAACGGGAATCCCAAGAGGAAGGGCTTTTCTCTGGGGAGCGGCTTCCGGTATTGTGGAACCCATTGCCGGAGGCATCACACTTCTTCTGGCATCGCAGATCCAGTCTGTTTTGCCATATCTTCTTGCTTTTGCAGCAGGCGCTATGATCTATGTGGTTGTGGAAGAGCTGATCCCGGAAGCAAGTGAGGGAGAACACAGTAATGTAGGAACCATTGCTTTTGCAGTGGGGTTTGTGCTGATGATGGTACTGGACGTGGCGTTGGGATAAAGTGAAGTGGATGCGATCAAACAGGGCTTTATGGATCGAACCTGAAAAATAAAATTTTATAAAAAATTCTTGCAATGACGGATATACTATAGTATAATCTAAGCTGTTGTAAAAAAGATGGTCCTCTGTTACAGAAATTATGTATTAAGAACATCCAGAAGAATAGGAGAGAAAAACATGAACGACATTATCAGAAACATTGAAGCTGCTCAGTTAAAAGCAGAAGTGCCGGAGTTCCGCACAGGTGATACTGTAAGAGTACACGCACTGATCAAAGAGGGAAACCGTGAGAGAATCCAGATCTTCGAGGGAACAGTCCTGAAGAGACAGGGTGGAAGCACAAGAGAAACTTTCACAGTAAGAAAGAGCTCCAACGGAGTTGGCGTTGAGAAAACATGGCCGCTTCATTCCCCACATGTAGTTAAGGTAGAAGTAGTTCGTTACGGTAAAGTACGCCGTGCAAAACTGAATTACCTGAGAGAGCGCGTTGGTAAAGCTGCTAAGGTTAAAGAGCGCGTTAGATAATGACAATTTCAGAGATTTAAAAAGCAGGGACAATAACGACAGCTATTGTCCCTCTTTTTTCAACAGTTAAGGCTCTGATTTTGTTGTGCATGGAGAGATCAGATATGGACATCGCAAAAATAAAAAACTGGAAAGAGCATCCGAAAGTTCTGGAACTGAAAGAAAAGCTGGAAAATACAAAAGTGCGGAATTCTCTGCGCTGGATATTTGAGCTTGCCGTTACTCTTGTGTTTGCTGCTCTGGTAGCGGTACTGATGTTTCAGACTGTTACCATGCAGGAAAGTTCCATGGAACCCACTCTTGCAGTGGGGGATCGCTTTTTTATGAATCAGGCAGTATATAAATTTTCATCACCTCAGAGAGGAGATATGATTGTGTTCCGTACAAATGCTAGCGATGATGCAGCCCTTCATATCCGTCGTGTCATAGGACTGCCCGGAGAAACAGTTCAGATCCGGGACGGCGTGATCTATATAGACGGAGAAGTATATGACGAGGCGGCAGACTATCCGGAAATTCAGAACCCGGGGTTGGCGGAGAATGGCGTGAGCCTGAAATCCAATGAGTATTTTGTACTGGGAGACAACAGAAACAACAGTGAGGACAGCCGATATGCAGATATCGGTACAGTAAAAAAACGCTATATTGTGGGTAAGCTATGGTTCCTCTGTTCGCCCATAGAAAAAGCGGGATTTTTGAAAGGCTAGGTAATATATGAACGTACAGTGGTATCCTGGTCATATGACCAAGGCAAAAAGACAGATGCAGGAGGATCTTAAGCTGATCGACCTGATCATAGAGCTGGTTGATGCAAGGGTTCCTTTATCCAGCAGAAATCCGGACATTGACAGGCTGGGACAGAACAAGTCCAGACTGATCCTTCTGAACAAAGCAGATCTGGCAGATGAAAGGCAGAATGAAGCCTGGAAAGAATATTTTCAGGGAAAGGGATTTCATGTGGTAAAAGTGGATTCCCGAAATGGTGCGGGAATGAAAAATATCCAGAATGTGATCCAGGAAGCCTGCAAAGAGAAAATAGAAAGAGACAGAAAACGCGGAATCAAGAACCGTCCTGTCCGGGCTATGGTTGCAGGAATCCCAAATGTAGGAAAATCTACGTTTATTAATACTTTTGCAGGAAAGGCATGTGCCAAAACCGGAAATCGTCCTGGTGTCACAAAAGGAAAACAGTGGATCCGTCTGAATAAAAATGTAGAGCTTCTTGACACACCGGGAATCCTCTGGCCAAAGTTCGAGGATCAGGAGGTAGGGATCCGTCTGGCTTTTGTGGGATCTATTAAAGATGATATTCTGAATATGGAGGAGCTTGCCCTGACTTTGATCGGATACCTGAAAGAAAAATATCCGGGGGCATTAAATGCCCGTTATGAGGTCAGCGAACAGGAGGAAGCTCTGTCTGTACTGGAGGGGATTGCAAGAGTCAGAGGTTGCCTGAAAAAAGGAGAAGAGCTGGATTATGCAAAGGCTTCCGGACTGCTTTTTGATGATTTCCGAAGCGGGAAGCTTGGACGTATCACTTTGGAATGGGCACCTGCGGAGTAGAAAAGATGAAAACGATCACAGAGATAAAAAATGAGTTTGCCTCTGCATCTTCGGAGGAAAAGAAAGCTCTCTGCCGGCTGTATGCAGAGGACCAGAGAAGCGGAGTCAGGAAACTGATAGAGAAATGTCATAAAGAAGAACAGGCTCTTGAAAAAGAAATCCTGCGCATGGAACACATGATGGAATATGAACATAAATATGAGCATCTGGGATACTTGTGCGGGATTGACGAAGTGGGAAGGGGACCCCTTGCGGGGCCTGTGGTTGCCTGTGCTGTGATCCTTCCGAAAGATCATGGGATTCTTTATCTGAATGATTCCAAAAAGCTGACTGCAAAAAAACGCGAGGAACTTTATGAAGTGATTCTTGAGAAGGCGGTTTCGGTGGGGATTGGCATGGCGGGGCCAGCCCGTATTGACGAGATCAATATTCTTCAGGCAACCTATGAGGCTATGCGTCAGGCAATAAAAAACCTTTCTGTACAGCCACAGCTGCTTCTGAATGATGCGGTGACGATTCCGGCAGTGGAAATCCCTCAGGTTCCCATTATCAAAGGGGATGCTAAAAGCGCCTCTATTGCCGCAGCCAGTATTGTGGCAAAAGTTACAAGAGACAGGCTTATGGAGGAGTATGACGCAGCTCTGCCGGAATATGGATTTGCATCTAATAAAGGCTATGGTTCTGCAGAACATATCGAGGCATTGAAAAAGTACGGGTCGTCCCCCATACACAGAGCCAGTTTTATCACTCATTTTGTATAGAGAAAACCGAAACAGAAATTTGTGTTCGGATACAATTACATAAGATACCCACACAGACAGGAAAAGAGAGAGAAAGATTAATAAACGTGAGCTGGGCAGCCGTTATGAGAAGCAGGCGGCTGCTTTTTTGGAACAACAGGGATTATGGATAAAAGAGCAGAATTTCCGCTGCAGATCCGGGGAAATAGATCTAATTGCCAGAGACGGGAAGTATCTGGTTTTTGTGGAAGTGAAATACAGGCATACGGCTGGCAGCGGCAGGGCATCTGCAGCGGTAAATAATAAAAAACAGAAAATGATCAGCCGGGCCGCTGTGTTTTATCTTGTGCGTTACGGATATCCGGAGGATACACCCTGCAGATTTGATGTTGTGGCTATTGATGGACAGAATATCCAATGGATAAGAAATGCCTTTGATTACTGTGGATAAAAAGGAGAGATTTCATGAAGATCGTATGGCATCAGGAACATATGCCTCATATGAATATCAGAGAGAACAATGGAGTGACTTATCTTACATGGCCGGAGTTTGAAAAAATACCGGGCTTTGTACATGGGTTCAGTACCAGGCTGGGAGGCGTCAGCGAAGGAATTTATTCTTCCATGAATCTGAGCTTTACAAGAGGCGATAAGGAGGAGGCTGTGCGGGAAAACTATAACAGGATTTCCGCTGCGCTGGGTTTTTCGCCGGAGGATATTGTGACCTCAGATCAGACTCATACGGCCAATGTCTGTGTAATAACAGCCGGGGACAGAGGAAACGGAATCACAAAGCCCCGTCCCTACACAGATGTAGACGGAATGGTAACGAATGTGCCGGGGCTTGTGCTGGCAACTTTTTATGCGGACTGTGTGCCTCTTTACTTTGTGGATCCGGTCCATAAAGCAGTAGGGCTCTCTCATTCCGGATGGAGAGGCACGGCGGCAGGAATCGGGGCGGTTACTGTAAAAAAACTTCAGGAGCATTATGGAAGCCGTCCGGAGGATATTTATGCGGCTATAGGACCTTCTATCTGTCAGGACTGCTATGAAGTCAGTGAAGATGTGATCCTGGAATTTCAGAAAACATTTTCCAGGGAGTTATGGAAAGATATTTTTTACAAAAAAGAAAATGGAAAATATCAGTTGAATCTCTGGGAGGCAAACCGTCAGATCCTGCTTGGAGCCGGAGTTCTCCCGGATCATATTTCCATGCCGAATCTCTGTACCTGCTGTAATCCGGAGTTTCTTTACTCTCACAGGGCATCTCAGGGGAAAAGGGGAAATCTGGGGGCATTTCTGGGAATAAAGCGGTAAGAAAGAAGTTTGTTTGAAAGCTGTGGGATACCCTGAATTATAAATAAAAGCGCAAAAAAGCACAGATACCTTACCGGAAGGTCTGTGCTTTTTGTTAATCTACTGCAAAAATCGGATTACTGTCCGTTTACTCTGTTCATAAGATCCATGATCTTTTCGTTGCTGGAGCGTACTTTTTCAACAGAAACGTCATGATTGATAATATCGATAATACTTGCAAGATATTTGCTCATATTTGCTTCTACGTAGTACGGTTTGGTAAGAAGCTCCGGAATACGGTAGTTCAGGTTTGTGGTGATAACCTTATCGATCCAGCCTTTTTCGTAATACTCATCGAATTTAGCCAGTCCGTCTGTAAACAGTCCGTATGTAGTGCAGATAAATACACGTTTTGCGTGACGTTCTTTGATCTGTTTTGCCACGTCCAGCATACTCTCACCGGAGGAGATCATATCGTCAATGATAACAACGTCCTTGCCTTCTACGGAATCACCAAGGAATTCATGTGCCACGATTGGATTCTTTCCGTTTACGATAGTAGAGTAATCTCTTCTTTTATAGAACATACCCATGTCTACGCCAAGGATATTGGAGAAATAAACAGCTCTTGACATAGCGCCTTCATCCGGGCTGATGATCATAAGGTGATCGTTGTCCAGTTTGAAGTCGGGAACATTTTTTACAAGGGCTTTCAGGAACTGATAGGTTGGGAAAAAGTTATCAAATCCATTCAGCGGGATGGAGTTCTGTACACGGGGATCGTGAGCGTCAAAAGTAATGAAGTTGGATACGCCCATATCGCTTAATTCCTTCAGGGCCAGAGCACAGTCCAGAGATTCTCTCTTGGAACGGCGGTGCTGACGTCCCTCATACAGAAACGGCATGATCACATTGATCCTGCGGGCTTTTCCTGTGGCTGCGGAAATGATTCTTTTCAGATCTTGGTAATGATTGTCCGGAGACATATGGTTTTCGTGACCGCATACCGTATAGGTTTCGTTGTAATTTGTAACATCTACCATAATAAAAAGGTCTGTTCCGCGGACAGATTCTTTAATATAGCCTTTTCCTTCTCCGGTACCGAAGCGCACACATTCACATTCTACAAGAAAGGAAGGTTCACAGTATCCCTGAGGGATAATCTCTGTTTTTTTTCTGGCAACCAGCTCTTTACGGAATTTTACAAGTTTCTTGTCAACCTCCCTTGCAAGATCCTGACAGCCGGAAAGGGCTGCAATTCGAATCGGCGCAACCGGAAGGGATTTTTCAAGTAACTCTATATTCGGCATAATTTTCCTCCTGAGTTTTGTTTATATTTTGTTTATATAAAAATGAAACTATAATACATTTATATCATTTGCCCTAAAGCCCGTCAAGGAATTTATTGTTTTTTCTAAACTAAAAAGCATATTGTACGCAAAAATGTACGCGATTCCGGCAGAGTGGAAGAAGGAACAAATCTGTCTGCCTCAAATCTGATGAAGAGTATTTTGTCAGGTCAGTGACGGGATTTTACCGGCAAAATGTGAAAACATCCTGTTAAATATTGCCTGTGAACGGGTGTCTTTGAGACTTCTGTGTAAAACTGCCGCGCTTAATGCTTGACAACGGCAGCGAGGGTGATATAAAATTTGCAGTTGTTTTTTATGTGCAAAATTGTTATGATGGTTACAGCTTACAGTGCAGACAGCAGGCGGTGTCTGTACAGGCGGAAGAAAGGGATTTTATGAAAAAAAAGAAGCACATCATCTCCAGAGTCCTGCCGGGAAGTATTGCCCAGGAACTGGAGCTTGAGCCGGGAGATGTCCTGGCAGCTATAAATGACACTCCGGTAGAGGATGTTTTTGATTATCGTTATCTGATGAACGATGAATTTGTGACACTTCTGGTTGAAAAAGCAGACGGCGAGCTGTGGGAGCTGGAAGTGGAAAAAGAATATGAGGAAGATCTGGGGATCGAGTTTGAAAACGGGCTTATGGACGAGTACCGTTCCTGCACCAATCACTGTATCTTCTGTTTTATTGACCAGATGCCTCCGGGAATGAGAGAAACGCTTTACTTTAAGGATGATGATTCCAGGCTTTCTTTTCTCCAGGGGAATTATGTAACTCTGACCAATATGAGCCAGAAGGATATTGACCGTATCATACAGTACCGTCTGGAACCGATTAATATTTCGTTTCAGACTATGAATCCTGAGCTTCGTTGCAAAATGCTCCATAACCGTTTTGCAGGAGAGGCTCTTTTAAAGGTAAACAAGCTTTATGAGGCCGGGATCACCATGAACGGACAGATTGTTCTCTGTAAAGGTGTGAATGACGGAAAAGAACTGGAATTCAGTCTTGAAAAGCTTTCCGCATATGCGCCTGTGCTTCAGACAGTATCTGTAGTACCGGTAGGCCTTTCAAAGTTTCGCCAGGGGCTGTATCCTCTGGAGCCTTTTGAGAAAGAGGATGCAGAAAAGGTTCTGGAGCAGATCCACCGCTGGCAGGAAAAGATGTTCCGGGAGCATGGGATCCATTTTGTGCATGCCTCTGATGAGTGGTATCTTCTTGCCGGACAGGAACTTCCGGAGGAAGAACGTTATGACGGATATCTTCAGCTGGAAAATGGCGTGGGGATGCTGAGGCTTCTGGAAAAAGAAGTGCGCAGTGCAGTGGATGCCCGCCCGGGAGATGACAGGATAGCAAAAATGACCATTGCCACAGGAAAGCTTGCAGGTCCATACCTGGAAAAATGTGTAAAAATGATACAGGAAAAATATCCGAATATAAAAATTCAGGTAAAGGTGATCACTAATAATTTCTTTGGAGAACGTATCACGGTTTCAGGCCTTATCACAGGAACAGATCTGAAAAATCAGCTTGCGGAACTGGATCTGGGAGAACGGCTTCTAATCCCCTGCAATATGCTCCGCAGCGGGGAGGATATTTTTCTTGATGATGTTTCTGTGCGGGAACTGGAAGAGGCGCTGGGAACAGAAATTGTAGTTGTAGATGAAAACGGAGCAGATCTGGTATCTTCTGTACTGGATGCGCCGGATCATAATAAACAGATAAGGAGACAGATGTATGAGCAAACCAGTAGTAGCCATCGTGGGCAGGCCTAATGTGGGCAAGTCCACGCTGTTTAATGCCCTTGCCGGAGAGATGATTTCTATTGTAAAAGATACTCCGGGCGTTACAAGAGACAGGATTTATGCAGAAGTGACATGGCTGGATAAATCCTTTACCATGATCGATACAGGCGGAATCGAGCCGGAAAGCGGGGATATTATTTTATCCCAGATGAGAGAGCAGGCTCAGATCGCCATTGACACTGCAGATGTGATCGTTTTTATCACAGATGTACAGCAGGGGCTGGTGGATTCTGATGCGAAAGTGGCAGATATGCTCCGCCGCAGCAAAAAGCCTGTAGTGCTTGTAGTAAATAAGGTGGACAGCCTTCAGAAATATATGATGGACGTTTATGAGTTCTATAATCTGGGAATCGGTGAGCCGATTGCTATTTCCGCTGCAAACCGCACCGGTCTGGGCGATATGCTGGACGAGGTGGTAAAAGAATTTCCGGAAGATGCAGACACAGAGGAAGAGGATGATATTCCGAAGATCGCTGTTGTAGGAAAACCCAATGTAGGAAAATCATCCCTGATCAATCATCTTCTGGGAGAAGACCGTGTGATCGTTTCGGATATTGCCGGAACAACCAGAGACGCAGTTGATGCCAGAGTGAAGTGGCAGGGACGGGATTATACTTTTATTGATACAGCCGGTCTTCGCCGAAAGGGCAAGGTAAAAGAGGAGATTGAGCGCTACAGTGTGATCCGGACAGTAACCGCTGTGGAGCGGGCTCATGTGGTGGTGATTGTTATTGACGCTACGGAAGGTGTTACAGAGCAGGATGCAAAAATTGCCGGGATCGCTCATGAAAGAGGTAAGGGCGTGATCATTGCCGTAAATAAATGGGACGCCATTGAAAAGGATGACAAAACCATTTATAAACACACCAACCGTATCCGTGAGGTTCTGGCATATATGCCTTATGCGGAGCTTGTGTTTATTTCTGCAAAAACAGGACAGAGGATCAACCGTCTGTTTGAGACCATTGACGCAGTAATTGAAAATCAGACTCTGCGTATCCAGACAGGTGTGTTGAACGAGATTCTTTCAGAGGCCATTGCCATGCAGCAGCCGCCTTCAGACAGAGGCAAACGTCTGAAGATTTATTATATGACTCAGGTGGGAGTAAGACCGCCGACATTTGTGATCTTTGTCAATGACAGAGAGCTTATGCATTTTTCTTATACCAGATATCTGGAAAATAAGATCCGCGATGCATTTGGGTTCAGAGGAACTTCTCTGAAATTTATCATCCGTCAGAGGGGAGAAAAGGAATAGGAGCGGTTATGGAGCGTTTGATTTGTCTGGCCATCGGATATGTATGCGGGCTGTTTCAGACTTCTTACATCATCGGAAGGCTTCATAAAACAGATATCAGAGAACACGGAAGTGGAAATGCGGGAACAACCAATGCCCTGCGTACCTTTGGAAAAAAGGCGGGGATCTTAACACTTCTGGGAGACTGCCTGAAGTGTGTGGCGGCGATTGTTCTTGTGCGTGTTTTCTTTGGAAAGACTTGTGGAGATATTCTTCCGCTGCTGAGCCTGTATGCGGCGGCAGGCTGCATTCTTGGACACAATTTTCCTTTTTACCTGAAGTTTCGGGGAGGAAAGGGGATTGCTGCTTCTGTTGGGTTTATCCTTGCTTTTGACTGGAGGATCTTTCTGGTTTGCGCAGTGATCTTTTTTGTGCTGTTTTTTACGACTCACTATGTTTCTTTCTGCTCCCTGAGCGCTTATCTGGCTGCTTTTGCGGCAATCGTCATTCTGGGACAGGGAGGCGCCTATGGCATGGATGCTTCTCATACAACAGAAATGTATGTAGTTATGGGATTTCTTACAGCTCTTGCTTTTTTCCGCCACAGAGCAAATATACTGCGGCTGGCAAAAGGCACGGAGAATCGTGTTTATCTTGGAAAAACAGGTAAAAAATAAGAAAGGTCAAAAAAGGTGGAGAAAATGGCAAAAGTAAGTGTGTTGGGAGCAGGAAGCTGGGGAACTGCTCTGTCTCTTCTTCTCTGTAAAAACGGCCATGAGGTAACGCTCTGGTCTGCTCTTGAGGATGAAGTGCGCATGCTTTGTGAAAAGAGAGAGCATGAGTCCAAGCTTCCCGGAGTGCGTCTTCCGGAGGACATGAAGATCACTGCGGATCTGGAGGGCTGCCTTAAAGATCCGGATGTGGCAGTGCTGGCAGTGCCTTCTCCTTTTACCAGAAGTACAGCTCACAGAATGGAGCCTTTTGTAAAAAAAGGACAGATCATTGTGAATGTGGCAAAAGGTGTAGAAGAACATACTCTGATGACTTTAAGTGAGATCATCAGTGAGGAGATCCCTCAGGCAGATGTCTGTGTGCTGTCAGGTCCGAGTCATGCTGAGGAAGTGGGAAAAGGTCTTCCGACGACCTGTGTAGTCAGTGCGGAAAAAAGAGAGACTGCGGAATATCTGCAGGGGATTTTTATGAGTCCTGTTTTCCGTGTGTACACCACTCCGGATATTCTGGGGGTGGAGCTTGGAGGCGCACTGAAAAATGTGATTGCCCTTGCGGCAGGTACAGCGGACGGTCTGGGATATGGAGATAATACCAAAGCTGCTCTGATTACCAGAGGAATTGCGGAAATTTCTCGTCTGGGTACAAAAATGGGCGCAAGAGCGGAAACTTTTTATGGTCTTTCCGGAATCGGCGATCTGATCGTAACCTGTGCCAGCGTTCACAGCCGTAACAGAAAAGCCGGCTACCTTATGGGAAAAGGATATACCATGCAGGAAGCTATGGATGAAGTGAAAATGGTGGTGGAAGGCGTTTATTCGGCCAGAGCGGCAAAAAGTCTTGCAGAAAAATATCAGGTTGAAATGCCGATTATTGAAGAAGTGAACAAAGTGCTTTTTGAAGATAAGTCTGCGGCAGACGCAGTGCGTGATCTGATGCTCAGAGATAAAAAGGTGGAGACACCTATGCTTCCCTGGCAGTAAGAAAAGCAGGAAAAAAGAAAAAGATAAAAACGAAAGCGCCTGTCCGCGTCTGATATATCAGATGTGGACAGGCGCTTCTGTTAAGTCTGCCTGATTACAGTTATAATGGGATCCCTCTTAAATCTTCCGGAACATGGGAACTGTGATAATCCTGGTTCAGAGTATCCAGAAGATCCATGTCCTCCTGGTCAATGGTAAAATCAAAAATTCTTGCATTGGAAGCAATACGTTCCGGGTTGGTTGATTTGGGAATTACAGAAATTCCTTTCTGCACAGCCCAGCGAAGTCCTACCTGAGCCGGCGTGTGTGCATATTTTGTTCCCAGGACACAGAGAACATCGTGATCCAGATAAGCTCCTCTTGCCAGAGGCGCATAGGCCTGTACCTGTATACCGTTGTCCTGACAGTAGTCGATCAGTTCTTTTGGATAGCATAATGGATGACATTCGATCTGATTTACAGCCGGGACAATGCCGGAGACTTTTTTCAGTTCTTCCAGATTATGGATGTTAAAGTTACTGACGCCAATAGAACGGGCGCGTCCGGAGCTTAATATTTTTTCCATTTCTTTCCATGTACTCAGATAACAGCCGGGTACCGGCCAGTGAACCAGATAGAGGTCAATGTAATCCAGTCCCAGACGGTCAAGGCTTCTCTGAAAGGCTCCGCTTATATCGCCCAGGCGCTGGGCGGTATTCCAGACTTTGGTGGTGACAAACAGTTCTTTTCTGGAAACGCCGCATCTGGCGATTCCTTTGCCCACGCTTTCTTCGTTTTTGTAAACAGAAGCAGTGTCAACCAGGCGATAACCATTTTGTACGGCTGTGATCACAGCATTTTCTGCTTCACCTTCTCCGGTAGCTTTATATACACCCAGTCCTAAAAGGGGCATTTTCTGATCGTTGTTTAAAAATACAGCGGTTGTCAAAACAGTTCCTCCTTGCTTTTGGCCTGTTTCAGACCGTTTCCAACATATTTGTTTGCTCGCATGTGTGCTATTATACCATATAAATGTGAAAGAAGAACATCAAATTTATTAAATATTTACTACGAACAGTCTGGAATATATTATGTTAATAAAAAAACATTAATGTTATAAAAATAACAAAAAAATAATGTTATAGATAAATAACACAAAGATTCAGAGGCAGAAGGAAAGATTTCCTGTGATTTTATATGAATTTAATGATTATCTCCTTGCTTATCCAGGGGGGAAGATGTATAATAACCATAATTGATAAATTCTTGTCATAAGTCTGCACTTTTTTAAAAAGTGTAGCTTCTGTTTCCTGTTGGAGGCAGAGAAAGGAGAAGACAAAATGCACCTTATTAAAGACGAAAACGGTAATCTGATCCAGCATGGACATAAGCATGCGCACGAACATACTCATGAACATACCCATGCAGACGGAGTGACACATTCTCACGCTCATACTCATGAGAGCGGCGGAGAACATGCTCATTCTCATGGTGAGGGATGCCAGGAACATACACATGAACACTGCGGATCCTGCCAGGAAGGCGACTGTAAAAAAGAAACCATTGCTCTTCTGACGTACATGCTCCAGCATAATGAGCATCATGCGCAGGAACTTGATCAGATGGCGGAAAACCTGGACAAGATGGGACTGGGAGCTTCTGCAAAAGCTATTCGCGATGCAGTGGCTGATTTCCAGAAAAGCAACATGCGTCTGGGACTTGCCCTGACACTTGTAAAAGAAGAACTGAAATAACAGACATAAGATCAGGAGGTGGCACGAATGTGTCTTGCAACTGTATACAAAGAAAGTGACGATTCCGTTATTTTTAAAAATGTAAGCCGTATTGACGTGGACGGGGACAAAGTGATCCTCCGGGACATTATGGGAGATGAGAGAGTTGTGGAAGGCCGCATTCTCATGGTGGATCTGGCAAACAGCATTGTAAAACTCTGCTGTGAATAACAGATACCCGTGAAAGTGACAGACCTGATCTGTTATAAAACATACGGAGGTAAGAGCCGATGGCAGCAGTAAAGTTATCTGACATAATGAAAAAAAGACAGGTTCTGTCCTTTGAGCTGTTTCCTCCCAAGACAGACCGGGGAATGGCAAATCTTTCAGAAACTATTCAGCAGCTGTGCAGATATAAGCCGGAATATATTTCTGTTACTTATGGAGCCGGCGGCGGAAATGTGGGAGCCAACCGTGAGGTATGCCGGATGGTCAGAAGCGCAGGAATTGTACCTGTCACACATTTTACCGTGATCAGAAATACAAAGCAGGGGATCAGAGAACAGCTTGAAACATATCTGGAAGAGGGTGTGGATCATATCCTTGCCTTGCGAGGGGATTTCCCAAGAGGCGAAAACTCAACAGGCGGAGATTTTAATTATGCTACAGACCTTGTAAAGTTTATCCGTGATGAATTTGGGGACCAGTTTGAAATTGCAGTGGCGGGTTCTCCGGAAGGACATATTTCCTGCCGCAGTCTGGACGCAGATATCGGAGTCCTTAAGATGAAACAGGATAACGGAGCTGACTATATTATGACTCAGCTGTGCTGGGATATGGAACAGTTTGAAAGATGGCTGGACAAAATACGACGCGCAGGAGTGACCATGCCGGTAGATGTGGGAATCATGCCGATCCTCGATCAGGCGGCAACCATTAACATGGCGCTTTCCCGTAATGGCTGTGTGATGGACCGAGAACTTTCACGGCTTATCTCCAAATACTGGATTTTCCCCAATCCTTTTGACAAAGCTCCTTTTGATGATTCGCTTGAACAAAAAAAGGCAGACTTTAAAAAGGCGGGAATTGAATACACGATCAGACAGATCGATAAATACCGTTCTCTTGGCGTAGAGGGAATCCACCTGTATGCTATGAATAAATGGAAAGACGTATCCCAGATCATTGACCGGTCCGGTATACGCACACTTGTTTAAATTTGATACAATCAGGAGGCTGACTGTTTTATGGCACATGTAATTGCCGTCGCCGGAAAAGGCGGCGTAGGAAAGACAACATTATGCGGAATGTTGATCCAGTATCTCTGCGAGCAGGGCAAGGGACCTGTTCTTGCTGTAGACGCGGATGCAAATTCCAATCTGAATGAAGTTCTTGGTGTGAAGGTAGACACAACACTGGGAGATGTCCGCGAAGAGATCGCTCAGGCTGAGATAGCTGCAAAAAGTCCTATCCCGACAGGAATGTCCAAGGCAGATTATGCGGAGCTACGTTTTGAGGATGCTCTTATTGAGGACGATGATTTTGATCTGCTTGTTATGGGAAGAACCCAGGGGAAAGGCTGTTATTGCTATGTAAATGGTCTTCTTCAGGCACAGCTTGCAAAATATCAGAATAATTATCCATATTTTGTAGTTGATAATGAGGCGGGGATGGAGCACATCAGCCGGGGCGTTCTTCCGGGTATGCAGACTGCCATTCTTGTAAGCGACTGTTCCAGAAGAGGGATCCAGGCAGTGGGAAGGATCGCCAAACTGATCGAGGAGTGCAATATGCATCCTTCTACAGTGGGCCTGATCGTAAACCGCGCACCAAAAGGTGAACTGAACCCGGGAGTTCTGGAGGAGATTGAAAATCAGGGACTGAACCTTCTGGGAGTGGTTCCTCAGGACGATGCAGTTTACGAGTATGACTGTGAAGGCCGTCCGACAGCATCTCTGCCGGAGGATAATCCTGTGAAACAGGCTCTTCGCAAAATTGTGGATAAGCTGAATTTATAATAAATCTGAATAATTCCGTTGCAGATGCGGCGGAAACAATGTGCCGGAGATGATATCCCGGCCGCTTTTACACACGGAAATAACCCATGGGCGGGGATGGGTTTCGCCTGCGGAGTTATTATAAAAAACGAGAAAAATATACATGAATCATTCTTGTATCATTAAAAGGAGGTCAACAATGAGTGAATTCAAATTAACGACAGTGGAAGAGTTTGAAGCTGCCACCAACAGGCTTCTGGAGACCGGAGCTAAAGTTGGCGCGGATTCCTGGCAGATGCGTGTGAAAAACCAGACCCCACACTGCAAATTTGGTGAGAAGGGTATCTGCTGCCGAATCTGTTCTATGGGACCATGCCGTATTACAGCAAAAGCGCCGAGAGGTATCTGTGGCTGCGACGCTCACGGTATCGTAGGACGTAACTACCTGAAATTTACAGCTGGCGGAGCTTCCGCACATTCTGATCACGGCCGTGAAATCTGCCATACTCTGCACTGCACAGCAGCAGACGGAAACTACAAGGTAAAAGATCCTGAGAAACTGATCCGTATTGCAAAAGAGTGGAGAATTGAAACAGAAGGCAGAGATATTTATGATCTTGCCCATGAAGTTGCAGAGACAGGTCTTATGGAGTATGGTAAACCATTTGGATATCAGAGATTCCTTGACAGAATGCCTGCAGGACAGAAAGAAAAACTCATCGAAAATGAAATCGCACCTCGAGCTATTGACCGTGAGGTTTCTTCCTCTTTGCATATGACTCATATGGGATGTTCTTCTCTTCCGGAGGCTCTTGTAAAACAGTCTATCCGCTGTGGACTTGGAGATGGATGGGGCGGTTCCATGATGGGAACAGAGTTCTCTGACGTACTTTTTGGTACTCCGAAGCCGATTGATACAGAGGCAAACCTTGGTGTTATGGTAGAAGAGAACGTAAACATTGTTGTACACGGACATGATCCGAGCCTTTCTGAGATGATCTGCGAGTATGCAGACAGCAAAGAAATGATCGATTACGCAAAATCCATGGGAGCAAAGGGAATCACAGTATCTGGTGTATGCTGTACCTCCAACGAGGTTGCAATGCGCCGTGGCGTTCCGATGGCTGGTAACTTCCTGCAGCAGGAGAACGTGGTTCTCACAGGTGCATGCGAGGCGATCGTTGTTGACGTTCAGTGTATTTTCCCGGCATTGGGACCACTGAGCAAATGTTTCCATACAAAATTCGTGACAACTTCTCCGATCGCACAGATGCCTGATTCCGAATTCATCAGATTCAACGCTGAAACAGCAGGAGAAAACGCAAAAGCGATCGTTAAGATGGCAATTGAGAACTTCAAGAACAGAAAACCTGAGCTTGTACATATTCCGCAGTTAAAACAGAAAGCAACAGTTGGCTATTCTGTGGAAGCGATCGTAAAGGTTCTGGACGGTGTTACAAACTCTCAGGTTGACGAGCTTGGAACAACAAAACCGCTTCTTGAGTGTATTACTTCCGGTGTTATCCGTGGAGCAGTTGCCATGGTTGGATGTAACAACCCGAAGATCCGTCCGGACTATGCACACATTGAGCTTATGAAAAAATGTATTGCAAATGATATTATCATCATTGCTTCCGGATGCTCCGCACAGGCTGCTGCAAAAGCTGGTCTGATGGATAAATCTGCAAAAGATCTCTGCGGCGCAGGTCTGAAACGTGTCTGTGAGCTGGCTGATATTCCGCCGGTACTTCATATGGGATCCTGTGTTGATATTTCCCGTATGATGGTTCTTGCAGCAGAACTTGCAAAAGATGCAGGTCTTGAGATCCATCAGCTTCCGGTAGTGGGATGCGCTCCTGAGTGGATGTCCGAAAAAGCTGTATCCATCGGTAACTATGTAATCGGTACCGGTATTGATACCTTCCTTGGTGTGGATCCTTATGTTTCCGGTTCTGACCAGATGGCTGAGATCCTTACAGAAGGAACAAGAAAATGGACAGGCGCTGCTTTCACAGTAGAAACAGACATTGAGAAATTAGTTGATCTGATGATCGAAAGAATCGAAGAAAAGAGAGCTGCTCTGGGTATCTAAGGATTCCGGCAGCGAATATTTGACAAAGGTGGATGACATAAAATGAAAATTGCAGTTACAGGAAAAGGCGGCGTGGGAAAAACCACATTTGCGGCAACACTGGCCCGTTTGTATGCGGCAGAGGGCAGACCTGTGCTTGCAGCGGATGTAGATCCGGATGCGAATCTTGGTCTTGCGCTGGGATTTGATGAAGAAACACTTGATTCCATTGTACCCATCTCCAAAATGCGTAAGCTGGTAGAGGAGAGAACAGGGGCTTCCGCAAACAATCAGTTTTACCATCTGAATCCCAAGGTGGACGATATTCCGGAAAAATACGGAAAAGTCTGTAACGGGGTCAGGCTGCTTGTTCTTGGAACTGTGGAAACAGGCGGAGGTGGATGTGTCTGTCCGGAGCATGTAATGCTGAAGCGTATCATCAATAACCTTGTTCTCCGCAGGGAGGATGTGGTGATCCTTGATATGGAAGCAGGACTGGAACATCTGGGAAGAGGAACAACGGAAGGTGTGGATGCCTTTGTGGTTGTGATCGAACCGGGTGCAAGAAGCGTTCAGACGTACAAAAATGTAAAGCGTCTTGCAAAAGACCTTGGTGTGGCGCAGGTAAAGGTTGTGGCAAACAAGGTTCGGAATCAGGACGATGAAGCCTTTATCATGGAAAAGATTCCACAGGAAGATCTTTTAGGTATGATCCACTATAATACAGATGTGATCGACGCGGATCGACAGGGAAAAGCTCCTTTTGATTTCAGCCAAGAGGTTACAGGTGAGATCAGAAAAATTAAAGACAGGATTGATCATCAGTGATCATAAAATAGGAGGTATAACAGTGACTTTATTTGAAAGTGTTTTCGCGGGAAATGATGCGGTTTATGGCCTCACTGAGAATGCCATCAACCAGGCTATTGAAACACATGGTGCGGACAAAGCTGTCAGCTTTCCGAATACAGCTTACTCCCTTCCATGCTACTATGCAGTGACAGGAACCAAGGTTAATACTCTTGCAGAGTTAAAGGAAGCTCTTGCAGTTGTAAAAACTCTTATGACAAGAGAAAAAAGAACACATGACGCATTTATGTCAGGTGTTGCAACAGCTCTCTGCGCAGAGTTTATCGAGGTTCTGAAATATATTGACGGAGCAGTTCCTTATGAAGAGCCTTGCTACGGACATCTTGCAGATGCAGTGATCCGTGAGCTTGGTGTACCGCTTGTAACAGGCGATATCCCGGGTGTTGCAGTAATCCTTGGCAAAGCAGCTTCCGCAGAAGAAGCAGCGGCTCTTGTAAAATCCTATCAGGCACAGGGTATCCTTGTAACACTGGTAGGCGATATTATTGACCAGCTTTCTGAGATCAACTACAAAACAGGCGCAAATGTACGTGTGATCCCCCTTGGAAAAGACGTTACATCTGTAATCCATGTGGTATCTGTTGCTCTTCGTGCAGCTCTGATCTTCGGTAACGTAAAACCGGGCGATGCAGCAACTCTGATGGAATACACTATGAAACGTGTTCCTGCATTTGTAAATGCATTTGCTCCTCTGAATGACGTGATCGTTGCATGTGGCGCAGGCGCTATCGCACTTGGATTCCCGGTAATCACAAACCAGGAAGATGTTCCGAGAGTTCCTAAGAGCCTGATCTGCCAGACAGATGTTTCCAAATGGAATGCAACTTCTCTGGAAGCCCGCGACATTAAGATCAAAATCACAAATATTGATATCCCGGTTGCATTTGCATCTGCATTTGAGGGTGAGATCATCCGTCGTAAAGATATGCAGGTTGAGTTTGACGGTTCCCGCGTTGACTGTGCAGAGCTTGTTCAGACCTGTGATGCAAGCGAGGTAGAGGACCATAAGATCACTGTAGTCGGACCGGAAGCAGACGAGATGGAACTTGGAAGCAAAAACAGCATCGCTTATGTGGTTAAGGTTGCAGGCAAAAACATGCAGGCAGACTTTGAACCGGTTATCGAGCGTAAATTCCATAACTACATCAACTGCATTGAGGGTGTATACCATACCGGTCAGAGAGATATGCAGCGTATCCGTATCAGCATTGATGCATTTAATGCCGGATTCAGAATCAAACATCTTGGTGAGGTTCTTTATGCGCAGGTTAAAAATGAGTTTGATGCAGTTGTTGACAAGTGCGAGGTTGTGATCTATACAGATCCGGCTGAGTGTACAAGAGTACGTCATGAAGTTGCAATTCCTACTTTCGAGAAACGTGACGAGCGTCTTGACAATCTTACAGATGAGTCTGTAGATGTTTACTACAGCTGTATCCTCTGTCAGGCATTCTCTCCAAGCCATGTATGTGTGGTAACTCCTGAAAGACTTGGTCTTTGCGGTGCGGTTTCATGGCTGGATGCAAAAGCTACCAATGAGCTTGATCCGACAGGTCCGTGTCAGGTGATCACAAAAGAAAGACCGATCGATGAAAATCTTGGTGCATATGAGGATGTTGATGAGGCTGTTCAGAAATTCTCACAGGGTGCTCTCGAACACGTAACTCTGTACTCCATTATGCAGGATCCGATGACATCCTGTGGATGTTTCGAGTGTATCTGCGGTATTGAGCCGTTCTCCAACGGTGTTGTTATTGCAAACCGTGAGTATGCAGGTATGACACCTCTTGGAATGACCTTCCCGGAGATGGCTTCCATGACAGGCGGCGGTGTTCAGACACCAGGCTTTATGGGACACGGAAAACATTTCATTTCTTCCAAGAAATTCATGAAGGCAGAGGGCGGTATCGAGCGTATCGTATGGATGCCAAAAGAACTGAAAGAGTTTGTTGCTGACAGACTGAACGCAACAGCGAAAGAGCTTTACGGAATTGATAACTTCACTGATATGATCGGTGATGAGACAGTAGCGGAAGATCCGGAAACACTGGTTGCATTCCTTACAGAAAAAGGACATCCAGCACTTTCCATGGAGCCTATGATGTAATTTGTTCTGTTAAAAGAACAGGATTATGAAGTTTTCTTCCGGACCCTTTTAAGAGTCCGGAAGATTCCATATGCCGGTACGATCAGATTGTGAAGGCTGTGGGATGATAAAACACTAAAAACACGGAAAAAGGGGCTGTCTGTCTTGTCAATGGCCTTTATCGTGTTGTATAATAATAAGCAGATCATGAATTAACATGTATTTAAATTTTTAAGAGGAGGCTAATGTAAAATGCCGTTTAATCAGAAACCACAAAAGTTTAATGCAAAGATCAACCCAGTGACAATCGGAAGCGGAGATAAGACTGTGACTATTGGCGGAGACAGCACATTTCCATTCTATACTTTTGACGCTCCTTCAGAGAACTGTGCCAAAATCGGTGTAGAGATCTCTGATATGGGTCTTGAAGGAATGTCCGAGGGAATCAAAGCATACTATGATGGAGCAACCACTATGGGAGAGATCGCAAAAAAAGCTGCTGCTATGGAAGGCGCAGATTTTGTTGCACTGAATCTGGAAGGCGGAGATCCTAATGGTGAGAACAAATCCATTGATGAATTAATCGCAATTGTAAAAGAGGTTGCTGAGGCTGTAGACTGTCCTCTGGTTGTTGAGGGCTGCAAAAACGTAGAGAAGGATGCGGAACTTCTCCCTAAGGTTGCTGAGGTTCTTGAGGGAAGAAATGCACTGATCCTTTCCGAAAAAGAAGAAAACTACAAAGCAATCGGCGCTGCTGCAGGTCTTGCGTACAATCAGATCGTAGGCGCAGAGTCAGCCGTTGATATCAACCTTGCAAAACAGCTTAACGTTGTTACCACACAGCTTGGTGTGGACGCTAAGAAGATCGTTATGAATATCGGAAGTGCAGCAGCAGGCTACGGATATGAGTATGTAGTTTCCACTATGGACCGTATCAAAGGCGCTGCTCTGGGACAGAATGACAATATGCTGCAGATGCCTATTATTACACCTGTATCCGCAGAGACATGGGGAGTGAAGGAAGCTACTGCTTCTGAAGCTGACATGCCTGAGTGGGGACCGCAGGATGAGCGTGGAATTGACATGGAAGTTATGACAGCTGCTGCAGACCTTGCAGCTGGTTCCGATGCTGTTATCTTAAGACATCCGGAATCCATCAAAGCAATTTCCAAGATGATCAAAGCACTTGCGTAACGAATAGGAGGAAAATAGAGCTATGGCACTGAATGGTATTCAGATCTTCAAATTAACACCAAAGAAAAACTGTAAGGAATGTGGATGCCCGACATGTATGGCTTTCGCTATGAAAGTTGCACAGGGCGCTATGCAGATTGAGCAGTGTCCGCATATGTCTGACGAGGCACTGGCATCTCTTTCTGAGGCAACTGCTCCGCCGATGAAAACAATCAAGATTGGTACAGGCGATGGTGAGTTCACTCTCGGAGGAGAAACTGTACTTTTCAGACATGAAAAAACATTTGTAAGCAAAACAAGATATGCAGTTGCACTTTGCACAGATATGACTGATGCAGAAGTAGAAGCTAAACTTGCTGAGATCCCGACTGTAGATTATGACCGTATCGGAGAGAGAATGCATGTTGAGCTTGTATATGTGAACTGCGGAGAAGGTGCAGACGCAGCAGCTTACACAGCGCTGGTAGAAAAAGCAAAAGGTCTTGGAAGAACTCTGGTTCTCGGATGTACAGATCCTGAGATCGCTAAGGCTGCTCTTGAAGTATGTAAGGACTCCAAACCGGTTCTCAATGGTGCGAACGCTTCCAACTATGAGGCAATGAACACTGTTGCAACTGAGGCAGGCGTTGTTCTTGGAGTATCCGGAAGCGATATCAATGAGCTTTATGACACAGTAGCAGCTCTTGAGAAGCTTGGAAACAAGAACCTTGTTCTTGACACAACAGGCGCTGATGTAAAAGAGACATTTAAGAATACTGTACTGGTTCGCCGTGCAGCTCTTAAAGATCAGGACAGAACCTTTGGCTATCCGTCTCTTGTAAATCTTGTTAAAATTGCGAAAGGTGACAAACATTTACAGGCAGCACTTGCTTCCCTGTTTACTATGAAATATGGTTCCATCATTGTTATGGAGCAGATGACCTATGCAGAGGCACTTCCGCTTTATGGTCTGCGTCAGAACGTATTTACTGATCCGCAGAAGCCAATGAAGGTAGAGCCGGGCGTTTACCCGCTGAATGGAGCAGATGAGAACTCTCTGGTAGTTACTACTGTAGACTTTGCTCTTACATATTTCGTTGTATCCGGCGAGCTGGAACGTTCCGGTGTTCCGCTTAATCTTGTGATCAACGATGCAGGCGGACTTTCCGTACTTACCTCCTGGGCGGCAGGCAAGTTTTCCAGCACAAGCATTTCTACCTTTATCAAAGAAGAGGTTGAACCGAAGGTAAAATGCCGTAAGCTTGTGATTCCGGGTAAGGTTGCTGTTCTGAAAGGCGATCTGGAGGCAAAACTTCCGGGATGGGAAATCATCGTAGGTCCAAGAGAAGCAGTACAGCTTGTGAAGTTCTTAAAAGATATGCAGGCGTAAGCCACATAAATATATTTCGGGCAGGAGGGGATTTTTCCTTTCGTGCCCGTATCAAACCACGTAAAGGAGAACACAGGTATGTCAAAATTTATCACAATTGGTGAAAGACTTTCAACAACTGCACCGGCAGTAAACAAAGCGTTTACAGAAAGAGATCCGGAGCCGATCCTTAAAAGAGCAAAACAGCAGCTTGATGCAGGCGCTACTTATCTGGATGTAAATATCGGACCTGCTGAGAACGATGGTCCTGAGCTTATGAAATGGGCTGTAGAGCTTCTTCAGAGCAACTTTGACAACGTTCCGCTGGCACTGGATACTTCCAACGTAGCAGCTATTGAAGCTGGTATTTCCGTATATAACCGTTCCAAAGGAAAACCGATCGTAAACTCCGCTGACGCAGCAGGAAGAATCGAATATGTTGACCTTGCAGCAGCTAACGATGCTATCGTTATTGCTCTCTGTAACGGAGAAGGTATTGCAAAAGACAATGATGAGCGTATGATGTTCATGCAGACACTGATGGAGCGTGGTATGGAGCACGGTATGGATGTTGAGAACGATATGTGGTTTGACCCGCTGTTCCTGGTTATCAAAGGAATGCAGGACAAACAGATGGAAGTTCTTGAGTTCATTAAAATGATCTCTGATATGGGCATGAAGAGTACAGGCGGTCTTTCCAACAACTCCAATGGTATGCCGAAGAACATCCGTCCGATCATGGATTCTGCTATGGTAGCTATGGCTATGATGCAGGGACTTACCTCCGCAATCGTAAACCCGAACGATCTTCGTCTGATGGAGACTATTAAGTCTTGTGATATCATCAAGAATAACAATCTGTACGCAGATTCTTATCTGGATATCTGATTTTTACATGTGGATCACAGAGAGGGCTGGAGACTTCGGTCTTCGGTCCTTTCTTTATATCAGAAGAAAGGTGGTTGCTTTTTGTTTAAAGTAACATTTGCATTTGAAGATGGCAGTGTGGTAGAGACGTATGCCAATGAAGGAGATAATCTGCTGGAAATCGCACGTGAGGCAAATGTGGCGATCGATGCACCATGTTCAGGTAATGGCGCCTGTGGGAAATGCCGCGTGCAGCTCAAATGCGGAGAGCTGAACACCAAAAAAACACTTCATATTAGTGACGAAGAATTTCAGAATGGCTGGCGTCTTGCCTGTATGAGCAAAATTATCGCGGACGTGGAAGTGCTTGTACCGGATATCGCCTCTGCTTATAAAAGCAGAATGAAGGTTGCGGACCTGAGCTCTAAAGAAGAGCTTGCCATTTTTGAAAATGCCAAGCGGGAAGTGGAGCTGGCAGGAATTGAATTAAAGAACAGTCTGGATGTTGTGGAAGTAAAGATGGATCCGCCCACTCTGGATGACACCATGCCGGATGTGGAAAGGCTTACCAGAGCTCTCCGCAAATTTATGAATCTGAAGCGTGTAAGGATTCCTTATGGAGTGCTCAGAAAACTTCCGGATGTTCTGAGAGAAAGCAATTTTACAGTAAAATGTGTCCTTCGTACAACCCCGGACGACATGTTTGTTTATGATATTTTTGACAGCAGAGAAGAGGTTGTTGTCGGTGGTCTTGCTGTGGATATCGGTACTACAACCGTATCTGCGGTTCTGATCAATATGGAAACAGGAGAAATCCTGGCAAAAAGTTCTGCAGGAAACGGACAGATCCGTTTTGGCGCAGATGTGATCAACCGTATTATTGAGGCAGAGAAGCCGGGAGGAAGAGAAAGACTTCAGGACGCAGTGATCAAAGAAACGATCAACCCGATGATCCATGAGATGTGTCGAAGCGCTCATTTTTCGGAAAAACAGATTTATCGCATGTGCGTGGCGGCCAATACTACAATGAACCATCTTTTTGCAGGGATCAATGCCGATCCTCTTCGTATGGAGCCGTATATTCCGGCATTTTTTAAGACAAATTCTCTGTTTGCGTCAGATATTGGAATTGACATCAATCAGGATGCCCATATCATCATAGCTCCTAATATCGGAAGCTATGTAGGCGGAGATATTACAGCGGGAACCCTTGTCAGCATGATCTGGAACAGACCGGAGTTTTCTCTGTTTATCGACCTTGGAACCAATGGGGAGCTTGTATTTGGAAACTCTGATTTCATGATGAGCTGTGCCTGCTCTGCAGGACCGGCTTTTGAGGGCGGAGATATCAGCTGCGGTATGCGTGCAACTGATGGAGCCATAGAGGCCTGCACCATTGACAGGGAAACTATGGAACCTTCCTATGAGGTGGTTGGTGAGCCGGGAACAAAACCGGTGGGACTTTGCGGTTCCGGTATCATTGATGTGATCAGTGAACTGTTTTCAGCAGGGATCATTAATCCAAAAGGTAAATTTGTCCGTGAAGGCAGAAGAATCCGTCATGACAAATATGGTATGGGAAGCTATGTGATCGCCTTTGAGGAGGAAGCAGGTTCTTCCAAGGATGTTGAGATCACAGAGGTGGATATTGATAACTTTATCCGCGCCAAAGGAGCAATCTTCTCAGCAATACGCACTATGCTTTCATCACTGGACTTTGATGTTTCCATGATTGATGATGTGTATGTGGCGGGTGGAATCGGAAGCGGTATCAACATGCGTAACGCAGTAAAAATCGGAATGCTTCCGGATATTCCTCTTGAAAAATTCCACTATATTGGAAATTCTTCGCTGTCAGGCGCATACCTGATGCTGTTGTCTACTCCTGCGGAGAAAAAGACATATGAACTGGCAGCAAATATGACATATATGGAGCTCTCCACAGTACCGATTTATATGGATGAGTTTGTGGGAGCCTGCTTTATTCCTCATACGGACAGTTCTCTGTTTCCGTCTGCAGAATAAAACAATAAAAATATCCGGTTCAGAAAGAAAGCACAGTGCGGCTTTCCGTTCCGGATATAAGAACAGGAAAAGAATCAGATTTTACAGAGGTGTGCTATGAGTTCTGACTTAAATGAAGTAAAATCCGTCAGTCTGTCAGAGGAAGGATCCGTAGGCGACAGACTGGGATATGAAAAAGACAGCAAGGAGAGAATGCCCTGGGAGCATTATCTGGAGGAGTTCGGGAAAGCAGATCCGAAAGAGATTGCCAGCCGTCTTTCCATCCCTTATGACGAAACGGAAAAAAGCTTTGAACTTCCGTTTCTGGGAAGTGTCTATTACATTTCCTGGCCTGATTTTCGTGTGACTCATAAAGAGGATCAGAAAGGTTACTATCCTCTTGAGGAAATGGTTTATGCCAGGATCCTGACCATCCGTTTCCTTTTGGGAGGAATGAGATCCCATGGAACCGGAAAAATGAAAACCTACAGGGAAATGCCCTGGGGAGAAGTGTATTTAAGACAGTTTGACGGACGCTGCATCAAACGTCTTGCCTTTTCTTATGGAAATCGTCTGAAGGACTTTAAAGCTGTTATGGAGCATATTCAGGCAGCGCCTGTAAAACACGGGGATCTTGCTTATGAAATTGAAATTTACCCGGACTATCAGGTGCAGATGATTCTCTGGGAGGGGGATGATGAATTTCCGCCTTCCTCTCAGATTCTGTTTTCGGATAATTTCCCCGTATCCTTTCAGGCGGAGGACATGGCTGTGATGGGAGATGTGATCATCGGAGCTCTGAAAGCATACGGAAAAGTAACAGATTAAGATAAAAACTACAGTTTGACAGCAGGGATCAGCTGTGTATCATCACCAGGAGGGTAAAATTATGGGATTTTCAACAAGTACATGTACAGAGTTTGTTGAAGTACTGGCTTCCAAGGCACCGGTACCGGGCGGCGGCGGCGCTTCCGCACTTGTTGCGGCAGTGGGAACTGCGCTGGGAAATATGGTGGGAAGCCTGACAGTTGGAAAAAAGAAATATGCGGATGTGGAAGATGAAATGTGGGAGCTGAAAGCAAAATGTGATCAGCTTCAGAAGGATTTCCTCCGTCTCATTGAAAGAGATGCCGAAGTGTTTGAGCCTCTTTCCAAAGCATATGGAATGCCGAGAGAAACAGAAGAAGAAAAGGCTGAAAAGGCAAGAGTTATGGAGATTGTTCTCAAGGATGCCTGCTCCGTACCAATGGAGATCATGGAAAAATGTTGTGAGGCAATTGAGCTGATCGTAGAATTTGGCGCAAAGGGCTCCAAGCTTGCCATCAGCGACGCAGGCGTGGGCGCTGCTTTCTGCAAGGCAGCTTTAAAGGGAGCCAGCCTGAATGTGTACATAAACACAAAATCCATGGCAGACAGAGCGTATGCAGAAGAGCTGAACAGAAAAGCTGACGCAATGCTTGAGAAGTATACAAAGATCGCTGACGAAACTTTTGACAGCGTTCTCGGAAGACTGAAATAATTAAGGAGGAAATGAAAAATGGCAAAACAGTTATTGGGAAAAGAAGTAACAGCAGCACTGAACGAAAAAATTAAAGCAAATGTAGCAGAGCTTCAGGCAAAGGGTGTAAATCCTACCTTGTGCATTATCCGTGTAGGCGAGAATCCAAGCGACATTTCTTATGAGAAAGGCGCTACCAAGCGTTGCGAAACACTTGGCGTAGCATGTGAAAAAATCCTTCTTCCGGGAGATGTTTCTCAGGATGAGCTTCTTGCAACTATCGACAAAGTAAACAAAGACGACCATATCCATGGCGTTCTTCTGTTCCGTCCGCTTCCGAAGCATCTGGATCAGGCAGTGATTGAAAATGCACTTGCTGCAGAAAAAGACGTTGACTGTATGACAGATCTTTCTATGTCCGGTGTTTTCACAGGCAAAAAGATTGGATTCCCGCCATGTACACCGCAGGCATGCATGGAAATCCTTGATCATTACGGAATCGACTGCACAGGCAAAAAAGCAGTTGTGATCGGAAGAAGCCTTGTAGTAGGAAAACCGGCAGCTATGATGCTGGTTAAGAAAAATGCAACAGTTACTATCTGTCATACAAGAACTGTTGATATGCCATCTGTTACAAGAGAGGCAGATATTGTGATCGTGGCTGCAGGACGCGCAGGTGTTGTAGGCGCTGATTATGTAAGAGAAGGACAGACTGTAATTGATGTAGGAATCAATGTAAATGCAGAAGGCAAACTTTGCGGAGATGTTGATTATGCAGCAGTTGAGCCGATCGTAGATGCGATCACACCGGTACCGGGCGGAGTTGGAAGTGTTACAACATCTGTTCTGGTTGGACATGTGGTAGAAGCAGCAATGAGAAAGGTAAATGAATGATTTTTTCTCGGAAGAATAAGTTCTTCTGGGTGTATCTGACCCTGACGGGCGCTCTGATTTTCAGGGCGCCTGTTTCTGCATTGGCAGATAAAGCGCCTGATCCGTCAGAAATCCTGGGGCCTGTAATGAAACCACAGGAAGAAAATGCAGCTTTGCAGGGAAGCAGAAACGCAGAGAGTATATCAGAAAAGACGGATGAAAACAAAAACGGCAGAGAAAGTGATCACTCAGAAGAAGGTAAGATCAGCAAGCCGTCCTATTCTTACAGAAGCGGTCCCGGGACAGCGGGATTTGTGGACGATTCCACAGATAATACCTATGGCTATTATACCATTATGGGAACCACCACGGTCACGTTGGAGGAAATGACTTCTCTTTATGAGGAAAATGGGGCAGAGTATCCAGCTTCTTTGAAAGAGGGAGGCGCAGAAACCATTGAGGATTTCTGCAGTATTATCCTGGAAGAGGCAGAAATAGAAGGCGTTCGTGGAGAGGTGGTTTATGTGCAGGCTATGCTGGAAACAGGATGGCTTCAGTTTGGCGGAGATGCAGTGGAAAACCAGTATAACTTTTCGGGTATTGGAACAACCGGCGGAGGGGCACAGGGAAATTCCTATCCGGATGTGCGAACCGGGATCCGGGCTCAGGTTCAGCACCTTAAAGCTTATGCCAGCACAGAGAAATTAAATGAAAACTGTGTAGATTCCAGATTTGACATGGTTAAGAGAGGTTCGGCTCCCTATGTGGAATGGCTGGGAATCCAGGAAAATCCTGACGGTGGCGGCTGGGCCGCAGGAAAAGGATATGGGGAGAAACTGATAAAGCTGCTTGAAGATATGAAGGAAGAGTGATTCAGAAGTAAACATATTTTTAGATAAAACAGAATATGTGATCATCCAGCTTTTTTAATCGGTTTGTGCATTGACCGGTCAAAAATATCTCAATACAAAAAGGTACAGCAGCTTCGGTTATTTGAAGATTTTCGTCTTTTAATACCTGAAGAAACTGTACCTTTTTATTTTTATTTCCCATCAGACAGGCTCCGGGGGAGTGCAGAGGTATTCAATCTTAGAACTCTTCTGCGTGAGTCGTTTTAATCCAGCTTGATTTCTTCCAGTTCTTTCTCCGGAAGTTTCTTGGAAGAATCTTTAAGATACTGCTTTAATGCTTTGGAGGATGTTGCAAAAGGCACATTGGTTCCTGCGCCGCCCATACAGCCGCCCGGACAGGCCATACCCTCGATCATACATCCCTTCAGCTTTCCTGCTTTTGCAAGAGTCAGCATTTTTTTGCAGTCTGCCAGTGTTTCTGCATGTTCGATATGAACCGGAACTTCCGGGTAGTATTCTTTCAGACAGGCTTCGATGGCGCCTGCCACACCTCCTGCAACAGCATATCCACGTCCTGCAGCAGTGGCATTGTGCAGAGATTCCTCGCCCTCAAAAGATGCCGGATCAATTTCTCTGGCGTCAAACATGGCAGAAAGCTCCTCAAATGTTACAACAAAATCCACATCACTTCGTACAGAGGTACGCATAGCCTCCAGTTTTTTTGAGGCACAGGGACCTATGAAAACAACCTTGGCATCCGGATGCTCCTGTTTTACCTTACGGGCAGTGGCAACCATAGGTGTAAGCTCCTGAGAAATATTATCGATCATATCCGGGAAAAATTTCTTTGCCATCATGGACCAGGAGGGGCAGCAGGAGGTCAGAAGAAATGGAAGGTTTCCGGTAGCTACTTCTTTTGCATAGTGATGAGCCTCGGAAATAGCTCCGATATCTGCTCCCAGAGCCACTTCATATACATCGGAAAATCCAAGGATCTCAAGCGCGGTTTTAAATTTACGTGGGGTTACATCTTCTCCAAACTGACTGATGTAAGCCGGAGCAACAATGGCAATGATCTTATTTCCCTCACGCAGAGAGTGGGCAAGCTGGAAAATCTGAGATTTGTCAGAAATAGCTCCGAAAGGACAGCTTACCATACACATACCGCAGGAAACGCATTTATCATCCAGAATCTTTGCGCGGCCCTGTTCGTCGCTGCCAATGGCCTTGACACCGCAGGCCTGCTCACAGGGGCGGACATTGTGTGAGATGGCGTCATAGGGACATACGGCTTTACATTTTCCACATTTGATGCATTTGTCCTGATCAATATAGGATTTGCCATTGACCATGGAAATGGCGCCCTTTGGACATGCCTGCATACAGGGATGAGCCACACAGCCTCTGCACATATCGCTGACAATATATTTGTTGGGAGGACAGGCTGCGCAGGCAGAAGGAATTACCTGCATAAGAGGCGGTTCATAATATTTTTCATCAATATTGCTGGCCTCCAGCCCGGAGGTCAGATGGACTGCCCTGTTTTCAGGACGGAGAGAAAGACCCATGGCAAGGCGTACACGTTCGCTTGCCACAGCACGTTCCCGGTAAATGCTCTCTCTGTACTGTGCCCGTTCTTCTACAATAGAGTAGGGGATTGCTTCAATGTCATGAATGAGAGTTTCATCTTTGGATTCAAATCCGACTTTAGCCACTTCTGTAAATATTTTATGACGTATCTGTTTTACAGGAGTATCCAGGTTTCTCATAATCAATATCTCCTTTGCGTGTATTTTGTCTACCAGTTCTTTTAATCATATATGAAAAAAAATTTAAAATCAATATTTATCCTGTATTTTTACAGGCACAAAAAAGGTTGGAGGATCATCTGTATTATTCAAAAAATGATGAAAGACGGTATCAGAATGGACTGTGATGGTAAAATGGATATAAATTGTAGAGATTATGATAAATACTGATATATAATTGAAGTAAAAATAACAATAATGTTTAAAAAATAACAAATTTTATATATAATTTGCAAAAATTCAGAAAAATTAAAAGATAATACTTGTGGAAACTGCTTGACTCATGTATAATTACAGCATGAGTAACTGGCAAAAATGACCAATATAAGGAAAGAAAGGTAAGGACACAAGCATTAAGGAGGGAAATGCATGTTAGATCAGTCTTATTACACAAAGACGGACGAGATTATTGAACATTATGGACGCAAAGCTGCGTCCCTGATTCCTATTATGCAGGATATTCAGGCGGAATATCGCTATCTTCCCGGAGAGCTTCTCACTTATGTGGCAGAACAGATTGGTGTGACTGAGGCAAAGGCCTACAGTGTTGCCACATTTTACGAGAATTTTTCTTTTGAGCCAAAGGGAAAATATATTATCAAGGTCTGTGACGGAACCGCCTGTCATGTACGAAAATCCATGCCTGTGAAAGAAGCCATGATGAAGGAACTGGGTTTAAGCCATAAAAAGCATACCACTGATGATATGCTGTTTACCGTAGAAACCGTTTCCTGCTTGGGCGCATGCGGACTGGCTCCCACACTGACTGTGAACGATGAAGTACACCCGAAAATGACACCGGAGAAAGCGGTGGAGCTGTTGGAAGAACTGAGAGGTGAAAAGGCATGAGTATTATTTCAAAGGAAGACCTGCTTAATAAGCAGAAAGAAGCTCAGGATACGATCAGCACTTATACCTGCCGTGTTCTTGTCTGTTCCGGCACTGGCTGCATGGCTTCCGGAGCACAGAAAATATATGATGAAATGTTAAAGCTCTGCGCCGATCTGGATGGAGTTCAGGTGGAAATGCAGAAAGATATTCCTCATCTTGGTGTGGTAAAAACAGGATGTCAGGGTCTTTGTGAACTGGGACCTCTTGTAAGGATCGAGCCATATGATTATCAGTATGTACATGTACAGGTAGAGGACTGTAAGGAGATTGTAGACCGGACTGTGATCGCGGGACAGCCGGTAGAGCGGCTTTTTTACAGAGAACATGATAATATCTGTCCGCATCCGGACGATATTCCGTTTTTGAATCAGCAGACACGTATCGTTCTGGAAAACTGCGGCAGGATCGATGCAGAGTCTATCGATGAATATATTGCGGCAGGCGGCTTCCAGGCAATGACGAAAGCATTTTTTGACATGACGCCTCAGGAAGTCATTGATGAGGTGACAAAATCCGGACTGAGAGGACGTGGAGGTGCCGGTTTCCCTGCAGGAAAGAAATGGAGCCAGGTTGCCCGCCAGAAAGAAACAACCCGTTATGTGGTATGCAATGGTGACGAGGGTGATCCGGGCGCATTTATGGACGGCTCTGTTATGGAAGGCGATCCCTATAAAATGATCGAAGGTATGGTGATCGCCGCTTATGCGGTAGGCGCCGAAAACGGATATATCTATGTGCGTGCAGAATACCCTCTTTCTGTAAAAAGACTGCGTATGGCTATCGAACAGGCAGAGTCTTACGGACTGCTGGGAGACAATATTCTGGGTTCCGGCATAAATTTCCATTTACATATTAATCGGGGTGCAGGCGCATTTGTATGCGGCGAAGGATCTGCTCTGACCGCTTCCATTGAAGGCAACAGAGGTATGCCACGTGTAAAACCGCCTCGCACAGTAGAAAAAGGCCTGTGGGAAAAGCCAACTGTTCTGAATAATGTAGAAACTTATGCAAATGTTCCAAAGATCATTCTTCAGGGAGCGGAATGGTTCCGTACCATCGGAACAGAGGGAAGTCCGGGAACAAAGACGTTTTCTCTTACAGGTTCCATTGAAAATACCGGTCTGATCGAGGTTCCTATGGGAACAACTCTGCGTCATATTATTTATGATATTGGCGGAGGGTTAAAGAGTGGAGCGGCATTTAAAGGCGTTCAGATTGGAGGTCCTTCCGGCGGCTGTCTGGTAGATGAGCAGCTTGACCAGCCCCTTGATTTTGATTCTGTAAAAAAACTGGATGCCATTATGGGATCCGGCGGCCTGGTAGTCATGGACGAAAATACCTGTATGGTAGAAGTGGCCCGTTTCTTTATGAGTTTTACTCAGAGAGAAAGCTGCGGCAAATGTGTTCCCTGCCGTGAAGGAACCAAACGTATGCTGGAGATTCTGGAGAGGATTGTTGACGGTCAGGGAAAGATGTCAGATCTGGATGAGCTTGAAGAACTTGCATCCATGGTTCAGAGCATGGCTCTCTGCGGTCTTGGAAAGAGTGCGCCTCTTCCGGTCATCAGTACTCTGAAACGCTTCCGGGATGAGTATGAGGAACATATCCGGGATAAAAAATGCCGTGCAAAAGTTTGTACAGCCCTTCGTCAGTTCCACATTAATGAAGAGTTCTGTATCGGATGCGGCAAGTGCGCCAAGAACTGTCCGGTGGGAGCGATCACCGGAAAGATCAAGCATCCGTATCACATTGACAATGACCGTTGCATCAAGTGCGGAGCTTGTAAAGATAACTGTAACTTTGATGCAGTTTATGTGGAAGCGTAGAAGGGAGGAACGATTATGGGTACAATGACCATTGACGGTAGAAAAGTTGAATTTACCGATGAAAACAATGTGCTGACAGTAATCCGTAAAGCAGGCATTAATATACCGACACTGTGCTACCATTCCGAGGTTTCTACCTTTGGCGCATGCCGTCTGTGCACCGTGGAGGATGACAGAGGCAGGACTTTTGCTTCCTGCTCTGAAGAGCCGAGAGACGGAATGGTGATTTACACCAATTCCGGTAGAATTAAAAAATACCGTAAGCTGATTGTGGAACTGCTTCTCGCAGCCCATTGCAGAGACTGTACTACCTGTATTAAAAGCGGAGAATGTATTCTTCAGGAGCTGGCACATCGTCTGGGCGTAAGAGATATCCGTTTTGAAAATACAAGAGAGGTACGTGAACTTGATACCAACTCACCGTCCCTGGTGCGGGATCCCAATAAATGTATTCTGTGCGGTAACTGTGTACGAGCCTGTGAGGAACTTCAGGGAATCGGAGCCCTTGGCTTTGCTTTCCGTGGTACAGAGGCCATGGTAATGCCTGCCTTTAACAAAAATATTGCAGAAACCAACTGTGTAAACTGCGGACAGTGTCGTGTATACTGCCCCACAGGAGCTATTTCAATAAAAACTCATATGGATGAGGTGTGGGATGCTCTTTCTGACCCGAAGGTACGCGTGGTGGCACAGGTTGCCCCGGCGGTCCGTGTGGCAGTAGGGGATCATTACGGACAGCCCAAGGGACGCAGTGTAATGGGAAAAATCGTCAATGCGCTTCACCGCATGGGATTTGATGAAGTTTATGATACAACCTTCAGTGCGGATCTCACGATTATGGAAGAAAGTGCAGAATTTTTAAGGAGAGTGGAAAAAGGTGAAAATCTTCCTCTTCTTACTTCCTGCTGCCCGGCCTGGGTAAAGTTTGTTACAGACCAGTATAAAGAATTTATTCCGAATATATCAACCTGCAGATCTCCGCAACAGATGATGTCTGCAGTGATCAAGGAATATTTCCGTGATCCGGAAAATGCTCAGGGCAAAAAAACAGTCATGGTTTCCATTATGCCATGTACAGCCAAAAAGGCTGAGGCGATCCGCCCCAACAGTTTTACAAAGGGAGAGCAGGATACGGATATTGTAATTACAACTACTGAGCTGATCCGTATGATCAATAACTTCGGACTTGATTTTGCAGCTCTGGAGCCGGAAGCCTGCGATATGCCATTTGGTTTTGGTTCCGGCGGCGGAGTGATCTTTGGTGTTACCGGCGGTGTAACAGAGGCTGTATTAAGACGTCTTACTCCGGAACACACCAAGGAAGCCATGAGAGAAATCGCTGAGTGCGGCGTTCGAGGCGAGGAAGGAATCAAGGAATTCAGTGTTCCCTATAAAGGAATGGAAATTAAGGTCTGTGTGACAAGCGGACTTGCCAATGCCAGAACTGTTATGGAACGTGTAAAGAACGGCGAGGCAGAGTATCATCTGATCGAGGTTATGGCGTGCAGACGCGGTTGTATTATGGGCGGAGGCCAGCCCACAAGAGCCGGAGACCGAACAAAGGCGGCCAGAGCCAGAGGTCTGTACAATGCAGATAATACAATGATCATTAAGAAATCAGATGAAAATCCTCTTGTGGTGGAACTGTACGATACCCTTCTCAAGGGCAAAGAACACGAACTGCTCCACAATGAATTTTATTAAAAGGAGTGATTAAAAAGGGCGGGCATAACTGTAAAAAGAGCAGTTCATGCCTGCCCTTTTGGCAGGAACCGGTACGGATGGATGAAACATTCAGTAAGGAATGCAGAAATGACCGGTATAAAGGAAGAGAGTTTCATATATTTCTTGCGCAACACTATTATTTGCGTTAGAATAATGAAAGAAACAGTAAATAGGCAAATAAAAAGATACACAAAGTTCTCATTTGTCTGATTTATATACAGGATTTGGTGATTTTCTGTGTTTGTATATGACAGATCCTAAGGTGTGGAATCAGACAGCTGCTTATTTACAGTTAAGAAGTAATGATCATAAACTACATATAAAGAGGTGTCATCATGCGTGAAATTCAAGTATCACAGATTACAGAAGTAATTGAACGTCTTTGCATAGAGGCAAATACGGTTCTCCCTGAGGATATGAAACAGGCGATCCGGACCTGCAGAGCCTGTGAGGACGGAGAGATTGCCGGAGGTGTTCTGGACAATATTATTGAGAATTACGAAATTGCGGAAAAAGAGCAGGTTCCCATCTGCCAGGATACGGGAATGGCCTGTGTGTTCCTGGAAATCGGTCAGGACGTACATATTGCCGGAGGGGATTTGAGAGAAGCTGTAGACGAGGGTGTCCGCAGAGGCTATGATAAAGGCTATCTCCGCAAATCAGTTGTAAAAGATCCTGTCCGCAGAGGAAATACAGGAGACAATACTCCGGCGATGCTTTATACAGAGATCGTTCCCGGAGAACAGATAAAAATCACCGTAGGTCCCAAAGGCTTCGGAAGTGAAAACATGAGCGCCATCCGTATGTTCAAGCCCTCTGCCGGTATTCAGGGTATTAAAGATTTTATTCTGGAAACAGTAGAAAATGCAGGACCTAATCCATGTCCTCCAATGGTGGTTGGCGTAGGGATTGGAGGAACCTTTGACAAGGCGGCTCTTCTTGCCAAAAAAGCTCTGATGCGTCCTGTGGATTCGGAAAATCAGGATCCTTACTATGCGGATCTGGAAAAGGAAATGCTTCATAAGATCAATGAACTTGGAATCGGGCCTCAGGGATTTGGCGGCAGAACCACAGCGGTAGGTTTAAATATTGAAACCATGCCCACGCATATTGCAGGAATGCCCTGTGCGATTAACATCAGCTGCCATGTAACCAGACATAAGACGGAGGTGCTTTAAAATGGAACGACATATTACTTTACCCCTTACAGAAGAACTGGCAAGAAGCCTTCATGCAGGAGATTCCGTTTATCTGACAGGAGAGATCTATACCTCCAGAGATGCCGGCCATAAGAGAATGTGCGAAGCCCTGGAAAGAGGAGAAGAGCTTCCCTTTGATCCAAAGGACGCTACCATTTATTATGTAGGTCCTACCCCTGCCAAGCCGGGACAGGTTATTGGGTCTGCAGGCCCTACTACAAGCGGAAGAATGGACGCTTATGCTCCGACTATGATGTCTGTGGGCGCAAGAGGAATGATTGGAAAAGGAGCCCGTCTGCCGGAAGTGGTAGAAGCCATGAAAAAGTATGGCGGAGTTTATTTTGGAGCCATCGGAGGTGCAGGCGCCCTTCTTGCAAAATGTATAAAAAAAGCGGAACTGGTAGCTTACGAAGATCTCCAGTCAGAAGCTTTAAGGCGTCTTTATGTGGAGGATATGCCTCTTGTTGTGATCATTGACAGCGAGGGCAGAAATCTTTATGAAGAGGGAAGGGAAGCGTACCTTTCTGCCAGAAGAGAAAAGCAGGATAACTGAAAAATAACTTTCCCATAAAAGGGACCGGACATTTTTGAAAGTTTTAAAACAAGACAAAAATTATCCAAAATAATATTGACATCAGACGGCAGTCAGGGATATACTGAAATCAGATGATGGCATGGGAAATGCCGTAATAAAAACTGTATTTTTAATCGAAGGAGGAAAAACAAATGGCAGTTATGGATGGATGTGAAAGCCAGTACAGAACTTCAGTTATTGAAGAGAGAGTATGTCCGAAATGCGGAAAAGAGGTGGAAGTCTTTACTTCCCGGGGAAAGCTTACAGAAGATACGGTCTGTTCCTGCGGCTATGTATTTCAGGCAGAGGAAGCGGTTCCTCTGAAAACAGAGCACAGGGATCAATGATCATCCCGCAGATAAAATCAGGTGCCTACTAAAAATCCTGTTCTGATGTAAATTACAGAAAAACACAGAGTAAAAAACGCAGACATACAGATTACAGAGATTTGTCTTAAAAGTAACATGAATAAAATGCCTCCTGCATATAAATATAACAATACATGGGATTGTGTGAATATATGCAAGGGGGCATTTTTATGGAAAATTTTCAGGTTTACCGGGATATTCAGGCACGTACCGGCGGTGATATATACATAGGTGTTGTAGGCCCTGTCCGCACCGGAAAATCCACATTTATCAGACGGTTTATGGAGCAGCTGGCTCTTCCGGCAATGAGTGGAGAGCAGCAGGCAGAAGTAAGAGATCAGCTGCCTTTAAGTGGTTCCGGAAAGCTGATCACAACAGTGGAACCGAAGTTCATTCCAAGGGAGGCGGTTCCTGTTACTCTGGGAGAAGATCAGAAAGTGCGGATACGGCTGATAGACTGTGTGGGTTATCTGGTGAAAGACGCTTCCGGTCATGTAGAGGAAGGCAGAGAGAGAATGGTGAAAACACCCTGGTCTTCCAGAGCGATTCCTTTTCATGAGGCAGCAGAGGTGGGGACAGGAAGAGTGATCCGGGAACATTCTACCATTGGACTTCTGATCACAGCGGATGGAAGCTTTGGGGAAATTCCGGGTGAGAATTTCAGAGAGGCAGAAGAAAAGACAGTCCGGGAGTTAAAAAAACAGGGAAAACCGTTTTTGATTCTGGTAAATTCCCAGATGCCCTATAAAGAAGAAACATTACAGCTGGCAGAAAATCTTCAGAAAAAATATGGAGTGACAACGGTTACAGCTAATTGTGAGCAGCTGAAAAAAGAAGATATTGCCAGGATTCTGGAAAAGGTGCTGTATGAATTTCCTGTCAGTGAAATTCAGTTTTATGTGCCGAAGTGGGTAGAAATGCTCCCTTCTGACCATGAACTGAAATCACAGATTCTGGGGCAGATCAGGAAGCTGATGAAGGAACTGGCGCATATTCGTGATGTGACTAAGGAAAAAGTACAGATGGAAGGTCCTTATGTACAGGATACGCTTCTTGACTATGTAGGGCTTTCTGATGGGATTGTCAGAATACGGATCCAGATCAGAGACGAGTATTATTATCGGATTTTGAGCGAACTGTGCGGAGTTTCCATGGAAAGTGAGTATGACCTGATCCATACGATGAAAGAGCTTTCCCAGATGAAAGAAAAGTATGTTAAGGTTCAGTCGGCTCTGGAGGCTGTCAGGGGAACCGGATATGGTGTGGTGGTGCCGGAACTGGAAGAGATCGAGATCGAAGAACCGGCTGTTATGAAACAGGGAAATAAATTCGGAGTCAGGATCCGATCAAAAAGTCCGTCTATTCATATGATAAGAGCCAATATTGAAACAGAGATTGCCCCTATTGTGGGGACAGAGCAGCAGGCACAGGATCTGATCCAGTATATCGGACAGAGTGGCCAACGAGGTGAAAGTATCTGGGAGACCAATATTTTTGGCAAATCCATAGAACAACTGGTACAGGACGGAATCCGAAATAAACTGGCTTCCATTGGAGAGGAAAGCCAGGTGAAGCTTCAGGACACTATGCAGAAGATCGTCAATGACAGCAAGGGCGGGATGGTGTGTATTATTATATGATTTTTTTATCGGCACAGAAAAAATAAAAAGGAGGGAGCTGCTGAATATACAGGATTTTTTCAGATAATATGTCCCGAAAACTGGATTTTACGAAAACAGCAGCTCCTTCAGATAAAAATACAAATAAAAATGAACAAAATATAAAAAACGGATAAAAATAGTATAAAGAATCAGTTGACATCCAGCAAAATAATACTTATGATATTATAAAAAGAAAAATATATTTGGGAGTGTATGAAATATGTATAAAAAATCCCCTCAGGGCTGGCTGAAACACTGGGATTTTATTTTACTGGACATGATCAGTCTGCAGATTGCATTTATGATCGCATATCTGATCCGAAATGGACTAAGTAATCCTTACAGCCAGAAAATTTATCAAAATGAAGCAATTATTTTTGTATTGTGTCAGCTGGCAGTAATTTTTATCAATCAGTCTTTTGAGGAAATTTTAAGAAGAGGCTATTATGAGGAATTTGTAAAAACGCTAAGGCATGTCTGCCTTGTTATGCTGCTTTCTCTTGTACCTCTTTTTGTGACACAGCAGTCAGAAGCTTTTTCAAGGATCACTTATTTTATTACGGGTGCAGTATATTTTGTGGTTGCTTTTCTTTTACGAATAGTCAGAAAACGGCGATTATTTAAAAATAATGTGAACCTTGAGCATAAGCGTTCAATGATCCTGATCGCGCGAAAAGAGGATGTTGAACAGACAGTTCGGCGTATTCTCAGCAGTCCGATCCAGGAATTTGCAATTACCGGAATTGCATTTCTGGGTCAGTCAGAGGCGAAAGGCAGTATTTCAGGAATTCCGGTTGTGGGAAATATAAACAGTGTGAAAGATTATCTGGTCAGAGAATGGGTGGATGAGGTGTTTGTAAAACTCAGCGATGACGTTCCCTACCCACAGAAACTGATTGACGATCTGATCGTAATGGGAATTACGGTTCACCTGAGCTTGGGTGCAGTAGAAAAATCCCTCAGTGGAAAAAAATATACAGAAAGAATAGGAGATTATACGGTACTGACATCCAGTATCAATGTGGCAACTCCAAAACAGCTGCTGTATAAGAGAATGATGGATATTGCGGGAGGACTTGTAGGCTGTATCCTGACACTGATACTTACAGTGATTATCGGTCCTATTATTTACCTGAAATCACCAGGTCCTATTTTCTTTTCACAGATCCGTATTGGTCTGAACGGAAAGCGGTTTAAGATCTATAAATTCCGAAGTATGTACATGGATGCTGAAGAACGCAAAAAAGAGCTGATGAGCCAGAACAAGATGGATGGTCTGATGTTTAAAATGGACTATGATCCGCGTATCATTGGCAGTGAGAAAAAAGGAAAAGACGGAAAACCAAAAGGAATTGGAAACTTTATACGGAAAACATCTTTAGATGAATTTCCACAGTTCTTTAATGTTCTGAAAGGGGATATGAGTCTTGTAGGAACACGTCCGCCTACAGTGGATGAATGGGAGCAGTATGAGCTCCATCACAGAAGCCGTATGTCAACAAAACCCGGAATTACCGGAATGTGGCAGGTCAGCGGAAGAAGTGATATCACAGATTTTGAAGAGGTTGTCCGTCTGGACACTCAGTACATAGAAAACTGGTCTTTGGGACTGGATATTAAAATTTTATTAAAAACAGTAGTTTCTGTGCTGAAAAGCGAGGGCTCTGTCTGAAAGACTGCTGCAGCTTATGTTTCTCTGGAAAGAGAATATGAGCTGCGGCAGTTTTTGTTATAGTAAAACATCTGAAAACAGGGATTGACATTTTGTGGAAGTCATAATATCATACTAACATACAAAATAAGTATGTAATTAAAGGAAAGGCGGCAGCAGATCATGGCGAAAATTTATAAAGGAGCGCTGGGGCTGATCGGAAACACCCCTCTGGTAGAAATCGTAAACATTGAAAAAGAGCTTTCTCTTCCGGCATCTGTTCTTGTGAAACTGGAGTATCTGAATCCTGCCGGAAGTGTCAAGGACAGAGTGGCAAAAGCAATGATCGAGGATGCAGAGGAAAAAGGTCTTTTGAAAGAAGGCTCTGTGATCATTGAGCCTACTTCGGGAAACACGGGAATCGGGCTTGCGTCTATTGCGGCAGTGAAAGGATACCGGGTGATCCTTACCATGCCTGAGACTATGAGCGTGGAGAGAAGAAATATTCTGAGAGCATACGGAGCAGAGATTGTTCTTACAGAAGGCGCAAAGGGGATGAAAGGCGCTATTGAAAAGGCAGAGCAGCTTGCAGGAGAAATCCCGGATGCCTTTATTCCCGGACAGTTTGTAAATCCGGCTAATTCTGCGGCTCACAGATCATCAACAGGACCTGAGATCTGGAATGATACAGAAGGAAAAGTAGATATTTTTGTAGCAGGTGTAGGCACAGGCGGAACTCTGACCGGAGTGGGAGAATACCTGAAATCTAAAAATCCTGAGATCAGGATCGTGGCAGTGGAGCCTTCTGATTCTCCTGTACTTTCAGAGGGAAAGGGCGGTCCTCATAAAATTCAGGGGATCGGAGCAGGTTTTGTACCGGAGGTATTAAATACAGAAATCTATGATGAAATCATCCCGGTTGGCAGTGAGGATGCGTTTGCAGCGGCAAAGCTTCTCGCAAAAAAGGAAGGCGTGCTGGTGGGGATTTCCTCCGGTGCAGCCCTTCATGCAGCCTTTGAGCTTGCCCGCTGCCCGGAAAATAAAGGAAAGACTATTGTGGCTCTCCTTCCGGATTCAGGAGACAGATATTATTCCACCCCTCTGTTTATGGAACAGTAAAGACCAAAGATTTCCTGGCAGATAAAGAATAACGAGGAGTAAAATTATGGGTGAAAAAATCAGAAGAGAACAGAGAAAATTTAGATTTGAAACACTTCAGCTTCATGTAGGACAGGAATTTCCGGATCCGGCAACGGATGCCAGAGCGGTTCCCATTTATCAGAGTTCTTCTTTCGTGTTTCATAACTGTGATCATGCGGCTGCGCGGTTTGATCTCAGTGATGCGGGAAACATTTATGGAAGACTGACCAATCCCACACAGGAGGTTTTTGAAAAACGTATGGCAGCTCTGGAAGGAGGCGTGGCAGCTCTTGCAGTGGCTTCCGGGGCGGCAGCCATAGCCTATGCTGTCCAGAATGTGGCGCAGAACGGCGGTCACATCGTAGCGGCAAAAAATATTTACGGAGGAACTTTTAATCTGCTTCTCCACACGCTTCCTCAGTATGGGATCACAACGACCTTTGTAGATATTTTCAATGCCGAAGAGCTGGAAGCTGCCATTCAGGATCATACAAAGGCCATATTTATTGAAACTCTTGGAAATCCCAATTCAGATGTGGTAGATATTGAAGCAGTTGCCGGAATTGCCCATAAGCATAAAATTCCCCTTATTGTGGATAATACCTTTGCAACGCCTTATCTGGTGCGCCCAATAGAATACGGAGCAGATGTGGTAGTCCATTCTGCAACAAAATTCATTGGTGGACATGGAACAGCAGTGGGTGGCGTCATCGTAGACGGAGGAAACTTTGACTGGGAGGACTCCGGAAAGTTCCCCTGTCTTACGGAACCGGATCCAAGCTATCATGGAATCAGTTTTACAAAGGCAGCAGGACCGGCCGCCTTTGTTACCAGAATCCGTGCGATTCTTCTCAGAGATACCGGAGCTGCGCTGTCTCCTTTTCATGCCTTCCTTTTTCTTCAGGGATTGGAAACTCTGTCTTTAAGAGTGGAACGACATGTGGAAAACGCTCTTAAAGTAGCGGAATATCTTAACTGTCATCCCCAGGTGGAATGTGTTCATCATCCCTCTGTGACACAGGATAAAGACCAAAAAGCTCTTTATCAGAAGTATTTCCCAAAAGGCGGAGGATCGATTTTTACATTTGAGATCCGTGGAGGAGAGCAGAAGGCAAAAGAGTTTATTGATAACCTGGAACTGTTTTCTCTTCTGGCAAATGTAGCGGATGTAAAATCTCTGGTGATCCATCCTGCCACAACCACTCACAGTCAATGTACAGAAAAGGAACTTCTTGAACAGGGAATCCATCCCAATACCATCCGTCTTTCTGTGGGAACAGAAAATATAGACGATATTATCCAGGATCTGGAAGAGGCCTTTAAAGCAATTTAACAGACACCGAAATATTATGAAACAGAAATCCATATAGAGCATAGTAACATAAAACAAGAGAGAACTTCTTGACCGTAACATGTCTGTGCATGTATACTGTAACGGAGTTCTCTTCTTTTGCAGCAAAAAGAAGAAAACATCAGCAGAACGGAGAATGTTATGGATACAAATACCTTGGAAACAAACCAGATAAATGAGACCGGGCTTACAGAAGAGGAAGCCCGGAATTTAAGAATACGGGAAATTGAGAGAAGCATCATCAAAAAATTCCGTAAACCTATATGGAGACGTTTTACAAAAGCTATCAATGAATATGAGCTGATTAAAGACGGAGATAAAATTGCAGTGTGTATTTCCGGAGGAAAGGATTCCATGCTTATGGCAAAGCTTTTTCAGGAGCTGGCCCGTCATGGAAAAAAGAATTTTGAAGTTGTTTTTCTTGTAATGAACCCCGGATATAATGAAGCAAACTATCAGCTGATCCTTGAAAATTCCAAAACTCTCGGGATTCCTATTACGGTTTTTGAGTCGGAGATTTTTGATGTGGTGGCAGGAGAGGAAAGCTCTCCCTGTTATCTCTGTGCGAGAATGAGAAGAGGATATCTTTACAGCAGGGCAAAGGAACTGGGCTGCAACAAAATCGCGCTGGGCCATCATTATGATGATGTGATCGAGACGATCCTTATGGGAATGCTTTACGGAGCCCAGATACAGACTATGATGCCAAAGCTTCACAGTACCAATTTTGAGGGAATGGAGCTGATCCGCCCCATGTATCTTATCAGAGAGGAAGATATTATCCACTGGGCAAATTATAATGGACTGAGATTTCTACGGTGTGCCTGCCGCTTTACAGAGCAGTGTGCAGATGAAGAGACAGATAAAAGCTCAAAACGGGCAGAGGTGAAGGAGCTGATCCACAGCCTTGCTCAGAAGGACCCTGTAATCGAGTTTAACATATTTAAAAGCGTGGAAAATGTAAACATCAATACTGTGGTGGCATATAAGAAAGACGGAGTAAAACATCATTTCCTGGAAACCTATGATGAAATATAGCAGAAAGAGGCCGTTAGGATGAAGATATCAACAAGAGGACGCTATGCGATCCGTGTCATGCTGGATCTTGCAGAACACAATACCGGAGAATATATTCCCCTTATGGATATTGCCAAAAGACAGGAAGTTTCCGAAAAATACCTGGAAGCCATTGTGTCCGTTCTGAGCAAAAATAAATTTGTTCATGCCCTCAGGGGGAAAGGCGGCGGATACCGTCTTTCCAGAACACCGGAGGAGTACACCATGGGCAGTATTTTAAGGCTTACAGAAGGCTCCCTGGCGCCCATTGCCTGTCTGGAGGACGAGCCGAATCTCTGTGAGAGAGCTTCCGTCTGTAAGACTTTAACTATGTGGCAGGGATTTTATCAGCTGATTAATGAATATTTCGACAGGATCACACTGGAGGATCTCCTCCGTGAAGGAGAGGACGGGGGAAATTATGTGATCTGATTTCCATGTTTTTTCAGAAAATTTATTGAATCAGGAAGCCTTGTGTGATATAGTAAAATCAGTTCAAAAGGAAAGAAACGGGGCAGCAGAAATGAATCAGAATTTTTTGGATGCAGTGGAAGAAAATCCTGTGATCGCAGCAGTAAAAAGTCCGGAAGATCTGAAAGAATGTTGCGGTATCCCGGAGATCAGGATTGTTTTTATTTTATATGGGGACATCTGCTCTCTTGGAAAGATTGTAAAAGCAGTGAAGGATGCAGGTAAGATCGCTATGGTTCATGTGGATCTGATCAGCGGACTGAGTACAAGAGAGGTGGCTGTGGACTTTATCCATACCAATACTATGGCAGATGGGATCATTACCACAAAGCCATCCCTGATCCGAAGAGCCAGAGAATTGTCCATGTTTACGGTTCTAAGATTTTTCCTTCTGGATTCCATGGCATTTGAAAATATCTGCCAGCAGCAGTACAGTGTAAAGCCGGATTTTATTGAAGTTCTTCCGGGAGTGATGCCGGGCATTATTGAGAAGCTTTGCCATCTGGTAAAAATAAAGATCATTGCAGGCGGACTGATCTCAGACAGAGAAGCCGTGGTGGCGGCGCTGGATGCCGGTGCAATGGGTGTTTCCTCTACCAGTCATCAGGTATGGAGGTTATAGAAACAGAACAGGAATCCTGTTGGGACAACTGAAAAAGAAAAGGCATGAGAGAAGAGAGCCTGACAGATAGCGCATAGATTCTGTGCGTTTATTTGTCGGGCTTTTTCGTTTATCGGGAACTCATACATTTTGTACGGAATTTCCCGGAGAATAAAAACGCTTCCGAGAATGCCATATGAAAAAAGGAGCAGAAGCTATGTATGATGTAATGATTATCGGGGCAGGTGTAACGGGAACTGCCTGTGCAAGAGAATTATCCCGTTATCAGGAAAAAATCTGTGTACTGGAAAAAGAAGAGGATGTGTGCTGCGGAACCTCAAAGGCAAACAGCGCCATTGTCCATGCAGGCTATGACGCTGTGGAGGGTTCTTTAAAGGCAAAGCTTAATGTCAGGGGAAATCTGATGATGGAAGAGCTTTCAAAAAAACTGGATTTTCCTTTTAAAAGAAATGGCTCTTTGGTGGTCTGCATTCATAAAGAAGATTTCCCAAAACTTGAGACTCTTTATGAAAGGGGAAGGAAAAACGGAGTAAAAGGGCTTCAGATTCTTTACCGGGAGCAGGTGAAAGAAATGGAACCCAATATTACAGACGAAGTGTATGCAGCGCTTTATGCGCCTTCAGCGGGAATCGTATGTCCCTTTGCCATGAATCTGGCTTTTGCAGAAAATGCGGCAGCCAATGGAACGGAATTCAGATTTGACACAGAGGTACAGAATATCAGAAAAACTCCAAAAGGGTGGGAAATTGAAACTTCCAGAGGAGTTTTTCTGACAAAAACGGTGATCAATGCAGCAGGAGTTTACGCAGATCGATTCCACAATATGGTTAGTGAAAAAAAGCTTACCATTACGCCAAGGAGAGGGTGCTACTGTCTTCTGGACAAAAGTGCCGGAACTCATGTAAACAGAACGGTATTTTCTCTTCCGGGAAAATATGGAAAAGGGATTCTTGTAACGCCTACGGTTCATGGAAATCTTCTTCTGGGGCCAACTGCTGAAGATGTGGAAAATAAAGAAGGAACCAATACTTCCGCGCAGGAGCTGGAGCAGTTGATCCGGAAAGCAGGAATGAATGTAAAAAATCTTCCTGTGAAACAGGTGATCACTTCCTTTGCAGGTCTTCGCGCTCATGAGAAAGGTGATGATTTTGTTATTGGAGAGCCTGAGGATGCGCCTGATTTTGTGGACTGTGCAGGAATTGAGTCGCCGGGGCTTACCGCAGCTCCTGCAGTTGGAGAAATGGTTGCAGGTATTCTGAAAACAAGACTGGATCTTAAAGAAAAAGACGATTTTATTTCTGAGAGAAAGGGAATCCTTAATCCGGCAGATTTGGATAAAGAAGAATATCGAAAACTTCTGAAACAGCAGCCGGCTTATGGAAATATAATCTGCAGATGCGAGATGGTTTCAGAGGGAGAAATCCTGGACGCCATCCACCGTCCTTTAGGTGCCAGATCACTGGACGGCATCAAGCGCAGAACAAGAGCGGGAATGGGACGCTGCCAGTCAGGCTTCTGTTCTCCAAAGACCATGGAGATTCTTGCCAGAGAGCTTGGAATGGATATGGCAGAGATTACCAAATGTGGAAAAAATTCAGAAATCATTCTGGGAATCAATAAAGATACATTCTGACCAGATACAGGAGGGACTATTATCATGGAAGCATATGATGTTGTAATTATAGGAGGCGGTCCGGCAGGTTTGGCTGCGGCAGTTTCTGCAAAAGAAAACGGCATACAGAAAATTCTGATCCTGGAAAGGGACAGAGAGCTTGGAGGGATTCTGAACCAGTGCATCCACAATGGTTTCGGCCTTCACACATTTAAAGAAGAACTGACAGGACCGGAGTATGCGCAGCGCTATATAAAAAAGGTACAGGAGCTTGGTATTGAATACAGGCTGAATACCATGGTTGCAGATATCAGTCAGGAAAAGATCATCACTGCTCTGAGCAGGGAGGAAGGGCTTCTGGAAATAAAGGCAGAAGCGGTGATCCTTGCCATGGGCTGCCGGGAAAGATCAAGAGGAGCTTTGAACATTCCGGGATATCGTCCGGCCGGGATTTTTTCTGCAGGAACTGCACAAAGACTGGTAAATATGGAGGGATATCTTCCGGGACGTGAGGTTGTGATCCTTGGTTCTGGAGATATCGGACTTATTATGGCAAGAAGAATGACTCTGGAAGGGGCAAAGGTAAAAGCAGTGGCGGAACTGATGTCCTATTCCGGCGGACTCAGGAGAAATATTGTGCAGTGTCTGGAGGATTATGGAATCCCTTTAAAGCTCAGTCACACAGTCGTGGATATTAAAGGAAGAGAACGGGTAGAAGGAGTAACTCTTGCAAAGGTGGATGAGAGAGGAAAGCCCATTCTGGGTACTGAAGAAGAGTATGCCTGCGATACGCTGCTCTTATCTGTGGGGCTGATCCCGGAAAATGAGATATCGGGGAAAATGGGTGTGGAGCTGAATCCGGCTACTTCAGGTCCGGTGGTAAATGAAAGTCTGGAAACAAATGTCCCGGGAGTGTTTGCCTGTGGAAATGTTCTTCATGTGCATGATCTGGTAGATTTTGTGTCACAGGAGGCTGCTGCGGCAGGACGTTTTGCGGCGGACTTTATCAGAAATCAAAAATCTTCCCGGCAGAATCAGGAAAAAGAAGAGATAAGAGAAAACCATAAGATCTGCATTATTTCTGACGGCGGTGTCCGCTATACAGTTCCCTCTTTTATCCGACCGGAATATATGGAAGAAGATCTTACGGTTCGTTTCCGGGTGGGCTGCGTTTACCGCAATTGCTATGTGTGTGTTTACTTTGATGAAAAACAGGTGATCCGCAAAAAAAGATTATATGTAGCGCCGGGAGAGATGGAGGAACTGATTCTGAAAAAAGCGCAGCTTATGGAGTATCCTGCGCTGAAGCAGATAACCATAAAAATTCAGGAGGCATAAACATGGAGGAAAGACATTTAATCTGCATAGGCTGTCCGGTTGGCTGCGCCTTGACTGTAAAAACAGAACAGGGAGCAGTGATCTCTGTAGAGGGAAATACATGTAAGCGGGGAAGGATTTATGGAGAAAAAGAGGTAACAGCTCCGGCCAGAACTGTTACCACCACAGTAACAGTAACAGGCGGAAAAATCCCCGTAGTTTCTGTAAGAACAAAAACTGATATTCCAAAAGAAAAGATTTTTGACTGCATCAGGGTGCTGAAAAACATCCAGGTTCCGGCGCCGGTATATACAGGAGATGTCGTACTTGCTGATGTGGCAGGAACCGGAGTGGATGTAGTCGCCACAAAAACAGTGGAATTACAGTAGCTGTTTAACGGAGCGGACCGTGATATTTGGGGAAAAATGTTCGCCAGCATTGACATTGAGCGTTGTAATGTTTATCATAAAGAATAGTATGTTCAGTGGACAGATATATAAGCTTTGAGGCATCTGGAGATATGTCTGAACAAAAAGGAGAAACATTATGACCATTTCCATGATTGGAATAGATCACGGTCGTGCGCCGGTTGATATCAGGGCATTATTTGCCTTTACAAAGAAAAACGCAGGGGAAGCTATGGAAAAGCTGAAACATACAGCGGGGGTACATGGCTGTGTGATTCTTTCTACCTGCAACCGCCTGGAAATCTGGGCAAGTCATGAAGAAGATCAGGAGATTTCCCTGTATCAGTGCCTTTGTCAGTTAAAAGGGGTGCAGGAAACCTCCTATGAAAAATATTTTGTAACACGAAAAAATAAAGAGGCGGTAGCTCACCTGTTTTATCTGGCAGGGGGGCTGAAGTCTCAGATTCTGGGAGAAGATCAGATCCTGACTCAGATCAAGGATGCTCTGAATCTTGCCAGAGAACATTTTACCTCGGACAGTGTGTTGGAGGTTCTTTTCCGTATGGCAGTAACAGCAGGTAAAAAGATAAAGACAGAGGCGCCTCTTGCTCATGGAAATCCTTCCGTGATCCATCAGGCAGTCTGTTCTCTGAAAGCTCAGGGCTATGAAATAAAAGGGAAAACCTGTATGGTTATCGGAAACGGAGAAATGGGAAAGGTTGCCGCCCAGACGCTCCGTGAATCAGGGGCTGATGTAACGGTTACAGTACGCCAGTACCGAAGCGGGATTGTGGAGATCCCGGAGGGATGTAAAAGGATCAATTATGGAGAACGGATGGAGTATCTTCCGAAATGTGATCTTGTTGTCAGCGCAACTGCAAGTCCTAATTTTACATTAAGAGAAGATCAGTTTTCTGATATTGATCTTCCGGAGAAGCTGATCCTTGTGGATCTGGCAGTACCCAGGGATATTGACCCTGCTCTTGGAGGGCGGAAAGGCATCAGCCTTTATGACATGGACAGCTTTCATTCGTCTGAAATATCTTCCGAGCAAAGTGAAAGTATCCGGAAGGCAGAACAGATCGTAAAAGAGCAGCTGGAGGAGTTTTATCAGTGGCTGGAGGGCCGCAATGTGATTCCGAGGATTCAGGAGATCAGAGAGGATGCGGTACAGGATCTGAACCTGCGTATCGAAAAAATTCTGAAAAAAACACCTATGGAACAAAAGGACAGAGAAAGCCTTCTTGAAGCGGTGGATACTGCTGCCGGAAAGGTTGTGAATAAACTGATCTTCGGTTTAAGAGACAGCCTGAATCAGGAACTTTTTCTGGAATGTGTGGCCGGATTGGAGAAGCTTTATGAAGACTAAAAGATATTTTCCCATGTTTATAGATCTTTCAGACAAAAATGTGGTGGTAGTGGGCGGAGGCAATATTGCCACCCGGAGAGTTAAGACGCTGCTTCAGTTTACGAGAAATGTAACGGCGATTGCCCCAAAGGTAACTGAGGAGCTTCGGGGGCTTGGCACAGCAGGTTATGTAAATCTGATCACCCGTCCTGTAAAACGTTCGGATTTTCAGATGGCATATATGGTGATCGCAGCTACCAACGACTGGAAACTGAATGATGAAATCTATCGTGTCTGTAAAGAAGAGGGCATTTATGTGAATATTGCGGACGATAAGAGCAAATGTGATTTTTACTTTCCGGGAATTTATATGAAGGATGAAATGGTAGTTGGGATCACTGCAAGCGGACTGGATCATCACAAGGCAAAAAAAGTCCGGATCGCTATTCAGAAAGCCATGGAGGAAGCATCGGAAAATGACAAAGAATAAAATAATCATCGGAAGCAGAGAAAGCGCTCTGGCAGTACTGCAGAGTGAGATGGTAAAAAGCTTTCTCAATAAAAATCATCCGGAATTACATACAGAGATCCTGACAATGAAAACCACAGGTGACAAGATTCTTGACCGAACTCTTGATAAGATCGGAGGGAAAGGACTTTTTGTAAAAGAACTTGATCTGGCTCTTATGGAAAAACGGTCAGATATTTCTGTTCACAGCCTGAAGGACATGCCTATGGAAGTTCCTTCTGAGCTTCCGCTTCTGGCTTTTTCCAAAAGAGAAGATCCCAGAGATGTTCTTGTTCTTCCAAAGGGCGTGGATCATCTGGATAAAAAGAAGCCTCTGGGATGTTCCAGCCTTCGCAGAACCTTGCAGCTGAAAGAGCTTTACCCGGATATGGATGTGAAAAGTATCCGGGGAAATCTTCAGACAAGACTTCGGAAACTGGATGAAGGAGAGTATGCGGGTCTGATCCTTGCGGCAGCAGGACTGAAACGTCTGGGGCTGGAAAACAGAATCAGCCGTTACTTTACAGTGGAAGAGATGCTTCCTGCAGCCGGTCAGGGAATTCTGGCAGTTCAGGGAAGGGCAGAGGAAGACTATTCCTGTCTGGAAGGATACTGTGACAGAGAGGCCTGGGTGTGCGGAACTGCGGAAAGAGCTTATGTAAAATATCTGGACGGCGGCTGCTCTTCTCCTGTGGCTGCCTATGGAGAGCTTCGTGGGGACAGGCTGCTGCTTCGGGGGCTTTATTACAGAGAAGAAGACGGGGCATATATAAAGGGCCAGCTGGAAGGTGATCCTTTAAGAGCAGAGGAGCTGGGTATCACTCTTGCAGAACATCTGAAAGAATCCATGGAAAAAGGAGAGTCATCATGAGTATTGGAAAAGTATGGCTGGTAGGTGCAGGTCCGGGAGACGCCGGACTTTTTACTCTGAAAGGCCTTGAGGTTCTTAATCAAGCGGAAGTAGTTGTATATGACAGCTTGGTAGGACAGGGCGTTCTTACAAAAATCCCGGACGGCGCAAGACTGATCTATGTAGGAAAACGGGCAGATAAGCATACACTTCCTCAGGAACAGATCAATCAGGTGCTTCTGGAGGAAGCGCAGAAAGGATTCCGCGTGGTGCGCCTTAAAGGGGGAGATCCCTTTCTGTTTGGAAGAGGAGGAGAGGAGCTGGAGCTTCTTACCGAGCATGGGATCCCTTATGAGATTGTTCCCGGAGTAACTTCTTCGCTGGCAGTTCCGGCCTATAACGGAATTCCTGTGACACACAGAGATTTTTGTTCTTCTCTTCATATTATTACCGGTCATAGAAGAGCAGGAAAAGAGTATGACATTAATTTCCGGGCTCTTGTAGATACAAAGGGTACGCTTGTATTTTTGATGGGAGTGGCTGCCCTTCATGATATCTGTCAGGGACTTCTGGATGAGGGAATGGATCCGGAAATGCCCGCTGCGATTCTCCAGAAAGGAACCACAGCAGGACAGAAAAAAATTATAGCCACAGTCAGCACTCTGGAAACAGAGGTAAAACGTCAGGGGATCGAGACGCCTGCCATTATCGTGGTAGGAAAGGTCTGCGCCCTTGCAGATGAATTTAACTGGTATGAAAAGCTTCCTCTGATGGGCTGGAAGGTACTTGTTACAAGACCGAAAAACAGAAGCTCCCGCACTACAGAGCTTTTAAGAGAAAAGGGAGCTGAGGTTCTGGAGCTTCCTTCTATCCGGACTGAGGCTCTGGAAGATCAGACTGCGCTTTATCAGGCGCTGGATCACATTTCAGATTATCAGTGGGCTGTATTTACCAGCCCTACAGGAGCAGAGATCTTTTTGGATGAGCTGAAACGCCGCAGAATGGATATCCGCAGTCTTGCCGGGATCCGTCTTGCAGCAATCGGTCAGGGAACCGGAAAGGTTCTGGAGGACAGAGGTCTGCTTACAGACCTGATACCTGAGATTTATGACGGAGACTGCCTGGGTGAAACGCTTGCAAAAGAACTGAAAGGCGGAGAGAGAATCCTGATCCCCAGAGCAAAAAAAGGAAATGAGAATCTGGTGAGGCTTCTTAAGGAGGCAGGCGGTATTGTTGACGATATCCCCACCTATGAAACTCTTTATGAGAGCAGCAGTCTTATTGACATAAAAAAAGAAATCACTGACAAAAATATAGACTGTGTGGTATTTACCAGTGCGTCTACCGTGAAAGGTTTTGCTGAAAGCACACCGGGCGTTGATTATACAGGGCTTACTGCCGCCTGCATCGGAAAGCAGACAAAGGCAGCGGCAGATGAACTGGGAATGGATACTTATATGGCAGAAAAAGCTACTATCGAACATTTGATCCGACTGGTAGAAGAAATAAAACACAAAAAGGAAAGAGAGTGAGAAACATGGATTTAATCCAGAGACCAAGAAGACTGAGAGGCAGCGAGACACTGAGAAAAATGGTAAGAGAGACAAGAATTGACAAGTCCTCTCTTATTTATCCTCTGTTTGTCCGGGAAGGGCATAATATAGAAGAGGAAATTCCGTCCATGGAAGGTCAGTTCCGCTACAGTGTAGACCGTCTTCCCTATGAACTGGAAAGACTTTCAAAGGCCGGTGTAAGCAGCATTATGCTGTTTGGCATTCCGGATCACAAGGATGAGATGGGAAGCGGAGCCTATGCGGAAAACGGAATTGTTCAGAAGGCTCTTCGGGAAGCAAAAAGCCAGTTTCCGGATATGTATTATATTACTGACGTATGTATGTGCGAATATACCTCTCACGGACACTGCGGCGTACTCTGCGGTCACGAAGTAGAGAATGACGCCACCCTTGAACTTCTTTCCAGAACTGCTCTTTCTCATGTAGAAGCAGGTGCCGATATGGTTGCGCCTTCAGATATGATGGATGGTCGCGTGCGCGCGATCCGTCAGTGCCTTGACAAAAACGGACATAAGGAAACACCGATCATGTCATATGCGGTAAAATATGCGTCTGCTTTTTACGGACCGTTCCGTGACGCAGCCGGTTCAGCGCCTGCGTTCGGTGACAGAAAAAGTTACCAGATGGATTATCATAACCGCCGGGAGGGCATGAAGGAGGCTCTTACGGATATTGAAGAGGGCGCTGACATTATTATGATCAAGCCTGCCATGTCCTATCTTGATATGGTTTCCGAGGTACATAAAGCAACAAATGTTCCGATTGCAGCCTACAGCGTAAGCGGTGAGTATGCTATGGTAAAGGCCGCTGCAAAAATGGGGTGGATCGAAGAGGACAAGGTTGTCTGTGAAATGGCTGCCAGCGCCTATCGTGCAGGAGTTCAGATCTATCTTACCTATTATGCAAAAGAACTTGCAGGATTTATTGACGAAGGGAGAATCGGTTGATGACAAAATCAGAGGAATTATTTAACCGCGCAGTAAAAAGGATTCCGGGAGGTGTCAACAGTCCGGTACGCGCTTACGGAGCCATTGGAGAAGCACCCAGATTTATTGACCATGCGGACGGATGTTATATTTATGATGCAGACGGGAATCGATATATCGATTACATTGATTCCTGGGGGCCGATGATCCTTGGACACAACTTTCCGGAAATCCGGGAGGCTGTTTTAAAAGCCTGTGAAAAAGGCCTGAGCTTTGGCTGCGCTACAGAGGTTGAGGTTGAGATGGCAGAATTTATCTGCGAACATCTTCCCCACGTGGAAATGGTCCGTATGGTAAACTCCGGCACAGAGGCAGTGATGAGCGCTGTCCGTGCAGCCAGAGGATTTACAGGAAAAAGTAAGATCATTAAATTTGCCGGCTGCTATCACGGACACAGTGATGCGCTTCTTGTAAGCGCAGGCTCCGGCGTTATGACAAGCGGTGTTCCGGACAGCGCAGGAGTTCCTGCAGGCTGCACGCAGGATACCATGACTGCAGTATACAATAATCTGGACAGTGTAAAAACACTGATGGAGCAGGCAAAGGATCAGGTGGCGGCAGTGATCGTGGAGCCGGTAGCTGCCAATATGGGAGTAGTTCTTCCGGATGAAGGATTTCTTCAGGGACTTCGTGATCTCTGTGACAAAAATAACGCACTTCTGATATTTGACGAGGTAATCACAGGTTTCCGCCTCGCTTTTGGCGGAGCAGCTGAGTATTTTGGCGTAAAACCGGATATGGTCACTTACGGCAAAATTATAGGCGCAGGAATGCCGGTAGGTGCTTATGGCGGAAGAAAGGAAATTATGGAAATGGTTTCCCCGTCAGGTCCGGTATATCAGGCAGGAACTTTAAGTGGAAATCCGGTTGCAATGGCAGCAGGACTTACTCAGCTGAAATATCTTTATACTCATCCGGAGGTTTATACAGGACTTGAGAAAAAAGGAAAACTGCTTTATGAGGGAATGAAAGATCTTGCAGAAAAAGCAGGACTTACCTGCCATCTGAACCATATTTCTTCTCTTGGAAGTATTTTCTTTACAGGAGAAAAAGTCTGTGATTATACTTCTGCAAAAACTTCTGACACAAAAGCCTTTGCAAACTATTTTCTGGCAATGTTAAACGGAGGCGTTCATCTGGCTCCGTCTCAGTTTGAGGCAATGTTCTTATCTGACGCACATTCAGAGGATGTGCTCCATGAGACACTGAATGTATTTTCAAAAGTTCTGGCAAAGGGAAATTTATATGAATAAATCTACATTTGGAAAACTTTTTACAGTAACAACCTGGGGCGAATCCCATGGAAAAGCTTTGGGGGCAGTGGTGGACGGATGTCCGGCAGGACTGGAACTGGATGAAAGCCACATCCAGAAATATCTTAACCGCCGTAAACCGGGACAGAGCCGTTATACCACAGCCAGAAAAGAGGGAGATCAGGTAGAAATTTTATCCGGAGTTTTTGAGGGCAGAACAACCGGAACCCCTGTTTCTCTGATGGTGAGAAATATGGATCAGAGATCCGGGGATTACGGTAATATTGCTTATTCCTACCGCCCGGGCCATGCGGATTTTACCTTTGATTCCAAGTATGGCTTCCGTGATTACCGGGGAGGCGGACGCTCATCAGGAAGAGAAACAGTTGGAAGAGTGGCGGCAGGGGCTGTTGCTATTAAATTTCTGGAATCGCTGGGTATTTCTTTCTGTACCTACACAAAATCTATCGGACCGGTAGTGATCACAGAATTTCACCCGGAAGAAATTGAAAACAATGCCTTTTATATGCCGGATAAAAACGCTGCAGAAAAAGCAGGCGTTTACCTGGAACAGTGCATGAAAGAACAGGACAGCGCAGGCGGGATCATTGAGTGCCGGATCAAGGGAGTCCCTGCAGGACTTGGAAGCCCGGTGTTTGAAAAACTGGATGCTGTGCTTGCTCAGGCTGTTATGTCCGTCGGCGCTGTAAAAGGTGTGGAGATCGGAGAGGGTTTCCATGTGGCGCAGATGAAAGGTTCTCAGGATAATGACGGATTTGCGGCTTCCGAAAAAGGCATTGTCAAAACCTCTAACCATGCAGGAGGAATCATGGGGGGAATCAGTGACGGAAGCGAAATTTTTCTGCGGGCAGCCATTAAGCCCACTCCCTCCGTAAACCAGCCGCAGGAAACGGTGACAGATAAAGGACAAAATATTTCCCTGGAGATCCACGGACGTCATGATCCTGTGATCGTGCCGCGGGCAGTGGTGGTAATAGAGTCTATGTGCGCTCTTGCTATTTCAGACGCTCTTCTTTGCAATATGGGGGCAAGACTGGATAAAGTGCAGGAATTTTATAAAAGGTAAAGGATTACGGAAGGAGCAGACATGAACTACGAAGAAGCAAGAAGTTATCTGGATCAGATATCAAAAGGCGGAAGTGTGCTTGGTCTTGATAATATGATAGAGCTTTTAAACAGGCTGGGAAATCCTCAGGACAGGCTGAAATTTATTCATATTGCAGGAACCAACGGCAAAGGTTCTGTTCTGGCGTATCTTTCTACCATTCTTACAGAAGCCGGATACCGTACAGGAAGATACATCTCCCCGGTGCTTTTTTCCTACAGAGAAAAAATCCAGGTAGATGGAAAAATAATCGGACGGGAAGATCTGGCCCGCCTTACCACAGTGGTAAAAAATGCGGTTGAAAATATGAAAGAAGAACAGGTGGGAGAGCCGACGATTTTTGAGGTGGAAACTGCTTTGTCATTTCTTTACTTTCTGGAACAGAACTGTGATATTGTTGTGCTGGAAACAGGGCTTGGCGGAGCTTTGGATGCTACAAATGTAATTAAGACTCCTGTTTTGGAAGTAATCGCTTCTGTCAGCATGGATCACATGGATTTTCTGGGAGATACCCTGGATAAAATCGCGCTGCAGAAAGCAGGTATTATCAAGCCCCATACACGGGTTGCCTCTGCTTTGCAGAAACCGGAGGCCATGAAAGTAATTGAGGAAGTCTGCAGGAAACAGGAATGTATTCTACAGACAGCAAATCCAGGACAGATGACAGAGGTTTCGCACAGTTATGACAGACAGAAGTTTTCCTATAAGCAATGGAAGGATATGGAAATCTCCCTGATGGGAAGCTACCAGATCATAAATGCCGCTCTTGCGCTGGAATCTGTGGAAGCCCTCAGAAGTCTGGGATATTTACTTACCGATCAGGTTGTTTATAAAGGAATGAAAAGAGCTGTGTGGAGAGGGCGTTTTACTGTGATCTCCAGAGAACCGGTGATCGTTATGGATGGCGCTCACAATCCGGCAGCGGCAGAGGAGCTGAAAAAATCCCTGGAGCTTTATTTTCCGGACAGAAAGCTTTTTTATATTTTCGGCATGTTTCAGGATAAGGATTATCAGAAGGTAACAGAGATTACAGCTCCCCTTGCAGACCATATTATTACAGTGGAAACTCCGGATAATCCCAGAGCGCTTTCTGCAAAGAAATTAAAAGCTGAAGTAGAAAAAATAAATCCTTCCGTAGAGGCAGCGGAAAGTATCCGCTCTGCAGTGAGAAAGACTATGGAACAGGCAGAGGAAGATGATGTGATCGTAATTTTCGGCTCATTGTCCTTTTTGGGCGAGGCGGAACTTGCAGTGTCCAGATACAAAAAAGAAGAGGAAATATAAAATATGATCCCGGCGTGATTCCTGCCTGTGATACAGGAATGATGGCCGGGATTTTGTTTTTATCTGAGAAAAAGTTTTAATAATTTTTCTGAGGACTTCTGATAGGGCTGATAGCGGACAGGAAGATCCATCCAGTTTTTTTTGTCTACTATGCTTTTATAATGGGAAAAGGTATCAAAACCTGCTTTGCCGTGATAGGAGCCCATACCGCTTTCTCCGAAGCCTCCGAATCCCATCTGGCTGGTGGCAAGATGGATTACCACATCATTGATGCAGCCGCCGCCAAAACCGCAGCTTCTTGTTATTTTTTCTGCGGCTTTTTTATTTTCTGTAAAAATATACAAAGCCAGAGGATGAGCCATGGCATTGATACGGGTAGCAGCCTGATCCAGACTGTCATAGGTCAGCACCGGAAGCACGGGACCAAAAATTTCTTCCTGCATAACGGCATCGTCAAAAGAAACCTCGTCCATAAGAGTTGGGGCAATACGGAGATTGTTCGGATCATTTTCGCCTCCAAATACTGTTTTTGACGGGTCTATCAGGGCAAGTATCCTCTGGAAATGCTTTTGGTTAATGATTTTTCCATAGTCAGGGTTACTGAGAGGCGCCCCGGTAAACTGTTTCCGGATCTGCTTTTTTATTTCGGAGATCAGAGAGTCTTTAACCCTGCGGTCACAGTAAACATAATCAGGAGCCACACAGGTCTGCCCGCAGTTCAGAAATTTTCCAAAAACAATTCTTTTTGCAGCCAGTTCCAGGTTGGCTGTTTTTTCTACAATACAGGGACTTTTTCCTCCAAGCTCCAAAGTGACCGGAGTGAGAAAACGGGCGGCTTTTGCCATTACTTCTTTTCCTACATGCTGGCTTCCGGTAAAAAAGATATAATCAAAATGCTCATTTAAAAGACAGGTATTTTCTTTTCGCCCGCCTGTGACAACCGCAGCATAAAAAGGCGGAAACGCCTCGCAGATGATTTTACGGATAACTTCTGATGTATTGGGCGCATAGGCGCTTGGTTTGACGATAACTGTATTTCCTGCTGCAATAGCATCCACCAGTGGTGTCAGACTCAGAAGAAACGGATAATTCCAGGGACTCATAATAAGTACAACTCCGTAAGGCGAAGGAGTTATATAGCTTCTGGAAACAAACTGGGAAAGGGGAGTGGGGACCGTTTTTTCCTTTGAGAATTTCGGGATATGCTTGATCATGTAGCGAAGCTCGTCAAGAACCAGACCGGTTTCACACATATAGCTTTCAAAGCTGCTTTTTCCAAGATCAAGCTTCAGTGCTCTGTGGATTTCTTCCTGATATTTCAGAATACAGGAGCGAAGCTTTTTTAGCATATGGATTCGTGTGTTTGCCGGGAGAGTCCTGCCCTTATAGAAAAATGCTCGTTGCTGTCTGATCAGTTTTCTGATCTCAAGTTCGTTCATAATCATCCTCCTGTCTGAACATAATGATTAAAATTATGATTTTTATGATTCACATGTTATATTCCGCAAGATGTTCTGGGATATATAAAAATCCGAAGATATACAGAGCGAAATGTCATCACCGAAGGTGCTCTGGAATGTATTTTAACTATATCAGTGGGGGAAAAAGGTGTCAAGACTGTTACAGTTCTACCGGGAGAATATGGTATGATCAAGTTACCATGGAGATGGTGAACAGTAACATGATCAGGTTACTTATAAAATATCAGGGGAGGTAAAAGATTGAAGGCTATTGTATGTGTGGATGACAGAAACGGGATGCTTTTTAATCACAGAAGGCAAAGCAGAGATCAGGCTGTAACAGAAAAGATACGGGAGATCTGCCAGGGAAAAATACTCTGGATGAATGAGTATTCTTTTTCTTTATATGGAATCTTGCAGGGTGTAACGGTACGGTGTGACAATGATTTTCCGGTTCGGGCTGACACAGGGGAATTTGCTCTGATAGAAACCGAAGATCCGGGGAAGTACAGCGATCAAATAGAAGAACTGATTCTGTTCTGCTGGAACAGGACTTATCCTGCGCAGCTTTTTATGACATTGGATCTGTCAGAGTGGGAACAGACAGAAGAGATGGATTTTGAAGGAAATTCTCACAAAAATATAACGTTAAAAAAATATGTTCCATACCGGAAAAGAAAGTAATAAAACAAAAAAGTGATTTTAAATTTTTTACTGAATATAAATATAAGGTATGGATGTTAAGAGGACAGAAAATTATGTAAAATAACATAAAAAGCGCATAAATATTAAAATGTTTTGTAGAATTTTGTTGCTTATGAGACAATCTCATGTTAAAATGTCATCATATTTAATTAAGCGTAGTCATTGTATGGCTATAAGAGATGAGAGGAGGATTCCCCTATGAATCGAACCAAAAAAATAATAAAGAAACTGACTGCAGCAACGGCGGCATCTGCGCTGATTTTATCTGGTACAAGTCAGGTTTTTGCCGCTTCTTACAAAGAAACAGAGAAAGCAGCTCTGGACAAGCTGGTTGCCGGTTTTTCCACATATTGGGACGCAGTTATGGCACAGTATGAAAAGGGACAGGAAGCTGGTTTTAATTCAAAAATGAAACTGACAGTGGAGGAAACAGGTAAAGCCATTCTTGGCGCTATGATGGGAATGGACGTTTCCTGGCTGAACTCTGTTACTATGGATATGACAGGCGTTGTAAAAGACGGAAAAGAGGCAATGAATGCAGATATTCTTTTAAACGATGCGCCTCTGGGAACCATGAATATGTGCATGGATCTGGCAAACATGAATGAATATATCCAGATTCCTGAACTTTCACAGGATTATATGGCAATGCCTATGATTCCTTCCATGGAAGATATGATTGCAGATGAAACAGGCAATATGTCAGAAGAGGATATTGCGGCATATCAGGCTTATGTTGAGGAATATCGTGCTTCCATGGAAAGCTATTTCAAAATGCTTTCTGATATGACAACAGTTCTTCCGGATACAAAAACTCTCAGTACTTTGCTGGATCGCTATGGAAGCATTCTGATTGAAAACTGTGGAGATGAAAATGTTACGGAAGAAGCCCTTTCTGTAGAAGGTGTCAGTGAAGACTGTACTGTTTATGAGGAAGTTGTTACAGAACAGGAGCTGCTTTCCATGCTCAAAGGGATTCTGACAACCGCAAAGGAAGATAAGGAGCTGAAAGGGCTTCTGGATATGTGGTCAGAGATTGAAGGCAGTGAAGATCTTTATGCTCAGTTTATTACAGGCGTGGACGATGCTTTGTCCGATCTTCCGGAGGAAGACTCCGAGGACTTCAATCCGGAGGCTGCAATGTTCAGTTCAAAAATCTGGACAAATGCAGAGGGAAAGATTGTTGGACGGGAATTTGGCTTTGTAGATGAAACAGGAACAGAAAGTTACCCGCTGATTTCCTGGAAGAATCCGTCAGCAGACGGAAATTCTGCTCTGTATTTTGAGTTGTGGCTGGATACCAGTTCCATTACACTTACCGGTTCCGGACAGTCCGGTGATCAGGGACTGACAGGTGAATACGTTCTTGCTTTTGACGGAGTAAAAACAGTTGGAGTTGGTGTGAATAATCTGAAATCAGATACAGAGAATCCGGGATATATAAATGGTTCCTTTAATTTCTCAATTCTTGATAAGGGAACAGAGGAGGAGCCAAATCCTCTGGCAACATTTGGGCTGGTTGTAAATATTACTTCCGATGCAGCAGCACAGACAACACAGATGGATTTCTCCCTTACAAGCTCAGGCGCTCCTATTGTAACTTTGTCAGTAACAGGCGGCTATGGTGCATCCGGAGAAAGCGTGGAAATGCCGGATCAGGCAGCCCTTGACGCAGCTTTGAGTGCAGAAAGTGAGGAAGACATGCTGGCATATGCGGAAGGTCTGGACTGGAGTACAGTTCTTACAAATTTAGGCGCAGCAGGTGTTCCGGAAGAACTGGTAGCTCAGATACAGATGATGCTGGAAAATCCTGATGCAGGGGCTGTTGCCGGAGAAGTACCGGAAACAGTGACTGAGGATTCAGCTGCATAATAAAAAGTAAAATAACAGAAGAAAAAAGGATATCCTTTCTGTCAGATGATAAATCTGAAAGGGGTATCCTTTTTTGTCAGGTTAAGCCTGTGGTCATGATTGATATTCTTTTACGGTTCCAGTCTGTGGCTGACCCGGTGGAAAGTCAGGTTAAATACAACGCCCTTGGCAATAGAGGTGAGGGTCAGAGCCCACCAGATACCGGTCAGTCCAAGTGATGTGCCGGTAAGTATAAGAGCCAGAGGAATGCGGGATCCGGTAAGCAGAATACTGATGATACTGCATATTTTGGTTTTTCCAAGACCGGACAACGCTCCGATGGTAAGCATTTCCACACAGAGAAAAGCTTCGCCCAGACCAATAATGATCATATATCCTACTGCGATTTCCAGAACCTCCGGTTCGTAGAAAAACAGAGAGGAGATCTGTCGTGGGAACAGGACAAAAATTGCTGTTACAATAACGCCCCAGGTAATCATGATCTTCATGGAAACTTTGTAGCCTTTTCTGATCCGGTCTGTTTTTCCTGCTCCGTAATTCTGTGCCACAAAGGAGTTCAGCGCTGTGGCAAAACCGTCTGCAGTATTCCAGGAGATGGACTCAATCTGTCCGCCCACTCTCTGGGTGGCAATGGCTCCCGGACCAAATGCGGAAACCATACGGGTAAGCACCATGGAGATCATACAGTAAAGAGTACCCTGAAGAGCAGTGGGACCTCCGATTCGGCAGATAGAGTGGTAGACAGCATGGTCAGGTCTGGTAAATAAACGTACATGACGGAGAACATTATCCTGATTTTTTTTCTGAAAAATACCTGCGATCATCACTGCCATAACAATAAACTGGGCGGTAACGGTTGCTATTGCAGCTCCGGCAACCTCCAGACGGGGGCAGGGACCGATTCCGAGAACCAGAAGCGGATCCAGGATCATGTTCAGTACCAGACCGATCAGATTGGCGATAAATGGTGTTTTTGAATTTCCCTGAGCGGTATAAATTCCGGTAAGGGTATAATTAAGATAGGAAAAAATAATCAGCCCACAGGTGATCTTCATATAAATTTCTGCATGTGCATAGGTCTGAGGGTCCCCCAGATGAAAAAAATCCAGAAGCGGTCCGGTAAAGACCAGGCACACTGCGGAAAATAAAAAGGCAAAAATACAGGTAAGCTGAATGGCCGCAGACGCGTAATCTCTGGCTGCTCTGGTATCTCCACGTCCGCAGCTTTGGGCTACATTGACCTGACCGCCCATACGGGCCAGAGAGCAGAGCCCCTGGGAAAGCCATACATACATACCGCCCATTCCTACGCCTGCCACTGCTTTGGAACCAAGAACACCGATCCATGCCATATCGGTAATGTTGTAGGCTGTTCCAAGAAAGGAAGAAGCCATAATGGGCAAAGCAAGCTTTGCCAGAGTTTTTACAATAGGACCATTGGTAAGGTCTGTCTGTTGTTTTTTGTTCATAATCATCTCTTTCCTGTCTGTAAAAATGCATTATAAATCTATCTTAATGAATTACCGGGCAGAATGCAACAGAAATTTATAAACTGCAAGCCAATAGTTGACAACAGATCGTTGATTTAGGACTTACACAGAATTTTCTGCTTTTAAATAGTGCTATTTTCTGTGGCATTTATATTGATTATATTTCATATAACTCATAATAAATATGGATACATACATCACCAGAACAATACCGATAAACGTGGCTGCAAAATAATTATGATAGCTGAATAGGTTAAGAATAAATTGTGGTAGTAATATTGTAAGGAAAATAACCAGTAGTGGAAGCATTCGACTTTTCAATACTCGTTGCATCATTTGAAATATTGATTCTTCATCACAGAAGATTTCTTCTGCTACACCATTTTCAGCAACTGCTTTTCTAAAATAGCTGTAGCCAAAAAAGTCCTGTATATATTCCCAACCACAATCATCAAACATTTTCAGATATTCATCCTTATGTGAGAGACCATCTTTGTTATAGTCAAGCTGATATACCACATCTTGAGGAATACATTCTTCAAAATAATACATTCCAAATCCCGTTACTTTAATAAATCTCCAACCGGACTTGTGCATTTCTCGCAAATAGTCCTGTTCTTTTTCGTATTCGAATATTGTAAAGTATTTAAATTGTTTTTTTTACCTGCATTCTACATTTCCTCCTGAATTATTTTATATAAACGTTCAATTCGTTTCAGTTCAATCTGTAAAACTTCTAACCCTAAATCTGTAATTTGATAGATTTTTCGTTTATCCTCTTCACGAACAAAGCGGATGATATTATCTTTTTCCATTTTTGATAAACTACCATATAACGTACTGGGTGTGAGTTTAACAGTGCCATCTGTCATTTTTTCGACCATTTGAACAATACCGTATCCGTGATTAGGCTTTCTCAAACATAGTAAAATGAAAAAAGCAGTTTCTGTCATAGGAACATATACTTTTTTTATATGCTGATTCATTTCATCACCTCCGATAATTTTAGTGCGATGTATCGCACTTCGATGTTTTGAATATATCGTAGTACGATGTAAAAGTCAATAGATTTTCAACAATAAATGAGGGGCAGAGAGAAAATTTTCCTGTTATGGTATCTGGATTAGTTGTAGATTGTATTGTGGTATAAACAAACGGTCAATGCTCCATTAGATATTCTTTGTAGAATGACCTCCACAATTCGATAGGCTGTGTTTTCTCTTAGGAAAATATAAGGAAGTCTTTCAGTATTAGCAAAAAGCATATTACGGATATACAGAAGAATATGGTATACTTTATATGTAAGGTGTCTATACAGGAAACAAAAACAAAGGAATCAGGAGGTCAGCAAATGGGTTGTCTTGGAAACTTGTTGTGGTTCATATTCGGAGGAGCGATCAGCGCACTTAGCTGGTGCCTGGCAGGATGCCTCTGGTGCATTACTGTTGTAGGTATTCCCATAGGAATGCAGTGCTTTAAGTTCGCGTCTCTCAGCTGTTTCCCTTTTGGGAAAGAAGTGCGCTATGGTGGAGGAGCAGTTTCCCTGCTTGTAAATATTATATGGCTGATTGTTTCCGGTCTGCCTCTGGCAATCGAACACGCAGTTATGGGTGTGATCCTCTGTGTGACAGTTATAGGAATTCCCTTCGGACTTCAGCAGTTTAAACTTGCCAAGCTTGCATTGATGCCATTTGGAGCAGAGATATATTAAAAAGTGATGTAGAGGGATTATCTGGCTATTGAAAAAGTGATAATTTGAATTTAGAAATGAGATACTTTTATGGAATATATTAGAGTAACCAATGAAAACATAGACAAAGAGCATATATGCTGTGCGATTTCAAATAACAATGATATTCAGGTATCATCAAAAAAGGCCTGGCTGCAAGAGCAGTTTCATGAGGGATTAGTTTTCCTGAAGAGTAAAGAACGAGGGAAATGTTTTATTGAGTATATACCTGCTGAAAACGCCTGGAACCCGATTGTTGCAAATGGTTATATGTATATTAACTGCCTTTGGGTAGCCGGTTCATTCAAGGGACATGGATACTCAACCGACCTGTTGAATGCGTGTATGGAAGATAGTAAGATGAAAGGCAAAAAAGGGTTATGCATTTTATCTTCCAAAAAGAAAAAAACATTTTTGGCTGATCCAAAATTCTTAAAACATAAAGGTTTCGATGTTTGTGATGAAGCCGATAATGGAATTCAGTTATGGTCTTTGCCATTTGATAAAAATATTCCGTTACCTGAATTCAAAATTTGCGCAAAACACCCTCATATTAATGAAATGGGATATGTTTTGTATTATACCAGCCAATGTCCATTCAATGCGAAATATGTTCCCATCATAGAAAAGATAGCAGAAGAAAAGGGCGTGCAGTTTAAAACTGTTCATTTGCAGAGTAAAGAGCAAGCCCGGAACGCACCCACACCGGTTACAACGTATGCCTTGTTTTATAATGGGGAGTATTTAACAAATGAGCAGCTGAATGATAAAAAATTTTTAAAGCTGCTGGAAACATACAGTTCGGTTTGATGAACTGAAAATTTTAGCTTAGAAAAGGTAAACCCCACAAGACTGGGAGAAAGGAGAATGATCCATTACCCTCAAAAGAGGATAATTGGATGATATGTGATAAAATGATAAAGGATTTAATGTATATAGAATTAAAAACAGGATATTCTGATGATGGTCCGGCGTGGATCGGGTATGTGAAAACTTCAAAAACGAAAAAAACTGTTTATTTTAATGACCATGCGTTTCAGAAAAGTATAGGAGCATATTCAAATTATACAGATATTGAAAATGGAGATGAGTACTGGATTTCCGGCTTAAAAAAGAAAGAGAGTAACCGCCATTGGGATGGACGTGGAAAAATCATGATTGACCGCAGAGCCGTAGATGAATATCTTTCTCTGATCGGAGAAGAAAAATTACCGTTAAATCTGTTTGAAATAATTGATATAGAAGACAGATTTCCTGTTGAACGAGTAAATAAATTATTAAATGACAGGGACTAAAGGCAGAATTTCGTGAAAAATAACTGACAAAACGAAGTAAAAATCACCTCTGAAGAGCTGATCCTTGTGAATGAAATAAAGTCAGGAAATCTCAGATATAAAGACATCATTTTCATAACAAAGAGTACAGACGATCTCGGTTTTATCTGGGATAATCTGTACTCTTTATTGTTAAAAAACACTATGGGAGAAAATGCTGCTTTCCTCCTGTGTGATTTTTGCTGTTATAAGGAAAGTGACTTTTTTATTCCTGTTGAAAATCTTCTGATTCAAAATCGCCTTCAGCCAGATCAGTGGATTCCGGATCGGATTCGCTGATCGATGCCGATGCTTCGGCAGGTGTGATCCAGGAGCTTCTTTCCTGAATTTTGGACAAAATCCGATCAGCTTCGTCACCCTGAGCAGGAGTGGGCTGATAATTGTTATAATCATATTCAGAGGAAATGGAACAGGGGATCACATTGGTGACATTGTCCGCTTTTACTCCGTTTTTATCTACAGTAAAGGTTTGCTGGAAGATCATGGTATCCATATCACTTGGGTACGAATTTCCTCCAAAACAGAAATTACCCAGACTGTAAACAATGTTTTTGCCTTTGTATTCTTCAATACCCTGAAGTACATGAGGGTGATGCCCACAGACAAGATCTGCGCCTTCATCAATGGCAAGTCTTCCCAGTGTCATCTGGTTGCTGTCCGGAACTTCTTCTTTTTCATTCCCCCAGTGGAAGATCACAATGGTGATCACAGCTCCCTCTTCTTTTACTTTGGCAATATTGCGTTTCAGCTGTTCTTCCCGATCCAGATGATCTTTCAGTTCATAGATGCCCACAAGGCCTACTTTGATACCTTTGACATCTATAACAGCTGTTTCATCATACCCGAAGTGAGTGATTCCTTTTCGGTCAAGAGCAGTCAGAGTATCTGTAAAGCTCTGTTCGCCATAATCATGGCTGTGATTATTTGCTGTATTTACTGCTTCCACAGAACCGGCAGTGAGTATATCTGCATATTCAGCCGGAGCCTTAAAGGCAAACTGCTTTTCCTCTCGTTCTTCGGAATCGGTAAGAGTTCCTTCAAAATTTGCGATTGTCAGATCGTCGGCAGCAAAAATACTTTTTACATTGGAGAAAAAGTAATCAGCGCCATAGCTTTCATAAAAGGCATTAAGACTGGTATCATAGTCAAAAGATTCATCTGTGCCAAGGGTACAGTCGCCAACCACACTGACAGTCAGTGAAATCGGATCTTCAGGAAGATTCGGGTTTTTAGCGGTCTCTTCTGTATTTTTATCTTTGGAAGACGTATCCTTGCCTTTTCCTTTTTCAGCAGGATTATTTTTTCCCTCTGCCTGAGTATTCTGTGAAACAGCCGATTCCGATTTTTTGTCCCCGCAGCTTCGGATCACAAAAGAAATCATAAGAAGAGAAAGCAGAAGTACAATTCCAGTTGTTATCAGAAAGATTTTTTTCTGCCTTTCCCGGTAATATCGGGATTTGCGACTGATACGACGTTTGTGTGACACGGCACGTGAATGGTTTCTGTTTCCACGGTGAATGGAAGACGCTCTGGAGCGTTGAGAGGATTTGGAGGATGATTTTTTTGCATCCCGGGAATCAGGCCTTGTTTTTTGCCCGGAAGTCCGGGAACCTTGACTGGAAGGACCAGATTTCTGGTTTTTAGATGGTGGATTCATACGCGGCTCCTTTATCGTTTGTAAAAATATGCAGACAGCCGGATTTTTGGTTAAAAATTCCGAATATCAGCAATTAATAAAAGTATAGGTATTTTTTGGATTTTCGTCAACAGATTTTCTCTTTTTGTATAGAAGGTTTTCTGTTATAATGGGGAAGTCCGGAGTATGTGATCGAAAATAGGAATATGGCGCCGGGGTATGTTTGGGTGTCAGTGATCGATGATGGCATTACATATGTTTTGGACAAATACAGAAGATGGAGAAAAGATATGTTATATATTGGAAATCATACAACCTCATCCAAAGGTTATGAAAAAATGGCTCAGCAGATGATTGCAAATGGAGGAAATACCTTTGCATTTTTTACAAGGAATCCAAGGGGAGGCAGTGCAAAAGCCATTAATGAGACAGATGTGAAGAAATTTCTTTCCCTTGCCGGGGACAATGGATTTGGGAAAATCGTGGCTCATGCCCCTTATACCATGAACTGCTGCGCAGCCAGAGAAGATCTCAGAGAGTTTGCCAGAAACACCATGGCGGACGATCTGAAACGTATGGAATATACACCGGGAAATTATTATAATTTTCATCCCGGAAGCCATGTGGGACAGGGAGCAGAAACCGGGATCAGGAAGATCGCGGAAATTCTCAATGAGGTTCTCACAGAGGAGCAGACAACAACCGTTCTTCTGGAAACAATGGCCGGTAAAGGTTCTGAAGTAGGAAGGAATTTTCAGGAACTTCGTGAGATTTTGGATCTGGTGGAAAAAGATCACAAAATGGGAATCTGCCTGGATACCTGTCATGTTTGGGACGGCGGATATGATATTGTCAGTGATCTGGATGGGGTTCTGACTGAATTTGATAACGTGATCGGACTTGAGCGTTTAAAGGCCGTTCACCTGAACGACAGCATGAATGGACTTGGAAGCCATAAAGACCGTCATGCAAAGATTGGGGAAGGTCAGATCGGTCTGGAGGCTCTGGTTGGGGTTATCCGTCATCCGGCTTTAAAAGATATTCCGTTTATTCTGGAAACGCCCAATGATGATGAGGGCTGGACAAGAGAGATTGCCCTTCTCCGGGAGTTATATGAGAAGTAAACAGCTGTGAAAAACACAGAAAATATATGTACAAAAATTCATGTACAGATTTTTGTTTGTTACATCCGATTATAAAATCACGACCACCGGCTTAGCCGGTGGTTTGCTTTGACCCTATAAGGGTCTGTT
>Stewie_p2__coassemble_956_pt1 | contig 92757 bp, 127 predicted proteins | sample Stewie_p2__metabat2_high_PE_008 | metagenome-assembled genome bin Stewie_p2 | reverse complement strand
GATCCTTAGTCTTGCTCGTCTGCCAGTTCCGACACTTCCGCATATCGCATTTCTTTGGGATTATTTTCTTTCTCCCTCGCGACGAATTGTAGTATATCAAAACCGGCAGATAAAGTCAATACCTTTTTTCAATTTTTTTATTTTTCGCAAATGTTTTACTTTTTTGCAATATTTACCTCAGTTCAACTCGGCGATTCGACTGACCGCCACATAAATCTCCTGTATTTTATACCAGGTAGGATAATCGGTAATTCCGGTTTCAGGAAGACCAAACACGCCCTGAAAACGTCGTACTGCATCTGCGGTCCTCTGTCCGTAAATACCGTCTGCATTTACCGAAGGAACTGCCGGATAGGATCGGGATATTGTATTAATCTGTTCCTGAAGCTGACGCACCTTTGTCCCTGTAGTCCCAATATCCAGATCATACCCGGGCCAGGAGGCCGGAACCCCGGAAACCTCTTCCGCAACATTAATATACATATCATCCCCATAAAAATAACGCAGGATCTCTATAGGCGAATATCCCTGATCCCCCAGCGTTTTACTTCCCCACTGAGTCATCCAGCCTCTGTCCCTGCACTGTACACGCTGCCCGTCACAGTACTGAGTAAGAATGGGCTGACGCACATCCGGACGGGACAGATAATTTTCAAACAGTTCATCCACGATCCTGGAAATACTGTCAAACACATTTCTGCCATAAATCCATTTGTGATCATAAGCTGTAGATGAGGTAATAGTAAAATCATATCCTTTATTCCGGTACCACTCTGTATACACTCTGTTCAGAGTAAATGACATAATAGCAAGAACATTGGCACGTATGGTATCATCCGGCCAGGTGGCATAAATCTCACTGCTTGCCACATTTTTTATATAATCTTTATATCGCACATAATAATTTCCAGCAGACGAATCTCCCACCGGACCATTATGAACAACCACGTATTCCGGAATCACAACCCTGCTTAAAACAATCTCTCCTGTTTCGTTGACCGGTTTGATCTCCGCCTCCGGATTTTTGGGCGGATACTCCCCAAACAATGTATGAGGGCCGATCACAATTCTGTCAAAACTCTGCTGTGACTGAAATCTCAGTCTGACAGGCTGCTGGGCAAGGACATCCGGCAGAACCTCCGTTCCTGCAATTTCTTCCCTCTCAAATCCCTCTGCCTGTATCTGAATGGTGTATTCAGCATAAGGCTGTTCTTCCGAAGGTTCCATACTGTATTCCAGAGGAGGGGACTTCAGTTCAAGCACCGGAGTCTGACCTGAAGAATCTGTTTTTATCTCCTCTACGATCCGATCAGGTTCTCCTGTATAGGAAATTCTTACCACTGCATCTTCTATTGGTCTTGTTCCGTCTTCTGTAAGAACAGTGACCTGCAGACCTCCTCTGGAAATATTTTCCTGCTGCATACGCACGCCTCTGTAGTTTCTATAGGGATAGAACTGATTCATTCTGCTCTCCAAAAACAGTTTTACAGCATTTTATGCATTTTCCTCTTTTTTTATACGCAGACCTATTTCAAACTGCTCTTACCACTGGAAGGCCGGATCATTGCCTCGTTTTCATGGATCACAATCCCTTCCCCTTCTGCGCCGTCACCGGCATCAATAAAATACAGAATATCAGCACAAGGACGCTCCTTTCCTCCATCTGTAAGCATATTCAGGACTCTGCCTTTAAACACAAGCGTCGTAGAGCCTCCTCCGTCAAGATGATACGCATACTCACATCCCAGATCCAGAAATACCTGCTGAAGCTCCTGATAGGTCATACCTTCAGATCCTCCTGCGCCTTTTCCGTCAACTGCCACAAGATAATACTCTCCCGGATGCACCATTCCCACTGCGGTTCTCTGATATCGTGCCGTCTGCGTAAACTGTCCGGATATCTCCGATACTTTGCCGTTTTCTATCAGAGTAGGGCCAAAACAATAGGTATCTTTTACTCCCCGGTTCAGCATATCCTCAGCCGTCATTCCTGCCGCTGCGGTAAACATACCCCCATCCTGGGTCACACAAAAAATATTCCCGTTAGAATACACGTCATTATAAATCTTTCCATTTTTGATCATGGTTTTTCCAGGAGCAGGTATTCCTGTTCCATAAGAAAATCCGCTTCCATTTGCACCGATCACTCCATTATGAGCCACAATTTCCTCTGAAACCGGTTTACGGGGATTTCCATAAGTTCCTCCGCAGAGAGCCGAGCACAGCTGCCGGGGATTGAAGGTTTCCACATGACAGACCCAGTATTTTGTATATCCGACATCCTTTTTCTGTACCGATATCTTCAGTGTTTCTGTCTCATAATGCAGATCGTCATTTATGTAGTGCCATTCGTCTGATATGCGGTCCACAGTTTTTTGAAATTCCCGGTGTTTCTGCTCATAAGACAGAGGAAGCTTCCAAATTTCCGCCTGTACATCCTGAAAAATTTTACTGTTTTTTGAAGTATTCATCGCCACAGAATCTGAAGCAGGATCATAAAGCTTTGCCAGCATTTCTTCCACATTCTTCACCCTGTTTTCTGCCTCTTCTCTTTGTCTTTTCTCTTCTTTCTTTTTTCGGTTCTCCTCTGCCATTTGTTCTTTTTCTTCTGATGTTCCTACATCTGGGCGCCTGTACAGATCTTCTCTCTTTTCCTTTTTCCGGGATTCCCTCTGACCTTCCGGATCGGGACCCGCTTTTTCCGGTATCCCTGCTTCCGCCTGTTCTACTTGTGTTTTTAGTTTCTCTGTTTCCTCTTCCTGAAATATTTTTTCTTCCGGCCGCTGTGTAAAAAAGCAGACAGCCCCAATGCCTCCCAAAGACACCAGCGCTGCCATCAGAAGGCCAGACATCCCTCTGCCACAAATTCTTTTCAAATCCGTTCCTCCGTTAGAACACTAGCACAAAAGCCGGATTTCCCGGCTTTTATGCAAACACAATCAGAATATTTTAAGGATATCGTTATACATGACGACAACCATCAGCACCATCAAAAGCATCAGACCCGCAAAATGGATCATACCTTCTACTTCACGGTTCACAGGCTTTTTCCTTACTGCCTCTATAAAGAGAAATACAAGCCGTCCTCCATCCAGAGCAGGAATAGGCAGAAGATTCATAACGCCAAGGTTTGCCGAAAGAAGCACAGCCATATTCAGCATATTCATCCAAAGCATCAAAGTTCCTGCGCTTTTGCTTTCTTCATAGGCAGTTCCAATGGCATCCACAACTCCCACAGGACCGCTCAGATCTTTTACGCCAAGTCCTCCTGTCACCAGTTCTTTAAGACTCAGAAGTGTGGTGCGGATCATATATTTTATATCCAGAGCCGCATATTTCAGAACCTGAAAGCCTTCTGCCTTGGTATATCCCATATTGTAGGAAAACCCGGGAATCGGGGTTCTGTATTCCTTCGGGGTGATCTCTGCTGAGTATTCCAGACCGTCACGTTCATAGGTAATCTCAACTTCTTTATCAGAAAGCGGATGCTCTGCAATATAGTTTTCATACGCTTTCCCGTCAGGAATCCTGGTTCCGTTAATAGATGTGATCACATCCCCTTCCTGAAGCCCTGCAGCTTCTAAAGGCATTCCCTCAATCAGAGAAAGAATCTCCATGGAATCCGTATCGGAACGATTGAATCCCAGGAGATAACGAACCGAAACATCCGGCGTATAGGTAAATGTTTTTTCTTCACCGTTACGACGCACCTTCATGGTAACAGGCTCTTCCTGAAGCTCATTCAGATAGGAATACACATACATATCACGGGCAACGTCTATCGTATAACCGTCAAACTCTGTAACAATATCGCCTTTCCTAAGCCCTGCTTCTGCCGCCGGAGATCCTTTTTCCACTTCCATGATTTCTGCCGGATCATATCCCACAAAGCCGGTAATGATCACGGACAAAAGAAATGCCAGAATGAAATTAAATATCGGTCCTGCCGCTACAACAGAAATCCTTCCCCACACCGGAGCAGCATTAAAAGTCCCGGGAAGATCTTCCTCGCCCGTATCCTCTCCCAGCATGGCGCAGGAACCGCCAATAGGAAAAAGTTTGATAGAGTACCGTGTTTCTCCCTTCTGCGTACTGAAAAGCCGCGGGCCCATGCCAAGGGAAAACTCAGTTACCACGATTCCGTTTTTCTTTGCCAGAAGAAAATGTCCAAGCTCATGTATGATAATAATCACGCTGAATATAATAACAGCAATCAGAATCTTCAATTTACCACCTGCTTTCAATCCACTGATATGTCTCGTTTTCTACTGCCAGGATTTCATCCAGATCAGGAGATTCTACTTTTTTATGCCTTTCCATAGACTGCCCGATAATATCATAAATATCCAGAAAACGAATTTCCTCGTGAAGGAATTTTTTTACCGCAAGCTCGTTTGCCGCATTAAAAACAGTCGGCACGGAACCGCCCTCCCGGGCTGCCTGAACCGCCATTGGAAGTCCCTGGAAGGTTTCCATATCAGGCTCTTCAAAAGTAATCTGTCCAAGCTTTGCAAAATCAAGTCTCTCGCCATCCAGATATCTCCTTTCCGGATAATAAAGAGCATACTGAATAGGCAGACGCATATCCGGTGTTCCAAGCTGTGCCATAATGCCTCCGTCCTTAAATTCCACCATGGAATGAATGATACTCTGAGGCTGTACCACTACCTGGATCCGGTCAAGTTCCACATCAAAAAGCCATTTGGCTTCCATCACTTCCAGTCCCTTATTCACAAGAGTTGCAGAATCCACTGTAATCTTCTGTCCCATTACCCAGTTTGGATGTTTCAGGGTATCAGCCAGAGTCACCTGTTCCAGGTCTTTTGTTTTTCTGCCGCGGAAAGGTCCGCCGGAGGCTGTGATCAGAAGCTTATGTATTTCTTTTCGCCGTTCTCCGTTCAGGCACTGGAATACTGCGCTGTGCTCACTGTCAACAGGAAGAATCCTGACCCCGTATTTTTCTGCCATAGGCATGATCAGATGACCTGCCGTAACAAGAGTTTCCTTATTGGCAAGCGCAATATCCTTACCTGCCCGGATTGCCTCTATGGTAGGGCGGATACCCAGCATTCCAACAATCGCCGTTACCAGAATTTCTGTTTCTTCCATAGAAGCCAGTTCAAGAAGTCCCTCCATCCCTGAGACAACTTTAATATCTGTATCCTGAAGCTTTATCCTTAATTCCCGGGCTGCGTCTTCCTCCCACACAGCAACAAGTCTGGGACAAAACTCTCTTGCCTGCTCCTCCAGTTTCTTTACGTTTCTTCCGGCACTGATTCCCAGAACCTTAATATCTCCATTGGAACGGACAACATCAAGCGTCTGTGTTCCGATTGAGCCTGTAGAACCTAAAATCGCAATTTTTTTCATATTGACTCCTTATAGGGTATTTTATAATCTGTTTTTATATACCCAGAATAAATTTTGCCATGTAATAGATAACAGGCGCAGTAAAGATCACACTGTCAAAACGGTCAAGAATCCCTCCATGTCCCGGAATCAGCTTTCCATAATCTTTAATGCCTCTGTTTCTTTTAATGGCAGATGCAGCCAGATCACCAACCATGGAAATCAGGGCTCCCACTGCGCAGATCACTGCATATTCCACTACCGGGGCATGAATGAGCGCCGCATAGGCAGCTCCCAGCCCGGCAGCTCCCACAACTCCTCCTACTGCTCCCTCAATTGATTTTTTCGGGCTCAATACAGGCGCCATTTTATGTTTTCCGATCAGCATTCCCACACAATATGCGCAGGTATCACAGCCCCAGGAGCAGAAAAAGATCAGCCATACGAGAAGATGACCGTTTTCCAGATTTCTTGTAAGAAGAATAAAGGACAGCATCACCGCCACATAGACCAGCCCGAAAAATGCGGACATTACCTGTTCTGCCTGATATTTGGGATAAGTAAATACATAGACGAACATCAGAAGAACAAGAGAAAGGATCACTGCCATCATTCCATATTTTTCAAATCCCAGAAAAACAGTGCCATAATAAAGAACTGCCCCCAGATAACCGGCCAGCTCCAGAAGATCCATACCACTTTTATGCACTCCCATGGCATTATACAACTCTCTCATGCCGATCAGGGAAACGCACAGCAGCGTCAGGAGCAGAACGTATCCTCCACTCATAATCGTCAGAAGAGCGATCGCCACCAGAACAATGCCGCTTAAAAGTCTTGTTTTAAACATTGTCTATTCCTCCTTCACTCCGCCGTATCTTCGGTCGCGTTCATTATATTTTTCTATGGCTTTTATCAACTCCGGCTTATGGAAATCCGGCCATGCCACATCTGTAAAATAAAATTCTGTGTATGCAAGCTGCCACAGAAGGTAATTGGAAAGTCTTTGTTCCCCGCTTGTACGGATCATAAAATCCGGATCAGGAATTCCTGCAGTATCCAGATATTTTTCAAATACTTCCTCTGTGATCTCTCCTGGGCTGACTTTTCCATCTACTGCATCCTGCGCAAGCTTCCTGATGCTTCTTACAATCTCATCACGTCCGCCGTAGTTCAGAGCAATCTGGAAAAACAGCTCGTCATAATCCTTTGAAAATTCTTCAAGCTCTCTGACCTTCTGCTGAATATCTTCATCAAAAGCAGAAATATCTCCCAGAACACGCACACGCATTTTATTTTTTCTGGAAATCTTTATACATTTTTTCAGATAATTGCGAAACAGATTCATTAAGGAATCCACTTCTTCCTTTGAACGTTTCCAGTTTTCTGTTGAAAATGCATACACTGTCAGATATCTGACTCCCAGCTCTTTCATATCGTCACAGATCGTTTCCAGATTTGCACAGCCCTTTACATGGCCGTAACTTCTGGGCATTCCTTTTGCCTTTGCCCAGCGTCCGTTACCATCCAGAATGATCGCTATATGATTCGGTACTCTCATTGCCGCTCCTCCCGGTAATTTTTGTGTTATGGCAAAAGGAGAGCTATCTTTTACAGCTCTCCTTTCACTTTCCCGCTGAATTATACAGTCAGGATCTCTTTTGCTTTTTTATCTACTGCTGCCTCGATATCTTTAATATATTTATCTGTCAGCTTCTGAACTTCATTTTCCAGATCCTTTACTTCATCCTCAGACACATCCTGTTTGGTAAGCTTTTTAAATGCGTCATTGGCATCACGGCGGACATTACGGACAGCAACCTTGGCTGCTTCTCCTTTTTTCTTAACATCCCTCACCAGTTCCTTACGGCGCTCCTCTGTAAGTTCCGGAAGAACAAGGCGGATGATTTTTCCGTCGTTGCTTGGATTCAGTCCCAGATCAGATGTAAGGATTGCTTTTTCGATTTCTCTGATCAGGCTGGATTCCCATGGCTGGATCTGAATCATGCGCGCCTCAGGTACAGTAACGTTTGCCACCTGCTGTAAAGGTGTAGGACTTCCATAGTAATCTACGGTAAGCTTGTCAAGGATATGCGGATTGGCACGTCCTGCACGGATTGTAGAAAGCTCCGCCTCAAATCCGTTTAATGTTTTTGTCATTTTGCTGTCATACTTCTGAACTCTTTCATCCATTTGTCTAATCTCCCTCTCCTTGTTTTTTGCAGCCTTGCTGCATCATATACGGCAGCTTAAACCGTTACTTTTGTACCGGAAAACTTACCGTGAACCGCATTGACAATGCTGTTCTCTTCCTCAAGCCCGAACACCAGCATAGGCATTTTCTGCTCAAGGCACATAATAGACGCTGTAAGATCCATTGCCGCAAGTTTTTTGTCAACAACCTCTTCAATAGAAATCTCATCGTATTTTACTGCTTCCGGATTTACCTTCGGATCACTGTCATAAATTCCGTCTACAGCTTTTGCCAGCAGGATCGCTTCTGCCTCAATTTCTACTGCACGCAGCACAGTTGCCGTATCTGTGGAGAAATACGGATGTCCGGTTCCGCCTGCAAAGAATAAAATCTTTCCGGCCTTAAACGCCTCCTCTACCGCATCCTTGGAATACAGTTTTGTAAATGCGCCGCATACAAACGGGGTAAAAATTTCTGTTTCCATTCCCAGATATCTGCAGATATCGGAAACATAAATGCAGTTCATTACTGTAGCAAGCATACCAATCTGATCCGCCTTATTACGGTTGATCGTCTCGCTTGTACGTCCTCTCCAGAAGTTTCCGCCTCCGATCACAATTCCCACCTGAGTTCCCTCTTCTGCAATGGTACGGATCTGCTTGGCTACAGCAACAACTGTCTCCTCGTCAAAGCCGGTCTTTTTTGCTCCTGCAAGAGCTTCTCCGCTTAATTTCAGTAAAATACGCTTCATAATCTTATCCTCTCCTGTTTCTTTTCGTACAAAAGCCTTTTACCAGATACCGGTAACAATCTCATTGCCATCTTCATCTACTGTAGTTGAGACGGTAAAGTTTGAATAATAGTGATAGCCGGTTTTTCCTGTATCCGGTTCATCCTCATATTCATCATACTGAGGAGAACCGATCGCCGAAATCAGATCATCCATGGACTGTCCAATATATCCGGTTGCCTTGTCAATGGTATCATCTGTAGGCTGAGTGTCGTCCGGATCGTCATCTTCATCATCCGGGGTCTGTGTTGGCTCCGGTGAAGATGTTGGCTCCGGCGAAGATGTCGGTTCCGGTGAAAATGTCGGCTTCTGTTCATCTGTATCGTCAGCTTCATCCTCTGTCAGTCCCAGACGTTCCTTTACATCTTTGAGGGTGGAAATCTCTTTTTTTCCTGTGGCAGTCATATAAGTTGCATAAGGAATACCGTCCTCACCGTTTCCGCTCATACGCAGAGTGATCTGTTTCATAGACGCAAGAGGAAGATCCCGGAAAAAGCACTCATTCTTATCCTCATCTGTATAGGTGATCCGGATATCATAAGTAACTTTTGCAGAAGACGGTTTCTTATAATAATATACTGCCTGATCTCCGTTTTTCAGAGTAAACATTCCGTTTACCAGATCATCGCCCCACTCTTCATCATCTGTTTCTTCTTCAGTCTGCGGATGCTGACGAATGTAAATAGCTCCTATTTCCGAACCGGTCCGGTTGATGATCGCAACTTTAGATGCTGTGGCGCTTTTTTCTCCGAGTATATTTTTTTCATCGGATACTTCCATCTCTACCAGATCTGCAGCCTCTGTCACCTGCGGAGTAACTGTCGGAGTTGCCTGAACCTGCTGTTCGGCCGGTTTATCCTTTTCTTTTCCACAACCAGACGCTGCAACTGCAAGCAGCAACAGTCCGGCTATTGCAAGATATCTTTTTTTCATATTATAAACCTCCCATTCATATTAATGGAAATCTCTGAACATAGTTTCATTACTATAATTATACTTAGTATCTTTTTCTTGTCAACTAAATGTCAGGTAAATTCACACAATTTTAAGACTTTCTAATAAAGATTTTTTACTTTAAAATCCCGTTCCGCTTCACGTCTCTGATCTTTTTTCGCAATATCCTGGCGTTTATCATAAAGCTTTTTACCCCGGGCAAGGCCAATCTCCACTTTTACAAGACTGTCCTTAAAATACACCTTAAGGGGAACCAGAGTCAGTCCCTTTTCCTTTAGTTTACTCTCCAGCTTGTTGATTTCGTATCTGTGAAGCAGAAGCTTTCTTACACGAAGAGGATCTTTGTTGAAAATATTCCCCTTTTCGTAGGGACTGATATGCATACCATAAATGTAAACCTCGCCTTTTTCAATTCTGACAAAAGACTCTTTTATGCTGCATTTGCCCATACGGAGAGATTTCACCTCAGTCCCTGCCAGCGAAATTCCTGTTTCAAAGGTATCTTCTATAAAATAATCATGAAAAGCTTTTTTATTATTTGCGATCAGTCTGATTCCCTGTTTCTTCGCCATAGCCTATTCCTCCTGCTCTCCCGCGATCGTAAAATCCACAGACCTTTTTACTGCATCCGCATCTGCCACACGGACACGGATTTTCTGTCCAAGATGATATACTTTTTTCGTCAGTTCTCCTCTCAGTTCATGAGCCTCCTGATCAAACGTATAATAGTCATCCTTTAAGGCAGTAATATGGACCAGTCCCTCCACTGTATTCGTAAGTTCCACGTACAGACCATATCCGGTTACTCCGGAAATGATCCCGCCAAATTCCTCTCCCAGGTGATAGGACATATACTCTGCTTTTTTCATTTTGTCAGATTCCCGTTCTGCTTCCTGAGCTCTTCTCTCGCACACACTTGACTGACGGGCAACTTCTTCCAGAATCTCCCGGTAATGCTCTGTTTTTCCTTCCCGTTTCAGCCTTCCTCTGAGATTATCTCTGATGATCCGGTGTATCTGAAGATCCGGATATCTTCTGATCGGAGAAGTAAAATGGCAATAGTATCTGGCAGCCAGGCCAAAATGTCCGCTGCATTCCGTAGTGTATTTTGCCTGCTTCATGGTACGGAGAGTAAGACGGCTGATCATTGTTTCGTTCGGAAGATCATGAATACTTTCCAGAATTTCCTGAATCTCCTTGGGCGTGATCTCCTGTCCGGATTTGCGGACATTGATTCCCTGATTATGAAGAAGCATAAGAAGTTCCTCCACTTTTTCCGGGTCAGGATTTTCATGGGTTCTGTAAACAAAGGGATACTCTCCCTTACAGTATTCTTTCGCTACTGTTTCATTTGCCAGAAGCATAAAATCTTCGATGATCTCCGTTGCCACGCTGGTTTCATATGGTTTTACATCAATAGCACGGCCGGCCCCATTGAGAATGATCTTACTTTCCGGGAAATCAAAATCAATAGAACCTCTGTTGTGGCGGCATCCTCTGAGAATACCGGACAGTTCTTTCATCAGGAAAAACATAGGAACAAATTCCTCATATTCTCTGCTAATCTCTGTTTCTCCGTCTTCCAGAATACACCGCACCTGTTCATAGCTCATACGACGATCTACACGTATGACACTTTCCGTAATTTTATGAGATACAACGGTTCCATTTTCATCAATATCCATCAAGCAGCTCAAAGTCAGACGCTCCACTCCCTGATTGAGCGAACAGATTCCATTACTCAGCCGTTCCGGAAGCATAGGGATCACCCGGTCTGCCAGATAAACACTGGTTCCTCTTTTCAGTGCCTCCTTATCAATAGCGCTTCCGCCCTGAACATAATTACTGACATCCGCAATGTGCACACCCAGATGATAAATGTCCCCTTCCTTTACAAGAGAAACTGCATCATCCAGATCCCTGGCGTCCTCACCGTCAATGGTAACTGTCATAAGTCCGGTAAGGTCTTCTCTTCCGTCCCAGTCAGCTTCCAGAACATGATCCGGCACTCTCATTGCCTGATTCATTACGCGAACCGGAAATTCAGAAGGAATGCCATAGCTTTTTACAACAGCCAGAATATCTGCTCCCGGAGCATGGATATTTCCCAGAGATTCTGTAATCTTTCCTTCTGGTTTACGTCTGTCAGAGCCATAATCAAGGATCTGGGCAACCACCTTTTCTCCGTCTCTGATGCCATGCGAATTTTTTGGAGAAATATAAATATCTCTGGATATTTTCTGATTATCACAGAGTACAAAGCCATAATCTCCTTCTCTCTGAAAAGTTCCCACAACCTCTGTGGTTCCTCTTTCCAGAATTTTTATGACTGTTCCTTCTCTGCGTTTCCCAGCCTTCTGTTCTTTTTTCAGAAGAACCTGCACCCGGTCCTGATGAAGCGCTGTATTTACAGCATCTGCGGGAATAAAAATATCCTCTTCATCCTCTGCTGTTTCTACAAATCCAAAGCCTCTGGCATTACCGATAAAAACGCCCTCTGCCAAAAGTCCCTGTTTTTTCAGACTTTTTATATTTTTTTTCTTATATGATGCGTGATTTTCTTTCGGGAATCTTTTTTTCTTTTCCCAGATTTTCTTTCTGCTCACTTGAACTCCTTTTCTGTAAACACAGACAGCCCTGTCAGAGCTGCCGTTTCTGCGTACTCAGGCAAAAAAACACTCTTGCGAATTTACAAGAGTGTCTCCATTTTGCCTTCCATAATCCTTAGAAATTCATATTCAAAATGACAGCCAGAACAAAAAACAGTATTGCCATGACAGTAGTCGCCTTTACCAGACCACCCTCCATGGAACGTCCTTTGTTTCTTCCCCAGTAGGTATCTGCAACACCGGCAATAGTGCCAAGTCCCTGCTGTTTACCTTCCTGCATCAGTACAATGACTGTAAGACCTATGCAATCTAAGACAAAAATTACCGTAAGGATAATTCTTAAGATTTCCATTTAGGTTACACCTCCTAATCAACTGTTTTTTATTGTATCATATGGCTTTTGGGATTTCAACAGTTTTTCTCCAAAAACCTTGACAACAGAACTTCTTTCAGGGATGATATACAGGAACGGCTTATGCTGTTTTACGAAATTTATCAAATTTAAAGGATGGTCAACATGAAAACTCCAACTAACAGGATTATGGCGTTTTTTGCCTCTCTTATACTGTCCGCCGGCTTTGCAGTATGCTGCTTCAGAATACCTGCTCTGTCTGCTGTGGTCAGTTCCATTGGAAATGTAAATCTTCTTACTTATGCAATGACGGTTATTTTATTCTGCATTTCCTATCTTATTTTTTCTCTTCTTCTGACACGTACAAAAAAGCCCTGCTTTTTTGACGCACCCCGAAATGCCTTTTTTACAGTAATACTTCTTGCAGCAGTAAATATTCTTTTCTTTATGCGTATGTATCGCCTGGAAACAGATATCTACGGTTCTCATTCCGCACGGTACATCTGGCATTCCGTTCCTTTCTGGCTCGTTCTTGTCTGCCTTGTAACAGAAGGAACCTTTTTTCTTCATTTTGCCAGAAATAATAGCTTTTCCGTAAAGCCCTGGGCTATGTGGCTTTTTTATGGACTTCTTACTCTTCTGGTTGCCTATAACTTTTATACACCGGAGGTTTTTCTCAGAAATGAAGCAGACCGTCTTCATATGGATGCATATTTTAATTCCATATACAATGTAATGCACGGAAGTCCCTACACGGAATATACCACCAGTATTTACGGTCACTACGGTATTTTATACAAGCTTCCCATGAAACTTCTTGGCGGTGACCTGATTGATTTTATTTTTCTGAATACCGTCATCGGCGCCCTTTGTTTCCTTGCTGCTTTTCTGGCACTTCATTTTATTGTAAAAAACAATCTTTTAAGGATCCTGGGGGCAATTGCCCTTACTTTTCCCGTTCTTTCTATGAGAAGCGGGATCTACTGGCAGTTATGGCCTCACCGAATTCTTTTTATGTGCCTGATGCTTTTCTGGATTGCTTTTTGTGTTCGTTTCAAAAAAAGCGGCCGCCTCATTTGTATTCTGGGATATGTGCTTTCGCTTCTTGGAATCCTGTGGAATACAGAAACAGGACTTTTCTGTGCGGTTTCCTGGGCAGCTTTCTGGATTCTTCACTGCCTCTGCAGAAAAAAAGACTCCTGGCTTCCAGTTTTAAAAACCTGCCTCCTGCACTTTGCAGGAATCCTTCTCAGCTTTGTGGGAGCATATGCTGTAGTGGAACTATATAACATAATAAGCGGCGGACATATCACCGGAATCCGCGAATTCCTTTTTCCGCTTCTCCAATCCTCGTACATGGATGATCTGTTAAGAGTGGATCTTCCTGATTTTGTAAGCGCCTATATGGTAATCCTTGTATTGTTTTTTATGGCCTGCGCATGGGGCATTTCCCATATATGGTTCGTTCGCACACAGGAAGAAACAGACCGTCAGCATCTCCTTCGAGTCTGTTTTACTTTCGCCACCGCAGTCCTTTCATTAGGACAGATCACATATTTTATCAACCGGGCAGCTTATCACAATCTGGAGATCATTCACATTCCATGTATTCTGCTTCTGTGTATTTTGGCCGAAGAAGGAATGAATGTTTTCCAGACTTTCCGGATCAGAAGCTTAAATAGTTTCAGCGGAATGCAGATTTTTAAAGGTACTTTTACCGCCCTTTCCCTGCTTGTTCTGATGACGGTTTCCACCGGAAATATTATTCAGTACGGACAGAACACAATTCTCAGAGAAGAGCTGCATAACCAGCAGGAACTGAATGATTTTGCTGCTCACATTGCTGCAAATATTCCTGAAAACACCTACGCCTTCGGAATCGGCGTGCCGGAAATTTACTCCATCCTCCGCTGGGATACCGGATGCTATACTCTGGATCTGGCTGATCTCTCTCTGAGACCGGAGGCAGGCGACTATATCATGGACGATATCAAAGCAAAAAAAGTCCCTGCTTTTCTTGCCGGAGAGGGAACGATCAGCCGGCTGGAAAAATACAGTTCCAGAGAAAAAAGCCAGTGGCTTCTGGACACTTACACCCTATCCCGGGAATTTGAATTTAAAGGAGCTGTGCTTCAGTATTTCACTTTAAAATAATCGTGTGTATCCTGTTCTGCAAAAAGATCCTCCGTTTTGCCAAAAGCGCCGCGGAGGATCTTTTATTTTCAAATAATTTCTGCTTTGTCCATATACCAGCTCTCTGTCTGCCGTTATATGATTTCCTCCGAAAGTCCCTCAAAAGGATTCTGATACTCGCTATTCTCACCAAGCTGTTCTGCAATACGGAGAAGCTGGTTATATTTTGCGTTTCTGTCAGAGCGACAGGGCGCTCCTGTTTTTATCTGACCTGCGCCAGACGCAACTGCCAGATCTGCAATAAAAGAATCCTCGGTTTCTCCGGATCTGTGTGAGATCACTGCCCGGTATCCGTTTTGCTGAGCCAGACGTACAGTATCCATAGCTTCTGTCAGCGTACCAATCTGATTTACCTTAACAAGCACTGCATTAGCTGCATGCAAACGTATTCCACAGGCCAGTCTTTTTTTATTTGTAACAAAAAGATCGTCTCCTACCAGCTGTATTTTTTCTCCCAGACGCTCTGTAAGCTTCTTCCAGCCTTCCCAGTCGTCTTCCTCCAGTCCGTCCTCAATAGAAACCACAGGAAAATCCTCCAACAGCCCCTGATAATATTCAATCATTTCCGAAGAATCTCTGAATACATCTTTTCCTTTCATTTTACTTTCTCCAGGAAAATAATAAACGCCCTTTTCTTCTTCATACAGTTCACTGGCAGCTGCATCTATGGCAATTGCAATCTGCTTTCCCGGCTCATATCCGGCCTTCTCCACCGCTTGGATGATCAGATCCAGAGCGTCTTTGGAATCTTCAAGATCCGGCGCAAAGCCACCCTCGTCTCCCACTGCCGTGGACAGATTCTTTTCTTTAAGAATGATCTTTAAAAACTGATAAATCTCCACGCACATACGCAGTCCTTCTGTAAAATCTTCCGCTCCCACAGGCATGATCATAAATTCCTGCAGATCTACTGTATTATCTGCATGGCGTCCCCCATTCAGAATATTCATCATAGGCACAGGAAGCTTTCTGGTATGACAGCCGCCCAGATATTGATAAAGCGGAATCCTCAGAGCTTTGGCAGCCGCTCTTGCCACTGCCAGGGAAACACCCAGAACAGCATTGGCTCCTATGCTGCTTTTATTGTCTGTTCCGTCAGCTTCTGTCAGAAGTCTGTCTATATTCATTTGATCAAGTGCGTTTTCTCCCACAACTGCTTCTGCAAGTTTTGTATTTACATTATTTGCAGCCTTTTCCACACTTAGTCCAAGGTATTTTCCTTTTTCACCATCTCGAAGTTCCACTGCCTCAAATCTTCCGGTGGATGCTCCGGAAGGAACTATGGCTCTTGCTGTATATCCATTAACCCCAACGATTCCCTCTCCCACTGTAGCCTCAACCTCAACTGTAGGATTTCCCCTGGAATCCAGGACTTGTCTTGCGTGAATTCTGCGTACAGGTAAATAACGCAACATTTTTTTACCTCCTAAAACTTGATAATCTTATCTTATCCTGAATCGCTTTTTCTATTCACGGTAATTTTCTTATATTTTCAGTTAATTATTTATTTAAGTCTATTTTAGCAGTTAAAATAATATTTATTTTATTTTTATCCTTTTTCTTGTTGACAAATTCGTTTTTATCTGTTATATTAAACTCATAAAACAAAAGGAACTTAAAAATTAAACAAAAAGGAGTGAGACCACCGAAAACATAAACGAAATCTTATAATCTGACAAGGAGGTACAGACCACCAGAAATTTAAAAGAGTTCATTATAATTTATGAAAGGAAGGTATAGACCACCGAGAACACAAACATAATTCCAGATTGTTTTATAATAAATTCAAGGAGGATTAATCCATTGGACAGTGAACATTAAAAAGAGCCAGCAGAAATTATATCTGATGGCTCTTATTTTTGTGGTTCTATAATAAATGTTGGGATGTATAAAATTTTGTTACAGAAGAAAGGACAGAACTCTCTGCTCTGCCCTTTTACTTTTTATCTGTTTAAAATTTTCATACAGAAATCATAGATGCGAAGATAGGTTTCGTTGGAATAATGAACTCCATCATATATTCCCGCATTATTCATATTACTGATCCACCCGTATTTCTGCAAATAGCTACAGGTATTAATATACTGATAACTAGGATTTGATCCGCTACAAAGAGTTGAACGAATCATCCTGTTAATCGCATCTATCTGTTGCTCTGTTCTTGTTACAGTCCCTGTATAACTCTTAATCATTGCACTGTTTACAGGATTAACTGACATATAATACATATCACAATTCGGATTGTACTTTGTAAGATTTTCCGAAACTCTAGTCATATACCTAGTATATCCACTGTAATTTCGTAAATCATTTACTCCTAAATTTATAATCACAGCGACTTTATCATCTTTTGGCTGTTCTATCACTTTGTTTTTCAAAGCTAAATAGCCCTGCTGTTGAAACCAGTTTATTCCCTGACCCGATGCATAAATAAATTCTATACTTGGCAATGGATTATTCCTCATAGCTCTCGCCATTCCCATTGTTCTAGAATCTCCTACAAAAATCACTTTATCATACTTCTCCGGCTGGCGGATATAGGAAGGTGCCTTATCCATATGTTTTCCGAAAACTACCATATAATAATTACCGGATTTTGAAGGAATCCTGTCTCCTGCCAAAAACTCTGGAGCAGAACTTTTTCCTCTTGTGCGCGACCATCCAAGACACATATTGCCGCTTCCCAGGTTCACAGACGGAAACGTTGCAGTTCCTCCTGCTGTAGAAACTACTCTCCAGAGATCGCCATTATACATTCTCAGATTAACACCTGAAACCTTTTCTGTAATTGGATAAAACTTCATATTTTTGGTAACCTTTACTTTGGTACCTGCTTTTTTGTAGTTTTTTCCATTTACAGAAGTTGCCCATCCAAGACCTCTTGACGAGGAATTATGAGGAACGGAAGGGAGCGTCACATACATATCCTCTGCAATCCGCTCTCGCATACTGGTATACTCTTTTTTACCGTTTTCTGTCATAAACTGTACATTATACAGCTTATATTTATTCAGACAAAACTTCACATTCTTTTTTACTCTGAAGTTCGCGCCAGGGAAATATTTTCGTACAGTATTTCCATCCTTCAGAACCCAGTAATAACAGTAACCGGAAGGAGCCTTCAGCTTAGGAAGAACAACCCAGTCTCCTCTCTGAACAGTTTCTGCCCAGTTCTTATATGTATCCGTAGAAACGACACCGCGGGCATTGGCATAGGTTACTTTACATTTTACAGATGCCGCAGACACCTGCCTGCTTCCGCCAAACATTAACACTGCCGATAAAATCAGTAAAAATGCAATACCTTTCCACTTACCTGAAATTTGTTTCATAACATAACTCCTTATTTAATTTTCATTGTTCTCAGCATAACTACATACACTATATCAGCTTTCACTTAGAAATTCAATATGAAATTCATCTTTTTTTCATATTTTTGTTATATTTAAGAAAAGTTTCCTTTGTATTTTTTATGTTCCGCTTTTCTATTGTATGATACCACATCTGCATACATATATTGTAAAAAATATATCACGGAGATGTTATGTTACCATCTTATTTTTTCCAGAAATATTTCTCACGTCGTCATATGCACCGATACCGAATCCCCGCCATCCTTGCAGGAGCCTTTCTTCTGGGCGCCTGTACCGGAAAACTGGTCACTGTCATTTCCAGTCACACCAGCAAATCCGAACTATCCGAATCTGCCTCTGAAACCGTATCTTGCTCATCCGCCTCTTCCAACTGGGGACTCAGCTTTCAGGAAAAAGGATGCCGCCCGGTTGGAAATGCCTCCATACAGGAGCTGAAAGAATACAATGCCTACTATGCCCGGAACACAGAAGAAAAAGTTCTCTATCTTACTTTTGATGCCGGCTATGAAAACGGTAATACCCCCGCCATCCTTGACGCTCTGAAAAAACATCATGCTCCCGCCACTTTTTTTGCTGTGGGAAATTTTCTGAAAGACAATCCTGATCTTATTAAACGAATAGTTTCCGAAGGGCATCTTGTCGGAAATCATACCATGACTCACCCCGATATGTCTCAGATTTCTTCTCCTGAAACTTTCCAGAAAGAACTTCAGGAAGTAGAAAGCCTGTACCAGCAGATCACTGGGCAATCCATGCCAAAATTTTATCGTCCTCCCCGTGGAATTTACAGTACACAAAATCTTACAATGGCAAAAGAACTTGGATATTCTACTTTTTTCTGGAGCCTTGCCTATGTAGACTGGATCCAGGATCAGCAGCCTTCAAAAGAAGAAGCCTTTGACAAATTAATATCCCGCATACATCCCGGCGCCATTGTTCTTCTTCACAACACTTCTTCCACCAATGCTCTGATCTTAGATGAGCTTCTCACAAAATGGGAGGAAATGGGCTATCATTTTGACTCTTTAGACAAACTGACCGGGGACTAATCCCGGTCAGTTTCACTTTTCTCTAAATTATTTTCAATGGTATGAAGATCTGCTTTAATCTGACTGCTTGAAATTTCCGGAGTACGTGGAAGATACACCACCTCACACCCTTCTTCTTTTAAAAAGTCAAACTTTCCCTTCCAGTCATCTCCCATTACAAAGGTGTCTACATGATATTCTCTCACATCTGTTCGCTTCTGTGCCCAGCTTTCCTCCGGGATCACCAGATCCACATAGCGGATCGCTTCCAGGAGCTGTTTGCGTTTCTCATAAGAAAAATAGCATTTTTTACGTTTTTCATTCCAGTTAAATTCATCAGTAGACAAAGCCACGATCAGATAATCTCCCTGCTGTTTTGCCCGACGCAGAAGATTAATATGTCCATAATGGAGCAGATCAAATGTTCCATATGTGATTACACGTTTCATATTTTTTCCTTTCCACCGACAGCCGGAATTTTTATTTATAAATCACCTGGCTTTTCAGCTTTTGTATTTCACCATAAACTCTTTCACAATTTTTCCTGTCCGAGTAAGGAAATGTATGATCAATCCTTTCTCTGTAAACTTCCTTTAAAGTACATCCTGTTTCCAGATAAAGATTCACACATTCTTTTAATTTCTCCGGATCTGTGCATACTTCACCAAATCCATCCCGGTCATAATCAAAATATCCCTGAACATAGGTGTGTGTCCCGGAGAAAAATTCTTTCCGATCCGGCTGGTAATAAATCACAGGCTTCCTCAGATATGCAAAATCAAATGCAACCGAAGAATAATCTGTTATGATCAAATCCGATTCCGAAAAGATACTGCGATATGAAGTATCCAATTCCAGTACCCTGATACTGTCTGAAATACAAAATTCGCCAAGTGTCACCTTCATATTCGGATGCATCAGAAGCTGCAGCCGATATCCTGATTTTTGTATATTTTCCAGAAACTGCTCATCAGAAAAAACAGACTGATACATTTGATAAAAGCTGCTTTCTTTAAATCCGGGAAGAAGTGTTCTTCCTCCGGTTTTTGCATCAATAGCCGATACAAGATCAGATCTCCAGGTGGGCATGATCGTAATAATCTTCTGAGGATTATTTTCAAGCCTGTCATATCTGGGAATACCTGTCATTACCACTTCTCTGTCTGAATAAAAATAGTTTCCCTCCAGAACAGACTGATATTCAGGCTTTGTTGTCGTAACAAACATAGAAATATTTTTATTATATTTTTGCAGCCACCCTGACAGATCATCTTTAATCACACCATGCTGCAGAAATATAAAGGGTTTATTCCGTATGAGGTCTTTTAACGGTCTTGTATGCGCACTGTCAAAAGGATTGGTAATATATGCTTCTGCATGAGCAGAAACAATCACGTCTGCTTTTAAAAACAAATTGTAGTATTCTTCTGAATCCCTGTCAATAACCTTCCCAATCTTTTTCAGTCTTTCATAATCACTGCTTCCGCCTGAAATCACAAAATAAACATCCGGTTTCTTGCCTTTCAGCGAAGAGAGATATTCAAAAAAAGCCTCTCCGTTATCATCCGCTTTATTGATTCTGTCACTGACAAGCCAGATTTCTCTGCGTTTTATGTAGCTATTCAGCCATATCCTTAAACGCTGTCTGATAATCTTTTCTCGCTCTTTCAGTTCCTCCTCTGTAGGTTTCTGCTTAATTCCAGAGGTTTTTCTGTTAAACAGCGATGTTCTTTTTATCTCCCGAAGCAAACGGCGCTCTTTTTTCATATGCTTGATAAAATCTGATTTTTCCACAAAAAATGTATCTTTATTCAGGCGGAAAATATATCCTCCTCTGCAACAGTATGTATTACTGTAATAAACATCCAGCGGAAAAAAATTGCCTGTACCATAATTATTAAAGCGCACCGGAAATCCATCTACAGTCATATAAAACTTAACTGATGTAATGCCTTCCACAAAAGAAAAAGGAATCTCTGCCGCAAAACCCTTTCGATCAGCCAGAAATCTCCCCAGAGATATCACTTTTTCTCCCGGATGATCAAATACCTTACACGAAATAATCTGTTTCTTTTTATTTGCAGCTTTTACTTCTGCAAAAATCTGAATTTCTGCATCTCGCATTTCTGCCAGCCTCTTTACAGATCCTTCAACGCAGAAACTTTTTTCACCGCAAGTAAGAATTTCCAGTGACAGAGTAAAATTACTCAAAGAAACAACCGGAAAATTTCCATAACGGACATTCAGATCTCCGGCAAAATATTCTACTTTTCTCTGTCCCTCATTTTCAGGTTTCAAAGACAATACATAATCCATATATTCCTTTGTCATATATTTCTGGGAAAGGATCATTCGATTGTCAATACAGGACAGACATTCAATCAAAAGAGAACGAAAATATTTTTCCTCTTCCTCTGTCAGAACACCCTGTGGTATTTCTGCCAGTTTAAACCTCCACTGCAAATCATACATAATCGTATACTGAACAAAATATGGAATAAATCCATATTCATTCTGATACATTTTCAGAGTTTCCAGAGAAAATTTTTCCAGATACCCAATATACCATTCTTTTATTTTTCTTGAGGAAGAAATCGCAGAATCTTCCGTCATACGTATCCTGTACCAGTAGTTTGCAGCAGGAACCACTCCATACCGGCATTTTTTTAACAGGATCTGCATAATGACCTTTGCATCCTCTGCATATTTCAATTCTGTATCAAAATATATTTTTTCTGCTGTTTCTTTTGTTATAAAGGCACTGGAAAGAGACATCTGCACACAGTTAAATCGTTTCCACAGATCAATAACCTCATTTTTCCCTGAATTAAACTTATAATTTAAAATATGAGGACCTTCTTTTCCTTCAAAAAAAGTCATAGGAATGGAAATCAGATCCACATCTTTTTCCGACTTTGCAAAAAAAGAATATACAGCTTTTAAAGTACCCTCACTCAGTTTGTCATCCGGATCCATGAAGTTTACATATCGTCCCTCAATATATTTAAGACCCTCGTTCCTTGCAGAAGATACTCCTCCATTTAACTTGTGTATTACCTTTATATTGTTCGGATATTTCTTCTGGTAATCGTCACAAATTTCTCCTGACCTATCCGGACTTCCATCGTCAACCAGTATGATCTGAACATTTTTTTCAAATCCAATATCCTGCCGAATAACGCTGTCCAGAGCTTCTTCAAGATATTTTTCTACATTATAAACTGCCATAACAATGGATATTTTAAACTTATATTCTTTCTCCAACACTCTATCTGCCATAGTTCTCCCTGTTTCTCCTTCCCCCTACTTCAGCCGTCTGCTGTTTTATGCAAAAACACGTTTTATTTTTTCTCCAATATAACGGTCAAACAAATCTGCCAGAAAAACTGTACTTATGATACAGATCACAAGAAACATATATTTATTTCGGGCAAATCCTAAATCCGAAAAAATTATCATAGGAATTCTCTGCAACATATACACACTAAAAACATGTTCCCCAAACCATGTAAAAATATGGCTTGAAATCGATACTTTCATGGTAAACAATACAATCACTGCTACAAACGCCACTGCCCACACCGTATATCCCTCGATCCCATACTTCCATCTGTTGCGAAACGAGATGCTGTAGATAAGAACTGCCAGCAATGCGCCTCCCATATAAAATCTGTCATTTTTCATGAAAATACTCTCTATTTTATCCTTAAGCAAAGCATACCAGCATCCTACGGGAAATATAATAACGGAATTATACCAATAATTCTCCTTTCCCACTTTCATAAGAGTATAGATAAAAACGCCTGTAAGAACAGTCAGAAAAGCACATCCTACATACTCCTGAACTTTTTTTGACCGAAATTTTACCATACTAAATGAAAGATATACCAGCAGGTATATCACCAGCGTATCAAACATATACCAGTTTGAATTGCCTATGGATTCCCATCCGATCAGAGACAGCATTATCTGCCCAACGGGATATTGTCTACCCGTAATCAGATTGACTAACATAAATATTCCTACAGCAGCCGCAAGACTGGCCCATACTTTCGGAAAACGGCGCGTCAGAATCCCTTTTAGATACCCTTTATTTTTCCTCTGCATGGATGTCATGATTCCATATCCTGAATAAAACCAGAACATTGCAACAACCATCTGATTTAAGTGTTCTCTTAAAGCAAGGTACGGCTCCTCCCAGCTGAACATATCCTACATAATGACTGAAAATTATCAGGATTACAAAAATGCCTTTTATATTATTGGCATCTATTTTTGACAGATAATTTTTATTGAACTGATCCTGTGCAGCTATGGTTGCCGACCGTACAGCAATCAATAAAAGTATTATTAGAAAAAAGATCATATTCCCCCCACAAAGTTTATACTGAAATTAATATTTTATATCCGTTTTCTCATTATACTTGCTTTTCTCTGTTCTGTAAAGAAAATCTGCTGCCGCTCCACGACAAACGCGTGAATTGTTTCCCTGCCTCTTTTTCAAAACATCGTATTTTTTTAATTCAATACCTGTTTTCATAGAATCATAAAAACTTCATGAAGATAGGCTGTTTCTATACCGACAACAGCCCTTGCAATGGCAAAACCGGACACTCCGCAAAACACTTTTCTGGCAAATCCACCGTCTGTAGTCATAATATTCAGTCTATAGCAAAAATACATAATCACACATATAGGCAGTTTCATTTCCGCTAAGTTCTTCATAGTTTTTACATAAAGTAAATAAAGCCTCTCTGCCAAGCATCATAAAAGAATGAAGAAGATACAAATATACAATAACAGCCGCAAAAAATCTGATAAATTCTATATTATTTAATTTATTTCCTATGCTGCTACTACTTCAATAGCCCCCGAACTTCATCAAATATTTTTATTTCTGCCGGATTCTCCAAATGTTCTCCAATATGTTTTTCCATCCAGACCATATTATACCAGCGGCCAAATTTACAGGCACATTTATGAAACTCCGCTACTTTATGATACCCCATATGTTCGTGAAATCTTACACTGTCCCCGGTAAGATACTCGTCCTCTTTTTCCGGCCAGGCAATACAGGCATTAACGCTTAAAATATTCTGTTCTTTCAGGATTCTCTCCAGCATTTCATAAAGCATTTTTCCTGTACCCAGATGCTTTTTATCTTTTTTCACATAAATCGAAGTTTCCACCGACCAGGCATAAGCTGCTCTTGGATGAAGGGGTCCTGCATAGGCATACCCGATCACCTCACCATCCTGTTCTACTTTTAAATAAGGATATTTTTCCAATGTATGACTAATCCGCTGTCTGAACTCCTCCGGAGAAGGAACCGTATATTCAAAAGATACTGCTGTTTCCTGCACGTAAGGCGCATAGATTTCCAACAGCTCCCCTGCATCTTCCGGACTTGCGATACTGATTTTTATTTCGCTCATAATTTTGCCCCTCTTACTTTATTTTCAGACATTATATGACGAACTGCCGAAAAAAGTCAATCCTCTGTACCGGGTAAATGAAATAAAGAATTTACCAAATTATAATAAAAGTCAGCACAATTTTACAAATGAAGGAGATTTCAATGTACAAGAAAAATATGAAACCAAAAAAAGGAGCTGTTTTGGATACCTCACGCCAAAATAATAATAAGTTTTATATTTTTAGGCGTATTTTTAATCTATTCTCTTACTATGGCTATGTTAGAATTTATGTCCGTTATGGCTGAAAAATAAATAATTATAAAATATGTGTTAGAAATATTATTTTTTGATTTAATATCTATAAGTAATCAACTACCGAATTTCGCACCATAAAATCCGCAATATACGGACACAAAAAAAATCATAAAACTCGATATATGCTTCACAGAAACAAGAGTCAAAAAACAGGACTTGCTACGACTACTCACAGCGTAACAAGTCCTGTTTTTATTGGAATATTAGAATTTACCTTCTTTAGCAGCTTCCTCGATCTAAACAGCGATGTCCGTAAATTCAAGGGCTATCGGCCATTTTGTTTCCTACTCGTTTCCTATTCACCAATTTTGGTGCTTTTTCAGCAATTCTCAAGCCAATTTTATATCTCAATTCCGTCATAAACATAGCCTGTTTCCTGCCAAAATTTCATCGGTGATATGTAGTAATCATACTGGCTGCTACCCTCTTTCTTGAAGGCCACCCCAAATGTGAGTAAACCCTGGATAATTCCCTGTCTCACAAACTGAGGATCTTTTTTCATTATTTTTGCTGCTACATTCACTGGAACATTTTCTCCAGTGAACTTTGGCACTTCTAACCATACCCTTTTTTCTTCCATTTGTCAACTCTCCTCTTTTTCATTTTTACTATCAAGGGCTGCCATTACTGCATCCATAATACTCTTAGATTTTGATTCTCCAATTCCCTTTACACTTAAAAGAATCTCTTTGAGTTCATCTGCTCTCAATCCTTCTGCATCTTTTTGCCCCTGGTTATAAGCGTCCAGGTACAAGTTTGATAAATAATTCGACATTTGTTGATGATCCATTTTCTTAATTTCTTTGTACACCTTTCGGTTTAAGACCATTTGTTTTGCCATAACTGCTAGTCCTCTCTTCCGTCTTTTGCATATTTACCTGTTTTCATATCTCGCTTTCCTGTTCTATATCATTTCTGGCTGCAAAATGAAATTCTAATCAGTCGGCTCTGCTACTTGCTCTTTCTTCTTTCTATACAGTTCCGATGTTCCATCCAATACTTGTTGTTCCTTTTCATCCTCAAAATACCAGCCATATGGCTCAAACACCTCATATCCCTTTAAAAGCGCATCACCTTTGTTTTTATTAAATACTAAATCATAATTATACGGTTCATTACAGCTCTTCATTGAATTATGCAAAATAATCATCATTTGATGTAGGGAACTAAGTTTCCCTGCCGCCTCATCTGCAGCCTTTCTCTCTTCTGCTGATGATTCATAATAACTTTTCTTTAAATAAAAATCTCGTACCGTACCGGCGTAAATATAACTGCCGAGTGCCATCATAGCTTCCCATATCTTCTCCTTTACTTCAGCTTCATTTTTTACTGGGCTGATTTTCCCAGAAATAATGTTCTCCAGAAATTCTTTCCTTCTTGCCGTGCTTTCCTTCAATATAGCCTTGATTTTCTTCTTTGATTGATCCCTTTCTTTTTGTTTTTTCTCCCAAGGTGATAGTTCTTTCTTCTTTTGGGATTTTGTAATAATTCTCAAACTGCGGTAATATACCAAGAAGAACTTTTCTTCTTCTGCCTTAGGAAGTTTAATCTGCTCTGGAACGTCTTTGTCCAATTCATACTCCTTAATAGTATTCCATTTCCCACTCCAAATTTCATTTTCTGCTGATTTAGGTGCAGCTTTGATACCTTTCTTTTTCAGCATCTCTTTCAATTTTTTCGCATTTTCATTCCGTTTGGCTTCTGCAGCAGCGGCTTGCGCTCTGCTCACTAAATCCCTTGAACTGTTTGCTTCTCTGAGAATTTTATCCCTTGTTTTAATATCTTTTACTTTTTCCAGCTCATATAAACCTTTCAATGTCAGCTGAAAATTTTCATCCTGTTCTTTCTTTTTCAACTCATCCTGGTTCAGCTTTGCAATATTTAATCTGCGGCGAATGGTGGTCTTACTGAATCCGGTCTTTTCTGCGATTGTATCTTCTGTCTCTCCCAAATCGAGCATCAGCTGAAAACCCTGCGCCTGTTCCCAAATCGTCAAATCATTACGCTGCATATTTTCTTCCAGCATGATTGACAACTGCTCTTTTCGACTCAACCCTTCCGCAATCCTACACGGCAATTCTTCCAATCCAGCCAACTTTGACGCTTCATGCCGGCGGTTTCCGATCAGCGCATAATACTCTCCTGGTTGGCCTTCCACTGGGACTACTGTTAAATTCTGCAAACATCCCTGCTTCCTCATTGACTCTGCCAATTCTTGTAGATCTCCAAGATTCTTTCTTGGATTCTCTGGATGTGAATGAATATGTTCCGTTTTTATATATACAACATTTCCTCTTCTATCACTCATTTTTTCTTCCTTTCCTAATTTGCAAACTTCAAAACGCTTTTAATCAATTTTTTTATTTTTTTTGAATACTTTCTTATGTATTTCAATATAATTTCCTCCTATTACGCTACATGCAATTCTCTATTTAAAAGTACCTCAAATACTTTAAACCCATAGATAAATCCCTGCATTTCTGCCTCGATTGCAACTCCCATTACTGAGTCCTCGACTTTTCTTTTAGCTGCTACATCATCATTCAGCCCGCCCATTGCCTTATAAAATTCTTCGTATTTTGCCCCCAGTTCTTCTATTTCTCTATTCTCGATTGCTGGGCCTTCTATAAACTGATCGAATAGATTCTTTATGTAACTGCACTCTGTTCTGGATCTTCCCTTCATCAGGATATTTTCCTGCGTTTTTACTCCATGGAAATGCTGTGTGATTAAATCATTGAATTTCCCAAGTCCTTCCATGAAAGCCTTACTACGTTTTTCCTCAGCGCATATCTTTTCAATGTAAAGCTTGCAGCCTTTTTCACTCAATTTCCAAATCGGATGTTTTCTCTGTTTTCTATACAGTCTATATGCAATCTCGAACTCCTTCTTTTCGTCTTCGGACGCTTCCGCATTGTAAAACCGAGAAATCCGATTGAAAATTCTCGTGTGTGTACTCTGGAAAATTTTTGCGATTTCCCAACTGGTAAGCGGTTCTGCAGGTTGTGTTGTTCCTTCTGCTACTTTTCGGATAAGCTCTGCTGCCTTTCCGATTTCTTCCGGCGTGATCTTAATTTCGTTCATCCTTCCAGCTCCTTTCTCAAAGCCTGCAGAAGAGGATGCCAAGGCCTAGCTCCTCTCATGCGCTTCACGACTTTTCTCAGATCAATCTCTTCCTTGCTGATGCTTTCCATTCCGATCAGCTTATCGCTGTTCCAACGAATCGTCTTATCCTTGAATCCATCGGTCAACTTTACTTCTCCAGCTGCACACTGTTTGTCCTCGAACATGACCCACTTTTTTCCATTAAGGATGCAATAACCAACAATCATCTCTTGTCCTCGCTTTCAATATCAATGCTTTCTCCTGGGAAACAATTTCCGCAATATTTCCATACCTTATCCCCTACTTTCACGAATGTAGAATAGGTTGCCATATATTTTCCTGTCTTCGGGTTTAATCTACTGTCGTAAGGTTCTCCTACCTGCAGATATCCTGCTCCCATATTTCTCGGTGGCAAAATATTCAAGAAGTACCAGTAGACATCTTCGTCCACCAGCTCCCCGGGCTTGCAGAAATCATCCCAGTTTTTCCCGCTTTCTTCCCATTCTTTAAGTGTCTTGATCTCTTTCTGCTTTTCTTCGCTCATTCTCTGCATACTCCCTTTCTTTTATTGCTATGTAGTCTTTGACATGAAACCCATTCAAAATATTGATTGCCTGCAGTTCCGATAGTCCGCACCTCCTTTGAAGTTCCTGCCGCAGTTCTCTTCTCTCGCCTGTATCTTGCCTACCATTTTCCGGAAGATTTTCTGCCAATATTCTGTATTCATTGGCGATTTCTGCTGTGAGAAGTTCTGGCATTATACAGCCTCCAGTTCTTCTTTCACTCGGTTCAATGCGTATTTGCCGGCCGGATTCAACATTCTCTGCCATGCCCCCTGGGATGGTGCCCATTTAAAACCGTTCTTTTTCAAAACGGCTCTAACATCTGCCTCCGGCTTTTCATCAAAAATAATCTGTAACCTCATAGCTTCCACATTCTCGACAACCTTGAACAGCTCAAATTCCGTTTCTTTTGTTCCCTTCTCCTTGACTGCTTTCAAGCTTTTCAACCTTTCCTCTACTCTATGGATATTTGCGTTGTTGTTCTGCAGGGCGTATGCTGGAAATCCAACTCTTCCCATAAAATCCGGGGTTCTCAGTTCCTGGATCTGCTCATCGGAATACCCAAGGATTTTAAGCTCCTCATCTCCCTTTTTGGTATTCTTCAAGCGGATGGCTTTATTGACAGCTCTCATTCTTTCCTGGTTTTCTTTTAAAGTATCCAGCTTCTCTTCCAGGCGTTCTATAGCGTCCTCATCTGAGGATTTGATGATGTCCTTTCCTCTCAAAATACCCTTGATCTTATCCAGAATTTTCTGCGTCTCAGTATAAAACTGATGGTTCTTCTCCCAAGCCTGCACTTGTTTCTCTTTTTTCTTCACTGGAAAATTGCCGGCACCCGAAATCATAACTGAAGGACATCTGCAACCGATATTACTCTCACGGTTCATGTACTCGGCCATTCTCTTTGAATATCTCTTTGCCAATGCTTCAACTCTATCCGTTTCTCTCGGTCTTGCTTCTGCAACTTTCTCTGCCAAGTCATAGGTTTTATCGACATATCCTCTGTATTCTTCTGTCTTGCTGCCTACCTTATAATCGCTCATAGACATCATATCGTGTGCGATTCCGGCCTGTTCTTCGTTGATTGTACAATATAATCTTTCCATTTCAGCACCCTCCCTCAAACTCTGTCATTTTCTCTCTGTCGAATTTCATTGATGGATAAATACAATATCCGCTACGTCTCGTTCTTCCAGTCGATTTTGCCAGCCCTTTCGCCTCTAAGAAATCCACTACCCAAGGACAATTATTTGTATCCACGTATGCTTCATTTTCTGCTAATGCTGAATCGCACAGACAAACGGTAATTCTTGCAACTGGTCCCTCTTTTCTGCTGAAGATTTCAACTGCGATACTGCCATCCATCTGATACTGTCCTACTCTTAATGTACAATCTGTATATGTTGCGTAACTTGTCTTAACCTCTAATAATGCCATGCTATATTCCTCCTAAAATTATGCTGTGATCGGCTCTCTGTGCTTTTCTATTCTCACATCAGCTCTTCCTGCAAGATTCTCTCGGCACTCTCTGAGGCTTCTCTTTGCATCTGCTCTGGTATATTCGCTGTTCTCACATTCCCAACCATATCCCCAGTTTGTCATTATGTCCCACCGATCCTTTGTCTTTCTCTGATAGCTCATTCATACTCTTTTTTTGCAAGTGCGAGTTTTTATTTCGTACTTGCGAATCTTCTTGGTAAAAAAAATTTATTCTGCGTATGCCCAAGCATCATGTGCTGATGCATATCTTTCAGCCACTGTACCATTCGGTTTATCGAAAAAAACAACTCTTCCAGCTAACCATCCATATTTTGTTCCGAGTACAAGGTTGATCCCTTCAAGCATTGCCTTTGCTTTCTCAAAATCTTCTGCTGCGATTGTATTTAATTCGCTAATCATTGCTCTTGTCATGTTGACTACCTCCGTTTTATGTTTTGTTTGATTATGTATATATTATAACTCGCACTTGCGTATTTGTCAATAGTTTTGCTCTATTTGCGCAAATTGTTTTCGCACTTGCGTTTCTCGATTTTTACATCATAACCAGCAGATTTTACAATCCTTGCAAAATTTTCATATCTCATATTTCCAGAAATCAATCTGCTTACTCGCTGCCTGGTGATTCCCATTTTCTGCGCCAGCTGGATCTGCGTCATTCCTTCCTTCTCCATCATTTTATTGATAATTTCCGATGCGTCCTCGCCTCTGATTTCCGTTATTGTCTCTCTCATCGGATATACTACCCTACTCATTTCAAAACTCCTTCCTCTTCCAAAACCTGTTTTATTGCTTCTATCATCGTGTCTGCAGATGCTACAGTAGCATCCTGATTTTTTTCATAAAGGCCTGCGATCTTATAAATGATATCCGGATTGTCGTTTAAGCCACCGGCAATCCCTTTGGGAATCCCCCAATATTCGCAGAACTCTTCGATGGCATTTTTTATATCCTCTGCAAGATATTCTCTTTCTCTGATCCGGTACGCTTCTTCGAGCTCCGCCTCTGTCAACTCGATTTTTACTGTTCTTTCATCGCAGATAGCGACACTACCATACTCTCCAACTTTACTTTCTATAGTTCTTTCAATTACCATGCTTTCCTCCATTCATCAATACAGCTACGCCTTCTGGATAATTTTCATCAAACCAATGCCAGATTTCTATTCTATCCGTTCCTTCCGGAAATCCCAGGAACTCTTCCAGAATAGCATCTGAATTGTCAACGGGGATTTCTCCAAAGATTTGCCACAGCTTTTCTAATTCCTGACTGTTGAAGCAGTCGAAAAAACTAACTGTCGCAATGCTGTCTACTTCCTTGCACCGAAGACAATATTCCTCGTCTTTCCCATAATGCAATTCCAGGTCAGAATCTCTTCCGATCCACCCGCACTTCTTACATCTCCAGAGCAACATTCCCCACAACCTCCCATTCTTCTGTCAGTGTCATTTTTCCTCTCTTCGCAAGCACTGCGGTGCTTATATCAACACCATGGAAAATCTCTCGGTTTCTCACCTTTTCCTCGAATCGTTTTCTGCAGAGTAGTTCATTTCCGAACACTCCTCCGATGTGTACATATCTTTCACCAGCAATTTGTTTTGCCAGCACTGTATACTCCGTATCTGGAGCATTTACAGTAATAAGTTTTCTCTCTTCTTCCATTCCTGCAGTCCATTTCATCTTCTGTCCGCATTTCTCGCAGTATGGCTTCTTTCTCTGATCGATGATTCTTTCACATACAATTCTCCTCTCCCCTACAATGCTGCTGCAGCAAGGACAACGGAACCAATTATTTACCTGTGTCTTTGCCTCTCCATGCCCGTCTGCGTAATCAACAAATATGACACTTCTTTCGTTCATGCAGAGGACCGGCGGCATTGCTACTGATTTCTTCAATGCTTCCAAAATTTCCTGATCGTTCATTCTCCTCTTTCCTCCATGCAATCATTTACCAACTCTCTGATAATATCCATAAGTTTGTCTACAGCTGCTGGCTCTTTCTCATCCTTGTCACTGTAACCAATACTTTTTACTGTTTCCTGGATTCCCATTTTACTGAAGCATTCCGGACATAATGTAACTGATCTTGTGTATCCGTCCCAGCTCTGCGAACTCGGAATAGTGATCGTCACTACTTTCTTTGAGATTCTCTTGTGTGGATCAATCTCCGTTTTGCATCTATCACAATACTCTTTTACCATCTCTCTACCTCACTTTCTTGCTCCAACGTATAATAAAAACAACAGCATCAGTATAGCTCCCATGTTCTCGCCTCCTAAAAATATGATCTGCCATATCTTTTCATGAATTGTGATCTGACTACATTTCCTTCTACCTTCTCCATCTGTCCCTTGCTGTTGATAGCTACCGTATTTTTTAACAGCCACTCTCTTTCCCAAGCCAGCTGCCCGATCATCTTTGACATTCTCTCTGCCATAGGATTTTCGTGAATCCGGCACAGCTTCTGGCCCATATTATGACAGTTGTTACATACCGGAACTTTCAATCCGTCTTTCTCTGACAGTTCTCTTCCTGCTGTTCCAAAAATCAAGTGATGTTCTGCTTCTGCCTGCCGGCCACAAATGAAACAGATCGTTTCATGCTGTGTAACAATTCCTTTGCTCATTTTTTCTCCTTTCTTTAGCCATAGATAATTTCATCAAACAAAGTGTACTGGATGATTTCGTCCGCCATCAGTGCGTCAATCTGACTGCAGTCAATCTTGTTCTCGTATAAACAAGAGCTGCTGTTTCTTGAACAGTTCAGCCACTCCTGTAACCCGTGCAGAAACTTTTCCTGATCCATTTCGTACCATTCTGTTTCTTCATTGTCGAACGGTTCTTCCACATGAAATTTCAGTTTTCCGCCTCTGCTGATTTGATCGCTTGCGTGTTTTCCAAGGTAATTACCAACGACTCTTACGCTGTCGCACCAATAAGTGATCCCTCCTTCAAATGCAGTACAAAGAATATCGTCTATATCCTGTTCCGACACGTTGACGGATTTTCTCACAAACAACGTCTCAACAATTTTCTTTTCTTCCATCTCAATCCTCCAATTCTGTGCCACATACCGGGCACTTTTCAATCTCCTCGCCATAGGTCTGAACATATCCTGCACAATGCGGGCACCAAGCAATTTCGCCATTTGCTTTCCAGTCTTCCAACAGACTTTCTGGATGCTGCCAATCCAGTTCCTCGAACATTGTCTTCGCCTGTTCTTCGTCTCCGGCAAGTATTTTCAGTATGTCGTTCCTCGTATACTTTTCGTCCGACAGCTCTGGGATATAGCAAACATCGTCTGGCCTGTTCTGAAAAGCGTCTTCATCCTTGAATATCCATCCTTGCCGGTAATAATCTCGGTCGATTATCTCTGGCTCATTACCTCTTTCCGGTGAATAGCTTCCGATCAGAAGCATTTTCTTGCTCTGCATATTTAATCCTCCGAATCTGCATAGTATGAATCAAATGCAATGCCAGCATTAATCAACTTATCTTCCAGATAGTTTCCATAGCACCAACCATCGCCGTCTTCCCAGTAACTATCCCATGCTTCCTGCAGAACTTTCTCTGCTCTCACAGCATCTTCTTCGCTCACAATGAAAATGCAGTCCATCCACTCATTCATTTCTGAACGGATTCTAATGCAGGTGTCCTCAATTCTCTCTACCATATCAGCACCAAACCTCCTCAAATTTTAAAAATTCCAAGTCTTCATCGCTATAGCCATTAGTTCTCAAATATGCCTTTGCTTCTATCTCGTTTTCAAACAGCTTTACCTTCCGGCCTTTTTCCATCAACCACTCATAAGGGTTCAGCGTTATTCCTTCGATGTGTCGGCCTATGCAGATATGCTTCCTGATTCCTACCCATTGAAAAATCTTCTCCTTTGCAAATTCTTCAATGGCTTCCTGGTATGATTTCTCCGACTCATCCCAATCGGTTCGCCCGTAGTTTTCTTCAAACTCATTGGCCCAAACCACAAACATTTGCTTCCAACCCATGCTGTCTGTTTCGCTCAGCTTTGGAAATTCTTTCTGCAGATTAGCATATGTCCATGTAATCTCAATCAGATTTTCCGTTGCTCTATTGAACTCTGTCTGCTGAATATCTGAATATGCCATCTTCTCACTCTCCTATGTAATAACAAGTAAAATTCCAATGGTCCCCAAACTCGTAGTAAAGCCCCCTCTTCTCAAAAATTCTATCGAACTTCTTCTTTATTCCTGGATTAGTTCCATACCAGAGCATATGGCAGACACTGCCTTCAAAACTCATGCTAAGAATATGCTCCGGATTCACATACTCAAAATAATCTTTCGGATTTTCATTTTCTCGCACAATAAGATGTGTCGGATCATTATAATAAAACTTGCCTGTCTCCTTGTCGTGTGTATCAAAGCATTTTCCATTGAAATAAATCTGAGTGTCTACCCACATATCATGCTCCAGGAGAAATGTTCTAATCTCCACCGCAAGTTTTTCAATTTGCTTCGGTGTCATTTTTGCTATTTCATTCATGCCGTTGCCGCCTTTCTCTTGCTTCTGAGCAATCTGATCAGATGCTCTTTCGCTTTCTGATATTCTTTCTCTGATCTTTCATCCGGATAAAACATATCCATTTCGTACCAACCATCATACCCATGATCCACCTCGAAACCATCATCCATAATCATTACCAGACATTCCGTTCCATGGTTCGATGTCTCGAATGCCACATATGCGCTTGTCTTCTCCTGGGCTTTCATTGCCAGCCGAAACAACTCTTCAATTTTCTTTTTCATCCTGCCACCTTTACCTTTCTGCTATGCAGCGCATATATCATAGTTCCTCGCCCCTTACCGGCCACCTTTTCAAATTCCTCGTCTGACATTGGATTCATATAAAACTGCACTGCTGTCAGCTCATCCTCTGTGTTATAAATCTTCACTGCATAAAGCACATGGTCTGCTCCGGTTCTTCTCAGCGTTTCCGCTGCGCTATTTTCAAAACTCAGAAGAATTTTCGGAAGCTGAGAGAGGGGCATCTGTCCCCTCTGTACGCAACCATTAGTGTCCTTCATGCTCCAATTAATCATTTTCCCCATGGCCTTTAGCTTTCTCCTTTTCTGCTTTCTTGGTTCTTGTTCTCTTTGCCGCCGGCTTCTCTTCTGTCACATTCTCTGTCTTCGGCTTTCTTGCTCTTGGCTTTTTAATCGGTTTCTCTACTGCTTTCTCTGCTGGCTTTTCTGCTTCAGCTACCTGCTCTGGCAAACGCTCCTGTAGTTTGTAACGCTTTCTGATGGATGCAATCATCAGCTCAACTTCCGCATTTACCAGCTCCTTTTCTTCATCAGTCAGGTCTGCGACCAGATCTTCTGACTCTTGCCAGTATCCTGCGTTATCCAGGAAACGATCAATTACCTTCTTCGCTCTGTCGTGTTTAACATCCCATTTCATCCTGCAATTCCTCCTACTTCTTCAAATTCAAAAACACCGATGCTCTTGATAAATTTCTTCGATGTCTTCATCCCTCTTCCTACCAGCTGGCCGCTGATATACTGCCGGAGATAATAGCCGCCAACCAGTTTTGCAACTTCCCATACCTTCTTTTCGTTCCAACGATCCCGGTAATAATTTCTCTGTAAAGCCATCTTTTCATCCTCTCTATAAAACGCAGCTCCCCTGCTTGCTAAAATCAACAACTCCTCTATTCCATCCCCAGTTAGCTCTTTCTCGCTCTCTGATGTATTCCTGCTGGAGAATAGTTTCTGTCATTACCTGATTAAAAACCCATTCATTATCTCCGTTAAGTACTTCCTGGATGATTCCCGAAGAAACCAGGAGCATCATATTGTCAAGTGATTTCTGATTTTCTCTGTATTTTCTTCTTGTATCACCGATGGTAACAGTATTTAAAAATTCTGGTCTTTCCATCATTTCTGATTTCCTTTCGTTTTCTCTATCTACTAACTCAACCTTGCAATTCAATGATCTCCAGAAAAATACTCTGCCGTCCTCTGTTACTAAAAAATTTTTGTGAAGATTACTGTTTTCCTCTTTCAGATCATAGGCTTTGCAATTAACGCATCTACCATCAATATGCTCTACTGTATAATCCTCAAACTCTGCATTTTCTTCCAGATAAGAGATAAACTCTTTAACTGTAAGCTGGTCCATGAGCTTTTCTGTAGATACCATAAACCGTGCTCTGTATCTATTATCATCGCTGTTTCTGTATTTCATATAATTACCTCCACCATCTTTTCTCATCCATCTCGTCTACGGCCAGTCCGATCACTGCTGTTCCATTTACCATTACCAACCAGAAGTTTAATGGCTCCATCCCGGTTGCCATCCCCCATGAAAAATTGATAAACAGCAACACTGTCAAAAATCTTCTCAGCTTTTTCATTGCTTTCTGTCCTCCTATATGGTAGACTTGATAGCCAAGGGGAGTTACCGCTCCCCTGCTACCAAGGAACTGTTTGGTTCGATTTACTTAATCCAATTTAAGACCGCCGTAATGATTGCTAAAAGCATCGTTACTATGGCAGTTATGATCGCCGTTATACTTTCATAAAACTGGATTTTAAGAAGTCGTTTCTCAAGCAGTTCTTTTTCTTTATCTTCCGATTTCTTTCTTCTTGCCAACTGGTGTCCTCCTCTCGAATTATTTAACCATTCTCGCACTTGCGAACCGTTTGGGTAAAAAAAATAACGCCCACCTGTTTAGTTCTTGTGTTTTGCTTGATTATGTATATATTGTAACTCGCACTTGCGTATTTGTCAATAGTTTTGCTCTATTTATGTAAATTATTTTCGCAACTGCAACATTCGATAGTTAATAGTGAGAATAAAAGAAAAAGATAGAAAAAGATTTAGATACAGAAATAGATATAGAGTAATAGTGACGTGACGGTTTCGTGACATTGATGGGACAATGTCACACGTTTTTTATTATAATATGAATATTTTCCTTTATTTACAATACTTTACGCATTTGTATCTTATCCTCATATGAGTGTGAACAATGTGGAAAACTCGATTTTGCAAACGGTAAAATTACTGGTTGACTTTTCTGTTTGATACGCATATACTGAAAACAGCTAAGGATTAGTGCTATAGTCCATCAAACGAAAACCCCGGAGGTGTACCAGACTTCCGGGGTTTTCTATTCCGTTTATGTAGGTGGCTTATGCCTTAGGCTGTTATGCTGCCTATTTGTCCTTTCTGTCCAGCCATTTGTAAATGCAGTAGCTAATTACATTTACTGCGACAGGGACAAGAATTAGTGCTATGATATTGTCCATCAGGATCACCTCCTTTCTGCTGGAGGTTCGGCAGCATCTACACCATATCACAATTCTTCGATTTTTTCCATACCAACCCTTCTAAAATTGAATAGCTCTATACGCTCGTACACGCTTCTATACCGGATTTTGGCTTTTAGGCATATTAAGTATTGAAAAATTCTCTATCGTTGCTCAGGCACATTTCGTCAAAAATAGCATTGAAATTTTGGTTATTTTGTATATTGATTTTTACCTCTAACTTGCTCCGCATTTTGCAATAAAAAATGCCCCAGTCCCGAAGGACCAGGGCGTGTGATATATTTCCTTGCTTTACCAACAACCTTAAAAGGCTATTTCTTCTTTCTACTTCTTTCCCAGTTTTTCAAAAAACGCATCTGTGCTTCATCCTCGCTTTTCTGATCTTTGTCAAGCTTCGGCCCACCAGCAAGCAATGCCAGCAACAGGCTTACGATGATGACACACAAAATAAGCACCATTAAAGTCATCATTATCATTTTTTTACAATGTACTGAGCGCTGACAAACCCATAGTATTTTCCGGCAATTCGAATGTAGTACCACTGGCCACCGTCTACAGCTGTCTGGGTAAAGTTCATTACATCCACTAAATTTCCTTTTTCAAGTGTTGGATAGGATTTAATCTGTGGATATTCCGTACCCGCCCATGTGCGAACATTAAGGATATTGGCTGTAACTTTTCCAACATAAAGCCGTTCCGTTTTATCCTGCTTATTGGCAATTTCCTGTTTCGGCGGTTTTGTGGACGGAGTACCGTCTGCCTGGATGTAGTCGGTCCATACATAACCCACGCCAATACCAGCAACCTTAACCTGCGTCCAGGATCCGTCCTTGATTCCATTGATCTCGAACCGGTTGCCTTTCATCAGCTCTCCGATCACCTCGCCGTTTGGTTCGGTGCGGACAAAAAGATTGTCTACTGTAGCTGTAGCTGTCCCAGTTGCCTTCCACGGCTTACCCTCAGTTCCAGATTCCGTTTCTGCTCCATAATCAATCCATACATAGCCATCAATCTGGCTGTTTCCAACCGTATAGACTTTTTCTGCGACACAGCCGCCGTTTGCTTCTACATTATTCAAGCCGCCGGAAGATGTGTTTCCCTCATTTGTGTAGATCCGGCCATTTGCAATCCGGATAACCCGGCCAATATGTGCTCCATTCCGAAAGATAACCAGTGCTCCCAGCTTCGGTGTGCTGTGCCACGTTCCATTTAATCGGGAATGAGCCTTAACGCTATTACAGTTATAGAACCCATTCCCCATGATTTCCAGTGCCTTTGCTTTTCCAAAAATCTTGGCACAACCCCAAAACTGGTATGTCGCGCACCAGGGCTGTCCCTGGCATCCCATCAGTCCCATATTATTTACGTCCCGGGAATATTTCGTGTAATTCCCGTATCCGGCATTGGCGGTTTTACTATCCAGATTTGCGTTGCTGCGTTTTTCCAGGTATCCCACCTGATTGTCCAACAGCTCTTTCGTTTTATTCCACAAGCTCATATCTGCTACCTCCTTATCTTCTGCGTACATCCGGATCATTTCGATAACTTTTTTCTGCCTTCCTGTGTAATCCCCTACCTGATTATTGTTGCTCTTATCTGCCGGGTCCGTACAGAGGGCTGTATAAATCCTCTCAGCTGTGTAAGGCTTTACCGTCTTTCCTAATATCCTCTTCAAAGCCGCGGATCCGCCCTGATGGATAATATTAATACATTCCATCAGAGCAGTGTCCGGCATGGCACCATAAGTCTTGGTAATACTCTCCGCATACTCTTTGATCTGAGTCTCCATGAGCCAGTCCTGGCACCGGATTCCAGTAGATGAAGAGATAATACTTACAATGCACTTTGCCTTTGCAGATGTCGGAGAAATCGCATATCTGGACCAATCTTTATTTTTAAGATCGTCTGCAATTCCCTGCGTATCAAGGATTCCAAATCTTACCGGGTCTACTCTCTGGATTTCCAGCAAAAGCCGCTTTGCCTCCCCTGCATACCACTGTCCGGCTCCGATTGTGATTGCCTTTTCATTCGGCGTGTTTGCTCCAGCGCCGATAAAAGCATCATATCTCTGCCTGCCGTAGACCTGACCGCCAGTTTCTACTGCATACAAAATTTTTCTCAAAACATCAATATTTTTACTGTTCATTTGTTCTCCTCTTTCTTCATAAAAAAGGGGCCGAAGCCCCTCTTACATCATTTCTGAGACTGGTTGATTTTACCATCGTCCAATAAATCTTTAATTCCATCAAACCAGTTCTGGACAATCTCTTTAAGCGCTTTTTCTGTTACAAAGACCTGCAGCCACTTTGGTAGCAATCCTCTTGCCTGCTGGATTACCCATTCAAATTTCTGTTTACCGGTTCCAGATTCACGGTACATATGCTCAGCTTTCAAGATCAGCTGGTACACATCCGCCCGGATGCCGTCTAACCCTTTCTGTTTCAGATACTGAAATACAATCACCACTGTCGCTGCCAAAATGACCAGCACTGCAATTAATAATACCGGTGCAGGTACCTGTTTTAAAATTCCTAATAACTCCATATTGTCTCCTTTCTGTGGCTCTATAATAGCCCTGTGAACTCCGTATAGGTTCTGGATTGGTTTGTATTCCCTCGTGTGAGGATTTGTTTGCCTAAATACAGAAAAGCCGCTAAAAGCCGATTTATAGATTATGCTATTTCCGACTCTGCATAAGCTCAGCAATTCTGTCTTGCTCATGCATAGGAATCACATTTAGCAACCTCATTGCCGGCTGTACGGTAGTATGCATATCTCCATCTCCGCCAGCTTCTTCATAATCGCCAAACATTTTCCAGAAAGCGTCCGACTCCATCTCTGACCATGCTAATAATGGATTCTTCTCTTTACTGGTGTAATAACGGTAAATTTGGAGAAGCCTGTCACGCAACTCGTTTCTTTTCGTCTTTTTTCTTTTTTTCTCAGCATCGTCCAATTTTGTGATTATCTCCTTTTGCGTCTCCCTCAGACTGTCAATTTCCTCTGCATATTTTTTCTGATACTGGATACTCTGCTCATGCCATTTCGGATACATCTGAGCCTGATCTAAGATATCCTGTATTTTTTTCTCCCTCTCTGCTTCGGACAAGGCGCGTTTGGAAAAATAATCCTCTACTTTTTTGTAGATTTTCCATAAAAAAAAGATAGCTGCTATAAGCAATGCTATCTTGTCAACTGTTATGTTGCCAAAAACTTTTACAAATGGCTCCATTGTCACCACCTCATATTATATTTTTCAAATTTTAATGCTGTTCCGGTTCTGCTCTAATCCTCATCGCAGCATCCCTCCTGTTCCATATATACACTGCAATAACATTCTGTTATCGCTATGTCTTTTTCAATCTCTGCCAGAGTTTTACTACTTTTGCCTCTTGCATATAGGCGCAAATCTGTGATGTGCGACCATAACTTCGCAATAATCTGTATCACTGTCATTCTTTAACCAGGCTTTCATATTCTTCCTGCGTAATCCTTTTCCGCTCTTTGGCCTGTTCAACCATCTTCATCCATTCTTCTCTACTGTAGATTTCCTTCATTTTCATCAATATTTTGTACATGATTTTCCTCCTCTTCTTCTGTTTCTTCCGGAATGTAGACGTCCGTCATTGCTGCAAGATACTGAATCAAAACATTCTGGTTTTCAATTTTTTCCTTCTGCTTTTCAACAGTAGCTTTGCAGTTCTCATCCTCTGCTACTTCTGCCGGAGTCTGCGTCATTTTTCTTATTTTCATTTCTTTCACCCTTTCTTAACTGTTTCAAGTATTGTTTGGTTCTTTTCAGCATTTTGTACGAATTTCCTTTGCTTGCATTGTTTTCCCAGGATTCGTGGTGCTCGTCCACTTTTTCTGGCTTTAATTCACCTTTACGGACTTTACTTTCCATCCGGGCAAGTGTCTTTCTTTCATGCTTTACGCTATCCGGATCCAGGGTCATTATAACTTTCCCGGTTTCCGTGAGACGATATTGAAATCCAAGAAACACAAAGCCTTCATTAAGCGGAATGATATGAGACTTCTTTTTATTCACCTCCAAACCATACTCTTTTAACTTAACTGTTATATTAGTCAAAAGTTCTTCTGCACATTCCTTGGTCTCAACAAGCGCCCAAAAATCATCCATGTACCGGATATATCTCTTTACATGCAACTTTTCTTTGACATAGTGATCTACTGGATCCAGCAATGATATCCCAACAATCTGCACCATTTGTGACCCGGGATTGTATCCGCTGTCTCCTGCATATTGATCCCTCAGAACACCACATGACATTTCGGCAGTGTCTTTATCTGCGCGCTCTTGAATCTGTGATTCTGCGTCTTTGTGTTGCATATTTAAGTAATACCCATGGATATCTACCTGTACCACCCATCCATCTAAACCATTTTGACAGAAGTAGTTCCACAAATATTTTTTCACCAGCTTTCTGGCAAAATCAGTTCCCTTGCCACTCTGGCAAGCGCAGTTTGCATAGATAAACCCTTTCGTCATTTGCGGATAAAGCGAATAATCATTAATACTTCTTTGATATATCCTATCCTTAAATGGTATACTCAGTGCTTCCCGACGTTTTGGATATGTAATCAGTACCTTTTTAGGTTTCCCATTTTTCCAAGTTCCATTTTGTAGCTGTTTCTCCATTCGGAGTATATTTTCCTCCGCATTCAGGACAAAAGATTTCACCGAAGGTTTCCAAGATACACCTTTCTTGCACTTCGTCATTGATTCGTACAAACTATCAAAATCTGTTATATGTTCTTTCATTTTTTTGTTTTTCCGCAGTTTCTCAGTACTGTCGGGCTTATTATAAGTCACGTACTGTCTCTTTCGATTATCCGCGGTATTGTTTAGGCTGTGCCAGGGATTTCGGCTCCTTGTCTATATCTTCAGGGCAATTATTGCTATGCAATAACCATAATGCCTTTGGGAAGACAATCGGGGCGTAAGTATTCGCATTCCATGCGTTCGTGTTGTTGACGTTGCCACTGCTGTTCACATTCATAACGTTGTTAGCATTGCTGCGGTTAGCTGAACGAGAAAACACATTCTGAGGTGTTAGCCTACATCCCATAATATTTATTGGTATCTGCCTATATCAGATTCCCTCCATTTTTTAATATAGTTTCTTGCTTTTAAGGTTTGCTCCGACCAGTATTTCACCTTCTTTCCCTTGAGATGGAACAGCGGCCGCGCAAGACCGATCAAAGCAAGCAGATTGTTGCAATCCAATATAGCCTGACGTTGCAATCTGCTTCTCCATTCCCACAGCTCATTGCTGTTCTTTCCGGATACACGGATATTGTTCGCAGTCCACGAATTTATATAAATGTCCTTTGCTGTCCTGACAATATCGTCCGTTAATGAAGATTGGTATTCCGGAAGGAATATGTTTTTATTTTGGCAAATTTTTATTGTATACAGGGCAAGTTCCCTTGCATACCACACTGCATCAAGCTGTCTATTCTGTGGAGTATCCGGCACATTCCTTTCTCCTACTTTAACTGCCATTTATGTTCCTTTCTATCCCTGCATCCGTGGGTGCAGGGATTTTTGATGATTGATTATATTACGACAAGCGGGGCGTAAGTACTCGCAAGCCATGCGCTCGGGCTGCCGACGCCGCCACTGCTGTTCACACTCATAACGCTGCTAGCATTGCTGCGGTTAGCTGAACGAGAAAACACAATCTGAGGTGAGCTGTGGTTGGCAGCCGAATATCTTATCATTTCCGGATATGTCTTCCACGGTTCAATAGGAGTTTTGGATTTCGTACGTCTCTGCCAATATTCGTGAACCGCCCCTTCTTCTTTGCTCATATTTACATTCATCTGTGACATAGAAGCCAGGAACACTCGATCGTATGTGATATCTGTTACACCGCCGTCATTAACGGTATTGGCAAGAGTGGTAACTTTTACTGTCTTTAATGCAGCGAGCATATCCGATGGCATTCCGCAAAGGAATCCATCTTTTGTAGCCAACTGATCCGGAGCGATATCCCAATCATCCTGCTTGGCCCACCACCGCCCTTTTGGCTGTGTAGAATTAAGCCACTGTCGAGCGGCAGAATTTTTCCATCGGTTACAACCATATCCGGTTTCCTGCATGGAATTAAGATTTCCGCTTCTGGCTGCCAACTCCATAGTTCCCAATGACGTTCCATCGGATCCAGATGTAATCGGAACAGTTTCAATTTTTGCGATTCCATCTGCAGCATAGGATGTAGCTTTCCATGTAGCCGCTGCAGAATCTGGCATCTGAGTAAAACCAGCTACAGATCCACCAGCCGGTACATCCTGAGTAAGCGTAAACTGCCATGTTGTACCTTCTTGTGCATCCTTGCTTCCCCAGGTTGCACCTAAAGTAACATTGTAAGTTCCTGCTGTAAGTCCATCTGGACAACGCAGGAAAGCGCGATTACTAAACTGCAACCCGAATGGTGTTGTATAATGAGCTTCCAAAAAAGTACCTGGCACAACTTCACCGTCTTCTAACTCCACATTTTCAAAATGTGTAATCTGCCATGGAAATTCATACTCTTTACTTGCCGCTGTGTCGGTCCATTTTTCGATGATCTGATCACCGTAATCAAATATTTTCTGCAGATAGCCATTTTTTGAAAGCCCGCTTAACTGGCTCCATGTTGACACATTTTCCAGTTTTGCTACTTGGGAAAATGCCAACACCTGGAGAGTCTGTGAAATCTCCTGCATAGTGCTTTCGCGCGGTATGTTTACTGTTTCTTTCATTTTCTTCCTCCTACTCGATTTTATATTGTCTGCGGTTCTTCCGGAGACGTATAGGTTATATCCAACCCTCCGTCTTCCGCATTGAGTGCAAATGTCAGCTGGTTCACCTGTGCAAGCACCGCTGCAGCTGCATCATTCGCATTCTTTACAGCTGTAGCACTGGATTCTGTGCGCTTCTTTTCTGCCGCTTCTCTTTTTTCTTCTGCAGACTCTCTCAAAGACTCATTATTCACTCTTTTTTCTTCTGCGATATTTCTTGAGGACTCTGCTCCTGATCTCGTCTGCTCTGCATTTTTTCTTTCATTTTCGGAAAACTCCCTATTTTTTTCTGCAGATGCTCTTGCTGATTCAGAGTTATTTCTTGCCGTTTCAGCAATTACTCTGTTTTTTTCTGCTTCTGTTCTGACTGTTTCTGAAGTTATTCTGGCTTCTTCTGATCTGCTTCTCCCAGACTCCGCTGCTTCTCTTGAACTCTCAGAAGAATTGCGGTCCTCCTCATTGGACTCTCTTTTCCGTTCAGCCAAATCCCTTGCATTTTCTGATGAATCCCTTGCATTTTCTGACTCTAATCTTGCATTTTCATTATTCGCTCTTTCATTTTCAGCTTGAATACGGCTGCTTTCATTTGTCCCCCTTTTCTGTTCGGCCAGATTCCTGGAATTTTCATCAACCACTCTTTGAGACTCTGATCTTTTTCTTTCTGATTCAGCATTTGCCCTCTCAGATTCTGATTGCTCGCGTTCAGATTCCGCTTCTTTTCTGGCTATTTCTTCCGATGTTCTCTTTGATTCTGCTTCTGTTCTAAGATTTTCCGCAGTATTTCGCTGTCCTTCTCTTGCTTCCCTGGACTCCTCTGCAGCACTCCTTAAAGACTCTGCCGATTCCCTGTCTGCTTCTTTGTTGATTCTTTCAGTTTCGGCATTATGTCTACTGGTCTCTGCTCTGTCTCTATTTGATTCTGCTGACCTTCTGGCTTCTTCCGATTCTACCCTTAAGGTTTCGGCAGCCTTCCTGTTTCCTTCCGCCTCTTCGCGTTTAAGTTCTGCATCAACCCTGAGTTCTTCTTTCTTTTCTGTATCTTCCGATACCTGATTGATTTTTTCCATACATGACACAAAAGCACCTCGCACTTCTTCTCCGTACTCAGCTTCTTTTAATGCTTGTATTTCAATAGATATATCAGCCATTTACTCACCTGCCTTTTCTGGTATCTCAAGAGTTTCTTTTTCTTCATTTCCTGATGATCCTTCCGCATCCTTTTCAGCCCCTTCTTTTCCTTTTAACTCTTCAAGTTCTTTGGTCACATTCTGAAGTTCGAGCTGCAATTCCGCATTTTTCTGGGCTCGCACATCTGCAAGCACTCCTTCTATAATCCCTTCCAAGAGATATCCAGGCATTCCCGACGCCTGGACAATCTGATGAATGCATACATTTATATCTCTTTTTACACTTTCCAAAATGCAAGCTAAGCTGCTCATTTTGTGATTCCTCCTGTTCTCTTGTAAAGCTCCTGAATTAGTTTCATCATTGCTGGAATTAGCATCCTATAGTTCCAGTCTTCTACAGAACCGTCTTCGTTTTTCTGCGCCGCTACCGGAAAATATTTCTCTACATCTTCCGCATAAAATCCCGGGATTGCTTTTCCTACCAAAATATCATCATGCCTTAAGTAGCCGTCCTTGTAGCGGAACCACACTACCGGAATATCCAGTACTTTTTCTGCATCCGCTACAGTCATATCACCTACATGGTCTTTGTAGCGCTTGGAGGAACTGGATAAATATGCTAATGTAACCCCATCTTTATCGAATACCAAATGCCCTCCACTCGACACATGGTATAAATTGTAAAACTTAATATATCCTGTCCCATCACTAAACTGGCTTGGATCATTGTATACGTGCATTCCATATTTTACAGTAAGCTCCTTGCTGCTACTGGACAAATATGCATTTCCAATTCTGATACGCCCATTAGCATATAGACGGATGTAGTCGTTAGTACTATAAAGATAATTACTGCCGATTTTCCATCCTCCTATGGCGGCAGATACTGCGGCCAAGTCAGTTACATTTAATTTGTCAGCAGATATTGATTTCGCTTTCAGATATTCACCATTGAGCCACAATTTATTATTATAAATATAAAGACCTTGGCTGGATCCACCGCCAGTAAGCATATTGAAGTAATCCTCTGTTGTAAATTCAAACACAACCTCCGGCTGATATGCATATAAATACACACCAGACCCAATTGATCCAAAACCGCCAATAGTAAACAACTGGTAAGATGCTGCAATAGACGACACTGTGCAAATAAATGTGAACTTCTTCCATTCAGTTGTAACTGCACAATTATATGTTACGCGGTTAAAAGATATCTGCACCGTACGGGATGCATTACTTTTCAGCCAAACAGATACCCGATAGCGTCCATTACTATTTATTACTTTGTTCGTGCTCCTTCTGGCGCTTATATAATTATCAGACGTAGATCCATATAAACGTATAGCTTTTGTCCCACCTGCTGGATCTTGCACACTATATCCTAAGGATCCTGCTGTATCCCAGTAATTAGATATATCCTCATAAGTCAAATCAGCCCCTTTTATCAGATTATTGTTATCTTTTTCAATCTTTGCAATCTGGTCAAGAGTATAACGTTTTGCATCATTCAGAGCGGTACTTGAGTATCCTTTTATGGTATTGAGGGCATCTGTTGTAAGTGCAGATATGGACACATTCCCAGTCAGCTCAATATACTTCGCTTTTATTTTCACACTTTCGGCTGACTGGTTTATTACAGATATAATCTCGTCTTTTCCTACTTTTTTTGACACGGACAAATTAATATTATCTGACGCAACCCTTATGGCAGAATTCATTTCTGATTCTGTCACAAGACCACTAACCTGATCCTTTGTTGCGTATTTCTGTGATACCGACATATCAATTTTTTTCTCTGACACCTGGATAGCTGAATTCATCTGGGATTCTGTCACGAGCCCATTTAGCTGATTTTTTGTAGCGTAATTCTTGGACACATTCAAGTTGATTCTGCTTTCTGCAGCCTGTATCAAACTTGTTGTTTCTGTACGTGTAGCATAGTCCTCAAATTTAGTAGTTACAGCTGCAGTAACCTTGTTAATTTCGGTCACGAGTGTTGCCTTTGTGCTGTCGATTACCTCTGTAATATCTCTGAGACATCTAATATTTGTGATATACAATACTGTGCCGGCAGTTCCATATGCAGATATCGCTATGCTTTTTGATGCCTGTGTTATATTTACTGACTTCTTTACAACACGGAATTCACCGGCAGAAAAACTATCCAGATAAAAAGTGGTCTGATTTCCAGAGAATCCAATTTGCACATAAGATGGTCTTTTTCCACTTTCATAGGCAACATCGCAGACATTTGTGTAATCGCCTGCTTCGAGGTTCCCAAGATTCTGTATTAAAGATACTGTCCCAGACGCATTCCAGGCGATTTTTATACATTTCATGTGGAGGTATTCCGCAACGGAAACGGAAGCATAATATGTCCCAGATACATCAAAACTGCCAATGGACAGCGTTTCCTGTTCTCCATTGGCAACATAATTTTTCCGTGATACATATTCTTTCAATGACGAGGCAGATAATACAATTTTATTTTCGGCATTGGAGATCTGTGTTTCTATCTGCTCTTTCATCAATTTTTGCTTATTGTCCGTATATTCATTCGCAGAGTTCTCTGCATCAGTTATGGCATTCTGTACTTCTGTCCGGTATCCTATGTCTATAGACTGCGCAACGATAGAATTTGCAAGGATCATTTTCCCATTTATTTTTCCGTCCATGGTCAAGGCTATACCGTCAATAGGTCCAGAATATCCCTGGCTGTAATGAGCTAATCCTCCCATTCCCCAGCGCCAAAGGTTGCGCGCTTTGTTCTTGTAATCTTTATCATCTGCTACAATAAATTCATTTGGCTCATGAATAGCATATCCTGCTTTTGATGCCCCATTGATAAGATCCTGTGCATTTTTAAGCGCCTCTTCCAGTATTTCTGACTTGCTTGGTATCTGCTGGATTTCCTGCTCCATTTGAGCAGATTCCTGCCTGTTGGATGATGTATATGTCTTATTTCGTGTTTCATCTCCAAGTGTAATCGTATTTTTCGCAAAATTAGTCAGATATGTTTTTTTCTGGGTAAGAGGAATTTCTTTATCCAGACCATTTGGTTTCGATACGCACTGCACCATGTCTCCAATTTCAAACGCCTGATATGCTTCATCCGTAAGATTCAGATCTATGGCTTTTACCTCAAGAACCAGTTTTTCAAACTGTGCACTCTTCAACCATTCTTTGCCTTTGGATACCAATGTAGCTGGTACGGATATATCGTCAAATATGACTGTTTTGTAGATCTTTCCATATTCTCTTACTGCATTGTCATCGGTCACGTAATCTACGCCACCATTTACATCCCGGATGTTAATACGCTGTTCTTTAATAACTCCAAGGGATTCATCCTGCTCTTCCGGATCAAGCTTTTTTCCGAGTGGAATAATACATGTGGCAACGTCTGACGCATCCATATTCTTACTGAAATCAAGCAAATTCTTTCCAAATTCTATCTTCTGATTATTCCTTTTATAAAAAGTCGCATCATCAAGATAGTCCAAAATTCTCTGTCCATTTTCATGACGGACAACCAAATGTCCTCCAAGCCTGTCTACAAGTTTTTTCTTGAGCACAGTTCGTGTATTTTCATAATTACTGTATCTGTAGATATTGTCATTAGAATCTTGCACAGTAACACGCCCAAGCACGAACTGTTTTCTCTGTTCGACCTGGGAATTGTGGTTTGCAATAATATCTTGCAAATATCCGCTTAGCGATATATTTTGGTATTTCTTTGGTCTTTGGATGCTATCACAGAAAAAGGCGAGTTCTCCTTCTACAAAAACCTTCTTTGCACCGGAAAAGCTTTCGTTATCATACAAAACTCTCCCATAGAATTTCGGCATTCCATCCTTCAAAATCTCAATATCGGTTACGAGCTTCTTTACATACCCATAGTTCGGATTGTCAGGATAAACTGTAAATTCAGCTTGCCCATTTATATTGTCCCCTTCTGTGTAATAAGCATCTTTCGTAAACAGGTTTTTAAGCGGATCGTGCAATAAATACTCTTTTCCGTCTACGATAGCTTTAATCGTATACATTAGAGCACACCCCCAGTTCCTGACTTGCTTGTCTTATATGGCATGCAATTACATGTAATTCCGACTACAGCAAGAACATCATTTGTCTTCTCGGTATCGATACTGCACCTTCCGGTATAATAATATCCCGGATCCGTATCTAATGTGATCTGAAGTTGTTTACCATGTATAGCCATTGCTATCGCACTTATAAGAGTAGACCAGTCTGCATAACTACAGTTCCTGGCATCAAACACAAATCTCAATTCTCTATTTCCATAGGTAACCCCGCCGAACGTTGCTTCTGTAAGATCAAGCTGGCCGTTCCTGCCTGGAATGTCTACATAGCTTGTTTTCACTTCCGGAAAGCCTATCGTAACCTCTTTAAGTTTCAGGCCCCACGTTCGGTATGTGTGGGTGCTTCCAAATGTAACTCCAACTCCAGTCATTATTAACCACCTCTCTTCTTATGCTCATCTATTCTCGCAAAGTTCCTATCTATGGTCTGTGTGGATGCGTTTCCAATTTCTTCTCCGTCAAGTTCCACATGCGTATGTATTTCACCGCTTATATCCACTTCTACTTTGCTTCCTTCAAATGACTGTCCATTTTCCTGCTGTATCTTGTATGTTTCTTTACTTTTTCTTTCAACTTTTATAGTGCCTGTCTCAATATCAACCGCCTGTTTCATTCGCTTTGCATAGCTCTTTAGATCTTTTTCTGTATCCCTGCTCAGTTCTGGCATACGGTCTTTAAATCCTTTTCCGATTCCGGGAGGAATCCATTCTCCTACTTCCTCCGCGAATACTTTAGACGGAGAATTAATTCCAAGTGCTGATTTTGCATTATTTACCAGACCAGAGAAGAAATTATACACACTATTTGCGAACCAGCCAGCAGCACTCTGTATGCCATTCCATACACCGGAGACGATATCTGATCCGATGCTCCACATCCTTGACGGAAGACCGGATACGCCATTTACTACAGCATTTACAAGCTGAGACGCTGCGCTACGTCCTTTTTGTGCAAGGTTTCTTCCCCACTGCACAACCCTTTGAACCGTATTACTCAGCCATGTCCAGACCTTTCCTGGTAATTCTCCGAATTTTGTAGATATGTTCTGGACAGCTTCCCCTGCTTTGGTTCTTGCCGTAGAAGCCATGTTGGCTCCCCACTGCTTAAGCTTTTCAAATGTGTTGCTCAGCCACGTCCAGACCTTTCCTGGAAGTTGCGAGAAAAATTCTACAATCTTTGCTACGCAGTCAGATGCTGTTTCCCTGGATTTCTGGAGCATATTTGCTCCCCATTCTACAAGCTTTTGAAATGTGTTGCTTAACCATGCCCAGACTTTCCCTGGCAATTCTGAAAAGAATTTGACAATAGTGCTTATGATAACCGGGACATTAGAGGAAACCCATTTTGCAACAGATGTTCCCCATTCTACAATCTTTTTCTGTACAAACTGGAAAGCTTCTCCAATCTGGTTTGGAAGCTGTTTAAACCAATCTACGATGATTCCGACTATTTCGCCGACTTTCGCGGACGCCTCTTGGAAAAATACTACAATCTGGTCCCAGTGTTCTTTCACTACCACAATCAGAGTTCCGACCGCAGCTATTATAGCAGCTACTACACCAGCTACCGCAGCTGGTGCTCCAAGTATAATCGCTCCCACAGCCGCAAGAGCCGTACCTACCACCATAAGAGCCTCTTTTACCCAACTGAAGCCGTTCACAAACATATCGACAAAGTTCGTCACAGCTATAGTAGCTCCAGATAATACAGATCCTATGCCGCTTATCTGTGTAACGATAGATCCAAGCTTCGGGAACAGTAGGGCAATCACTTCGCTAAGAGTACCGGCTCCACCTTTCCATAAAGCAAATCCTTCTACAACCTTCCCTATTACAGAAGATAATCCGGAAATACCACCTTTTAGTGTTCCAAGAACAGAGAACAGTGTCTTTACAGGTCCGATCACTTTTGATGCCACAGAAAGCCCTGTTATAGCAGCTGCGATAACACCTATTGCTTCTCCTACTGATTTCATGGTCTCTGGATCAGCTTCGTTGATGGATGAGAAAAGTTCTGCTAATGCTTCCGCTACAGGCTCTGCCAATGTTTCTGCTGTTTCTGCAAATCCCTCAAAGAAACCTTCTAGCAAAGATGCAATTCCAGGGAACTCTTCTTCCATCCCCTTAAGGATTCCCGAAATAATTTCTTTTCCTGCCTGCACTATCGTCGGAAGATTTTCCTGTATAGCCGCACTAATCTGTGATACCATTCCTGCCGCAGAACGTCCAATTTCTTCTGAATTTGACGCCAGCCCTTGAAGGAATTCTGCAAGCAGTTCAACTCCTGCGCTCCAAAATTCTCCCGCAAAAGAAAAAAGTCCGCTCGCAAGCGTACCTGCCAAATCGGCTCCTGCTTGAGCAAACTCTTCTGAATGTGCCATAATACTGTTTATAAAAGATGTTGCAAGATCGATTCCAGCCTGTACAAGATCCGGTGCTGCTTCTACTGCCATCTGGGACAGTTGTGCCAGGTTATCACCAAAACTCTGAATTAATCCTTCAAATCCATCATCAGTAAACGCCGTATTCATTTGGTCAACCATGGATGTCATGGTTTGTATTACTTCTTTTGCTGGTTCTTGAACCTTTTCATAAAAACTCAGCCCTAATGTCTCTAATGCACCACTCGCCTGTTCTATGGCTCCTGGCAGATTGTCCATCATGGTTTCTGCCATTCTTTCAGCTGCGCCCTCGGAATTATATATAGATTCTGAAAGTTTTTCGAAATCTTCATCAGATGCATTTACGATGGCAAGCAATCCTGACATTGCTTCCTGGCCACCTATAGTTGCGGCCATTTGTGTTTTCTGATCTTCAGTAAGCCCGCTGAACCCCTTCCTGAGATCCTTCATTATGGTGTTCAGGTCCTTCATGCTTCCATCGCTATTGGTTATAGATAACTTGAGTTTATCCATAGCCACCTGTACGTCCTTAGTCGGCTTCGCCATACGGGTAAACATACTTCTTAAGCTCGTACCTGCCTGAGATGCCTTAATTCCACTGTTGGCCATAAGTCCAATGGCTGTAGCGCAATCTTCCGCAGAAAAACCTAATGCACCTGCAACTGGGGCTACATACTTGAATGTTTCACCCATCATGGCCACATTGGTATTGGCATTACTGGAAGCCGCTGCCAATACATCAGCAAACCTTCCGGAGTCTCCAGCCTGTAACCCAAAAGCTGTAAGAGCATCAGTGACAATATCAGAAGTCGTTGCCAGATCCTCACCGGATGCTGCCGCCAGATTCATAACACCTTCAATGCCAGAAAGCATGTCCTCCGTCTTCCAGCCAGCCATAGCCATGTACTGAAATGCTTCTGCGCTCTCTCCGGCAGAAAACTTCGTTTTGGCTCCCATTTCTTTAGCTTTTTCTGTCAGCTTTTCCATATCACTTGCAGATGCATTCGATATAGCCTGAACTTTACTCATTCCTGCTTCAAACTCAGATCCGACTTTGATTGCAGCCGCTCCAAGTCCTGCAATGGCAGTGCCAGCCCCAGCTATTACGGCTCCGGTTGTCTTCAGCGCACTTCCCGCCATACTGCTTATCTTATTAATGCCAGACTGAAAGCCGCCAGTATCAACAGATGTATCAAATTTTAAAGTGCCATCATATCCCAATATTCTTTCACCTCATTTCACGGCAAAAGATAATCGGCTCATTATGGCACTACTTTATCTTCTGTTGGCCCTTTTTAATATTTAATTCAAAAACATATGTGCAATTTCTCCCTTTGCACTTTACGAATACACCATTGCATTCTGCATCATCGGCATATTCCAATGGCATTCTGTAACCGCACTTCGGGCATATCACACGCTTGCATTCTTTTTTAATTCTCATATGCCCTCCTACAACAGTCCTTCAAGATTTCCGTCTCCCATCAGGGCGCTAACTACCGCATCATATTTATCCTGTTCTGACTGAGGACGTGGCAGAGCATAAACAGACTTCATTTTTTCATAAAAATCTCTCTGTTCGCTCGACATACTGCTAGAAATCCGGATGCTTCTGTATCCCATGATTTTCTTTAATTCGCAATCCTCTTTCAGAGCAACAAACAGTGCTCTGAATTTCCACCAATGCAAATGCTGCACATCCTGTAAATCTATTCCATACTCAGACATAAATGCAGCGTATATATAACGATCGTCGTGCTCAAATGAATAAACCAGTTCTTCTTTCCAATTCTCGTCTTCTTCGCAATGGTTTTCCTGTTTCTCTCCCTTTTCTTTACCTCTTCCGCAACCATAGAACCAAATCAATTTGTCAAGTGCTCCGATGGTATCTTCTGGTGGTTCTGGATAGTATAATCTTATCGCTTGCATTGTTTTTTCACTGTCAGGTACGGTATCATCCTGCATTAATAGTTCGAACAAAATAGAGACACGAAAATCCGTTCTTATGGGATATTCCATGTCTCCTATTTCTACAGTCTCCGGCAAGCGATCAATCAGAATGTTTACCATCTGTTCTGCTGTGCAGCAAACTTCTTCTTATTATTCCGTTTGCCAGCACGCCTCTCCTCTCTATTCTGGATGCGCTGTGGTCCGTATTTATTCATAATCTCAAAGGTCCGATCGCTAACCTGCTTCGCCATATTTGTCGCCATGCCAAATGCTTCCATATGTTTCTCAATATTATTGCTTCCTTCGAAAAGTTTACTTGCGGTGCCTGCTCCAAACAACCGGTCGAAGAAATCATTAACATACCTACACTGTAACCGCATACCTTGAGCAGTTGTTTTGCCTTTATACTGATTTGGCTCCTGAATATCACTTACAACCTTCTGGATCTCATATTCATACTTTTCCATAATATCTGCATCCATAAGATCGAGTTCCAATTCCACTTCATTGAATTTCATTTTGCTCATTTATATATCCTCCTTATGCTGACAGTGTAGCCGTAAACGTCTTAGTTTTTGTATCAAACGTTCCGTTAACAGGATCTCCAACTGCATTTAAATTACCACTTACTTCCTGTTTATTGTCGCCGGACATCTTAGTTATCTCTGCAGACACCGTAAATTTTCTTGCAGCAAATTTTCCTTCGGTTTTTGTATCCCACAATTCTACTCTGCAGTATTCAAATTCTGCTTCTTCGCCAGTAAGGTGGTTTCTACCGACTGCATACAGAGCATTAACCGCTTCTTCATCTGGTATCATGTGGGTCGTAAATGGAAAAACAGACGTATAAGCTACCACGGAAGAATATTCAGACGGTTCGTGAATATATTTGCTTGATTCACTTTGTGCTCCAAACTCTTCATCCAATGTGGTAAATCCATACCCCATAAGTACCCACTTGGGTTCTCCAGACGTTCCTACATTGAGATAGTCTGCTATATCATGTCTCTGGATTGCTTTTTTTCTCATTTCGTTTCCTCCTTAAAATAAATTAATCGCAATGGTATCTGATACCTTGCATTCTGCATGGATATATCAAATATATACCCTGGTGACAGTACCTGCAGTTCCTCTGCGTACATTCCCTCTGGGAGATCTGGCAGGTTTCCGGATCGGCTCTGTTCTTCGATCCAGCTTTGGAATCTATCATAAAACGCAATATTTTCCATGTTCTGCAATCGGTCCATAGAATAATATTCACGAGATCCAAAGTTGAATTGGTACTGTCGGATAGAACTGCCATCTACAAACTTTTGAATAACCGGATCAAATGTCCCGGTTTCGATTGTATACTCTACTGCATCCTGATCCAGTGCATCTACGCGGAAATACCCGTCCTTTAACAACGGGCATTTTAAAAAATAGTCTACAACAGCCTCTATAATTGTTTCTGCCATATTGTCTCCTTTATATCTTCTCAGCGCCTCTCAGTATATCCTCTTTTTCTTCCGCTTTCATACGCTCAAACCATTTTCCACCTCGTCTGGCATCATAAGGCCGAGCCTGACTAGTGTTGTAATACTGGTGGGCTGCATATGGAGCAATATACTTTACTTCTCCAGACCCTACTACTGTCCCTAATGTTCCTGATTTATCAAGCATACCTGTTTGGAATGGTACTCTTGGACTACATCTCCTCAATACTTCGGAATCTACAAACTGCTGTTTCCGGGAAAACTGCTGAGTTCTCTGTTTTGCAAACTCAGGATTCCATTGTAACTGAGCAGCGCTGTTTCCCTGCTGAAAAATCATGCCTCTAGGGGCTGTTATGATTCTTATTCCAGCCATCATGCGCCCCCTATCTTCCAGTGTTGTACTCTTGGGCTTCCGCGCTTAGTGTTGTCAGCTACAGATGTCACTATAATCAATTTCCCAAAGGCTTTCTTGAGATAGGTTCCTATATCGTTCACTTTACTTGGCTTGATACGCCCATATCTGAAACTAAATGTATCCCATTTCCAGTCTTTCCCATAGTAAATACTTCCTTCTATTTCTTCCCAATTCTTCAAAATAGTACCCGTGCGAAAAGAAAATTCATCCCATTTCCAACGGGACGGAAAAAAATGTTTCGGGAAGATGTAGTCCCCCTCCTGTATTGTCCAGTATTGAGGAATTCTTTCTATAGGCAGTTTCTTATATTCTTCAGGCGGCAAATATGTTCTATCTTCCTGGACATGGGCAGCGATCGGTATTCGAATGGTGTACCTATCTTGCATATTCTTATGTCCATTATCCCCCGACAAACCACTGGATTCTGTCCATGTGATTCCTCCAATTCTTGTTGGAAAGTAAGATTCTCTCCGATCAGGTCCCGATATGGCATTAAATATCGTCATTTGTTCAAATGCATTAATCATGGACTCCCACCTCTTTCCGGATTATCATATACTTCAGAGTATCCTCGATACAACAACCCCGTGCAGATTAGATGATCTCGGATTCTTGCAATCGCTTCCTCGGCAGCCTCTTTCCCGGATGCTGTCACATCCGAATAAGTTACAGAATATCCGTCATTGCTTTCAGATTTTACATCTCTGTCCATCTTCTTGGTATAGCGATAATAACAATCCGCAGCGGCACAAGCAGCAATCTTCACTTCTTCCGGTACAGCTACCATACGACAAACCCTACCGAATGTAACTCTGTCAACAAGAGACGATGCCGTCCTCATTGCACCGGGAAACTCATCTGGCGGTATGCTTTTTCCAAGATATATCTTTTCGTAGTATGTATAATCGGCATACATTTTTGCTCCCACGCCATCGCCCCCTTTTTTTTGTTTATTCGCTTGATTTTTCTGGTGTGTCTGTTTTTTTCTTTGGATTTGCTGGGGCTTTGCTCTTGTCAAGATTTTCAAGCGTATATCCAAGTTCTCTGTAGTAGCCTGCTTTGGATTCCGGTATGCGACACACAATGTTGCCTTTCTTTGCGATGTACATAAAACCACCTACCTATTCTGACTTTCTGGAAGTCTTAGGAGATGGTTTCTTTCCAGAGTTCGTTTCTTCTTGAGCGATTACTCCGATTGCTGGCTGAGCCTTGATTGCCTCTTTCAATTCAGCATTTTCTTTCTTGAGTTCGGCGTTTTCCTTACGAAGATCTTCGATTTTTCTTTTTGCATCTGCTACGGATGCAATGGCTGCCTCCATAACAACTTCTCCATCTTTCTCCGTAATGGTATACCCCATTCTGGAATACTCTTCCGCTTTCTCCTCAGAAATCTGGATGATTCTGTTCTTTTTCTGTGCAAAATAACTCATCTTTATACTCCTTTCATAGTATGACCCGCTATTTGCATAGCGGAGCCATTTCTCTACGCCTGTACAGCCATCTGAATAGCTTTTACCTTGTTTTTCAGTACAAATACATCCTCGTGGGACTCTTCGTAATAAACATATTTGCCTTCAGACAGAGCGGATGGCGGATCCAACTTTGCAAACTCATAAGATACCGGCGTGATAACCGCAAGTGGATTAATAAGGCACATATGGATCTGTTTCGCTGACCCGCCAGCTTTCCATCCAGAAGTAAACTCATACACTGTTTTCATAAGTTCAGACGGAACTTCTACAATTTCTACCTCATCAAGAGATGTAATTGCTCTTGAGAGCTGATTCTGTTTTCCAACATCCAATGTTCTGTAGATGCCCTGAGCATTTTTAATCAGCGTATTTGTTGCAGGTGTTACATAAAGAACAAGCCCCATTTTAGGAACTCTTCCCTCTGCCATATTTTCAAGCATCTTGTCATATACAGACAAAATGTTTTCAGCTGTTAAGGCTGTAGTATCTGCGGATTCTCCAGCCGTTGTCCAGTCGGAATAAATCTTAGAAATTGTGTAAGCATCCATTTCAGGGAACTTCTGCTCCTCGTTGAATACTCTTGTAATATTAGCGATAGTAGCCACCTGGTTTGTTTCCTGCACATCTCTTGGGTGTACAAGAGTCGACCATTTTCTCTCATTTTCAAGAGTTAATGGAGTCCAGGCATTGTTATAGTTTCTGGATGCTGTAGCAATTGTGTCTCTAGTGGCATCTACACGGCCAGTTACGGTAATGGTTGGCACTTCGATAGTTTTTCCATTCAGCCATCTGTATCTGCCATTGTTCGGTGTATTGTACAGTGCTCCAAAGTAAAGCACATACGGAAAATTCTGTTCAAGTTCTCTCTGATATTCTTTTGCATAGTTTAATACTGCCATACTTAATATCCTCCTAATGATTAATCATGTTTTCTTACTCCGGAAAATCCGAAGTTGAATGTCGACCCTTTCGGCTCCTGTATCTGTGAGTTTGTTCCAGCTGAAAAATACGGTGCTCCACCGTTAGGTCCTGTACCATTCCCGCCCTCATCTCCTGTTGGATCAGGCTCTTCTGCAATAAATGCATCTTTGTAATCAGGGTTTTCCTTCAACTCTTTCATTACATCATCGGCACCAAGGAATTTTCCATCTTCCAGCTTCAAATCTTTTTCCTCTAAAGCTTTTCTGACATAATCACGGTACATAGCGCCTGATTTCAACCCCACAGTGTCAAGATATCTATCCATCTGGTGATCTCTCTCCTGCTTTGTTAGCTTGTCATTAAGCTTCTGTGTTTCGGAATTGTACTTCTGTTCCCAGTCAGCCGCTTTCTGCTTGATGCCGTCAATATCCATATCTTTGTAAGACTGAATCTCAGCATTAGCATCTGTGAGCTGCTGTTTTACTCCATCCAATTCTGTAATTTTGGCATCCAGCTTGTCTTTGGATACATAACCTCCAGCTTTAAGGTCTACAATCTGGATTTTTTTATCTGCATCAATAGCTGCCTCGAGTTCTGCATAGGTCATAGCCTTTGGTTCTTCTCCATCCTTCTGTGTGCCAAATAATTTCTTCAAAAATTCGTAAGCCATTTCGCCTACCTCCTTCATTCTTTTTCGCTGATTTCGTTTATATTCCGGTTCACTCCGGCTCTGCTATCGTGCATTTATATCCCAGCACGCAAGGGAGGGAGCAGTTTAAACGTCATGCTCAGGACAAAAACGTGTAGGAAGCTACCATTTTCTCAGCGATAACTTCCTACACGTTATTCAATGCTTTAAATATACTCTAGGAACTTCTTATAGGCTCTGGATTCGATTAGAAGTTCTCAGATGTAGATTTTATTACTTTTGCATCAAAATCCCGCATTTGTGCCTTTTTAACCCTCAGGCTGGGAGATAGTGGATCACCTCCTTTCATCCGCTTCTTAATCTTTTGCTACATTTTTTATTTCTGCTCAAGGTACGCACCTCCTTCCCATCTGTATTCTGATATAATGCACAAAACAATTCCTGCTCACATACACTTATATCTCCAGTTGGCTCCAATATGAGGAAATCAGCCAGTCTGGCTTTCGCAGTGTATCTCCGATTTTTTATGCTGCACCCATATACGCAAGCCACGCCATCGTGAAGGATTCTGTCAATAACCACTTTTTCTTCCTGCATTGCATCAGCAAACCATTTAGGAGCAATTATATCTACGTCCTCAGTCAGCTGAAAAGCTTCAACTTCTATTGGTTTTTGGCAATACCTCATAACAGTTACTCCGCAAAAACCCAGTCTTCAGCAAGCATATCTGCCTGAGATGCCAGCCACCCTACACAAAAGTGATTGTCAGCTGTTTTCATCACAATGGAAGGAATGGTAAGTTCTCCTTTTAAATCACTCACACATGAAAGATCTGCTTTCGTAGTAAATTCAATATCTGTTGCTAAAAATAAAAACATTCCTTTACCATTCCACCCTTTTCTTGCAACTTTCATTCCGCGCTTCAAATATTTAATTGCTTCTGCAAATGAAAACAGAGATTCTCCTCCAAGTTCCGGGCAATTCTCTTCATCCGCAATAATCCAATCCCCAGAACAAATGTTGTCAAAAGTATATTCCGGTCGATCTGTCTGACGGATATCCAGTTCCTTTCCATCTTTCGTATGCATCATAATGGTTTTCTTTTCGTTGTCCCAATACCAGTAGCCACCCCATGAAGGCAGTTTTACTTTTGCTCCTTCTTTCATCAGCTCATACGCCTCTGAAAACAGCATTCCCGGTTCTCCGCCAACAAAGAAACACACATCTTCGATGTAAATATCTTTGCAGTTACAATGAACCAGATCATCATTGTAAGTTCTGTCAATATACTTCAGTTTTTCTTCAATATTCGGGTTCATAATTGTTTCCTGCTCTCCTGTCGGCATATGGATAACAAGAAAAATTCCTGTAATTTCCTCTCCACATTTTTTTGCGTCTTCATATCTTTTCATCAGTTCTGTTTTCTTCATAATGGTTTCATCCTTTCTTTTTTGACTTCTATGATTGGTGTATCCATGCAGAATATTACCTTAGTGATCTGCATATCTCTGCATTTTAAATGAACAAGATTCTCGTCATAATTCTGGTCGATAAACCGCATCTGACCATCAATATCACGTTCATATAAATATTTCTTATCCCCGTTGTCGGCAAATAATTCAATTAGCATGCCCTTCGGTTTTAATGAACTCTTTTTTATATATTTCCACTTTTCCATTAATTCTAATTTGGTCATATGTCAGTTCCTACTTCTTCGCTTTTCTGTTCGCCCATACCGCTTTCATGCTGGTAGAATGGCCATAATTTACTACATTGCCTTTTTGATCCTTGACTGCATACACTTGTGTACGAACCTGATCTACGGATCGTCCTGTTTCATTGCAGAAATCTTTAAGCTTTCTTTCTCTCTGCTTTAGCTTAACTGATTCTGTCTGAAACTCTTGCCTAAAATACCGTTCCGTTTCTTCGTCTGTAGCATATATTATAGCGGAGTCATATCCGGCAAGGATTCTTTTCGACCCTCTAATCGCCCGTTCCATTCTCCGTTGAATCTGACTACACTCATACTCTGTCAGGTTTCTATCCCCGTATTTGTATTTTGCTGCCGTGTAATCCCCTAACATCTCCTGCGTATATGCCGGTTTAGAAATTCCTGGCCAAAAAGGATGGAAACTATGTCTGCAGTTTGCACCACATAATCCGGTTACAGTTCCATAGCCGGTAGATTCATAAAAATTCCTATATCCGCCGGCTTCTCCTATTATCTTGAATACCTGCCCTTGCCACACTACATGATCCGGTCTTGCTCCAGGATGTGCAGTTGTCTCGTAATACTCTGCTCCCATATCTTCCGCATACATTTCAGTAAGAGTTCCAGCCGTCTGGTTTACTCCAGTCAACAATGCCATTCTGAGAGCAGCATCCAAGGACATCTGGTGTCCTGATTGATACAACACGGTACCTCCTGCTTGCGCAGCCATCCGGATAGCCTGCTTTAGAGCTTCCTGATAAGAAAAAGCACCACTCTGTACTTTGAGTAGTGCTTCATTAAGCGATTGCATGTATAATTGCTGACACTGGGCGGCCGTGGTAAGTGTCAGATTATTTACTTCACCGGCTGTTTTCCTTGCATTTGCTATCAGCAAATCCACCATATTTCTTGATAGATTTATATTGCTTATTATTCCCGCATCAAGCAACGGAACTGCGTCATTCTGTATTGACTTTATTCCTGCATCTTTAAACATCTTCGATATTTCAGCTTCTGAATATCCGGTAAACTTGCTTACCTCTTTCGTAATATCATCAAGCAGTTTCCCTGATTGCTGGGCCTGTATGATCTGCCATTTTGCAGAATCCGTAACCCTCCCGGTTTTTGCCATTCTTCTTGCAATATCCCGTACAATCTGCTCGTTTAATACGTCTACCATCCCAAGATACCTGCTACAAAATGTACTTAAATACTTAGGTGTCAGCATATTAGCCTCCTACTCTTCTGTACCAAACATGTTATCAGGCTGTGCGTCTGGCATATATTCTGCGGCTTCTTCCTCGTTGCATCCGAAATACCAAGAGATAAACTTCTCCGGTTTCAGTTTGCCTGCTATTACCATGGCCCATCTTCTCTGATACTCTTTGTCGGTATCTTCAAGAACGCTGTCTCCCCAAGCACAGTTTACTTCCACTTCTCCTGAAGGCACCATCTTATACAAGCTGTTCAACACGACCATGGAATCAACAAGATGCCGAAGCCCCTTCTCCCAAGCCTTTTGTAATCGGCTCACCGTCCGGTAAGAGCGTTGCTTTGATGAACGAATTTCTTCTGCTGTTTTCTCTAGCTCATTCGGATCAGAGATGGTCCCGTATGCAAATCCTACATTCCATTCAATGCGCTTCAGGAACTTATTCAGCCCATTGAACATCGGATCATCTCGGATATCCGGACTATAGATATCGAACAGCGTTTTATCCTTTGCTTCATCAAATGCTCTGTACAGTCTTTCATGTCCTTCTGGAAGAACAGGCTTTCCTTTCTTGTCGGTTTTCAAAAATTCCTCTGATACATGGACCGCAGCCTCTTTAGAATCGTACTCCCATACGATCTGCCCCAACATTCTGTCTGCTTCATGGATAAGTTCTACTGCCTTAGAATAAACAGATACGCCCAGCGGGGAGCTGTTATCAATGTTGTTGCTCTTTGCTGTCTTGATGTATACAAAAAGAGGTTTGTCTACATTGCCAATGGTTACCGGAGTTTCTGATAATCCAGCCCATTCGTCAACTTCGGATAAAGGAACCTCTTCATCAAATGGATGATTGATAATCGGTTCTTCTCCATCATTGTAAGAAGAGATTTTCTCAGAGCGATATGCCTTATTTACAATCGTGATGCTGTTCCCGGAAAATTCATGGTATTCCAATCTCGTATACAGGAAATCTCCCATACGTTTATGCTGTAAAAAAACAGCAGACATAATCTCGCCCTTGCTGTTATAAGCTGTCGGGTAGAAATGATCTGCTTCTACAAAATCTATTTCTATTTTTTCTGGCAAGCCTGTTGGTCCTACCGATACATAGGGTTTCATCACAATCCCGCCTTTTGCACAATAGCGTTCTACATGAATATCCAAATCTGTCAACTCTCTTTCCAACTGAGTGTTGATAAAGTCTGCCAGCTGACTTCCGGTTGTGGACAATTCGAATTCTGTTAATACCAATCGGGACATCTCTTCTGCGATTGTAGCCGGAAGGTTTGTGCAAAGCGTTCCCTTTTCCCCTATCCACGGTGGGTGGTTCTCATACATATCCTTCCAAAGCTGAATTGCATTATCCATAACACCGGATATGGCAATCTGTACTTTTAATTCTTTTTCAATGCTGTTTCTCGGCAGCAACTTCCTCACCCACTTTCTCAATATATTTACAATTTTCAATCAACTCACCCCGTCTTGTTAATGAATTTTTTTATTCTCTTTTCAAAGCTGTACTCCATGGCATCTAATGAGTCAATATCACTCGTGCCATCATCCAGACGCTCCAGTTCCATGCTTTTCGGGTCCCAGATTGCCATACTGATAGCTTCTAAAACACTTTCACAATCAGGAGTAAAAAATACACGTCCTGTTGCTGAAAGTGTTGTCATCGTAAAAATACGGTCTGTAATCTTACATTTAACAGCATTGGCAACCTTGACATCTCCATGTTCTGCCATAACCATAGCCTTTTGCAAACCTCGCTTCAGTACAAGCTCAGCAGAATCGCAGTACACATTCGTAATGAATCCATACCGGTCCAATATCTTCTCAACGAATCTCATAAACATACGATTCAAATCATCTGGATCTGTTCCATCTGCTTTGTGCCATTCAGAGGACAATACATACAATTTCTCATATCCCTGGGTAATTCCAGACGCAACAAAAGCGTGGCCGGAGCCATTGCCTCCAAAGTCCACGCCTATATTCAATTCTATGAACTCTCCACGTTTCGCCATGTCAATCGTCTCTTCCAACGGCACAATGTACTCATCGTCCTCCGCCGCTATGGAAGTTGCCAGCTTAACGTATATCAGACCTTCCGCAATACTTCTCTTACCTTCAATATCTCGGATGTACCAGATGCTGTCCTTGTCATACTGACTGACAATCTCAGCTATTCTCTGCTTCTGGATGTTGATATTCTCAAAGATATTGAAATGCTCGTAATTGTAGCCACCTAGAAGCTCTCCCTTTGCTGCTTTCTCAGCGTATTTGTCAATGTAGTCAACGTATATCGCCGCCTTAGGATGGTCCGGGTTCAAGTCCCAGAAGATTTTTCTGTTCTTGGCCGCCAGTTGTCGGTTGAATGCCTCTTTAATGGTGTTGTCATGATGCAGGTTGATCTCGGTTGCAATCCACATGCCGTATGAGTTACCTCGGATTTTCTTGTAACTATCGGACGCCGCACCTCCAGCGAAGATTACAATCTTGTCTTTGTACCCCGTATCTGGGCCATTTATCAGCAGGCAGTCATTCCCTTTGTACTGAGTCCACCTGCACTGCCCACGAAATATATACTCAAGACCGAACCCGTTAGCATCTCCAATGTTCAGCTTAGCATTCGCCATAGTCGAACCAGTCGCCAGGTGGATTCTATCCTTTGTCGTTTTTAATTCGTGAGCAAATGCGAAAACATTATCTACTGTCTTACCGGAACGAACAGCACCTTCCAGGATATTGTAGGTACTGTTCACACAATTTTTGATGTACTGTTTGTGCTTGTCGCTGAAATTAAACCTTATACGCTTACGCCTGTTGACCTTGACATACGGGTTGGATAATCCTTTATTCTTCGCCGCCATAAATATCGGCTTCGATATCCTCCATGTCTTCTACCTCATAAAGGCCAATCTCTTGCTTATCTCTCCAAATGTCCGGTCTGCGGTTCTTTAACCAGAAACAGCACGCTCCTACATCCGGTATGATGTCCTCTTCGGTCTCAACCGTTTCTATCTTAGCAGGCTTGGTATTACCATCTTTGTCCATCTCAATAATTTTCCGGGTTACTTTCGTTTTCTTCTTACTTCCTTTTGCTCGCCTATACAGACTCAGTTCGACTTCTGCATCTGCATACTCTTTTCCGGCGGTCAGAGCCTCTGTGAACTCCGGATAATTCTTTTTCCAACGGTTTATCGTCCTCGCAGTCACATCAAATGCTTCCGCTAAGTCCTCGTCCGTGCCACCTCTCATGCATAATACCTTGGCAATTTTTACGAACCTTTCATCATACTTTGTCTTCGTTGCCATATCACACCTACTTCCCTGCAAGATAATCGGCAGCCCAATATTCTATTATCTGCCATCTATTCTTGCTTGTTATGGTGCCTTCTTTTTCAGCTTTTTTAAGCGCTTTTTTTATTACCTCCGCCGCAGATGCCGGAATCGCATTGTTTCCAAACACCTTAGCAAGATATGTCCACTCTTCTTCGGTCTCTGTATCAAATCCAGCGTCGTCCATCTTCCGGTTTGCGCTTTCCACCATCGCATGTATAGCAGCTCCTACGTTTCTGATATCAGTAAATTTTTGATATTTACTCAGTGTTTCCACAAATGCCTTGCACTGCTCGTACGAGGCAATGCCAACTATTTCTGGAGCTTTGGATTCAAGATCCTTAATCAGTACATCCATGTCTTTTACCTGGTGTGGTAAAAATGTAAAAGTAACATTCTTAAAATCAAACTGAACCGAAGGGCTGAACATCTTTTCGTACTGCTCTAACGGTTCCTCCATGATGTCCTTTCCAACAAATGACTCAATCATATCGTCCACATCATCTATCATCTTCACAATTTCTCTCAATGTGCTATCATCATCAAAACCAGAAATCGCGTTGTGAGCCAGCTGTTTTGCCGCTATTTTACTACGAGAGAGTCCCGACACATCAACAATAGCAATGATTTCCTTCATTTCTGCGGCTCTTGCGCTCTTTACTCTGTGATGGCCGCTGATGATTTCCAGCTTTCTATCTACCAAAACAAAAAGAGGCAAGCTTTCAAGCTGCCCCCGCTTCTTGATATTGGCAGTCAGCTGATCCTGCATCTCATTCTTCATGATTCTGGCATTGATATCCTGTTCCTTTACTCTATTCAGTGGAACTTTGGCAATTATCAACCCAGAACCCATATCATAGATTATTTCGCACCCTTCAATTTGCTGAATGCCTTTGCTCTGTTCTTCTGCCATTCATTCTCCCTCCTTAACCATTCTTGAAGTGTCTGCTGCTCACTCCTGCTTTCAATCAATTCTGCCTCGTATGTGAGCTTGTATCCATTCTTCCTGTCTTCTGCCCTGTTTACCAGCTTCATGATACCCCTGACTTCCTTGTTTTCTGGATACCTGGTAAGCATTGCAGTCCGCATCTTCGTGACTTTCTCCTGTTCGATATTATCCAGGATCGTATTCACAAACTCTCGGTTCTGTGCCATCATATAGCATAATCTGCCGAGGCGATATGTCTTGTGCGGTACCTTCATCAATTACCAGACAAACATTGAAATTATCAAGGAATATCAATACTTTCAGCTATCTCCTTTCATGGCCTGGTACAAATCTGGTACAGAATACACCAAAAATCCCCCGGAATGGTTCTCAGCTCCAGACATCTGTCCCATGTCACCCCGACCAGATCATAGCCAAAACTTCTCGTATGCCATCCAGAATGACCGTATTTCCGCTTTTGGTGATTAACCTATACTTTATCCATCAACTTATATTTAAACGGTTCCTGCCCCTGTAACAAGGTCATAGAGCCAAATTCGTCATACTCAAATAACTTGCATATGCGAGCAAACTGAGCGAAATTCCTGACTGCTGCCAGGGCAAAAAAAATCAAAATCCATCGTAAGCACTTTAAATATCAGCATCCTGCGAAAATTCAGAAGTTCGTATATGTGAATTTTTAATCTTGACTTTTCTCGCATATGAGTTTATTATTATCTCATATCAGCACATAAATAAATGACGGAAAGTATGAAAGGAGATTTTTCACATGGTTGAGAGACAGCACATTACACAGGTATTGGATTACGGACGGCTCATGGGTATTGAAGAACTCATGCGCTACACATCACTCGGAAGGAACACTGCCACCGATCTGGCAAAATCAGCAAATGCTATTGTTCGTGTCGGAAAGCGTGTTTTGTATGACCGAAAGAAAATTGACAGCTACATTGACACCCAGGCACAAGACAGATAATAGTCAGGAAATGAGGGAAAGGATAGGATGGCACGACAGAAAAAGACACCCTTCGCTCCCTGGGAAACAAGAACAAATGACGGTATAGAGAAACGGTATATCCGTCTTGGGAATACTCTGCTTTATGATCCGGCTTTCCTTCAGTTATCACCAATGGCAAAGCAAGCGTATATCTATATGCGTATTGAAAGCGCAGGAAAACCAGAATTCATTATGCCACACTCAAAGTATATCAAATTTGCGAAAAAGGATTCATTCCTCAGGGCCAGGGAAGAATTAGAAAATGCAGGCTTTATTGATACAGTACAGCACAATGGAAATCAGAGAAAGCCGAATGTTTACCGTTTCTCAGAACGTTGGAAAGAACAGCAATAATTTTATTTGGCTATCGGTTTTTGCGACAAGTAAAAGCCCTATCTTATCGGTTTTTGCGACAAGTAAAGTGAAAATCAGTCTATCACTTATCGGTTTTTGCGACAAGTAAAATAACACGATAATATTGCCCTAAGCCTTTATTTATCAAGGATTGCGAGTTTTCCTATTCTTAGACTTGAAACCCTACCACTTGTCGGTTTTTGCGACCCATATATCTATATATAGCCATACATGGCCATTTAAAAAGCGAGACATTGAAGGGAGAAAAAAAGAATGGATACCAAAACAATAGAAAAGTATAAACCGGGAAGGGAGGGAAAGTTTGCAAGGGCGATTGTCCTCGACCCGACTCTCACTCTAAGATCACGAGCCATATATGCTTTGCTCACATGCTATGCGAATGATAAAAGAGAGTGTTCTCCAAATACGAAAGACCTGCTTCGTTCGCTTCGTATCAGTCCTGGAACATTCTACAAGCACTTAGGCATATTGATAGACCGGGGAATTGTAAAAAGAGTACGAACAGGGAATCAGATCCGATATATTTTATGCGATTCCGAGTATTGACAGAGTGCCAGGTTATAGCTCACAGAAAGAGAGAATCAGATCATGACAGAAACGCAAGGTTATTTCAAACTGCATGAGAATTTCTTAAACGAACTGCCTATTAAGGTAATCAGGAAATTCGCAGGCGGGGACACCTATGTCATTGTGTATCTTCAAATGCTCATCAAGGCACAGGCCTGTAAAGGGTATATCCGGCATCAGAGAATCCTACCGACATTGAGCGAAGAGATAGCCCTGGAACTTGGAGAGACAAGGGAAACCGTCACAGCTACCTTGTCCATCCTGGAAAACTGTCATCTCATCGAGAGACAGGGAACAGAAAGTATTTTCTTCAAACAGTGCCAGACTGAACAGGAAAAGGTAATTGACAGCGAATAAGCGAGAGCGCAGCGTAACGGCTCAGCTCTCCGGAAAGGATCAGAGCATGGGCCGGATGGAAAATGAGATAATCGTAAAAATGCTACAGGATGGACAGGGGGATCAGCAACAGCTTCTGGAAATGCTCTGGAAACAGAACGTCAGCCTAGTAAGGAAAATCATTCAAGAAAGTACCGGGATAGAACGATGGAACCAGGACTTCGAGGATTTAGAGCAACAGGCATTTCTTGGCATACTGGAATCCATAAGTCGGTATGATTTCAGCCAGGGCAACAGGTTCTTTACATACGCCACGCATTACATCGTCAAGAGCCTGCGAAAATATTATGATCGATACTGCCAGAGCCTACGCATACCGCCCGCCATGCGAGCGAAAATAAAGAGCTACATGAGAGCCAGGGAAGAACTGCAGGCATCGGGCCAGGTCACTACGGATAAAGCCCTCATGGAAAGCCTGGGAATGTCAGAAAAGGAATTCCGGAATGTAAGTGACAGTATCCAGAAAGTCGGACTGGTAAGTCTTGACAGCCGGCTGGAAGAGAACGACAAGGATTCCGGAACGCTCCTGGATATGGTTTCTGATCCATCCCAGAATACAGAGAGTGCTTCGGACAGTGTTTATCTGCAGGAACTGCACAACACTTTGACGGCAGCATTGGGAACATTGAGCATGAGGGAATGCGAGATCATTTATGCCCGGTTCTACAAAGGTCAGACCTTGGAAGAAATCGGGGACACCCTGCACTGCTCCAAAGGGAACATAGACTGCCATATCCAGAACGCCTTCCGGAAACTCCGGCGGGGAAAGTACGGAAAGGAACTGGCATCGTTTCTTCCGGATCAGCAGGAACGGCGAGCAATAAGAAATATTAACCGGGAATCAGAGAGAAAAACGGCCGGATTGTCAGAGCAAGAGAAAGAACTGCTCCTCTGACAGCATCACAGGCCAGGAAAGGACACAGCATGGCATACACAGAAAGGCAGCTTCTGCAGGAACGGCAGGCAACAGTTTTGCTATCCACAGAACTGAGTAATATGTTCAACAGGGCAATGAAAAGCGTTACCCAGGAACTGGAACGGGAATACGAACAGGAAAGGAAAAAGGCAAAGTGGGAACGAGAGAAAATGTATTCTGCCAGAAAGGCATTTGTAAGAGCTTGCCTGGAAAGGTACCGGGCATCTCCAGAGGGAACTCCGATCAGAACCATGATAGACAGTCTGATCATAGCGAACAGGGACTGTTCTGACTTCTCAGAACGTAACAGGATACAGCATAACGCCATCGTGCTACGGTATATCATCGGGAACGAACTGCCGGACATAGAGATTTGTCGGCGGCTTCACATCAGGATAGACTCCCTAGAGAGATACATAGAACGAGCAATCGGGGATTTGACAATCCTGTTTTATGGGATAAATGGCATTGATCCAGATTGGATAGGGGGAACGTATGTCTGAAATGTCACCCCTAAAAAATGGCAAGTCAAATTCTCGGAACGCCCGGAAAAAGAAAGTCCGGTATTACATAGGCAAAAAGCAATATGTTCCGGGAGAATCAGATCTTCTCTGTGCGACCGAGCATGACAGCTTCGGGAATGGCGGGACAAAAAAGCTCTACCGTACCGGGAAAGGCTCGTATTTTCTTGTGAGCGAGTATGAGGGAAACGAGACAAAGATTCAGCTTATGGACGAGCAACAGGCATTTGGCTTTATGGACGAGCATACCGCCTGCATTGATACGGATACCTACGACAGGATTTTTGGCATACCAGAGAAAGGGTAATGTGAGCGTATTTGCCATTTTAAGGGCTTAACCCTATCAATTCCTCATGTGACACGATAAAAACGCTTCCTGCCCCGGTAACGGCTTCACAGGCATATGAAATAAAAATGGGCTATCCATTCTCGGACAACCCACCCATCACAACCAGTGCCAGCACATGACACTTAAACGTTAATTTGGTTATGTGATTATACAGCCTATTTCTATCTGCGATTCAAAGGATAAGTCACAGCATAGCTTTTGTCAAGAAAGGAAATTACGAGAAATGAGTGATTTTGTATTATTTGCTATCATCACCGCCGGAACCATCACCGGGAATGTCATAGCGAGAGTGATTGACCGGGAATGGACAGCAAGGCATGTCAGAAAACAGAACAGGGAATGAGACTGCAGCGTCTGGAAAATCTGATAAACGGCAATGAAAAAAGCACCCAGGCCAATATTCTGAGTGCTTTTATTGGGTTTATCCCCACAAAAAGGTGGAAAATGTGGGAAACATCCCCGGTTTACAGATCCAGGGAATTGAAATCTATCTGCAGGTCCGGATAGATCTTGACAGGAACGGAATCCTGGAACGTATAGGTTTCGACACTGAAATCTGTCTGCTCCAAATGGTAAACCAGGATCCTCTCCCTGGACGGGTCCACAATCCAGTATTCCCGGACACCTGCATCAGCGTAAAGGTTCAACTTCATCACATAATCGTGACTGGAATTGCTCGGGGAAACGATTTCAATGATCCAATCTGGGGCTCCGGTACAGCCCCGGTCAGTGAGTTTGTTCCGGTCACAGATCACGCTTATGTCTGGCTCGACAATGGTTCTACGGTCTTCTCTCAGCTTGACAGCGAAGGGAGCGGGGAACACACGACAGGGACCGCCTTGGCTACGGATATAGTCCCGGATCGTTCCGGCAAGCTCCATGAGTATTGTCTGGTGGATTCTGGAGGGGGCGGCCTGGTTATAGATCAGCGTCCCATCGATCAGCTCTGCCCGGATATCTTCCGGCAAATTGTAATAGTCAGCTTCAGTGTAAAGTTTGCTCTGCGCTAATGGCATATAAAAGCCTCCTTCCTGCTATGCTTCGTTTGCTTTTGGTACGGTTTTATCAGGATCTGCGTTTTTTAGGTCTTCCATACCGAGATATACTGTTTGACCATCTCGCGTCCGAATGGACAGTTCACAATTCAATGTGTCACAAATTTTGATTAAATCTGACACTGAAAAACTGTCACGAGAAAATTTATTTCGTACTCCTTGGTCAGACATTGAGAGACATATTGAAAGGTCAGGGATTTTGTGATTTGTAACGCTTAAAATAGATTTCAGCTTGTTGGAAATGCCTTTGCCTGAATATGGCTTAGAACTTGCCCGGCTTGTATTTTCTGACCTGGTTATCCATTGACAATTATCGGGAGAATATCCTTTGTCACTATCTTTGCGATCAATAGTCAGATCTTCGTTATAGCCATGAGAGAGCGACCAGTCAAAAAAATTTTGCAATCCATTTTCGCCCATCCATTTATCGCAAATAGTTATGCCTTTTGCTCCATACCATCTGTAATGTGCATCATTAGGATTATAACAGCGTGATTTCATGCCAGAAAAAATGGCATATAATCTGGTTTTGCTTAGTCCATGTGTCATACTTAATCGTCCCCTTTCGGGCATTCGGTTTTAGAACTAGGTTCTTTGATATCGTCAATTGTGTACTGTACTCTTTGTCCATCTTCAAATTCGACATACATTTTACAGCCTACAAAGTCAAAGATTTTTAACAGGTCGGACACTGAGAAAACGTCACGAGAGAATTTATTTCTTACACTCTGGACAGGGATTCCCAAGCAATCAGCCAGTTCGGCAGGCTTATGATTGGCAATATTAAGAACAGCTCTGGTTTTGTTTGATACAGACATTTTATCTACCTCGCTTTCGTGTGATTTGATATTACTAGTATATCCTAAAAAGATATAAAATGCAATATAAAATCAAAAATATATCCAAAAACATTATTAAAACCTATTGACTTAGTAACGTAATATGGTATAATATAATCATCAAAACAAAAACATATCCGAAACGGATATACACAAAGGTAAGCGAAGGATAGACGGAAGTACCGCAAGGGAAAACAAGAATACAACGTAACACAGGGAACGGATAAGGGAGATTGGGATTGTCAGAAGGACATAGATACTTAAATAGCCACCCTGGGCTTGCCGGAAAGGACAAAGATATGAGCCAGATTGAAAAACTCAACCAGAAAGTCAGAGAAATGGTAACAGAAGGATATACACCGATCGAAGCGATTTATGAGTTGGCACTGAAAGCCGGGCTTGAAAACTTTAATCCTTTCAGAGCAACAGATACAGAACTTGAACTTATCGCAAGTAATCTTTAAGAGCGTACAGAAAGAGAGGGAATGAGCCATGACAGAAAGACAGATCGAGAACAGAGTGAAAAAACTAAAAGCCATTGAGAAACAGAGAAAGGATCTGGAAGCGCAGGAAAAGGCACTGAAGGAAGAAATCAAGCGGGACATGGAAAGCAAGGGTCTGGAAGAACTGAAAACCAAGAACTTCATCATCCGCTGGAAAGAGATCATCAGCAACACACTTGACAGCAAGGCATTAAAGGCAACATTCCCGGACATCTGCGAACAGTTCACGAAACAGTCCGCAAGTAAACGATTCACGATAGCTTAAAGGCAACAGGCTCCGTCCCGAAAGGGCGGGGCAGCACCCCAACGGGGGATTTGCCAGTGCGTGAGTCCTCCGCACCGATAGAATAGCGAATTGGAGGAACCCACAATGGAAAAAACAATCAATCTTATATTGACACTGGAAGGAAGCACCGAGAACACAGAGACCGTAGGACTGTTATTTGAACAGTACAAAGCAAGCTACAACGAAGAGAGCCCACAGAGCGAAGAACAGAAAGAGAGACTGCAGGAACTGGACTGGAACATGGAAACCCTCTCACAACAAAATCCATCAGAGAGCGCAGCGTATCAGGAATTCTTCGATTCAGCAATAGCAACAGCGAGAGCATCCGAGAAAGCCGGCTTTATCCTGGGCTTTAAGACAGCTATGAAAATCATGTGTGAATGTGTTAAGTAAATGCAGGCCAGAGCAGGAATGATAATGTTCCTGCTTTTGCATGCACTGTTCCAGAGAAAGGATAAACTATGGCAGGAAAAAGCAGGAAAGACCATCGGGGCAGAGTGCTCCCACCAAACGTAAGCCAGAAATCAGACAAGAGATACATCTGGAGGAAAATGATAGACGGACACCAGTATGTGCTTACCGACAGCGATCTTAATGAACTGAAAAAGAAAATTATCGAAAAAGAGTCAGCGATCCAGAACGGCATCTACCGGAATCCTACAAAGATCACTCTGAACGAATGGTTTTACAAATGGATGGATATATATAAAGGCAATCTGAAACTGACCACCAAAGACCGCTACCAGAAGGAATGGGAATATTATGTCAAGGACAGTCCCCTTGGCAATATGCAACTTAGTAAAATCAAGCGTATACACATCATAGAGCTTTACAAGAAACTGAGTGAAAAGAACGGTCTGGCAACAGCTACCGTCCATAACGTCCATATTATCCTTTACGGTTCTTTCTCGGACGCTATGAATGACGGTCTAATCACAGAGAATCCGGCTCTCAATGCTTTCCAGAAAATAGAGCATAAAGAGCCCAAACACCGCCAGGCTCTCACTGTAAGACAACAGGAACTGTTCCTTGACTTCATTTCCCAGAGCAGGAAATACAAAGAATATCTCCCCATGTTTGCTTTCTTCCTGGGAACTGGAACCAGACTGGGGGAAATGACCGGAATCACCTGGAAAGACATTGATCTGAAAAGAAATGTTATCAGCATCAATCACTCCATGAATTACTCCAGAGTGAATGGGAAAAGGATTTTCCACGTCAGCACCCCGAAAAGCAAAAGCGGGATCAGAGAGATTCCCATTCTGCCTGATCTGAAAAAGCAACTGCTTATCCTCCGCCAGTATGATTTTGTAACAGGCATACATGGGAATAGTGTGATAGATGGATATACAGATTTTGTATTCCATACTTCTACCGGAAAGCCATACATACAAACAGGGATAAACGCCCTTATTTCCCGGATCGTATCAAACTACAATGAACAGGAAACGGATAGAGCGCAGCGAGAACACCGCACCCCGGAACTGCTCCCGAATTTCTCCCCTCATGTTCTCCGCCACACCTTCTGCACCCGGTTCTGCGAAAATGAAAGCAATGTAAAAGTGATTCAGACCATTATGGGACACAAGGACATCAAGACAACCATGAACATCTACGCTCATGCCACGAGTGATAAAATTCAAGAGACAATGCAGGACCTCAGCTCAAAAATCAAAATCTGTTAAGCAATACAGCCAGGACCATAACCACCCACGTTATGGTCCTGACTCTTTTTATGCAAATTCTGGTACAAATTTGGGTACAGATAAAGGAACTGTATGAGCAAAGATAAAATCATCATAAGGACAAAAGTCCCTGTTTATGCACGATACGGAACGCATAGGAAAATGATAAAATGGCAATTTTGAAATTTCATCACATACCACACAAATACGCTGTCGGATGCCATCTTCGAGATGCCAAACACACCAGCCACATACCCATCAATCAGCAATGCCCTGTTGAACGTGGCTGACGAACCTACAAAATTATGCGTCCACAATTCTCTATAATACTGAGCTTCTGCCGTTTTAACCGGAATAACCTGCACTATACTGTCTTCCCTGATCTCGTAGTCCCTGGGAAGCATACTGCAGTCTAACGGCTGTAACTTGCTCTCTGTCGGCCGTTTAATCTTCTTTCCATTTGCCAGGGCTGTTGCCTCTTCCTCCCGGTTCGTAGTTATGTACGCGTTCAGATCTGCTCTTGTACCGGATCGAGCATATATCGTATATCCCACAGCTTCCCCTGCTCGCTTTTCTTGATAACAAATAACCAATGCTTTCGCATTCATGCAAAGATCGTAGAACTGCTGGTGTCCGGTCTCCGGATCAAACAGCTCATACGGTGGTTCCTTCCAGGTCATCTTGCCCTGTGTGTCATAGAACTTCTCGTAACCCGAAAAATAGGTAGGTGGATTTGCAATCACCAAAGCGTGCGGATCATCCAGCACCTCTTTCAGATGTTCCCACATATCCAGTGGCCTGTAGCTCATTCCACCAAGCAGATTTCGAATAACTTCTATCTGCCGATTGATGCTCTCTATATGTTCTTCTCGCCTGAGCCGCAGATCTGTGAGTATCTGGTAAAAATAGTCATTGCCCGCATTCTTCGATGTCCTGAGATACAGCTGTGCATACAGTGCTGTTGCAGGATCAAGTAACTCCTCGTCGCTAAATCCTTGTGCGTGAATTCCCAGCGGCTCTAATGACTGCCCGGTTATCGCATACCCCAGAACCGTTGACATCATATTGACATCGCTGGTTTCGATCTGCTCTGGTTTGAAGCCGTTTTGTACTGCCAAGTTTGCCATGGCAAATGTGCCAGCGCATGGCTCAACAAACTTTGTATACCCGGACTTTGCTGCTGTCTCTATTAGAGTAACAAGAAACCTCTGCTCCGACGGCCCCAAACATCCCAAGAACATTGCTCCTGGATCCATAAAAAAAGCCATTGTGCTATTCTCCTTTCTATCCTTCTAAACTATGCTGTGCTTCCGTTACAGCCTCATACACGGCTACTATAGGCTCGAAGGAAAATTATATTGTCTGCTCTATTTTCCCCGCTTACACCGCATTTGCTGTTCTTACTTCAATATGTGAATCTCTTCTTTTGCTTATATCCTCTCTTTTTTGTACACTTTACACAAAAAGCCAGGATAACCTCTGATACCGTACCGGGATTTTCAGAGACTATTCTGGCAAATTACACAAAACTAAGGCACCGTACCCAAAGATACGATGCCGTTTTCTTTTGGACCGGAACCCTGCAATGAACAGGAACTTCCCTCTGGAAGAGGAACGTGATTCTTTCACCAGTTCCGGATATTATATTGTCGCACCAGCCATACCAAACAAACTCATCTGTTCATAGCCTTCTGTTTCTGTCTTGACTTCCTTCTGAGCGGCTGTGCGCTTGTTTTCTTCTTTCTTTACCTGCTTCTGTGTAGGTGTTCTCTTTACTTTCGGTGGATTCGAGTCCGGCAACTCTCTGATGATTTCCCCTGTCTTCTCGCAGTACCACTGAGCAAACACTGTTCTGTGACACCAATCTTCCGGGATTCTCACATCCTCATAACACAGAAGAACCAATTCCTTGCCTTCGTCTGCAGCCCTCTTCTCAAATCTTATTACCATGTCGATGATTCTATCACTTCCGATACCTTCCAGTTTACGGTAATACTCCTCAGTGAACTTCTCCAGTTCCATTCTCAGCATATATCCTTTCGGTGCCAATGAATAACACTGCTGTTCAATGTTGTATCCCAGCGGAAACTTCGGTGTTCCCAAACTGATTCCGACACAATAATACTTGTTTTTGTTCTCTACCAGCTCTTTATTGCTGTATCTGCTTGTCCAAATTGCCATAGCTTTGTCACTCCTTTTTCTCGTTAATGCGTATTATCTATAATTTAATTATACTATGCGAGCTGATCTAAGTACACTTTATTCCCCATTTTTAACCGTTTTTTTATAATTTTGGGAGTTGAGTGGGTGGCTTTTTATCCTACCCACTCCGCCTTAACAAAAGAAAAACAATGTCTTTTTTAGGTGTGACACATAGCTTATCGGGCTTTTATCAGAATAACACGTTGCCCTTCGCTTGTCTAGTGCGCATTTTTCGCATTTGCGTTATTTATCGCATTTGCGTTTCGCATAGCTTTTTTACCGGATTTCTTTATTTTCCGGTTTACCTCGATACTTTTCGCTCCTTCTATCCCAAAGAATAAAACTGCCAAATCATCATAAGCCTTTTCCAGCGTTCTGTACACTGTACTCTTATCAATCTGCTCCTCCTCAGCCACATCTTCTGCCCGCATCGGCTCCGCCTGCAGGAACATCCTTTCCACTACCCGGTATCTCCGCTGAATATCCTGGATCTTTGACTTTCTGCATTCCTTCTTGTAATTCTCCAGCTGCACATCTACATGGTTCAGAAGCATTCCGGTCACTATCCGGTTCTTATTCGTGCTGGTAAGATTAAATTCCTCTTTCCTTACCTGCTCCAGGATTCCGTCCAGGATTTCTTTTAGCGTAGGATCTGTCACCGTGTCTGTCCCTGTTACCGATGTATTCTTCATTTTCTTTAGCTGCCGGTAATGAATGATGATCGTTTTGGCGCTGTTCTTTACCTTATCTGCCAGTTCCTCTTTGTCTTTCTCTTTTCTTCTCTCGTAGGCTTCTACTCCTTTCTTGGCTCCCTCCCGGCCTGCGGCCTTTATGAGCCTTTCCAATTCTTCTTCTGTCAGGGAAATGTATTTCACTCCCTGTGCTTCACCCTCAGCCTTCGGCGTATTTTCTTTTACATTTTCTTCTACAGCCATGCTGCCACCTCCTTGACTTTTTCCATCTTTCCGGGTTATAATTCCGGTATCGTGTGTGGTCGTCTTTCGTCAGGGAGGCGGCCCTTTCTTTTATGTCAGGATCTGCAGTCCCAGGGCAACATACCCTTCTGCCAACCCTATGAACTTATCATCCAAAATATATCTAACCATCGCACCGACTTCTCTTCCGGTATATTTGATGTTGTCCCACTCTTTCAGAAGCAGCACATCTCCAACCTGGAAATTCCGATCATTCTTCCGGATTTCAAACAATTTATTGCCTTCGATTGTTTCCTGGAAATATTTTGGATATGTCTTCAACTCATGTAGCATTCCTTACCTCCTGTACCCAGGGCATGTAGCAAAATGAGAAATGTAACCGTAGCCATCTGCTTCGCTCGCCTTGCGCCTCTCTCCAGCCACAACCTCTCCGTTTGGAAGCACTAGCCTTTCCCTGCCGCCCTTGATTTTCTTGAAGTCTACGAACTGGGGATCAACCGGCATATTCTTTCCTGCTTTTGTTTTTACCCACATAATTCTTGCCCCGCATCTATTGCATTGACTGAATTGTCCTGCGCCATTCATTTTATTCCTCCTGTCCCCGACATATTTATATATCTTTTCCTTTCCTGCGCCATGCGTGGCTGGCGCGATTAATTGATTATGCAGATAACACAACAATCGGGGCGTAAGTATTCGCAATCCATGCGCCCGTGCTGCTGACGCTGCCACTGCTGTTCACATGCATAACGTAGCTAGCATAGCTGCGGTTAGCTGAACGAGTCCAGTACCAATCAGTTTCTCCATTCTTGTTAACTTTCACGCGGTCCTTTTCAGTCTCAAAAAACGCATATCTTTTTTTCTTGTTTTTCAATTCATCATTTGACACAAGGAAAAAAATGTCCTCTGTATCAATTCCGTCTGTGTTATCTTTCAGCACGGGTACAATGAGATTCCGGAATCCTTCTTCGAATCGATTGATAAACATTGGGCTATTCAATTCTGTGCGGAGACTTGATGTTCTCCAAGTATTATTGCCGTCTTTATCAAACTGTTTCTCTTCAAGTATCAGATCTCTAAACATTACTGTCATATTGTGATTTTTGCCAGACGGTACAACTCTTTCTCTGTCAAAATCTAAGATCTGCATTACCACCTCTCCGATACCTTCAACCATTACAGTAAATTCACTGCCAACGCCGAATTCTTCTCTTGCTCTTCCTGTTTCCAAGATTTTTTTCACCTGATTCCATGTATATGTATTCTCAATAATTTTTCTGGCTTTCATTCTTTTGTCCTCCTATTCCACGTTCCCTTTTATCAAATTTACTCAACAATTTCTGCCGCCAGTCTTCCCTGTGCTTCTCGCAGCTATCATCCTCGTCTACCAATATGCCCTTGCGGTCACATAAACCGTCCTCGTTTTCTATGCAATTTTTACATGTCTTCTCATTCATTTAAAAATTCCTCCGGATTCTCATAATCATAATCATGCTCAATTTCTTCCGCGTCTTCCAGAATCTCATCCGTAACATCTTCTTCCGAATTTTCATCTGGTTTCTGAGCAGTTTCTAATTCTGTATATTCCGCATCGATTACGTCCTCGTCTTCCGCTTCTGTCGGGCCAGGTAACTGAGGGATTCCCTTCGGTTCTTCTTTTTCCGATTTTTCCTCATCATCCGGTTTCAGATTTTCCTTGTAATCGCTGTCGAAAATACTCTTCTGCGTTGTATTGGCTACCGGCTGCAAAACATACTCGCCGCTATCTTCATCAAACGCCAGCTCCATTTCTGTGTCCATGTTGCCGTCCTTTTTGTCCGTAATATTCACAGTAGATGTAACTTTATGCTTGAAACTTGGCTTATTGATTTTCCTACTTTCACCTTCTACTTTAGGATCATAATTCGGAATATATTCCTGAGTGAAGCTGACATCAATTTTCAATGTCAAACTTCCATTCGTGCTTCCTTTCTCCATCATGTTTCCAATCAATCTCTGCAGAACAAAATTCATATCTCGCTTTGCGTTTCCCAGTGTATCACTGTCGAAATCCAGTGCTTTCATAAATTTATCCATTCCTTACTCCACCTTTCCGTATTTGATTCCATTTTCCTTCATGTATCCAACTAACGCCTTCAGCTGCTCTTTGGTTCCGATTGCAAAGAACTTAGCTCTGCACTTCTTTTCCGGAATCGGCTGCGGCTGTGTCTGAGCAAACGGATCGACTACCGGTTCTGGTTCCTGTACTGGAACATTTTCCTCTTTTTCCGGAACAGCTACCTGCTCTGCTGGAACATCCTGCGGCATTTCCGGAACGCTCTGCTTTTTCTCCGCTTCAGCTTTCTCTGCGGCAATACGCTCCTCCTCCGCTTTTCTCTGTCTCTCGATTTCCTTCTGCTCTTCTTCCTTACGGATACGCTCTGCCTCTGCTTTTCTGGCTTCCTCTGCCTTTCTTCTTTCTTCTGCAGCCTTTTTTTTCTGGATACGTTCTGCTTCCAGCTTTTCTTCCAGATCTTTCAGACGCTTTTCTTCTGCCATAGCTTTTGACAAGTCCAGGGTACGGACATACACGTCCTTGGCATTTAACTTATACTTTCCGCATACACTTTCGATGGTTTCAAGATCAGTCTTTACCTGTTCGATTCTCTTCTGTACCTCTGAAATTGCTGTTTCCAGCTTATATGTCTTATTAAGATACCGCTGATCGAATACTTTACTAAATGGCAAAATTTCCTCAAGATTCCCGATGGCGTTCTCATAAGCCTCCATAATCTTAGCTTTCTTTTCTTCCTTTTCTGCAGCCTCAAAGGCTTTTACCTGTTCATCAATTTCTGCCGACTGTTTCTTGATAAGATCAGTGATTTCCTTTAATTCCTTCTCGAACTCTGCATATGGCTGATTGATAACTTCCTTTACCTTTTTTCTGCGTTCGTCAATTGCCTTGACGAGATTATTCAACTCTGCTCTATCATTCTTTGCTGATTTAACCGTTTCTTCAGTATATACGATTCCTTCATACGATGCGACCTTGTTTCTGACTGCCATCAGTAACTCTTCTTTGTTCCATTCGATATGCTTCAAAAATCCACTCTCTGTCGGGCTAATCAATCTAAATTCCATTTTCCCCGGAGCTACCGCTGTTTCCTCTACTACCTGTTTTTCTTCTGTTGCCATTACCATTCCACCTTTCTTATTATCACTTCTACTCTTGGGTTCTCTGAGAAAAACTTTCTTACCTGTGCATCTACAACCTGGTTATCATCGTGATATGCAATATTATTCAAGCTATCGCAAACAATCTTCCCGATGTTATCCCAATCTGGCTTCTTAGTTGGTCGAATCTTATGCTCCAGCATCATCGTTCTTCTTTTTTTGCTTGTGGACGGTGGGATATTGTAATAGGCGATGATGCGCACATCCAACATATCCCCGTCCTTGAACCTTTTTCCTTTTGCTTTCTCCTGATACGCCATCTTAACTAAGTTTTCATAATTGACCGTCTTTTCTGGTGTGTATGCTTTCGCAAATCTCTTTTCCTTTCCATCATTACCAGTAAATTTCTTGACGGTCACTCTCGGTCTCTGCTTACCAAACGGCAGGCCTGGAATAACGAATCTTATACTCCGCACTTCATCCTCCTTGAACGCCTCTGGATTATTCATCCTTTCCGTCCTCCTCAATTTCCTTATAAACTTTAAGATAATAGTCAAGCTGTTTCCCTGTCGGTGTCTTCTTACGCTTTCCTGGCCCAACCGTATATCCATTTTCGTACAAGATTGCTGTTACAGTTTTTCTATCCTCCAACTTATCAATACTGATCTCTGCTACTTTTTTAAAAGCCATTGTTTTACCTCCCGATATTTCCCATCTTTCCTCGCAATGCCTCCAGTTTTTTCCTGGTTTCTTCTGACATTCTACCTCGTGTCTCAGGCTCTTTTTCCTCTTGAATTGGCAGTTTAGGTTTTTCCTTCCTGTCCTCAATTTGACTTTGCTGTTTTCTTACCTCGACTATTGCCATCCTAACCTTTTCTGGTATCCTCCGGTCTTCCTTGATTCTCTGCACTGCCATCCGGTAATTTCTCACAAAATGTGACTGCTCTACGGTTCCGACCTGATCCGAGTCCATCATCGCCCATTCTCTTAGGTTGCTTGGATTCCCAACTGCGATTTTGCAGGCTTCTGGCAGTTTCTCAAATTCCTCTTCTGCATAATAATTTGATCTTCCGATTGCTTTTCTCACAATCGCCCAGGCTTCCAACTCACTCATTTCCGTTTCTTTCACGGAAGTGATCTGCTCTGTCTTTTCCCTTATATCTGCTATTGTCGGCGGGAATTTCTCAGTTGCCATATGCTTTTGAACTGCCAGCTCTGCCTGTTTATATGGCAGGTCTCCCAACAATGCGAACCATACATTGAACGCATCCTGATCCGGAATGAATGTCGGCTGCGCATATACTGCTTTCATCGCCTTCACTAAAACCTTGAACTGTTCTCTTTCCATTACCAGTTATCTACCTCACTAACTCTCTGCTGTATCTTCTCAGTTCTTGTTACCGGCCGCTTCTGTTTTCTTTCATCCAGGATTTTCCAAATAATTCCTTTCCAGTTATTTGCCATACAATCTTCTATGAGATTACAGATTACATCTGCTCCATAACTTCTTTCATAGTTTTCAGTTTTCTTGAGTAACGATTTCATCCCCTGTTCCTTGTATGATTCCTTTCGTTCCATCTTGTACCGGAACCAAACCTCCATTTTTTCTCGAACAGCTTCAGAAATATCGTAATCTTCAACCAAACGATGAAATAACTGGATCGTATTCTCTGCTTTTTTCTTAGCCAGCTTCTTTTCTGCAATAGCCTCTGGCTTTTCTTCCAATGCCAGTACCGGTTCTGCTCCTATTGCCCGGTTCCGCTCCCGATCTCTCTGTAGCCTTTTTCTTCTTGCTGCGTCTGTTTCCGAACCAACCATCTCAGCACACTGCGTCAGCAATATTTCGTCTGCTCCAAGAACTTCTATCAAGCCCTTGCTTTTCAGATAGCTTACTGTTACCTTCACATTATCTGTATCTTCATCCAACTCCAACGCCAACTCTTCCATGAAATCATCTTCGATTCCTTCAAAATACATTTTATTTCCCTGCTTAATTGCCGTCAGCAGCATTTTCAGATAGATGATCGTATAAGTATCGCCCCCTGCTATCTTCCGCAGCTTCTTTATTGCCTTATCCTCAAAGAACTGGTCCGTCATTTTCAGCCAATAATACTTCTTTTCGGCCATATCAGATACCTGCTGTCAAATCTGTAATAGAGATAGGGGCTTTCAGAACTCTCGTCTTCCTGCAGCAATCACACAATTCGCACCGATCCGGCTCTGCATCCCCTGACTTCACCGCTAGGACTCTTGCCATATTCATTTCTACCAGATTCAGTGCCTCGGCCAGATAATTGTCTGTGATATGAATGATCCGAATATCCGGTTCGCTTTCCTTAGTAGCTCCAGCAATATAAAACGGTAACTTCTTTCCGGTGTTCTGACGGACGATTTCCTGGTAAATTGCACCCTGCATGTCATATCCCCAGTACCGCACAAAATCCAGATATCCAATATCTCTTACCCATTCCAGCTTTGTGATCGATGCCATAACCTTTAAATCAACGATCGCAATATCCGGAATGTAGCTGTCCATCTTAATCTTCCACTTTGTTCCGAACAGCTCGCCTGTCATAATTACCTGTTTCTTTCCGGACATGAATTTCATAAAATAATCGCCTCTCTCGATTCTCTGAATAATTTCATCTGCCTTCACAAACTCAGCTTTCAGCGTTCCGTCTCTCTTGAAAAGATCTGGATTTTCTGCCTTGAATTTATCCAGTGTTCCCTCAAAATAGGAATCTACATAGCTCCCAACCATGAGAGCTTTCGACTTCGGTTCTTCCCATCTTCCCTTTAACTTTTCCATTGCAGTAAATTCGCAAGGCATTTTCCCATATGTACCACAGAAATCTTTGAACTGCGACACGCTCATATATTCTTCATTCGCTTCCTGGCTATAATAATTCTCTGCCGTCAAAACCATGTGTCATCCCTCCTACATCGCATCGATATCTACATCTTCTGGCTCTTCCTCTACTACCTCGAACGGATCTTGTGCTTCCAATTCCGGAACTGAATCCGGCTTGTTATCGCCGTAGGTTCCATTTCCTTCTTCGTCATACGTCTTCTGATCGTCCTGGATGGCTCTCTGCATATCCACTGATAAAATTCCCCACTTGCTAAGAAGCAGCTTAATGACTGTTTTCAGTGCCATTGCCTCAAAATCTGTGGTCCACTTACTTGACTTCTTGCCTTTGTTCAGATCGTATCTGTAAGCCTGGGAATACTTTCTTGCATGATTATCCACTGCTTTCTTCGACATATACAACTCCTGGCTGTAACCAGTCTTCAATCTAAACCAAGCATAATACCCGGCCACGTTTGCTTCATCTCCGGCATCTCTCTGCTTGCAATTACTGAAATCTTCCACGAACTTAATCTCGCCTGTTATTGGGTTGTACGATTCCAGCTCATCCTTGTATACAACCGCATAATTCATTCGCTCGTAGTATCCTGACCGGATTGCCAGCTGAATGAAGCCTTTATACATCATCTGGAACTGAGCTTTCGGAACCTTCTCCCAGTCTTTCTTCCTGGGGTTCCAAACACTCTCGTTATATGGAACAATTGCCGCAAATCCAAGGTTGCTGTCTATCGGAAGGTCATATGTTGCCGCTACAAACGCAGCTCCGATAATTGAATTTGCAGGGCATTTCTTCAACTGCACACTTCCTGATACTGTATTAGTAATCGATGCCATAAACTGAGGAGCTTTCTGACCTAATACTTCTCCGAATTTTTCTTTGATTTTATCCTGGGAAAGCAACTGCTTTACCTGATTTACTACCGGAACAGCTTGTGGTGCTGCCGGCTGCATCCCTGTCTGATCTGCCATCCTATTCTTCCTCCTTCTCTGCTGTTTTGAACGTTTCTCCAATCAGCTCGCAAAATTCTGTTACACTCATGCCTTCTATACAATCTTTGCAAACCGGACCTTCTGGAGTATCCATATACTTGTCACCTTCATAAATTGGCTCCTTGCACCATTCGCAGGTATATATGGATCTCGGCTCTTCTGCGTTCGGGCATCTGCTGTCACATGGATTTTTTCTACATACTGCACACATACCTATTCACCTCTTAAATCTTCCCACACAGCTTTTCCCCAGTTAAAAATAAAAATGGTGAACGGTAACACTAACCATTCACTCCCTATTGCGTCATAACCCCTCATTCGATATGCATAATCTACGGCCCAATTCGTGAGAAGAATACCAGCTACAATCGGTATCCAATTTTCCTTCAGCAACCGTTTAACCTTTCTCATCGTATCCTCCTATTTGCCTTTCAGGGCTTTATCACTCATTATTTTAAATTCACTTATTACCTCTGCGATGCCGTCAAGATATTCAGATATCTTTCTCACCGCTCCTACCTCATCGTTCCTTATCTTTCCGTCCTGGGATATTTCAAGCAGCTGATTTTTCATATTCTCCAGCTCATCTTCTCTCAAAGCTTTTAATAATCTCACAGTCACGCTGCATATATTTTTCTCTTCCGTTGCAAGCGGAAGGAATCCGCAGATCGGACATTCATTCTTGCAATAATTGCTCAGGAGCCAAGGTGCATTGTACAGATCCGCCATTATCAAAACCTTGTCGGCTGGCACTCTTTTAACATTCCCCAACTCATAGTCTGCCAGTGTATATGCCGCAATTCCTATAAGCTCCGATGCTCTTTCTCTGCTTTCCAGCCTCGCATCCCATTCTGCCGCCTGTTTTCTGGCTCTAAAATACGGATTCTGGTTTTCTTTTATAGGGTTCCGTCCCATTCTCATTTACCTTACTTTCACTTATAATTTAATCAGTACCTACAAGAACGGCCGGTACTTCCACTTTTAACTGTTCATTGATCTTCTCGATCACTGGCCAATCAAGTGCGTGGCCGTTCAGCACCAACGATACCTTGTCTCGATTGAATCCGATGGACTTGCTCAGCTCGCTGATATTCATTTTCTTCACATACAGTTTCGCTCGCACTGCTCCACACCATTCATCAGACGGAAGCTGCGGCTTTTCCGGAAGCACATTCACTTCCAGAACTTCGTTAATTTTCTTTGCGATATCCAGGTAATTATCCTTTACGATACGGCCACTGATAAGGGCTGTTATCGTTGTATAGCTGTAGCCGATTTCATCAGCTACGCTCTTAAGGTTCATTTCCTTTCTCGCAAGCGCAACTCTTATTTCCTTGCACCATTCAGAAATGGGGACAGTAGTATTGCTCATTTGCATCAATCTCCTTTCTTGCATCTGCGATTCGCATTTGCATTTTTTCCGAGTGCGTGCTATAATACAAATACGAGTTATTACGAACACGCAATCACCATGAAACAGATTTTAAATCATAGGCTCGCAACCACGAATAATAATTTGTTTCATGGTTATATTATAGCACGAATCTGCGTATTTGTAAAGATTTTACCTCGTATTTGCGTATATTTTTACACTTGGAGGTGTCTAATGGAAATCATTGAACGCATATCCGATTTACTCGCAGAGCGTGATAAAACGGCCATAGAATTGTGCAAGGTTCTCGATATCCAAACATCTACTATGTCTACATGGAAAACCAGGAAGAAAGATCCTCCGGCTCGCTATATGCCGGCCATTGCAAATTTTCTTTGCGTTTCGCTGGATTATCTCCTGACCGGTCAAGAACGTCCCGCTGTCATTGAACAGCCAGAGGTTCAAGAGCCAAAACTTTCCGCAATGGACGAAGAGCTTTTGGATTTATTCCACGAACTTCCCATGAGCAAGCAATATGAATTTATGGGAGAAATTAAGGGCTTCTTGCGTGCTGTCGAGGACTCAAAGAAATACGTTGACGAAGGAAAAAGATTATCCGGCTGAGCTGGTATCGTAAAACCCGGTACTGACAGGAGGATACTTTATGCAACACAACGCAACCAAGTATTTCGCACTTGCAAGAACGGAAGAGATGGCCGGGCATGACGCACCGGCCGTTCTTTTTTACCTTGCTTCATTCTGCGCAAGTCTTAATTGCTGTGACACTCAAACTTTGTACAGGACAACCGCCAAAATTCAAAGGCTGCAGGCCCGTATCTCTTTACCTGATGAATCCCTAATTGCCATGGTTCACTCTTACGGTCCTCTCTCGGATGAAGCGTGTCAGCTCACTCTGCTTCAATCTCTAAGTGGAGAGTTGCCGACTGTCCTTACCTAACGAGGAGAAAACAATGGAACTACTAAACGGAAATGAGAAATTTACTCTCGATGGAAATGATACTGGAATATCTGTCTCTGAATTTTGGAGCTGGGCTTATTCTGATCTGCTCAACAATACGCTTCGAGGGGTGCTGGCAGAATTTCTCGTAAAAAAATCATTCTCATTTTTACCCCCCCCCCGAGAAATTTTGAGGACTGACTGGACACCTTATGATCTAACCAGTCCTTCCGGGAGAAGGATTGAAGTAAAATCTGCCGCTTACCTTCAATCTTGGACCGAGGACTACTTTTCACACATTATTTTTGACATCGCACCAAAGCGAGCATGGAATCCGCAGACAGGTTATTCTCCTGAGCGGAGCCGCCATTCTGACCTGTACGTCTTTTGCCTGTATACTGCCAGAAGTCGCGAGCAATCCATAAGAAATCTTGATCTCTGGGAATTTTATGTATTGCCTACTTCTGTTCTGGATCAGCAAAAGCCTAACCAGAAAAGTATAGCTTTAAACTCTCTCCTTTCTCTGGAGCCGATAAAAACAAATTTCCAGGATCTCGGAAACATTATCGAAACCATTGCATTGTGACAGGAGATGATCTATTGAAATTACCGAATGGCTATGGAAGCGTAACTAAATTATCCGGAAACCGGCGTAAGCCATATCTGGCCAGAGTGACTCTCGGCTGGGTCATAAATGAAGAAACCGGAAAAGCAGTACAGAACAGAGTTCCTATCGGGACCTTTAAGACTAAAAAAGATGCTCTGCAGGCATTAGCTGAGTACGGAGCTAACCCCTACGACATTCAGAACAATAACATGACCTTGGCCGAGCTTTACGAGAGATGGACAGCAGCTTACTTTCCTACCCTAGAAAGTGATTCTTCTTCCAGGACAATAATCGCTGCTTGGAGATATTGTCACGCCATACAGGGGATGCGTGTAAAGGATCTGCGTGCCCGCCACATAAAAGGAATCATGGAAGACGGATATGTAATTCAAAACCGGGGCAAGGATGCCGGAGCTAAGGTGTCTGCATCTCCGGGAACGAAATCCAGAATAAAATCCATGTTTAACCTCATGCTGGACTATGCCTTAGAATATGAGTTGGTCGATAAAAACTACGCCCGTACTTTTGAGCTTTCAAACGACATAATCAAAGAAAAGGAAGAAGCCAAACGAGGGCACATCAACTTCAATGACTCCGAAATGGAATCTCTTTGGAATGCCGTCGGTAATATTAAATTTGCAGACTGGATTCTTATACAATGTTACATGGGATGGCGTCCTCAAGAAATGGGGCTACTGGAATTAAAAGACGTTGATTTAGAAAAATGGTGTATTACCGGCGGTATGAAAACGGATGCTGGAAGGCGCCGTACCGTCCCGATTCATACTCGTATTCGAAAACTGGTAAAAAAGAATTATGATGAATCTGTTGCTGTTGGAAGTGATCGGCTCTTTAATGATCCCGAATCGGTAAAAGGCGGCATGAAAATCACCTATGACAAATATGCAGGTCGTTTTGATAAGGTTGTCTCTGCATTAAAGCTCCGCTCTGAACATCGTCCGCATGATCCACGAACAACATTCATTACGATGGCAAAAAAAGCGGGCGTAGATGAATATGTTGTAAAACGTCTTGCCGGTCACAAGATCACAGACGTAACCGAGGCGGTCTATACAATCCGTGATATTGAGTGGCTCAGAGACGAGATAGAAAAAATGCCGTAACTCTTGTGGTTGCGGCTTTTCTTTTCCTGTGATCGGTTCTTCTTTTTGTTTCCTTCGCTCTGTTACCTACTTGTTACCTACCTGTTGCCTATCTTACCATTTTCAAGACTTCTCACACTGCCTCAAATTACATCTTCTTTTTCACAATCAAAATTAAGAAAAGTACCGCAGCCCTTGGAACTACGGTACTTTCAAGGTTTGTTGACTCTTTAATTAAAAAGGTTTGATTAGAATTTGCCTTCTTTAGCAGCTTCCTCGATCGAAACAGCTACAGCTACAGTCATACCAACCATCGGGTTGTTTCCTGCGCCGATCAGACCCATCATCTCTACGTGAGCCGGTACAGAAGAGGAACCTGCAAACTGAGCGTCAGAATGCATACGTCCAAGTGTATCTGTCATACCGTAGGAAGCAGGACCTGCTGCCATGTTGTCCGGATGAAGTGTACGACCTGTACCACCGCCGGAAGCAACGGAGAAGTATTTTTTGCCTTTTTCCAGGCATTCTTTTTTGTAAGTACCTGCAACCGGATGCTGGAAACGTGTCGGGTTAGTGGAGTTACCTGTAATGGAAACGTCTACGCCCTCTTTCCACATGATCGCAACACCTTCCGGAACGCTGTTAGCGCCATAGCAGTTTACTTTTGCACGAAGTCCCTCTGAATAGGATTTACGGAATACTTCCTTAACTTCGTTTGTATATGGATCATACTCTGTCTCAACATATGTAAATCCATTGATTCTTGCAATAATCTGAGCAGCGTCTTTTCCAAGACCGTTCAGGATAACACGAAGCGGTTTCTGACGAACCTTGTTTGCTTTTTCTGCGATACCGATAGCGCCCTCAGCTGCTGCAAAAGACTCATGACCTGCAAGGAATGCAAAGCACTCTGTCTCTTCTTCAAGAAGCATTTTGCCAAGGTTACCATGGCCAAGACCTACTTTACGTGTATCAGCAACGGAGCCCGGGATACAGAAAGCCTGAAGACCTTCTCCGATAGCTGCTGCTGCGTCAGCTGCTCTTCTGCAGTCTTTTTTGATTGCGATAGCTGCGCCTACAATGTATGCCCAGCAAGCGTTTTCAAAGCAGATCGGCTGGATGCCTTTGATCTGATCATAAACGTTCAGACCTGCATCTTTTGTGATTTTTTCTGCCTCTTCGATAGAAGCGATTCCATAGCTGTTTAAAACAGAATTGATCTTGTCAATTCGTCTCTCGTATGATTCAAATAAAGCCATTTACTTTTCCTCCTGATTTTTTCATCTAAAAATAATTATTCTTTTCTTGGGTCGATGATCTTAACAGCATCGTCAACACGGCCATACTGACCTTTTGCTTTTTCCCATGCAGTGTTCGGGTCATCACCTTTTTTGATGAAATCAGTCATTTTTCCAAGGCTTACGAACTGATATCCGATGATCTCATTGTCTTCATCAAGAGCGATACCTGTTACATAACCCTCTGCCATTTCCAGATAACGAGGTCCTTTTTTCAGAGTTCCGTACATAGTACCAACCTGGGAACGAAGTCCTTTTCCAAGGTCCTCAAGTCCTGCTCCGATCGGAAGTCCATCCTCAGAGAAAGCAGACTGGGAACGTCCGTATACGATCTGAAGGAACAGTTCTCTCATAGCTGTATTAATTGCGTCACAAACAAGGTCTGTGTTCAGCGCTTCCATTACAGTACGGCCCGGAAGGATTTCAGAAGCCATAGCTGCAGAATGTGTCATACCGGAACATCCGATAGTCTCTACAAGAGCTTCCTGGATGATACCTTCTTTAACGTTCAGAGTCAGCTTACATGCACCCTGCTGCGGAGCACACCAGCCAACACCGTGTGTCAGGCCGGAAATATCCTTTACTTCTTTTGCCTGTACCCATTTTGCTTCTTCCGGGATCGGAGCAGCCCCATGATGAACGCCCTGTGCCACTGGACACATTTCTTCTACTTCGCGTGAATAAATCATTGTAAAACTCCTTTCAAGTGTAGATTTACTTTAATGTTGTCAGGTGTCCCCTGTCAACCTTACAATATTTTCTCATAAAACTGTCTAATAGTCCAGTCAAATTTTGTAAAAAAATATCAGGTTTTCCTGTCATTTCTTATAATTTTGTCTTTTTTGGGACAAACAGGTATCTTTTCTTTCTCAAACCTGTTCTGGAATTCCCCTCCAGAATATGATAAACTGAACAAAAATCAAATCGACAGGAGGTTCTCATGTCTCAAAATCACTACAGCAATTCTCTTCCGCCGTCTTTTCTTCCACAGAAATTTCAGATTTTAAGCGGAAGCGTTCTGAAGATCATTGCCATTATTGTAATGCTGATCGACCACAGCGCCTGCATTCTGCTCTCTCAGTATCCGCCTGCGCTGACTCCGCTTTTTTATATTGGCCAGAACGCCTATACTCCTTACCGCATTTGCCGGGATATCGGCCGGATTGCATTTCCTATTTTCTGTTTTCTTTTGCTGGAAGGTTTTATCCATACCAGAAGCAGAAAAAAATACGGCAGAAATCTTCTTCTGTTTGCACTGATTTCAGAGCTTCCGTGGAACTACATGTTTGCCGATACCTGGCATTACGAAAAACAGAATGTATTTTTCACTTTATTCCTGGGTTATCTTGCATTCTGTGTGCTGGAACATTTCCGCGAAAATCGTACCAGGCTATTTCTGTCCCTTGGCGGACTTCTGGCAATTTCTTTTTTCCTTGATGCAGACTATGGCTGGAAAGGCTTTATCTTTCTCCTGATCATGTATCTTTTAAGAGATGACAAAGCTCCCCAGGCGATCATAGGGAGCTGTTGGCTTGCTTATGAATGGAAAGCCTGCTTTGCCTTCCTTCCCATTAATATGTATAACGGGCAAAGGGGCTTTATCCGCGGAAAGTTTTCCAAGTATTTCTTTTATGTATTTTATCCACTGCATATTACCATTCTGGTACTCCTGCGCAGGATCCTGTTCTGAGACAGGAATCTACCAAGGAAGAAACTCATTGCTTTCTTCATCATAGTAATACCAGCCATTTCCCTTTCCCACAGGAGAAGCGTCTGTTTCTGCCTGTTGGAAAGGAATATACTGACCTGTTCCTTCATCCCAGCTGTACAGATCAAAAGGATCGCTGATACCTTCCGTACTGGAAGAATCTTCTGAAGAACTGTCAGAATTTTCCTCTTCCGCTGCCTGTTCTGCAAGATCTCCATTCCAATAATAGGTATCTCCATTCTCATTGATAATAGGCTGGGATTCATCTGCATTATCCAGATTTCCGTAAGAAACTCCGTTTTCATCATACCAGTTCCCATCATCCCCTCTTTTTACCTGAACTCCATTCAGATCAATATCATAAAGGACAATAGAATCCCATCCCTGGCTGACCTCGCCGCTCTCTACTTTTTCTTCTATTGTTTTGGACGTATCTTTTTCTGTTTTTTCAGAAGAGACAGAACCATTTGCAGAAGAATTATTTTTTCCCTTTGAAGTTTCCTGTGGTTTATTTTCATTTGTTGATGTTTTTTGGGAGGTTTCGGATTTTTTGGGAGATTTTGTCGGTTTCGGCGTTGCTGTAACTTCTGTTTTTTCCTTCGTTTCTGCACCTGAACCGCACCCTGTAAGAACACTTCCTGACATTACTGCTAACATAAAAAATAAAGCTGCTTTTTTCATATCTTCTCTGTCCCCTTTCGTAGAATACTTTACAGGTCAGAGTATATCACTGCAGCTTTATTCTTTGTATTTTCTATATTCCCTTAATTTTTACTGACAATTTCTGTCCCGCTCTTATAAATACTGTCTGCCGGCACACAGCCTCTTACCGGAGAAAGAGGATAAATATTGCTGTTTCTTCCGATTACAGTTCCCGGATTCAGAACGGAACCACAGCCTACCTCTACGTGATCTCCCAGCATAGCGCCAAACTTTTTAAGACCGGTTTCGATTTTTTCCTCTCCGTCTTTTACAACAACCAGCTGTTTATCTGATTTTACGTTAGAACAGATAGAGCCTGCTCCCATATGGGATTTGTAGCCCAGAACTGCATCTCCCACATAGTTATAATGAGGAACCTGCACACAGTTAAAAAGAACCACATTTTTCAGTTCTGTAGAGTTTCCTACCACACAGCCTTCTCCTACAATGGCATTTCCCCGGATAAAGGCACAGTGGCGAACCTCTGTATCCTTACCGATGATCGCAGGACCATTAATACTGGCAGTAGGAGCTATCTTTGCGGATTTTGCAATCCAGATATCGCCCTCGAGATACTCATATTCTTCCGGATCCAGTGTTTTACCAAGCTTCAGGATAAAATCTTTAATCTCCGAAAGCACCTCCCAGGGATAGGTCTTTCCCTCAAAAAGCTCTGAGGCGATCGTTTCGTTCAGATCAAGAAGCTTCTCAATGGTAAAATCTTTTATCATAATTATAATCCGCCTTTCTGCAAAAGGCACCAATGGGGTTATGAAACCCGT